>ENA-OQTX01000016-OQTX01000016.1-marine-metagenome-genome-assembly--contig:-NODE-16-length-51574-cov-9.880148_pt1 | contig 51574 bp, 53 predicted proteins | sample MGYA00240992_ERZ505281 | MGnify/ENA primary metagenome ERZ505281 (study PRJEB26146, sample SAMN05422147) | marine metagenome | isolation source: South Atlantic Ocean | place: Atlantic Ocean:South Atlantic... | reverse complement strand
GAAGAGACTTAGATGGGATATTAAAGAAAAAAAATAAAGAATCTTTAGCTAAAGATTTTATTTAATTTTTCCCCACAAAGAATTTTTGTAAATCCATCCATTAAAGTTACCAGAAGTAATTTTGCACCATTTCATTTTACATTTTTTTATCAAAACTAATCTTCCTACTTCAAGTTTAGCAATTGGTTTTGAGTAAATGGTAGGCTTTTTATAAATAATAGAATTATTTTTAATATTTATGCCAGATTTTCTTCTCGAAAGTTGTGAAATATGTATCCAACCAGAGTTATTTTCAAAGTCTTTAATCTGCCTCCATGTTTCAGATTTATCAATAATAATAACTGGTAGATATTTTTTTTTGTAAACTAACTTAATTGGATATTCAAAAGATGGACCTTGTCGCAAATTAACTTCAATATTTTTTAAAGTTAAGAATTCTTTATTTTCGTTTGCATTAATGTTTGAAAAAAATAGCAAGAACGAAAAAAATAAAATAATAAAAATAAAATAATTATTTTTATTTTTTTTCATAACAATAACAATCAGAACGTTTATTTAATTTTACTTTTCTGAATGTAAGTTTTAAAGCGTCAATTATTAAAATATGACCACAAAGAGTATTCCCAATATTAAGGATTTCCTTTACTACTTCGTTTGCTTGAATGCTACCAACAATGCCTGCTAAAGGGCCTAGAACCCCCTCGTATTCACAATTATCAATATCAGGGTTTCTTGGCATTTTAGGAATAAAGCATCTAAGACAAGGAGACTTTTTTTTAGAAAAATTAAAAGTATAAATTTGACCATCAAACTTACTTATTGCTCCGGAAACCAAAATTTTTTTATTTTTTAAACAATAATCATTAATTAAAAAACGTGTTCTAAAATTATCACTTCCATCTACTATTAAATCAAATTTTTTTGCAATTTGATTTATATTTATTATTGTCAAATTCTTGTTAAAAGATTTAAGTTGTATATCTGGATTAATTTTTCTTAGTTTACTAATTGCTGCAGAGGATTTATTTTTATTAACATCATTAGTTTCAAAAATAATTTGGCGACTAAGATTAGATATTTTAACATTATCTTTATCAACAATTCCAATTTTACCTATACCTAATGCAGCCAAATAGATTGCAATAGGTGAGCCTAGTCCTCCAGCGCCAACAATTAAAACACTAGATTTCAAAAGTTTTTTTTGTCCGATTACACCAACTTTTTTTAAAATTATTTGTCGTGAATATCTATCTATTTGTTTTTTTGTAAATTCCATTAAGATTTTTTTATTTGCCTGTTGAGCCGAACCCACCTTTGCCTCTTACTGTTTTAGGAAGATTTTTAACCTCTTGAAGTTTACCCTTCACTACTGGGCATAAAATCATCTGAGCAACTCTATCGCCTGATTTTACCATAAATGATTTTTTACTTAAATTTATTAAAATAATTTTTATTTCACCTCTATAATCTGAATCAACGGTACCTGGTGTATTTAAAATAGAAATACCTTTTTTTGCCGCTAAACCTGATCTTGGTCTTATTTGTATTTCATAATGTCTTGGAATCGCTACGGCAATACCAGTTGGAATCATTGCCGTTTTACCCGGATTAATAATTATTTTATTTTTAATATATGCCACAAGATCCATTCCTGAAGATCCAGAGGTTTTATAAGCTGGAAGTTTGATATTTTTATCAAACTTTTTAACTAATATTTTTACCATGTGTACTATTGGATAAAATTATTAATTATTTTTCTAGCTATTTTATTTGCTATATAGGATTTTAAATTTTTTTCAATTTTTTCAACTCTGTTGTTATCAATTATTGATACAGCATTATATTCAGAATTAAATCCAATTTCTGGTTTTGAAACATCATTTGCTATAATCCAATCACAATATTTTCTATTTTTTTTCTCCTTGGCAAATTTTAAGATATCATTCGTTTCTGCAGCAAAACCAACTACTAATCTAGGTCTTTGTGAATTATTTTTTGATAAAAATTCTAATATATCTATATTTCTTTTAAAATTTAAATTTAAAGTATTTTTTTTAATTTTTTTTGTTTCATATTTCTCAGGTTTAAAATCAGTTATTGCGGCTGCGCATACAGCTATATCTACAGGCAAAGCTTTTTTTGTTTCCATATACATTTGATCAGCAGATTCCACTCTTATAATATTTACATTTTTAGGTTTTTTTAATGTAGATGGTCCGGATATCAATGTTGTTTTAACACCAAATTTTGCCAATGAATTAGCAATTTCATATCCTTGTTTACCGCTTGAGTTATTTGTAATAAATCTAACAGGGTCTATATATTCTTTTGTTGGTCCTGCAGTAACAAGCGCTTTTAAATTTTTATTTTTTACAATATTTCGGTCAGAAAAATAATTTTTTATGAATTCATATATTTGGTCAGGCGATGACATTTTGCCCTCTCCATATTCTCCACACGCCATTTCACCAGTTGATGGTCCTACAGACAAATATCCAAAATCTAACAATTTATCGATATTATTTTGAGTAGATTTATGAAGCCACATTCTAACATTCATTGCTGGAGCTAATATTACTTGTTTGTTCGATGCCAATATTAGTGTTGATGCTAGATCATCTGCTCTTCCAGAAGCAAGTTTCGCAATGGAGTTTGCGGTAATTGGAGCAAATAAAATTATATCACACCATCTAGATAATGATATGTGATCCATTTCAGCTTCATTCTCGCTATCAAAAATATCTTGGTAAACTTTATTTTGAGACAATGATGAAATTGATAAAGGAGTAACAAATTTTTTCCCAGATTCCGTTAGAACAACTTTTATTTCGCACTCTTGTTTTTTTAATAAACGAATTAAATCAAGAGATTTATATGCAGCAATTCCACCACCAATAATCAAAATAATTTTTTTGTTGTTAAGTAATTTATCCATAACTTTGTTATTTGAATACTATGAGAACAAAAATTACAAGTACTAAAACTCCTCCTAATATCTTGTTACGCATTAATTCTAGCTTTAATTCTTCTTCTCTTAAACTGCGATAAGCCAATGTGTTTGGATTAAATTTACCTTCTGCTATTAAAGTCATCACATCATTTGCTCTGTCCATAATAATAGGTAAATCTGGTAATCTCTTAAGTATTTCGGAGGTCTCATTTATGATTTCGCTTGCTTTATTAATTGGATCCTTAATTTCTTTTAGCCAGTTTTCTAGTATTGGTCTCGATATATTCCATATATTAGTATCAGGATCAAGTTTTCTAGCAACTCCCTCAACAACAACCATAGTTTTTTGTAAGAGTAATAACTGTATTTGAGTTTGCATATTAAATTTTTCAGTAATTTCAAAAAGATGACTTAATAGTTTACCGCCAGATATATTTTTGACAGATTGGCCAAAAATTGGTTCTCCTATTGAACGTAACGCTTGCGCAAATTCATCTTTTGAAACTTCTTTTGAAACTAATCCCGCTAAAAAATGTACTTCAGCTACTTTTTTGTAATCTCGTTTAATGAATCCATAAAGTATCTCAGCTAGATATTTTCTATTATTTTTATCTAGTCGGCCCATTATTCCAAAATCAACTGGCATAATGTTACCATCCTTTGTTACAAATAAATTTCCTTGGTGCATATCTGCATGAAAGAAACCGTCTCTAACCGCATGTCTTAGAAAATGTTGAATGATATCTTTTGCTAGTTTTTTTATGTCAATATTTAATGATTTTAGATTTTCAATTTCTCTTATTGAAATTCCATTTATTTTATCTAAACATAGAACTCTTTTGCTTGTGTGGTCCCAATAAATTTTAGGAACCTTAAATCCAACATCATTTTTTGTATTTTCATAAAGTTCATTGGCTGCTGCAGCTTCAAATCTAAGATCCATTTCAACATTCGTGATTTCACGTAGCAGCTGCACAACTTCAATTAATTTTAATCTCTTTGTTTTTCTTATAAGATTTTGAACAATGTAAGCTAATAGCATTAAAGCATCTAATTCTTCGTTAAATATTTTTTCTATATTTGGTCGTAAAATTTTAATAGCAACTTCTTTTTTTTCGGCAGAATCATTAATTGTAGCAAAGTGCACTTGTGCAATAGAAGCAGCCGCTATTGAATCTGAAAAATTATTGATCTTATCAAAACTTTCTTTTCCAAGTTCTTTTCTTAATATATTTTTTGCCTCTTCTAATTGAAAAGAAGGCAATTTATCTTGAAGTTTTTCTAATTCTTTTGCAATATCTTCACCAATTATATCTGGTCTGGTTGCCAAAAATTGTCCTAATTTTATAAAGGTAGTTCCCATACCTTGAAGTGCATTGCATAATTTTACTCCTGGAGACAAATTGTTATTATTTTTTTTGTCATTAAAACTGAAGCCAATTACGAAAAAAAGTATTTTGATTGTGATTGGGGGATTATAAATTTCATAAATAGATGAGATTGCGCCGGAAGTAGATAACTTTCTTCCAATTTTAAATAGCATAAATAATTTTTTAAACATTTTTAAATTTTCCAAGCTGAATGAATAGCTACAATTCCACCGCTTAAATTTCTATAGGATACGTTTATAAAATTTTGTTTTTTAATTTGTTTAATAAATTTTTCCTGGGAATGAAATTTTTCGATACTATTAATTAAATACTCATATGGTTCTGATTTGCCCACTATAAATTTACCAATTTGAGGTATTGATTTTGAATAAGTTTTATAAAATCTATTTAAAATTTTGTTTTTTACTTTTGAAAATTCCAGGCATAAAAATCTACCACCAGGTTTAAGAACACGATAAGCTTCTTTAAGTGCATTATTTAAATTACTAACATTTCTAATACCGAAACTAATTGTGTAATAGTCAAAATGATTATTTTTAAATGGTAGTTTTTCAGCACTATTGCAGAACCATTTAACGCTAGTATTTCCTTTAAATTTTCTTTTATTTAAATCAAGCATTCCTTTATTTTCGTCTACACAATACACGCAACCTTTATAATTAATCTTATTTAAATATAATTTTGCTATATCACCAGTACCAGAAGCTATGTCAATTAATGTTGTATTTTTTTGTGGATTTAACCAATGGATAAAGTTTTTTTTCCAAATCCTATGAATACCTAAAGACATTAAATCATTCATAAGGTCATATTTATCAAAAACATCTTGAAAGACTTTTGTCACAAGTCTTTCATTGTTTTTATGATAGGTTTTCATTTAATTTAATAGATCATATGTTAAGTTTTTTCACAATATATATAATATACAAATGCCAGAGCTTCCAGAAATAGAAATCGTAAAAAGATCTTTATTTAAAATGGTAAATAAAGCAAAAATTGTAAATGTGAAAATTAATAATAAAAATTTAAGATACAAAATACCTGACACGCTGTCCAAAAAATTAATTAATGAAAAGATATTAAAAATTTCAAGAAGATCTAAATATTTAATTTTTCATTTTAAAAATAAATTACTTTTAGTTCATTTTGGTATGAGTGGAAAATTTTTAATTGTTAGAAGTAAAGACAACAAGATGTTTAAAACAAGTTTTTATTATGATTTAAATATATTAGCAAAACACAATCATATTTACTTTTTTTTAAATAATGGTTTGATATTAATTTATAATGATGTGAGAAGATTTGGTTTTTTTAAACTATTTGAAAATATAAAATTAAAAGAAATTATTTTTTTAAAAAAACTTGGTCCTGAACCTTTTAGCGTTTTATTTTGTATAAAATATGTACAAAAGTTTATTAAAAATAGAAAAAAAAATATTAAAAATTTATTAATGGATCAAACTTTTGTTAGTGGACTTGGTAATATTTATGCAAATGAAGCTTTATTTCTATCGAAAATTCATCCATTAAGGCAATGCAGTAATTTAGAAAGAAAGAGTATTAAGAATTTAATTTATAATATTAGAAGAGTTTTGAAAATTTCAATCAATCAAGGGGGTTCTTCAATTAAAGATTTCAAAAATGCATATGGTAAAAGTGGCAATTTTCAACAATTTTTTAATGTATATGGACAAGAAAATAAAAATTGTTCTCGTATTTCGTGCAAAGGAAAAATAAAAAAAATATCAATATCCAATAGATCATCTTTTTATTGTAACAGTTGTCAAAATTAATTGTTATTGACCGATATGAAGCAAAAAGATATATATTCACCTCTTTATGCCAACTACTAAATCTGCAATAAGACGCGTAAAAAGAACTAGATTTCAGACATCAGTCAATAGAATAAGGAAAAGTAAATACAAAGCTGCTATTAAGCAAATGTCCAGTTATATTGCTTCAGGCAAGACAAAGGAAGCCCAAGACTTTTTACCAAAATTCCACTCACAATTGATGAAAATAGCAAAAACTGGTGTAATTAGGAAAGAAACAGTCTCAAGAAAAATTTCTAGGGCTACAAAAAAAATTCAAAAGTTAAAAAAATAAATCAGTCAATTAAGGGTTGATAAATTTTTCAACATACCTTTTATTTTTGTCACAACTAAATAAAAAATAATTTTAAAGAAAAAATCCAAATATAGTTAAATGATATTTTAAGTTGCATCAACAAGCCCTAGAGTAATTTTTTTGCTACTTGTGATTTAGTTTATATTCAAATTAAAAAAAATATAATATGTAAAAAATTTACAATACAACCTAAAGATAATTTTTTTCTTAATACAACCTAAAAAATATTGCATACCCGCTAAAAAAAAAATAGAACTACTTGATCAAAAATAAATATCTTTATGACTGAAACTTTATCAAAACAAGCTTCGAGTGCAGTTTTGGCATTAGAAGAGAATTTGCTTGATTGGAATGAGGTCCTTAAAAATTTTAAAACAACTTTTGGAAATGATGTTTATGAAAGTTGGTTAAAAAACATAAATTTAAAAAAAGAATTTAATCACTATGTTGTTTTGACTGCTCCTACTCGATTTGTAAGAGACTGGATTGTTTCAAGATACGCAGATAAAATGTTGGATATAATTCAAACATTTAAAAAAAGCATCCAAAGAATTGAGTTTTTCATTGAAGAATCGAAAGAAAAGTCTGATAAAATAGACTTTCGAAGAGATAGTCAGATTTCATCAATCGAAAATTCCTTATTAAATTACAATCGATTTAATTTAAACAATAGTTTTGATCATTTCATGGTTGGAGAAAGCAACGAACTTGCGTATACGGCGGCCAGGAAAGTATGCACTCAGTCTTCACATTATAATCCACTATTTATTTATAGTGTGGTAGGGATGGGCAAGACACATTTATTAAATGCTATCGGGTTAGATATTGAGAACTCGAAACAAGTAATGTTTATTTCAGCAGAAAGATTTATGTATCATTTTATTAGATCCATAAAAAGTAATGACATGGTTAAATTTAAAGATTTTTTCAGGAAAGCTAACGTTTTTATTATTGATGATATTCAATTTGTAGCAGGCAAAGAAGCTATGCAAGAAGAATTTTTTCATACTTTTAATGCTTTAATAGAAAGAGGTTCGCAAATAGTAGTAGCATCAGATAGATCTCCTTCAAATCTTGATAGAGTTCAAGGACGGATTAAATCCCGTTTGTCAGGAGGTTTGGTAATTGATATTCAACCACCTGATTTAAATTTAAGAATAAAAATTTTGAGAAGTAAGTTTGAAGATATTAAAAAAAATTTTAACGAAAATTATAATTTAAATGATGAAGTTTTCAAGTTTTTGGCAACCGAAATTACATCGAGTATCAGAGAAATGGTTGGAGCTTTAAATAGAGTTTTAGCTTTTAGTAAAATTAATACAAAATCTCCAAACATTTATGAGTGCAAAAGAATTTTAAAAGATTTTATTAATGACAATAAGAAGTCGATAAATGTTGAGTCTATTCAAAATATAGTGGCTGTCTATTTTAATCTCAATATTCAAGAAATGTTATCGCCTAGAAGATCAAGATCACTAGCTAGACCCAGACAAATAGCCATGTATTTAGCAAAGAAGTATACAACAAACTCTCTACCGGAGATTGGTAGAAAATTTTCTAATCGTGATCATACAACTGTAATACATGCTGTAAAAAAAATTGATGAATTAATTAAAAATGATAATGAAATTAAGCACAGCATAACTGAAATTATAAAAATACTTCTTTAAAATTGCAAAATGGAATTTACAATATCTAGGAATACCTTTTTAAAATCATTGAGCCATGCCTATGGTATTATTGAAAAAAAAACAACACTTCCAATTTTATCAAACATCTTGATAGAAGCAAAAGATTCAAAAATTAGAATTACTGCAACGGACCTAGATATAATTTATACCGAAGAAATTCCCTTACAAGAATTAAAAAAGGAAGGTTCAACAACTACTTCAGCCAGCATAATTTACGACATATTACGAAAATTAGAACCCAATACAAAAGTTGAACTTTTTTTACAAAGCGCAAATAAGCTGAAGTTAGTTTCTGGTAATTCTAAATTTAATTTATTATGTTTATCCCCAGATAATTTTCCCTTGTCAGATGAAGATATTAAGCAAAAAACTTTTGAAGTTTCTTCTAAAAAAATGCTAAAACTTCTAAACAAGACTAAAATTTCAATTTCAAATGATGAAACCAGACATTATCTTAACGGAATTTATCTACATAAAATAAATATAGAAAACAAATCATTTCTATCAAGCGTAGCAACAGACAGTCATAGACTTTCTTCTAGCAGACTAGAAATTGATTCTAATACAGATTTTGAATCTATTATTTTACCCAAAAAAACTATTTTTCAACTTATTTCCTTATTGGAGCAAAGTACAAGTGCTATCAAAATATCTAATAATAAATCAAAAATTAAGTTCGAAATTGATAGTGGTGTATTGATTTCTAAAGTTATTGATGGACGATTTCCTGATTATAGTAAAGTTGTTCCCATAGATAATGTTAAAATATTACAAATAAAATTAAATGAATTTAAAAATTCTATAGAGAGAGTGACTACAGTTTCCTCGGATCGTAAAGAGGGTTTAAAAATGAACATATCGAAAGATTTTTTACAATTATCAGTTAACAGCCCTAACAGTGGAGAAGGTATTGAAAGTATTAATGCAATATTTAATTCTGATGATATGGATATAAGTTTTAATAGTAGATATTTGATTGATATTGCATCCCAAATCGAAAATGATTTAATTATTATTAATTTAAAGGATGCCGCCTCACCAGTGCTAATTAAAGATATGTCAGATAAAAATAGTTTTCATGTCGTTATGCCAATGAAAATTTGATTTATTTTGTTTAAAGGAGATTTTAGATTAATTTTTTTTTTTTCATTAAGTAATCATTTGATACCAACGGTCATTTAAGGTGTACGTTTGTCTTCGATTTAATTAAGTCAATAAAAATGTTAAAATATACTAATAGAATTTCACATATATGATTCAAAAAGATCAACAAGATAACTCAAAATCAAAATATAGAGCAGATTCGATAAAAGTTCTTAAGGGATTAGAAGCAGTTAGAAAAAGACCAGGCATGTACATTGGCGATACTGATGATGGCACAGGGCTTCATCATATGGTTTATGAGGTAGTTGATAATTCTATTGATGAAGCTCTAGATGGTTATTGTACAAATATTAAAGTTACGATTAATTCGGATCAATCCATTTCTGTCGAGGATAATGGAAGAGGTATTCCAGTTGATATGCACAAAGGGGAAAGGAAGTCAGCTGCAGAAGTTATTATGACCCAACTCCACGCTGGAGGTAAATTTGATCATGATTCGTACAAAATTTCCGGTGGACTTCATGGCGTTGGTGTTTCAGTGGTTAATGCTTTATCTGAAAAATTAATTTTAGGAATATTCAGAGATAAAAAGGAATATTTTGTTGAATTTAAAGATGGAAGGGCTTTATCTCCTCTAAAAGTTAAGGGTAAAACAAATAAAACTGGAACTTTTATAAATTTTTTACCATCAAAAAAAGTATTTTCTTTAACTAAATTTAGTTCATCAATTTTACAAAAAAGAATGAGAGAACTTGCTTTTTTAAACAAGGGTTTAAGTATTATTTTAGTAGACAAAACTGCAAAAAAAGAAAAAGAATATAAAAATAAATACAATGGAGGTATACAAGAATTCGTTGAATTTTTAGATAAAAACAAAACTGCTTTAGTTAATAAAAATGATGTTAATTTATTTAAAAAACCAATCTATATTTCAGGATTAAAAGATAATGTCATGGTAGAATGCTCATTGAAGTGGAATGCTGGATATTCTGAAGAGATGTTGCCATTTGCAAATAATATTCATCAAAGAGACGGAGGAACGCACTTATTAGGGTTTAGAAGTGCATTGACAAGAGTAATCAATAAATATGCTACAGGCAGTAATCTTCTAAAAAAAAATAAAATTACTTTATCAGGAGAAGACATTAGAGAAGGCTTAACCGGCGTTTTGTCACTAAAAATACCTGATCCTAAATTTTCTTCACAAACCAAAGATAAGCTTGTTTCATCAGAAGTAAGGTTCATTGTAGAATCGGTAATTAATGACAGATTATCAACTTGGTTTGATCAAAATCCTGGAGTAACGAAAGTAGTATTATTAAAAATAGTTCAGGCTGCTATTGCAAGAGATGTTGCACGAAAAGCTCGAGAAGGTGTGCGAAGAAAAGGATCATTAGAATTATCTGGGCTTCCTGGCAAACTTGCTGATTGTCAAATTGGCAAAGCCGAAGGAACGGAACTGTTTATTGTTGAGGGAGATTCAGCTGGAGGATCAGCAAAACAGGGAAGAAATAGAAAATATCAAGCTGTGCTTCCTTTAAGGGGAAAAATACTAAATACTTATGTTGATACAAACGGCAAGAAAGCTAGAAATGGTAATGGAAAAGATTTAGAGACAAAGGTTTTTTCAAAAATGATGTCTTCCAATGAAATAGTTACTTTAATTAACGCTTTAGGCACTGGGTCTCGGGATTTTGACATTAAAAACTTAAGATACGATAAAATAATTATAATGACCGATGCTGATGTTGACGGATCTCATATAAGAACTCTTTTGTTAACTTTATTTAATAATCATCCATTTAATGAGTTAATCGAAAAAGGTCATTTATATCTTGCTCAACCTCCTCTTTATAAAATTACTAAAGGATCAAAGAGTTTCTATATTAAAAATGATAAAGAGTTAGAAGATTTTTTAATTAAATCTTCAGGAAAATCAAAAAATAAAATTAATAAAAATGCCAAAGAATTTAATAAATTTATTGAAAGAGAAAAAAGTAAAGTAAAGATTCAAAGATTTAAAGGTTTGGGAGAAATGAATCCTGAAGAACTGTGGCAGACAACTTTGAATCCTGAAAAACGTATATTGTTACAAGTTAAATATTCGAATAATACGAAAGCCAAATCAAAAAAAGATCAAGATTTAATCCAAATCCTTATGGGCGATGAAGTGGCTCCAAGAAAAGACTTTATAATTAATCGTGCTTTAGAAGTTTCAAATTTAGATATATAATTTCCGAATGAAGTTTTCGGAAGTTTTTACATCAAAGGATAATATTCAATTAGATAAAAAAACTTTAGTTATTTTGAGGTGGATAGCTATTGTTGGACAATTTTTTACAATCAGTATTGTTTATTTTTTTTTAGGTTTTGAACTTCCTTTTTTTTATTGTTCCTTAATTATTTTGGTCGGTGTAATAACTAATATTTATTTGCAATTCAAAGTTAAAGAAAACCAACTAAGTAACTTTCATTCAACGATTTACTTACTTTATGATCTCGTCCAATTAGCTGCCTTGCTTTATTTTACTGGAGGTATAACCAACCCTTTTACAATTTTATTAATTGTTCCAGCAATAGTATCATCAACTTTTTTATCTTTGAGAAGTACTTTAAATCTATCCTTCGTCACAATAATGGTTTTGTTAGTGTTAACACTTTATCATCTTCCTTTACCCCATTCTGGCGATTTACATTTTCACGTTCCAAATTATTATTTGTATGCAATTCCAACTGCAGTGATTATAGGGTTAATTTTCTTAACCTATTTTGGGGCAAGGTTTGGAATAGAATCAAGAAAAAGAACTGAGGCACTAAACAAACTAGAATTAATTTTAGCTAAAGAACATGAATTAGAGTCCATAGGAGTTCAAGCTGCCGCTGCTGCGCATTCTTTAGGTACACCCTTATCAACTATTACTGTAGTTGCTAAGGAATTAGAAAAAGAAATTGGAAACAATCCAAAATATTCAAAAGATATCAATTTGCTTTTAACTCAAACAAAAAGATGCGGTGATATTTTAAAAAAACTGTCACAGGATACTTTGGCAGAAGATAGTTTTCTTGATGATATAAAATTAGATGAATTGTTAAATGAAATTGCTAGATCATATAGGGAAATTTCAAATAAGAAATTATCTGTCATAGTCGAAAAAAATGAAATTAATCCGCGCATCGCAAGAACACTGGAAATTACTTATGGCTTAAGAAATTTTATTGGTAATGCAGTGAAGTATAGTAAATCGCTTGTAGAAATTAGTCTAGAAAGCAATAATAGAATTACCGAGGTAAAAGTTTGTGATGATGGTCCAGGTTTTCCATCTGACGTAAAAGATGTATTAGGAGAACCTTACATACGTTCTGAGGATAATAAAATTAGCTCTAAATCTGGACTGGGCCTCGGAACATTTATTGGAAAAACTCTCTTAGAGAGAATGAAAGCAAATGTTACGTTTGAAAAATGTCCTAAAACCAATGGCGCAATGGTAACCATTCAGTGGCAGACAAACAGCTTACTTTCTATCTAGTTTTTTTAAATTCAAAAGAATAGGCAATTATTTTATATGCTAGTTTTGCAGCTAAAAAATTGCATGAGTCAAATCCCTTTATGGGAGAAAGTTCATTTATATCCGCTCCTACAATATGAGCTGATTGTGCCGCTATTTTAATAATTCTAATTGTTTCATCCCAAAATAAACCGCCCGGTTCTGGCGTTCCTGTAGCTGGCATTAAACTTGAGTCCAAACCATCTACATCAAATGTTAAATATACTTTTTTATTTCTTATGATTTTTTTTAATTGGTTCAAACTCCACTTTAATTTATCTTTTGCCCAGAAAATTTTTATTCTTTTTTTATTTTTTTTTAAAAAAGGTATTTCACCTGATGAAATATTTCTTATGCCAAAAGATACTACACTGACATTTGGATTATCTAAGCATCTTCTAATAGCGGAGGCATGAGAAAATTTATTGCCGTTATAACTGTTCCTTAAATCTGCGTGTGCATCGAAATGAAGTAAACATAATTTACCAAACTTTTTAACAAAAGGTCTAATTGCTCCAGGAGTTAAAGAATGCTCTCCACCTAAAACCAAAGGAAATTTTTTTTTATCTATTAAGAGTTTATTAATATTTTCAATTTGTTTAAGCGCATCGACTATATTTTTTTTTATAGGGAAAGGCTTTAATGTTTTGATGCCGATGGATTTATAAGGTTCTTTGTTTAAATCTTCGTCAAAAAGTTCTACTTGATAAGAAGCCTTTATTATTTCTGTTGGACCTCTACTTGTACCACTTCCATAACTTACAGTTTTTTCGAGTCCAAAGGGTACTACAACAACTTTTTCTTTTCCGCTACTTTTATTATCTGCTCCAAGAAATCCTTTTTTATTTGAAAGATATTTCAATTTTTAACCAAATATATTTGAAAAACTTTTAGGCTGTCTTTCTTTCCAAAAGAAACGATGGTAGGCATCACTAACTATTAAGGGTAGGACACTGGTGGCTTCAGCAAAAACCATTTGTTCTTTTGAGGTATTAACCTTGCCCCAAGAACTTGCTTCCTTAAGAGTAGAGCTGCTGCACGCACCATCTCTGGTATCAGCTACTGTGATCTGCACAGCATATTTGTGCATTCCTACCTTTTTTCCTAAAAGTTCAGCGCAGACAACGGTATCTTGTACAAAGTTTTTTGGTACCCCGCCTCCGATCATAAAAAGTCCCGAGGATTTTGATTTTATTTTGATTTCAGTTAGTTCTCTAAATTCTCTTATAGAATCGATCGTTATACATTTGTTTGGATTTTTTTCCTGATGCATAACTAAACCAAATCCAGCACTTGAATCTGTAAAAGCCGGGCAAAATATAGGAACATTATTGTCATAAGCTGTCTCAATTAAAGATTCCTTCTTTTTAGCGTTTGTTTTTAAGTATTTTCCAATTTCCTTTATGAATTCTCTAGAAGTATAAGATTTTGCTTCTAAACCGTCAGCTATACTGCAAATAGTTTTATCACAAATCTGAAGTTGTTCTTCGTCTATGTAGGTATCGTATATTCGATCTATATAGTTTTCTCTTAACTGGGCATCATCCTGATGTTGAGATCCTTGATAATGTTTAAAACCCAATGCTTCAAAGAAATCCATATCAATAATTGAAGCGCCAGTAGCAACTATTACATCAACCATATTATATTTAATCATATCAGAATATATTTTCATGCAACCTGCGGCTGAAGTAGAACCTGCTAGGGTTAAGAAAATTGTGCAATTTTTATCCGATAACATTTCATTAAAAATACCTGAAGCTTTTGCAGTGTCTCGTGAAGTAAAAGACATTTTATTCATAGATTCAATAATTTTTCGAGAATCGAAAGATGTAATATCAATATGTTCAATTGGTTTTTTAAGAAAGGTCTTTTTGTTGTGACCTAACTTCGGATATTTTTGGTTGTTCATTTAAGCAACAAGATAACGAGAAGAGATATCCTTTTCGTACATTGACATTATAGGTTTGTCTTGTACTTCAAAAATTTGATCAGAATAAAAACCGTTGAATTTAGTTCTAAAGGTTAACGAATATGCACCAAGTTGACCTATTTCTAAATAGTCCCCTTCTTTTAAATTATTAGGTAAAACAAAAGGACCTTTCATATAATCTATACTATCACATGTTGGACCATACAAACTGTAAGCAGTTAATTTTTTCGAAGTCATTCTTCCATTAGGTATCATTCTTGTAGGAAGAACAAAGTTAAGAACGCCTGCATCAAACAAACTACCATAGGTTCCATCGTTAATATAAAGTTTTTGTTTTTTTCTTAAAACTACTTTTACTATTGAAGATCCACTTTCAGCAACAAGTGCTCTACCAGGTTCACATAATAGTTCTGGTTTATTTTCCAATTTTAAATTATCAAAACTTTTTTTTATTTCACTTATATAATTTTCAAGAGGTTGTGGTTGTAAATCAGGATAAATAGATGGAAATCCTCCACCAACATTAATAATGTCAGGTATTATTTTTGTTTTTTTAATTATATTTCCTAAATCTCGAATTCCTTTAGCATATGAAATGGGATGCATACATTGTGAGCCTACATGGAAACTTAAGCCAACTTTGACTGCATGCGCTTTGGCAAGTCTTAGCAAACCTAATGCTTCACTAGGAAGTGCTCCAAATTTTTGTGATAAATCTATTTCAGCATGTTCGTTAGAAATAGAAACTCTTATATATAGAATTAGATCTTTAGCATTATTAGTTGCTTCAATAATTTTTTGAAGCTCCTCTTTAGTATCAAGAGCGAAATCTCGAATGTTATAATTAAAATAAGCTTCATGAATATGTTCACGGCTTTTAATAGCATTCATGTAGTAAGCTCTAGCTTCAGGAAAAATTTTTCTAATTAATTTAATTTCATTAATTGAAGCAACATCAAATCGTTCAATGCCACTTTCACCAATATGCTTAATTACTTTTTCGTTTGGATTAGTTTTTACTGCGTAAAGAATTTGTCCTGGAAAGCTACTTTTAAACCAGTTACAGGCTGATTTTATAGAATTGAGTCTTATGCAATAAATCGGGTCTACTGGTCGAATAGTATTAACCAGTTCGTCAACCGAGTTAAATTTTTGCATCTCATTAGTCCCCTTTTTTGTTAAAAAAAAATTAAAACAAATCAAAAAAAACTTCTTAATTTTTTTATTATAGAAATTTGAAGTAATGTAAAGTAATAATTTTACCCTTGAAAATTTATATTTTGGTCTTATTCTATCCATTGAGTTAAGAGATTTAAAAAAATAAAACAAGAACATGGAAGAAACAAAAAACACTCTAAAAATTGCTGATTTTGTTGATAAATCATTACTTATTGTCGATGACGACAGCCCTCTGAGAGATAGGTTATCAAGAGCGATGGAAAAAAAAGGATTTCGAGTAACGCAGGCCGAAAGTGTAAAACAGGGGATAAGTCAGGCAATAAATTCGCCACCAGCGTTTGCTGTTGTAGATCTTCGTCTAAATGATGGAAATGGGCTAGAGGTAGTCAAGGAAATTCAGAAAATAAAGAAAAATAGCAGAATTGTATTGCTGACTGGATACGGTAATATACCTACTGCTGTTGCAGCGGTTAAGGCTGGAGCAATAGATTATATTCCAAAGCCGGCTGATGCAGATGATGTAGAGAATGCTCTTTTGGCCTCACCAGAAACAAAAGCCAAACCTCCAGAAAACCCTATGTCTGCCGATAGAGTTAAGTGGGAACATATTCATAGAGTTTTTGAATTATGTAACAGGAATGTTTCTGAAACAGCGCGCAGACTAAAAATGCATAGAAGAACTTTGCAAAGGATTCTTTCCAAAAGATCTCCTAAGTAACTTTGATTAGTTTTTTTACTTTTAATAACGTTGGAATTAAAAATAAAAGTAATAAAATTTTAAATAATTCTGCTAATAAAAATGGTTGGACACCAAGTTTAAATATAGGTTTTTCCCATCCAATTAAAGTTCCCAACCAAATTACACCAAGAATATAAATAAAACTTACAGAAAAAATTAACTTCAAAAAGGTATTTAGTATTCCTTTATCATATTTAAATGCACCAGCAAAACAAACAGCAACTAAAAAACCAATCAAGTAACCCATTGTTGGTCCAATAAAATACGCTATACCAATTCCTTTTTCTGGAGAATTTGAAAATACTGGCAAGCCAATTATTCCTTCAAACAAATAAAGCATAACTGTTGCTAGGCCTATTTTATATCCCAAAGTTATTCCAATTAGCAAAATTGCAAAAGTTTGCATCGTCATTGGTACTGGGTAAAAAGGAATTTTTGTTTTGGCAGAAATTGTTATAAGTATTGATCCAATTATTGAGATCAAAGTTAGTTTAACAATTTTTTCTAATTTTAAATTTTTAATTGCTTCCATAATTTTTATAATACAATTTTTTTATATTAAATCTAGCTTTTTGTAAGATCAATAAATACGTCTTCTAAATTACCTTCGTCAGTTGAAATATCATAGATTTCCATTCCTGCGTCTTTAACCTTATTTATTATTTGATCTATTTTATGTTTTTTTTTTTCGTATAAAGCTGTTATTTCATTGTTTGAGTTATGAGAGAATTTTATTCCATTTAAACCTTCTAGATTGATTGTATTTATTTTTTTTACTTTAAATATTATTTTTTTAGTTTTTATTCGGTCTAATAAATTTTCTGTTGTATCTAATGCAATTAAATTTCCTTTATTTATGATTGCAATTTTATTGCACATTTCTTCAGCTTCATACATTAGGTGGGTGGTTAAAATTATGGTGACTCCCTGTCTGTTAAGTGCTTTTATGTTGTTCCACAAATTTTGACGTAATTGAACGTCAACTCCCGCAGTTGGTTCATCCAAGACCAGAATGGGTGGCCTATGTACCATTGCTTTGGCAATTAGTAGCCTTCTTTTCATACCACCTGACAAACTTCTTGCGTAAGAGTTAGCTTGTTTTTCAAGAGAAACTAATTTTAATATTGTATCTGTTATTCTATCTTTTTTTGGTATTCCATATAATCCAGCTTGTAGTTCTAAGAGATCTTTAGGACTAAAAAACGCATCTAAATTTACTTCTTGAGGCACAATTCCAATAGATGCTCTAACTTGTCTTGGATTTTTATCTAAATCAAAACCCCAGACATCTACTTTTCCAGAATTTTTTATTACTGTGCCAGCAAGAATATTAAGAAATGTAGTTTTTCCAGCACCATTAGGCCCAAGCAATCCGAAAATTTCACCTTCTTTAACCTCTAAGTTCAAATTATTCAATGCTTTAATCTCGTTAGAAGATTTTTTAGAATAAATTTTGGTTAATTTTTCTACTTTTATTGCGTTTTTATTATTCATGATGATTTGGCTTTTATATATCCATAACACTAATTAAAATAGGTTAATATTAGTCTATGAGCCTCATTAAAAAAACTGACCATTTTTATCTTATTGATGGTTCGGGATATATTTTTAGAGCATATTATGCATTACCTCCCCTTTCAAGAAAAAGTGATGGATTACCGACTGGAGCAGTAAATGGTTTTTGCATCATGCTGCACAAACTTCTTGAAGACTCCAGATCTGATGCTAGCAAAAATAAACCTACACATTTTGTAGTTATTTTTGATTCTGCAAGAAAAAATTTTAGAAATGAAATATACAAAGACTATAAAGCAAATAGAACAGAGACACCCGAAGATCTTGCTCCTCAATTTGAATATATAAGAAAATCGGTAGAAGCTTTTAATGTGACTTCTACCGAAATGCTTAACTATGAAGCGGACGACTTAATTGCTACTTATACAGACAAAATAATAAAAAAAGGTGCCAAGGTTACAATTGTTTCGGGAGATAAAGATCTTATGCAATTAGTAAAACCAGGGGTAAGACTTTACGATCCAATGAAAAGTAGAGTTTTAGGCAACAAAGAAGTTAAGGAAAAATTTGGTGTAGAGCCAAGTAAAGTTGTAGATGTTCAAGCTTTAGCAGGAGACTCATCTGATAATGTTCCTGGAGTCCCAGGGATTGGTATTAAAACTGCAGCGGAACTTATTAATAAATATAAGTCCTTAGAAACGTTATTAGAAAAAGCACATGAAATTCCACAAAACAAAAGAAGAGAAACGATTTTAGAGAACAAAAATAAAGCTATTTTAAGTAGGAAGCTTGTTGAGCTTAAGAATGATGTTCCGGTTAAACAAAAGATAGAAACTTTTACTTTAAAGAAAATTAATAAAGAAAAATTATATGATTTTTTAAGAGAAATGGAATTTAATCGTTTGCTCAGCCAAGTTATTTCACGTTATGGAGAAACATTTGAACAAAAAGTTAAAAATTTAAAAAAAACTCCAATTTTTGATTTAAAGAAGTATCAAACAATTTTAAAAATTAACCAACTAGAAGAGTGGATTAAAAAAATTGAAGAAAAGGGAATAGTTGCAGTTGATACGGAAACTAGCTCCTTAAATCCACATGAAGCAAATTTAGTAGGTATCTCTTTATGTTCTGGCCCAGGAACAGCATGCTATATTCCACTGGAGCATATTACGGAAAAAGTATTGGAAAAAAAAATAGTTTTAAAAAAATTAAAAAATATATTGCAAGATAAAAGTATTAAAAAAATTGGGCAAAATATAAAATTTGATTTTATTATTCTTTTACGTAATGAAATAAAATTAGACCCAATTGAAGATACAATGTTAATGTCATATGCTTTAGATGCTGGAAAACATAGACATAACATGGATAATTTATCTGAAATCCACTTAAATCATAAACCCATATCCTTTAAAGAAGTTGCTGGTACCGGAAAAAAACAGATCAGTTTTAATAAAGTGCCAATTAAACTAGCAACGCAATATGCTGCTGAAGATGCAGATGTAACATTTAGATTATATACCTTTTTTAGAGAAAGATTAGATAAAGAAAAGCTTTTAAAAATTTATGAATTATTTGAAAAGCCAATGGTAAATTTGTTATCTCAAATGGAAATAGAAGGGATAAAAATAAATTCAAGTTTTTTAAAAGAACTTTCGAAAAAATTTGATAATAAAATAAAAAAATTAGAAAAAGAAATTTTTAGCATTGCTAAAAGAGAATTTAATATTGGATCTCCTAAACAATTAGGTGAAATTTTGTATAACGAATTAAAAATAGCTAAAATAAAAAAAACAAAAAAAGGAGGATTTGCAACAAGTGCTGCAGTTCTCGAGGATTTAGCATTTAAGGGCCACAAATTACCAAGGATTGTTTTGGATTGGAGGCAATTAACTAAATTAAAAAACACCTACACAGATGCACTTCCAGAACATCTAAATGCTAAAACTAATAGAGTTCACACATCTTTTCTTTTAGCAGCTACTACCACTGGGAGATTGGCATCTAGTGAACCTAATTTACAAAATATTCCAATTAAAACTGAAGATGGTAAAGAAATTAGGAAGGCTTTTATTGCCGAGAGAAACCACAGCCTTATTTCAGCCGATTATAATCAAATAGAGATGCGTATTCTTGCAGACATTGCTGATGTAAAAGAATTAAAAAAGGCATTTAAAAATAATGAAGACGTTCATTCTTTAACTGCTAGCCAAGTTTTTGATATACCATTAAATAAAATTGATAAAGAAACAAGAAGAAGAGCCAAGGCAATAAATTTTGGTATTATTTATGGTATTTCTCAATATGGTTTAGCAAAACAAATTTCTGTTTCCAATTCTGAAGCTGCTGAATTTTTAAAATCATATTTTAAAAAATTTCCTGAGATTAAAGATTATATGAATGCAACAATAAATTTTTGCAGAAAAAGTGGATATGTAAACAATATTTTTGGAAGACGATGTTATATTACAGGCATCAATGACAAAAATTATAATGTTAGAAATTTTCAAGAAAGGGCTGCCATTAATGCACCTATCCAAGGTTCTGCAGCAGATATAATGAGATTAGCAATGATTAAGATAACTAGTGAATTCGAAAAAAATCCTAATTATAAAACTAAGATGCTTTTGCAAATACATGATGAATTAGTTTTTGAAACTCCACAAGATGAACTTGAAAAAATTGTACCCATTATTAAAAAAAATATGTTAGATGCATCTAGTAGTGAACATCATCAGTTTACCATACCTCTTACTGTTGATATCAATTCTGGTAATAATTGGGGTGAAGCACATTAACTGTTCAAATACTTGCCCAAATTATGACAATTTAGTATTCCTATATGGAGTGTATTTTTAATTATGAATGAAAAAATTGCATTAGTAGATGATGATAGAAACATACTTACTAGTATAAGTATTGCATTAGAAAATGAAGGTTTTAAAGTTCAAACTTATATTGATGGTGAAAGTGCATTAGTGGGAATTAGCAGAAATCCACCCGATTTAGCAGTTATAGATATTAAAATGCCAAGAATGGATGGTGAGGAGCTACTCAAACGGTTAAGAAAAAAAACTGCAATCCCAATATTATTTTTAACTTCAAAAGATGAAGAAATTGATGAGTTGTTAGGTTTAAAACTTGGTGCAGATGATTTTATTAAAAAATCTGGAGGTTTTTCTATAAAAGTACTTATTGAAAGAATACGTGTTCAGTTGAGAAAAAAAATTAACAATATAGATGATACAAAAAATTTAATTAAACATGGAAAACTTAAACTAGACCCTTCACAGCTCGAATGTGAATGGGATGGGAAACCACTACCTGAAAAACTCACAACAACAGAGTTTTTAATTGTTAAAGAATTAGCAAAAAGACCAGGAATTATTAAGGAAAGAGCGCAATTAATGGATATAGCTTATAAGGATAATAATGATATAGAAGATCGTACTATAGATAGTCACGTTAAAAGAATTAGAAAAAAATTCAAAGAAATAGATCAAAATTTCAAAGCAATAGAAACAAGATATGGCAGTGGGTACAGATGGAATGTTAGTTAATGAAATCTAATTTTTTTAGTTCAAGCTCTATTCTTAGAAAATTCTTGGCTTTTAATTTAATTGTTTTTCTAGTTTTAGGAGTTTTCACTTTTTTATATCTAAATGCTATAAAACCTAATTTAGTCAAAAATAGATCCAATCAACATGCAAAAATTATAAACAATACGTCAGATCATATTAACAGACTAAATATTGAATTTACCAAAAAAAGTGCTACAGAATTTTTATTAGATGCAAGATTTTTATTTCAGAATTTAGATCGTGTTCAATTGTATAATTTAAATTCTAATTTATTAGCGGATACGGATACTTTAGATTTAGCCCAAGATATTTTTGTTATAAGTCAAGATGTCCAAGAAACACCAATTGATAAATTCGATGAAAATGTAAACATTAGCGAAAGCCCAAAGACTACTCAAACAACAACTTTTAATACTGAAAGTTATGTCAGAGGGTACTCTGAGCAGAAAAATATTAACGATAAATTAGTCATTAGTGAAACAATTAATAACAATTTTTATGTTATGACTGTGGATTCAGTCAAAATAGATGGCGAGGATAAAGGTTATATTATTGTTTCAGAAATTGCTAACGATATATTAGTTGCTGTTGATGAAAGAAAAAACTTTATATTAAGAACAGTTTTATCGGTAGCACTTGTTATTTTTATTTTTTCAGTTTTTTTAAATAAATATATTTTAAAGCCGATAAGAGCTTTAGTTCAATATACAAAAGCAATAAGGGAGAAAGAAGTAAGAGTTGATAAACTTGAGAAATTTTTAATTAGGAAGGATGAAGTAGGTCAATTATCTAGATCTTTGAATGAAATGACCAAAGATCTTTATAAAAGAATAAATGTGGCTGAGACATTTTCTTCGGATTTAGCACATGAAATAAGAAATCCACTTACTTCTTTAAAAGGAGCTTCAGAAGTTTTGGATAACACCTTGGATGGTGAAAAAAGAAAAAAACTATTAAAAATTATAGGTCACGATGTAGAAAGAATTGAGAGACTAATTACTGATTATTCTCAAATGTTAAAAGATGAAGCAACTTTCTCTAGAGCAAAGATGACAAAAGTTGATTTATCAAATGTAATCAATTCTGTGGTTGAAGATTTTAATAATGATTTATTAAATTCTAATAAGAATATTAAAATAAATGTAAATCAAACTAATCTTAATGGATCTAAACTTCATGTTTTGGGCGTTGAAAGTAAACTAGAACAAATTGTTGCAAATCTTTTGGATAATGCCGTTTCTTTCAGTCCTATTAATAGTCAAATATCAATTTTATGCGGCATTAAAAAAAATGAAGTACAATTAGTTTTTGAGGATGAAGGTCCAGGTTTTGACGAAAACAATATTAATAAAGTATTTAATAGATTTTATATTAACAGACCTGAAAAATTTGGTGAACATTCGGGTTTAGGACTAAATATAGTCAAAAATATTATAGAATTGCACGGCGGTTCAATTGAGGCTTCAAATAAGGTTGGTAGTAAAAAGGGGGCGAGAGTAGAAGTGCACTTGCCAGTTCACAATAATTGAATTCAAGCAATAAGTTGCTAATTTAATGTTAAATTGTTAAGCACAAGCAAATTATGACACAAGATTTTAAAGTAAAAGATATTAATCAATCGGATTTTGGAAGAAAAGAAATTTCAATAGCCGAAACAGAGATGCCAGGATTGATGTCTTTGAGGCATGAGTATAAGGAAAAACAACCCCTTAAAGGAGCAAAAATTTTAGGCTGCTTGCATATGACAATTCAAACGGCAGTATTAATCGAAACTTTAGTAAAATTGGGAGCAGATGTACGATGGTCTTCTTGCAACATCTTCTCAACGCAAGATCATGCGGCGGCGGCAATTGCTCAACAGGGTATACCGGTATATGCATGGAAAGGAGAGACGGAGGCAGAATATTGGTGGTGTATCAAACAAACAATTGAAGGAAAAAAAGATTGGAAGCCAAATATGCTTTTGGATGATGGGGGTGATCTTACTGCTTTGATGCATAAAGAATATTCTGGACTTCTTCAAAATGTAAAAGGATTATCGGAGGAAACTACTACAGGAATAAAGGCACTCAACAAAATGCAAGCAGAGAAAACTTTATTAGTTCCTGTAATTAACGTGAATGATTCAGTTACAAAATCAAAATTTGATAATTTATACGGATGTAGAGAAAGTTTAATTGACGGAATTAAAAGAGCGACAGATGTTATGATTTCTGGAAAGACTGCAATAGTGGCGGGTTTCGGAAATGTGGGTAAAGGCAGCGCAGCTTCTCTTAGACAAAATGGTGCGCGAGTTATGGTTACCGAAACAGATCCTATATGTGCACTTCAAGCTTCAATGGAAGGATATGAAGTTGTGTTAATGGATGATGCTATAGAAAAGGCAGATATTGTTGTTACAGCTACAGGAAACAAAGATGTCGTTAACGCTGATCAGATGAGAAAAATGAAAGATTATTCTATTCTTTGTAATATTGGTCACTTTGATAATGAAATTCAGGTTGAGGCCTTGAAAAATTACAAATGGACTGAAATTAAACCTCAGGTCCATGTGATAGAATTTCCTGATAAAAAGAGAATAATACTTCTAGCTGAAGGAAGATTAGTTAATTTAGGGTGTGCGACTGGTCACCCGAGCTTTGTTATGAGCGCTTCTTTTACTAATCAAGTAATAGCACAAATAGAGCTTTGGAATAATTATGAAAAATATGACAAAAAGGTTTATGTTTTACCTAAACATTTGGATGAAAAAGTTGCGATACTTCATTTAAATAAGGTTGGAGCTAAATTAACAAAGCTTTCAAAAGAGCAGGCTGATTATATTAGCGTTGATGTTAAAGGCCCATTTAAACCTGATACGTATCGCTACTAGTTAGTAGCTAGATGCAATTAAAATCTTTAGAAGATACACAAAATCTTTCAAGCAAGATTTCCAAAATAGTCGGTGCCAGCGATATCATTTTTCTCTATGGTGAAATTGGTGTTGGGAAAACAACATTTGTGCGTTTTTTCATCAATCATCTAGAAGCTGAAAATGGAATTAAAAAGAGTGACGTATTAAGTCCTACATTCAATATAGTTTATGAATATGACATTGGAGATATAAAAATTCTTCATTATGATCTATACAGGCTGAAAAATTATAAAGATATTTTGCAATTAGGCATGTTTGAGATCTCCAATAATCATATTAAAATTGTAGAATGGCCCGAGTTAATTGATTCAAAACCTAAAGATAGAATTGATATCCAATTTCAATATTCGAAATTACTAGATTATAGGACAGTTAAAATTAATGGTTTTGGAAAATGGAAAGATTACAAATTTGATGCAGTTTAAAATACGGCCCATTGCAGGTGACGCTTCTTTTAGAAAATTTTATAGATTAACCTTAAATAAAGGTAGCAAGATTATTGCTCTTGTCGAAAAAGAAAAATATAAAAATCTGATTGTATGTTCAGCAATAAATAAGTTTTTAAGAGATAATAGAATATTTGCTCCAAGAGTTTTTACGCAAGATTATGCAAAAGGCATAATGATCATGGAAGATTTTGGCGATTTAACTTTTCACAAAATTTTATTAGGGAAAAGAAATAAGTTACCAGTTTATAAAAAGCTTGTGGACCTACTTATAAAAATTCAAAAAATACAACCAAAAAAGAAACTGAGAACTATTTTTGCTAAATCACATATTATAGATAAATATTCAATAAAATATTTACATCAAGAATCAGATCTTTTTTATGATTGGTATCTTCCTTTATTTTTTAATCAAAAAAAGGTTTTAAATATGAAATTAATGATTAAAAAAATTTTATCAAAACTTTATAAGAGACTAAATTTTCCCAATTCGTATTTTGTGCACAGAGATTACCATGTTTCCAATTTGATGAAAGTTGGCAGAAAGATAGGAGTGATTGATAGTCAAGATGCTCTAATTGGAAATCCAGCCTATGATTTAGTATCTTTAATAGATGATGTAAGGATCAAAACATCTATAAAATTAAAAAATCAAATTTACAGTTACTATTTAACTAAAACTGCAAAAATTTATAAACTTAATTCATCAAAATTTTTGGAAGATTTTAACGTACTTTCAGTCCAGAGAAATTTAAAAATTATAGGTATTTTTTCTAGACTTTTTAAGAGAGATAAAAAAAATAAATATTTAAAATTAATACCCTATACCTGGCAATTATTAGAAATGAGAATGAGTTCAAAAATTTTTTCAGAATTAAAAAAAATTTTTGATAGTAATATTCCTAAAAAATTTAGAAAAAAAATCATATATTAATGAAAATACCAGTACTTTTCCCAAAAATTTTTAATTATCCATTCACATATAAAAGTGAAATTTCTGACTCATTAAATCCAGGCGATTTTGTAAAAGCACCATTTGGTTCAAATGAAATAACAGGAGTAGTTTGGCCCGATGAACAAAAAACTGAAAAAAATTTTAAATTAAAAAAAATTATAAAAAAAATAAATATACCAAATTTAAATTCTTCTATGATTAAATTTATATCTTGGTTTTCAAGATATAATTTAGTTCCACTAGGTATGTCTCTTAAAATGAGTTTACTAAATAAGAATGTGGTTGAAAAATCTTTTAATCATGAATTTAATAAATATAAAATTAAAAAAAATACAATTAAACTTTCTCTAAATGCTGAGCAAAAAAAATCACTAACTTTTCTTAAGAAAATTGGAGATAATTATAACGTTACTGTATTGGAGGGAATTACTGGATCAGGGAAAACTTTAGTTTATTTTGAGAGAGTCAGAGATATTGTAGGCAAAGGATTTCAGGCGTTAATATTACTTCCTGAAATTGCTTTGACTAATCAATTTAGTCGACGTTTTAAACAATTTTTTGGAGCTGAACCAGCAATTTGGCATTCGGGAACTTCAAAAAAAAATAAATCAATAATTTGGAAAGGTATTACGGAAGGAAAAGTTAAAATAGTCATTGGAGCAAGGTCATCTCTTTTCTTACCATTTAAAAATTTAGGAATAATTATTGTGGATGAAGAACATGATGTATCTTACAAACAGGACGAAGGAATTGCTTATAATGCAAGAGATATGGCTATTACAAGAGCTTCACTAGAAAACATTCCAATAAATTTGGTAACTTCCATACCTTCTGTTGAAACATATAATAACATTGTTAACAAGAAATATTATTTCACTAAATTGAAAAAGAGATACAAAGAAGCATCTTTACCAAATTTTGAAATTATAAATTTGAATACCGAGAAATTAAACAAGGGTTCTTGGATAGCAAACAAAACAATAAAAAAAGTTAATCAATATTTAGAAAAAGGAGATCAAGTATTATTTTTTTTAAATCGAAGAGGTTACTCACCTTTTGTAATTTGTAAAAAGTGTGGCTGTAAATTTCAATGTCCCAATTGTGCAGTAAACTTAAATTTTCATAAAAAATTAAACAAACTTCTTTGTCACTATTGTGGTCATAAATCTTCGTTGCAAAGAATTTGTAAAGATATGAAAGAGTGTGATTTATTGTTTTGTGGACCTGGTGTTGAAAGAATTTTTGCTGAGTTAAAATCAATCTATCCAGATAAAAAAATAGAAATATTTTCTAGTGATACTTTAAAAAAAAATAATTTTACAAATGTACTTTTAAAAAAAGTTGAAAAAAAGAAAATTGATATTTTGATAGGGACTCAATTAGTATCGAAGGGTTTTCATTTTCCAAAATTAAACTGTGTTGTTGTTGTAGATGGCGATTTTTCATCTCACGGATATGATCTTAGATCGGCAGAAAAGAATGTACAATTGTATCATCAATTAAGCGGAAGAGCTGGGAGAGAATCAAAGGTATCAACTATATACTTTCAAACATATACTCCTGATGACGAAGTGCTCATAAATATAACTAAAAATGATCCGCATGCTTTCTTGAAAAAAGAGCTTTTTTTAAGAAAGGAAAAGAAACTTCCACCATTTTATAGACTTATATCCCTAATTATTTCTGGCAAAGACGAACAGTTGATTATTAAATTTGCTACAACAATTAAATCTAAACTTCCAAAATTAAATAACGTTAACATTTTGGGACCAGTTCTTGCTCCGATTACTAAATTGAGGAAAAAATACAGATGTAGGATTTTGATAAGATGTCCAAAAAATTTATTTATTCAGAAATATTTATCTTTGTCGCTTGATAAAATAAAAATGACGTCAGGAATAAAACTAGAGGTTGATGTAGATCCAGTTAATTTCAGTTAAACTGAGTATTTTTCAATATTAATTGTGTTAATGAAGACAAAAAGATACAATAGAAAATGTTGTATTTGTTTAAATAATCTCCTACAAAACGAGTCTTTGTAGCAAAAATGAGTGCAAAATCAACATTTTCAAATTCTACATCACAAAGTTATGCTGTAGCTCTTTACGAGCTCGCAAAAGAAAATTCTGAGTTAAATAATGCTGAAGATGGAATGAATGGCCTCAAAAAACTATTAAACGATAATTCTGATTTTAAAGAAATGATTTCAAATCCCACAGCTAGAAAAGAAGAAAAGAAAAAAGTTATTTTTGAAATAGCTGATCGATATAATTTTTCTCAAACTTTAAAAAAATTTTTGGGTTTTATAACAATTAAAAATAGATTGTTTTTTTTGGATCAAATTATTGATAGTTTTTTAAATATCATATCAATCAACAAAGGTGAGTTAAAAGCAAAACTCGTATCTTCAAAACAGTTATCAAAAAAAGAGTTAGAAAATATTCAAAGCGAATTATCTAAGGATTTTAAATCCCCTATCAAGGTAGATTATAAATATGATCCAAATTTAATAGCTGGATTAATCATTCAAGTTGGAAGCGTAATGGTTGATACTTCTATTAAAAGTAAACTTAAACAATTAGAAAAAAATATGATAGAGGCATAATATGCAAATTAATCCATCAGAAGTAACAAAGATTTTAAAAGAGCAAATAAAAAAATTTGGTGAAAAAGCAGAAGTAGCTGAAGTTGGTCAGGTGCTTTCAGTTGGAGATGGTATTGCTAGAGTTTATGGTTTGGACAACGTGCAGGCTGGGGAAATGGTTGAATTTTCTGCTGGACTAAAAGGCATGGCTCTAAACTTAGAAAGTGACAACGTTGGTGTTGTTATTTTTGGAGACGACAGTTCAATTAAAGAAGGTGATATTGTTAAAAGAACAGGAGCTATCGTAGACGCGCCTGTGGGAAAAAAATTATTAGGTAGAGTTGTTGATGGTTTAGGAAATCCTATAGATGGAAAAAAGGAACTTGACAAAAAATTAGAAAGAAGAAGAGTTGAAGTAAAAGCTCCAGGAATAATTCCAAGACAATCTGTTAATCAGCCAATGCAAACTGGACTTAAAGCTTTAGACACCTTGATTCCGATTGGACGAGGACAGAGAGAGTTAATTATTGGTGATAGACAAACGGGAAAGACAGCCATAGCTATTGATACAATTATTAACCAAAAAGAAATAAATAAATCTGGTGAAGAGAAAAATAAACTTTATTGTATTTATGTTGCAATTGGACAAAAACGATCAACTGTTGCTCAGATAGTTAAGACATTAGAAGATGCAGGTGCCATGGAGTATACAATTATTGTTGCGGCAACAGCATCTGATCCCGCTCCGCTTCAATTTTTAGCACCCTATACCGGTTGTACCATGGGCGAATATTTTAGAGACAACGGTATGCATGCATTAATTATTTATGATGATCTATCCAAACATGCTGTAGCTTACAGACAAATGTCACTTTTATTGAGAAGACCTCCGGGAAGAGAGGCTTATCCTGGTGATGTTTTTTATTTACATAGTAGATTGCTTGAAAGAGCTGCAAAGCTCAACGAAAACAAAGGTGGCGGATCTCTTACAGCATTACCAATAATTGAAACACAAGCAGGTGATATTTCTGCCTACATTCCAACTAATGTAATTTCAATTACTGATGGACAAATTTTTTTAGAAACTGAATTATTTAATCAAGGTATACGACCAGCTGTTAATGTTGGATTGTCGGTTTCGAGGGTGGGATCAGCAGCCCAAACCAAAGCTATGAAAAAAGTTGCTGGTTCAATAAAATTGGAATTAGCACAGTACAGAGAAATGGCAGCATTTGCCCAGTTTGGTTCAGATCTGGATGCTACAACACAAAAATTATTAAACAGAGGATCAAAACTAACTGAGCTTTTAAAACAAGATCAATATTCTCCAATGACAGTTGCACAGCAAGTAATAGCAGTTTTTTCTGGGGTAAGAGGTTTTTTAGATAAAGTGGAGTTAAGTAAAATTAAGAATCTCGAAAAACAGATTTATGAAGAGGTTAAATCTTCAAACCCAGAAATTATAGATAGCATTAATAATACTGGAAAATTGGACGAAGAAATAGAAAAAAAACTAACATCAATCATCGAGCAATTTCAAAAAAAAGGCAATAAGTAAAATTTTATGCCAAGTTTAGATGATTTAAAAAAAAGAATTAAAAGTGTCAAATCAACACAGAAAATTACTAAAGCTATGAAAATGGTAGCTGCAGCTAAGCTAAGAAGAGCTCAGGAAAGTGCTGAGAAAGGAAGACCTTTTTCAGAAAAAATGAATAATGTAATTCTTAATTTAAGCAGCTCAATTTCTGATAAAGACAGTGCATCAAAGTTCTTGGTTGGTACAGGAAAGGATACTACGCATTTATGTGTAGTTATCACTGCAGATAGAGGGCTTTGTGGCGGATTTAATACAAATATATGTAGAAAAGCAAAAAACTATTTTGAAAAAATTTTAAAAGAAGGAAAAATATTAAAAATTTTTACAGTTGGCTCCAAAGGACATGATCAACTAAAGAGACTATACGGTAAATATATTATTGAAAAAATGAATTTTAAGGGACTGAAAAAAATTACGTATAAAGAAGCGGAAGATACTGGAAAAATTATTATAAAATTATTTAATGAATCACAATTTGATGTGTGCAAAATTTTTTACAATAGATTTAAAAATGTCATTACACAAATTCCTCAAGAACAACAAATAGTACCAATTGAAAAACAAAAAGAAGTTAAAATATCAGATAATTTTTATGAATTTGAACCTGAAGAAAATGAAATTTTAGATGATTTACTTCCAAAAAATATTTCTACTCAAATCTTTAAAGCGTTTCTTGAAAATGCTGCAAGTGAACAAGGTTCTAGGATGACAGCTATGGATAATGCAACACGAAATGCTGAAGATTTAGTGGACAAATTGACAATTAATTATAACAGAAGTAGACAAGCAGCAATTACCAAAGAACTTATTGAAATAATATCAGGAGCGGAAAGTTTATAAAAATGAGTAAAGGATTAGGAAAAATTACACAGGTTATAGGAGCGGTAGTTGATGTTCAATTTGAAGGTCAGTTGCCGGAAATTTTGACAGCGTTAGAATGTGATAACTCTGGAAATAGACTTGTACTAGAAGTTGCCCAACATTTGGGAGAAGCTACTGTTAGAACTATTGCTATGGATAGTACAGAGGGTTTAAAGAGAGGAATCAAAGTTACCGATACTGGTTCTCCAATTAAAGTACCAGTTGGGCCAGAAACACTGGGTAGAATAATAAACGTTATTGGAGAGCCTATTGATCAAAAAGGAAAAATATCTACAAAAGAAAGATGGCCTATACATAGACCTGCACCAAAATTCACTGAGCAATCGACAGAAACTGAAATATTAGTAACAGGAATAAAAGTTGTCGATCTACTGGCTCCTTACGCTAAGGGAGGAAAAATAGGTCTTTTTGGAGGAGCGGGTGTGGGCAAAACTGTAATTATTATGGAATTAATTAATAATATTGCAAAGGCACACGGTGGTTTTTCAGTATTTGCTGGTGTTGGTGAAAGAACGAGAGAAGGAAATGATTTATATCACGAAATGATTGAGTCTGGTGTTATTAAACTAAATGGAAAAGGCTCGAAAGTTGCTTTGGTTTATGGACAAATGAACGAGCCACCCGGAGCACGTGTTAGAGTTGGATTGAGCGGTTTAACAGTTGCTGAATATTTTAGAGACAAAGAAGGTCAGGATGTTTTATTTTTTATTGATAATATATTTAGATTTACTCAAGCAGGATCAGAGGTGTCGGCTTTACTAGGAAGAATTCCATCGGCCGTAGGTTATCAACCAACCTTAGCTACTGATATGGGAAATTTACAAGAAAGAATCACAACTACAGATAAGGGTTCAATTACTTCTGTCCAAGCTATTTATGTTCCAGCGGATGATTTAACTGACCCTGCTCCAGCTACCTCATTCGCGCATTTGGATGCTACTACAGTTTTATCAAGGCAAATTGCAGAGTTAGGGATATATCCTGCAGTTGACCCTTTGGATTCTACTTCTAGAATTTTAGATCCCAGAATAGTTGGTGAAGAACATTACAGAGTGGCAAGAGAAGTTCAAAAAATATTACAAACTTATAAATCTTTACAAGACATAATTGCAATTTTGGGTATGGATGAGCTTTCTGAAGAGGATAAACTAACAGTGATGAGAGCAAGAAAAATTCAAAGATTTTTATCGCAACCATTTTTTGTTGCAGAAGTTTTTACAGGTTCTCCAGGTAAACTTGTAGATTTAGAAGCAACCATCAAAGGGTTTGATGCTATATGTAAGGGAGAATATGATCATTTACCCGAAGCCGCTTTTTATATGGTGGGTACAATTGAAGAGGTAGTTGAAAAAGCTGAAAAAATGGCGAAGGACGCAGCAGCTTAATGGAAGATAGTTTTAAACTTGAAATCATTAGTCCAGAAAAAATTATTTTTTCGGATGAAACAAAAATGGTTACACTTCCCTCGTATGAGGGTGATATGAGCATATTAAAAAATCATATTTCAATAATAACTCTTTTAAGACCCGGAATAATAAAGGTGCAAAATGATGGAAATTTTAAAGAATTTTTTGTCCAGGATGGTGCTGTGGAATTCTTTAATGATAGTTTAGTGGTACTTTCAGCTTCCGCAATAAATGTAAAAGATTTATCTAAAGAGTTTGTGGATAATCTAAACGAAGATACTCAAGATAAACTCACAGATAAGAATATTACAGATCATGATCGTTATGTTCTTAATCACAAACTTGATGCGCTCAAAGAAATACGAGTCTAATTCAAACTTAAAGAAGTTAACTCTTCTTTTATTTTCTTATAAATATCTACTTTAAAGTGCACAGCGACGTTAGGTAATTTTGAAAGTTCAATCCATTTCCAATCAAAGAATTCTGGATTTTTCGTTTTGACATTTATTTCATCGGGTTTTCCTAGAAATTTCATAACCAACCATTTTTGTTTTTGTCCCCTATATTTACCTTTCCAGAGTTTACCTAGAAGATATTTCGGTAAATCATATTTAAACCATCCATCTAATTCTTTTATTAATTTTACTGATTTTATCCCAGTTTCTTCCTCAAGTTCTCTTTTAGCTGCGTCTAAAAAATTTTCATTTTGATCAATTCCACCTTGTGGCATTTGCCATGAATTTGTAGGATTATCTATTCTTTTTCCTACAAAAACCTTATTTTCATGATTCAATAAAGCTATGCCCACACCAATTCTTAATGGTAATTCTTTTCTATTCTTCATTAAACTTTAGCCACTGAAAAGTTTAACTGCGTAATTTAATTGATTATCTGTAATAGTGTTGATTGAAAATTCTTCATCTTCCTCCTCAACTCTGATATCAGGAGTTACTCCCACTTCTGAAATAGATTTTCCAGATGGTAAATAGTATTTGGATATTGTTAATCGTATTGCCCCCTTATTTCTTAGAGGAATAATGGATTGAACTGATCCTTTACCATATGTAGCTTCACCCAATAATACTGCTCTTTTTTGATCTTGTAAGGCTCCCGCCACAATTTCAGCAGCTGACGCTGATCCATTATTGATTAAAACAATTAAAGGTTTACCCTTAATTCGGTCTCCTTTTTTAGCAAAAAATTTTCTATTTTCTCTACTTTTTCTTCCTCTAGTAGAAACAATTTCTCCATCATCGAGGAAGAAGTCAGAAATTCTAACAGCTTGGGACAAAAGACCTCCGGGATTATTTCTTAAATCAAGAATATATCCCACTAATTTATTGTTTTTTTCTAATTTTGAAATTTCCCCTTTTAATTGATTGCTACTGTTTTCATTAAAGGCTCTTAATCTAAGGTAGCCTATTTCATTATCAATTAACTTAGAAATTACTGATTTTATTTCAATAATTTCTCTAATGATTGTAAAAATTTTTGCTTTTTTTAAACCTTTCCTTCTTATCGTTATTTCAATAGGTGAACCTACCGGTCCTCTCATTAAATTCACAGCCTCCATAAGTGTTTTTCCTTGAACCTGTTCACCATTTATTCTAACAATATAATCTCCAGCTTTTACACCAACTCTTGCTGCTGGCGTATCATCTATTGGCGAAATGACTTTAACAACTCCACCTTCCATACTTACTTCTATTCCTAAACCTCCGAATTCACCGCTTGTTTCAGTCTGCATCTCTTCATAAATTTTTGGGTTCATGTAAGCTGAGTACGGATCTAAAGATTGCAGAATCCCATTAATTGCAAAGTCCATTACTTCTGCCTGATCTATTTCATCGACATATTCGTCTTGCACTTTTTCTAGAACTTCACCTAAAAGATCAATTTTTTCGTACAGTTTATCTATATTTTTTGAGTAAGCTATATTGAAAATATTTAATAATATTGCGGTTATGATGATTAAAATATATTTTAAGTTAAAATTTTCTTTCATATCGTTAATCTTTCTTTTGGCATTAATTCAGACCACATTCTTTCTAAATCATAAAATTTTCTTTTTTCAGGGTGAAAAATATGAATAATAATATCTATTGCATCTATAAGTTTCCACTCACTACTACTACGTCCTTCTAAACGACAGTTTTTGACACCTTTTTTTTTAAGTTTTTCTAACAATATTTCCGATATTGCTTGTATGTGTCTTGATGAATTACCGCTTGCGATAATCATAAAATCAGCAATTGAGGTTTTACCTTTTAGATTTATTGATTTTACCTCTACTGCTTTATTATCGTGTAAGATTTGTTCTATTTCTTCTCTAAGTTGATCAATTTCTTTAAATTGCATTTAAATTCATGTTATCAAAATTTTCTAATTAATGAAGATGAAATATTCATCTTTTTAGAATTTATATACATCCAATCTCTTTTTTTAAGCTTTTTTGATGCAATGGAATTAAGAGCTTTAATTGAGTAATTGGGTCTGGCAAAGACAATTATTTTTGCAAGTTCTGGAATTTTTTCCCACTTATTCCACTTATGAAATTTAATCAAATTATCAGCGCCAATTAAAAAAAATAATTTTATTTTTTTGTTTTTTTTTTTCAAAAAATTAAGTAAATCAAATGTATTTCTAGATTTGATTTTATCATCTAGATATTCTACAAAAATTTTTTTTTGACTTTTAATCATGCCTTTTGACAAACTCATTCTTGTTTTTGTACTTAAATAAGGTTTTTTTTTTAGTGGATTTTGTTTTGTAATTACCCATATTACGGCATCCAGTCTAAGTTTTTTTAAAGCAATTTTAGATATATGCAAATGACCTATGTGAGGTGGATCAAAAGTACCTCCCAAGATACCAATTTTATTGTAATTTTTTTTAAATAGTTTTTGCAAAAATTACTTCCTTATTTGTCCTTTTCCCTCCAAAATGTACTTGTAAGTGGTAAGTTGATCAAGACCAACAGGACCGCGGGGATGAAGTTTACCAGTTGATATACCAACCTCAGCACCAAAACCAAATTCTCCACCATCTGCAAACTGTGTAGAAGCATTATGTATGACTATGGAGCTGTTGATATTTGATAGAAATTTTTTAGCTGTTTTTTTATTTTTTGTTACTATTGAGTCTGTGTGTAATGTGCCGTATTCATTAATGTGACTTATAGCTTCTTGAACTCCATTCACACTTTTTACAGAAATAGCAGGAGAAAGATATTCTGTTTTCCAATCTTTTTTTGATGCAATTTTCATTCTACCAGAAAAATTTTTTTTTATCGTTTTGTCCCCTATAATTTCACATCCAGAATTATTTAGATGATTTAATATAGGTTCGCAATGAGTTTTTAGGCATTTTTTATCTATCAATAAAGTTTCCGCCGCTCCACAAACACTCGTATTTCTCATTTTTGCGTTTTCAACAATTTTAATTGCCATATTTAAATCGGCTTCTCGATCGACATAAACATGGCATATGCCCTCAAGGTGTCCAATGGTTGGAACTACAGATTTTTTCTGAACTTTCTTGACTAAACTTTTTCCTCCTCTAGGAATAATTACATCAACATATTTTTTCATACCTGATAAAAGATAATCAACGTGATATCTATCTTTGCTTTCAATAAATTGAACACAATTTTCATCACATTTTTTCTTTTTAAGAGCTCTCCTGAAAAGTTCAGCTAATATTTTATTTGAGTAGAATGCTTCTGATCCTCCACGTAATATTACTGCATTTCCAGTCTTAAAACACAAAACCGAAACATCAGCAGTAACATTTGGTCTGCTTTCATAAATTACACCGATAACACCAATCGGTATGGACACTCTTTTTATAATTAAACCATTTGGTCTCTTCCAAGAAGATAAAGTTTTTCCTATAGGATCTTTAAATTTTATTATTTCTTCTATTGAGTTTCTAATTTGTAAAATTTTTTTATTGCTCAATTTAAGTCTATCAATCATGTTATCTTTAATATTTTTAGATTTTGCATTAGACACATCTTTTTTGTTTGCTTTCAAAATTATTTGTGTGTTGGTTTTTAAATATTGACTAAATTGTTTTAAAGCAGAATTTCTCTTTTTAATATTTACGTTAGATAAATGAAGGGAAGCAAGTTTTGCTTTTTCACCTAATTTTTCCATATATAAATTTCTAGACATTTTTACACCCTTACCAAATCGTCTTTGTGAATAATTTCTTCTCTACTAGAATAGCCCAGTAAATTTTTTATTTTACTGCTGTGAGAACCTTTTATTTTTTCAATCTCGAGTGAAGAGAATGAAATTAAGCCTCTACCACATTCAACATTATTTTGATCTTTAATCAAAACATGATCACCCTTTTCAAAAGTTCCATTAATTTTTTTAACTCCAACTGGCAACAAACTTTTTCCATTACTAATTGCTTTTAAGGCACCATCATCAATAATTACTTCACCTTTCGGTGCAATCGATCCTATGATCCACTGTTTTCTAGCATCAAGTTTTGAAACTTTTGGTATAAACCAGGTGCATCTTTGATTTTGAGTCATTTTTTTTATTGGATTAATATAATTTCCATTAGCGATAGCCATGTAGCATCCTGCCAATTGACAGATTTTTGCTGCTTCAATTTTTGTTTTCATTCCACCTGATCCATAAAAATTTTCTGTTTTGTTTGCATATTTTTTTATGCTTTCATCTATTTCTTTTACGGTCTTTATTAATTTTGCTTTCTCATTTTTTTTGGGGTTATCGGTATACAGACCATCTACATCTGATAGTAAAATTAAACAGTCAGCGCTAATTATTTGAGCTACTCTGGAAGCAAGCCTGTCATTATCTCCATATTTAATTTCGGTTGTCGCGGTAGTATCGTTTTCGTTGACAATCGGAACTATTTTCATTGCTAACAAATTATCAATTGTTCTTTTTGCATTTATTGCTCTTCTCCTTTGTTCTGTGTCATCTAAAGTGAGTAATATTTGAGAAATTTTTATTCTACTTTTTTCAAATGTTTTTTTATAAAAATCCATTAATTCGATTTGGCCAATTGAAGCTACTGCTTGACTTTTATCTATTTTTAAACCCTTTTTTTGGATTCCAAGATATTCGCAGCCAAGCGCAATGGCTCCTGATGAAACAATCACTACTTGTTTTTTTTTCTTTATAAGAAGCTTAACGTCTTGAACAAACCCTTTAAGCCAAGATTTTTTTGGCTTACCTTTTTTGTCGATCAAAATTGATGATCCGATTTTTATTACAATTTTTTTAGACTTATCAATGTACATAATTAACCAATATTTTTTTTATAGTTTTTAAGCCTTTATTTTTTAACGCAGATATTGTGTAAATGTTTTTTTTTAATTCTTTTTTAAAAGCATTTATTTTTTCGTTAATTTCTTCCTCGCTGAGCATATCAACTTTATTAAATACAATAATTTCTCTTTTTTTTATAAGCTTGTTGCTATATTTGGAAAGCTCTTTTCTAACTTTGTAATAACTTTCCAATACGTTTTTATTAGTAATATCAATTAAATGAAGAATATTTTTGCATCTTTCTATGTGTCTCAAAAATTTATCTCCCAAACCTATCCCTTCATGAGCTCCTTCAATGAGGCCGGGTATATCGGCTAAAGTTACTTCTTTGTTATTATAATTAGCAACGCCAAGATTTGGATTAATTGTAGTAAATGGATAATTAGCAATTTTTGGTTTGGCGCTTGTTAGTACCGACAGCAAGCTGGATTTTCCTGAATTAGGCATGCCGACTATGCCAATATCTGCAATAACTTTAAGTTGTAACCAGATCCAAAAACTTTCACCCTTGTTTCCATCTGTTTTTTTTCTTGGTGCTCGATTTGTGGAACTTTTAAATCTTACATTTCCCAAGCCACCCTTGCCTCCATTTGCCACAAATATCTTTTGATCCGATTTGGTGAAATCATCAATTAAAGTGTTATTATCTTCTTCAAAAATTTGTGTTCCCATTGGAACTTTTAAAATTAAATCTTTTCCACTTTTTCCAGTTTTTTTCTTTCCCTTTCCATCTTGTCCTTTTTCAGCTTTAAAGTGTTGTTGATACCTGAAATCAATAAGTGTATTTAAATTTCTTTCAGCTACGAAAACTATCGAACCTCCACTTCCACCATCTCCACCGTCAGGCCCACCGAATTCTACAAATTTTTCTCTACGAAAACTTGCAGAGCCGGATCCACCATCTCCTGCTTTTACATATATTTTTGCTTGATCTAAAAATTTCATAGCGCAACAACAATTAATTAAATATTGAAGTTATTAGGAATTAGCTGGGGATAACAGATACAAATGTTCTGTTTAGTTTTTGAGTTTTGAATTGAACTTTTCCTTTGACTAAAGAGAATATAGTATGATCTTTACCAATACCTACATGGTCACCAGGATGTATTCTTGTGCCTCTTTGTCTAACTATTATATTTCCCGGCAACACTAATTGACCACCATATCTTTTCACACCTAGGCGTCGTCCTGCACTATCACGTCCGTTCCTTGATGATCCACCTGCTTTTTTTGTTGCCATGTTTTAATACCTCACTTTAATTCTATCATTTTTTTTTAGTTGTTAAAGGTTTCTTTTTACTTGCTATTTTTTTCTTACCCACATCACTTTTTTTCACCTTTAATTTTAGTTTTTCTTGAGCAAATTCCAATCTTTTTTTCTCTTGTTCATCATATTGTTTAGCGGCTTTCTCTTGAAATTTTCTTGTTTCATCTGCTTTTACTTTTCTTGCAGATTCTTCTTTAGTCTCAATTTTTTTTAATGTTTTTTTGATTTTTTTATGTTCTTCTATTTTAGTTTTTTTTGCCTCAAACACCTGCTCATTTCTTGTACGATCAGCTTTTACTATTTCTTTTGTTATTTGTTTTTGCGGTCCAGCTTGAGAGATTAATTTTCCATTTTTTGAAAAAATTTTTGTTATTCTAATAAGGGAAATCGGTTGTCTATGACCATATTTTTTTCTTGAATTTTTTCTTCTTCGTTTTTTAAAAACTAATATGGTTTTATTTTTTATATTTTTTAAAATAGTTGCTTCAACTTTTGCGCCTTGTATATTTGGGTTGCCAATTTCAGTGGTTTTATCATCATTCAAAAACAGAACGTTTTTGAATTCTACAGTTTTGCCTTCTTCATTATTAAGTCTTTCGATCTTAAGAATTTCACTTGCTGAAACCTTATATTGCTTGCCACCTGTTTGAATAACTGCGAAAGACATTGGTTTAATTTCATATTTGGAAATATGGGCAATATAACTTGCTAACTTATCATGTCAAGTTATAACAGCGATTAAAAACTGTCTTTTAAATCTCTGACTTTCTTGAAAACTTTCAAATCCTCTTGGTTTTTCATATTTAATTTAATTTTCAGGTCATTTTGATCACATCTTAGAAAAATGTTGGATTTTAACTCTTCTTCTAGGATGGTTGGTAGTGTTGGTAGATTGTTAGATCTTAATTTTTTTATTTTTTCAAATTTTTTTTTGAGATCAATGTTGTCACTATCATATTTCATACAAAACTCTGCATTTTTATAGGTATATTCATGACCACAATAAATTTTTGTATCTCTAGGAAGTTTTTTTATTTTATTTAATGATGTTAGCATTTGTTTGTGATCGCCTTCAAAGATTCTTCCACATCCAAGAGAAAATAACGTATCTCCTGTAAAGGCAATTTGTTCGTTTTCAAAAAAAAAACATATATGACCTAAAGTATGACCCGGAATATGTAATATTTTGACTGATGACTTTCCAAAGGTCCATTTCACATTATCTTCAAGGGCTATATCAATACCGGGGATGCGATTTTTGTCACCAGCGAAACCAATTACTTTGGCATTATATAATTTTTTTAGTTCAATATTTCCCCCTATATGATCATAATGATGATGCGTATTTAATATATAATCTAGTTTTAAATTTTGTTTTTTAAGAAAATCAATAACTGGCGAAGCTTCTGACGGATCAACTACAGCTACTGCTTTAGAAATATTATCGTTAATGATATATGCATAATTATCTACTAAACAAGGTATAGGAATTACTTGCATAATTAACTATTGTATAAGAAATATTCCAAGTTGTGAAAGCATGTTCTTGTAAAACATATTTTTATTTGTAATTTCAGAAATTTTTTCATTTGTTAAACACAAAGATCTATTAATTTTAATATTTTTTTTATTACAAAAATTAACAAAATCTTGAATTGTGCACATATGTAAATTTGGAGTATTATACCATTCATTAGGTAAATTTTTGGTTATGGGCATTGTTCCCTTAAATAATAAATGAAGACGCACTTTCCAATATCCAAAATTAGGAATTGAAACAATCGTTTGTTTCCCAATTCTAAGCAATTGTTTTAAAACTTCTTCAGGAGTAAGAAAGGCCTGAAGTGTTTGACTTAGCACAGCATAATCAAATGATTTGTTGGGGAATTGGACTAATTCTTTTTCTGCATCGCCTTCAATAACCGAAAGACCTTTTGCAATACATTTTTGTACAAGATTCTTTTGAGGTTCTAGACCTCTAACATCATTCTGTTGATTGGACTTAAGGTATTGCATAAGCGTTCCGTCTCCACAACCAATATCTAACACTCTTTTATTGTTTTGAATTATTTGAGATATTACGTTAAATTCTTGTTTCATTATTAAATTCTTTATAATTGGAGTTAATAAATTCACCCAAAGTTTTTAAAAATTCGGGGATATCTAATAAAAATGAATCATGTCCTTTATCTGAATTGATTTCAACAAAACTCACATTGGCACCACTAGCATTTAAAGCAATAACAATTTCTTTATTTTCTTTTGTGGGATACAACCAATCTGACGAAAAAGAAATAACACAAAATTTTGTTTTTGTTTTTTTAAATGCATTAGCAAGATTTCCATTAAATTGTTTTGTCAAATCAAAATAATCCATAGCTCGAGTGATATATAAATAGCTATTTGCATCAAATCGATCGACAAAAACTGAACCCTGATGTCTTAGGTAACTTTCTATTTGAAAATCAGCATCAAAACTAAATTTAAGATTACCTTTTACTTGTAATTTTCTTCCAAATTTTTCTTGTAGACCCTTATCTGATAAATAAGTTATATGTGCTGCCATTCTTGCCACAGCTAAACCCTTATCTGGAGACAAATTTGTTTTAAAATAATTTCCTTTATTCCAGTTAGGATCAGCCATGATTGCTTGTCGCCCAAGTTCATTTAATGCAATATTTTGTGCTGAGTGACTTGCGCTACATGCTATTGGAATAGCAGAATATGTTTTATCAGGATATAAGGAGGCAAATTGTAGAACTTGCATACCCCCCATTGATCCACCTGTGACAGAAAGTAGTTTATTAATACCTAAATGTTCTAATAAGTAAATTTGAGCTTTAACCATGTCTTTGATTGTAATTACAGGAAATGTAGTAGCAAATAATTCATTAGTTTCTGGATTTATTTCTTTTGGTCCAATACTTCCCATGCATCCACCCAAAACGTTTACACAAATGACAAAAAATTTGTCAGTATCAATTGCCTTTCCAGGACCTACAGCAGTTGTCCACCATCCTTTTTTTTTGGTAATTGGATTGATATTGGTAACAAACTGATCTCCACTTAAAGCATGGAATACAAGTATTGCATTGGTCTTACTTTTATTCAAAGTTCCATATGTTTCATAAGCTAAAGGAAAATCTTTAATCGTTTTTCCGCAATCAAGCTCAAGAGATTGATCAATAATTAATTTTTTTATGTTTTTAGTTTCTTTATTCATATCAAATAAAAAAAAAGCCCAGCTAAACTGGGCAAAAAAACCTTTTTTAGCTGTTTTTTTTAAGCGCTCGCAATTCAAGTTAAATCAGCGCCGTCTTTTTGTACTAAAAAGTACATCTATTGTCAATTTAGGTTGTATTTATTTTGCCACAAAGTCCCGTATATAGTATTTACCGATACAACTTATATATTATTTTGAATTATGACTTTGCCAAAACCGATAAAAATAGATGTCGAAAGGTATGTGGGAGGATTATCTCAACTAAAAAAAATTGATAATCCAATCAAATTATCTGCAAATGAATCTGCTTTAGGACCAAGCCCGAAAGCAATCGAGGCATTTGAAAGAGATAAAGATAAAATTTTTAAGTATCCAGAATCTGACTCAAATTCTTTAAGAGATGTTTTATCTAGTAAATTTAACATTGATTCAAAAAGAATTATTTGTGGAGCTGGATCAGATCAGATATTTGATTTGACGTGTCAATTATTTTTGGAACCAGAAGACGAGGTTATTGTTACGAAATTTGGATTTATCATGCACAGGATATACGCATCCCTTCATAAAGCTAAGGTGTTATTAGCTAAGGAAAAAAACTTTAAAGCATCAGTTGATGAAATATTAAAAAAGGTTACCGATAAAACCAAAATAGTATTTATTGCTAATCCGAATAATCCAACAGGGACTTATTTATCTGAAAATGAAATGCTTAAATTAAGAAAAAAACTTAGAAATGACATATTACTAGTAGTTGATGATGCGTACTTTGAATTTTTAAACAAAGATGATTTTACTTCTGGATTAGATCTTTTTAAGGATCAGGCGAACGTTTTAATTACCAGAACTTTTTCTAAGATTTACGGTCTTGCTGGTTTAAGATTGGGCTGGGGTTATTCGTCTAAAGAAATTATTGATTCAATGTATCAAATCAAACCCCCTTTTAATGTTAACAGAGTTGCCCTTGCTGCAGGCATTGAAGGTATCAAGGATAACGAATGGACAGAAAGAGCAATTGAGCATAATACATTATGGTCAAAAAAAATATTTTCTATTTTAAAGAGATATAAAATTAGAACAAATGAACCTACAGCAAATTTCTTTTTGATGAATTTTGATGAAACAAAAATTAACTCTGATGAAGCTTTTGAAAAATTAGCTAGCAAACGTCTAATTTTACGAAAAATGACACAATATAAAATACCTAATGCTTTAAGATTAACCATCGGAAATGAACATGCAAATGAGCACTTTATTCAATCTGTAGGGAGTATTTTTAAATAATGTTTAAGAAAGTATGTATAATTGGATGTGGTTTAATTGGATCTTCTCTAGCTAGAGCAATAAAGAAAAATGGCCTTTCAAGTAAAATAGTTTCTTCTAACAGATCAGATTCTGTAAACAAAAAAGTAATCGAATTAAAGATAGTAGATGATTCAAGCCCAGATACCAAAAAAATGGCTGATGGCTCAGATTTAATTATAATTGCCACTCCTTTAAGCAGCTATGAAAGTGTAATTTTAAAAATAAAAGACTCATTAAAAAAAGGAACTATATTAACTGACGTTGGATCAGTTAAAGAAAATGTAATTAGTTTGGTTGAAAAAGCCGTTCCCGAAAATGTTTCTTGGATTTCATCACATCCAATTGCTGGAACAGAAGAAAGTGGACCTGATGCAGGATTTTCTGAACTCTTTCAAAATAGATGGTGTATTTTAACTCCGAGCAAAAAGGCAAAAGAAAAAGATGTTAAATTGCTTGAGACTTTTTGGAAAAAAATAGGAAGCAAAGTTGATATTATGGATGCAAAACAACATGACTATATTTTATCAATTACAAGTCATATGCCACATTTGATAGCATATAATATTGTAAATACATCGATTAATATTCAAGATGAAAAAAAGTCTTCGATTGTGAAATACAGCGCAGGTGGACTAAGAGATTTTACAAGAATTGCAGCTTCTAATCCTATTATGTGGAGAGATGTTTTTATACAAAACAAAAAAAACACATCGGAAATGATCGATAAATTTATAGAAAATTTAGAGGGATTAAAGAAAGCAATTGAAAATGAAGATGGAAAGAAATTAGAGGAAATTTTTACAAAAACACAAAAAATTAGAAAAGAGATTATAGAAGCAGGTCAAGATGTAAGGAAACCTGATTTTGGAAGAAAGTAAAAATTATGAAATATTTTCTATTTCATCATAAATTTTCTTTTCTAAACTTTTAATAAATTCATCTCTATTTAAGCCAGGTTTTATCGGTTCTAAAAAAGATACTGTTATTTCACCGGGGTATTTAACTATTCCTTTTTTTGGCCAAACCTTACCTGAATTTAGTGCAATTGGAACACACGAAATATTTAATGCTTCGTATATTCTTCCAACTCCCTTTTTAAAGGGCACTTTTTCATCCACTTTTACTCTTGTGCCTTGAGGGAATATTAAAAGAGGCCTATTTTCATTTTTAATAATGGCTGCAACTTTGTCAAAGAAACTAATGTTATCTTTTGTAGTTGTATCTCTTACTATTTCTATTGATTTTATTTTTTTTAAATAAAGTCCAAATAATGGAATTTTTAAAAGCTCTTTTTTTACAATAAACACCGGATAATCAAGTACACTTTGGAGTGCAAAAGTTTCAAACATTGACTGGTGTGCTGAAGCTACAAAATATTTTTCTGTTTTAGGAATATTATTGACTCCCTTAAATTCTACTTTCGTGCCTAAAAAGATTCTTACGATAAAAATTACATAGTGACCTAGGCATTTTCCGAAGAGTAGGGCAAATTGTGGCGGCAAGAACAGTGTTGGTAAAGCAATTAGAAATACAGCGACGATTCCTGCATACAAAAAAAGATTAAACAATAATGATCTTAAAAGTAACATTTAAACTAAATCTTAAATTAATTATTAACTAAATTTTCTAAACTTTGCCTTTTTCTAATTAACTTATGTTTAGAACCAGTTACCATAATTTCGGCAGCGGTAGGTCTGCAATTGTAATTTGAAGATAAAGACATTCCATAAGCACCTACATGAGTTAAACCCACATAGTCGCCTTCTTTGATTTGGGCAAAACCCTTTTGACTTAAAAATTTATCAGCACTTTCACAGACTGGACCTACGAATTCAATATTTCCTCCAATTCTCTTATTTGTTTTTTTAAGCGGAACTATTTTGTGTTCTGCATTATATAGAGCTGGTCTTATTAAGTCATTCATGCCGGTATCCAAAATGACGAATTTTTTATTATTACTTTTCTTAATATAAATAATTTTGGAAATTAACACCGCTGTGTTTCCAACAATAAATCTACCAGGTTCAAATATAATTTTAACATTTTTGTTTTTTGTGAATTTTCTTACTAGTTGAGCGTATTGTTTTAAATTTAGTTTCTTTTCTTTATTTGAGTAAGAGATTCCCATGCCTCCACCTAAATCTATAAATTTAAAATCTATTTTTGTTTTATTAAGTATTTTATTGAGTATAGATAATACTTCTTTAAATGGTTTAATATTTGTTATTTGACTACCGATGTGAACGCTTAATCCTTCTAATTTTAAATTTTCCATTCTTTTAATTTTTTGGCAAAGATTTACGCAATCATTATAAAGCAAACCAAATTTTTCGTTTTTTCCACCTGTTGAGATTTTTTTATGTGTTTTCCCAGTTACATTGGGATTTAATCTTATTCCAATGGAAGTTTTTCTGGATAATTTTTTTGAAATTTTATTAATGAGAACAGCTTCATTTTCTGACTCAACATTTATTAAAAGTATCCTTTTTTTTATTGCTGCTCTAATTTCCTCTTCTGTTTTTCCAACACCAGAAAAAACAATTTTTTTGGGATTCATTCCTGCTTTTATTGCTTTTAGTAATTCTCCAAGCGATACAACATCAGCACCAGAGCCAATTTTTTTTAGTTCCTTGAGTAAAGTCAAGTTCGAGTTAGATTTTACAGAAAAACATATTATTGGTTTAATAGTTTTGAATGTATTATTAAAGCGATTAAAGTTATCTTTTAATTGTGAAAGTGAATAACAATAAAAGGGAGTTTTATACTTTGTGGCAAGCTTAAGTGCTGATATATTTTCAATACAAAGGTTATTTTTCCTAAGTCGAATAGAATTCATTATTTTTATCTTGAATATACGGTTAGGTTGCCGAGGCTTGTAGATTTATACTCTGGATTCCCTTTTTTACCGCATGAAGAACAAATTATGCTGATGCTAATTATTATTAATAATGTTCTCATTATTTAAATTCCTTTTTAAGTTTTAATATCATTTTTTTGATATTTTTTATAGAAGTTCCTCCGTATGAAGACTTTGAATTTACGGAATTTCTAACATTGAAAACTTTCATTACATTTTTATCCAAGTCATTTTTGACTTTTTTTATTTCACTTAAATCAAGTTCGTTCAATTTCTTCTTTTTCTTTTCAGCATAATTTACCAGCTTTGCAGCAATTTTATATGCTTCTCTAAATGACAGATTTTTGTTTTGAACTAAATAATCTGCAAAATCAGTTGCCGTAGTGTATCCTTCGTTAGATAGAGCAAGCATTCTCTGTTTATTAGGTTTTAAATTTTTAATTAATTCATTAGTAATTAAAATCGATTCCATCAAAATATCGTAACTCTCAAAGACCAGTTTTTTGTCTTCTTGCATGTCTTTGTAATATGAAAGCGGTAAACCCTTCATGGTAGTTAACATTGCTTGAAGTTGTCCAAAGTTTTGTCCCGCTCTACCTCTGATTAATTCAGCTGGATCCGGATTTTTCTTTTGCGGCATGATCGAAGACCCGGTTAACATTTTGTCATCAAACTTGATAAGTTTAAATATATCTGAATTCCAAATAATTAATTCTTCGGCAAGTCTAGATATATGCATTGCGCAAATAGATGCTGAGGATAAAAAATCCAAAACAAAATCTCTATCTGATACGGTATCGATCGAATTAGCTGTTGGTTTTCTAAAACCTAATTTTTTCGAAGTAAAATTTCTATCTATATTATAAGAAGTTCCCGCCAAGGCGCTGACACCAAGAGGGCATTCGTCAATGTAATTAATATTACTGGAGAATCTCCTTTGATCTCTTTTGAACATTTCAACATAAGCTAGTAGATAATGTGCAAAAGAAATTGGCTGTGCATTTTTCAGATGGGTAAATCCTGGCATTACTGTTTGAATATTGCTTTCTGATTTTCTTAAAAAACTATTAATTAAATTATGCAGATTTTTAATTACCTGTTTTGATGATTTTTTTATCCATAACTTAAAATCTGTAATTACCTGGTCGTTTCTCGATCTCGCGATATGTAAATAACCTGCATCAGAACCAATAATTTCAAAAAGTCTTTTTTCAATATTTTGATGAATATCTTCGTATTTTTTACTAAAAGAGAATCTTTTTTTTTTGATTTCAATTCTTATTTTTTTTAAGCCATTAATTATTTTCTTGCCTTTTTTATTGTGAATTATTTTTTGTTTAGTTAACATTTGAGTGTGAACAATTGAACCCACAATATCTTCTTCAAACAACCTTTTATCAGTATCAATTGATGCACCAATTTGTTCAAAAATTTTTGATATAGGATTTTTGAATCTTGCGCCCCAAACAGTTTTATTTTTGTTTTTCATATGTTATGTTTGTGTTTCTTATGTTTAGAATTCCAAAAACTACAAAGTTTTTAATTTTTTTCTATCTTTTTTTTAATGTTTTTTTATCAATATCACAAGCAAATGAAGATGTACCACTCCATAATATAGTTCAATATGAAAGTCCGAAGCCAATTTCATCTGTAGTATTTGAAGATTTTTTAGGCAATGACGTTAATTTGAACGATTATATCGGGAGTCTCGTCATTATTAATTTTTGGGCAACGTGGTGTGCTCCCTGTAAAGAAGAAATGCCTTCATTGGATAGCTTTTATCAGGATAACAACTTCAATAATTTAGTCGTTTTTGCTGTAAATATGGAACAACCGAATACGGTAAAAACAAAAAAGTTTTTTGTTGATTTAAATATTCAAAAGTTAGAAATTTTCTTTGATCAAAATTTGAGTTTTGTAAAAGAATTTAAGCTTAGGGGAGTTCCCACAACAGTTTTAATTAATAAAAAAGGTGAAGAATTTGCGAGGGTAATTGGATCAATTGATTTTCAAGATCAAAAATTCTTAAAATGGCTATCAAACTATGACTAATTATAATTTGGAAGCTATATCTATATCTCCGTTTTCAAAAAATAAGCCTCAACAAGTTATTGTATTGTGTCATGGATATGGTGGTGATGGAAAAGATATAAGTACCCTTGCTATTAATTGGCAACGTTTTTTACCAGAAGCTATATTTTTATGTCCAAATGCTCCTGAAATTTGTGCCGTGAATCCACAAGGCTATCAATGGTTTGATTTATCCTCGGATAAAGAAGAATTAATCCTAGAAAAATCTTTAATTGTTGAAGAAAAACTTAATACATTTATAGATCAAATTCTTAACAATTTTCAATTAGAACCCAACAACCTTGCATTGGTAGGTTTTAGTCAAGGTTGTATGATGAGCATTCAAATTGCACTTAAAAAAAAGAAACAAATAAGTTGTTTAATTGGTTATTCTGGAAAAGTAATTAATCAAAAACATCTTTCAAACAATGTTAATTCCAAACCAAAAATATTTTTGATGCATGGAGAAAATGACACAATCGTCTCACCAACACATTTATTAGAAGCAAAAGAATATTTAAAAAAGTGCGGCATTAATGCTAAAATCAAAATGTTTAAAAATTGTGAACATAGAATCCCAGTTGAAGGTTCCAGCCTTGGTTTAGCATTTTTAAAAAAAAATCTTTTATAATTAAAACAGTTTTTAACAAACTACATCTTGCAAAAGTTATTTTAATCCGTTAACTTATTCCTATGATTATAGGATCTTCTGAAAGAGTGCCGCTAGAGAAGTGTCCAGCATTAGTATTGAATGCTGATTTTAGGCCTTTAAGTTATTATCCGCTCTCACTTTGGTGCTGGCAAGATGCTGTTAAGTCCGTTTTCCTCGAAAAAGTTAGTATTGTTTCAAATTATGAAAGAAAAGTAAGAAGTCCTTCTTTTGAAATGAGTTTACCCAGCGTTATAGCGCTTAAAAATTTTATAAAATCATCTGAACATCCAAACTTTACCAGATTTAACGTATTTTTAAGAGATAAGTTTACTTGCCAATATTGTGAAAGCAAAAAAGATTTAACTTTTGATCATTTATTGCCGAAGTCGAAAGGTGGTATTACAGATTGGGAGAATGTTATAACAGCCTGTTCAATTTGCAATGTTAGAAAAGGTGGCAGATTATATCCTGTTGCGGATATGAGATTACTCAAAAAACCTTTTAGACCAACGGTAGAAGATTTACACAAAAATGGAAGAAATTTTCCTCCTAACTTTTTACATAAAAGCTGGATGGACTATCTGTATTGGGATGTGGAATTGTTACCTTAATCAAATTAAATTTTTTCAGAAATAGTTATAGCAATTCTCGAACCAGTTCGAATTATTTTATCCATTATTGAATAAAAACCTTTATTAATAGCTCCTGAGTTATACGCAGTATTTTTATGGGTAATTTCATCTTCTTTAAATTTTTCAATTTTTTCTTTTAAATCTTTTTCATCATCACCTATTTTTTTTAGTTGGTTTTGATAATGGTCTTCGATTACTTCTTCAACTGATGCAGTGCAAAGCATAGTGGCTTTTTTTCCAAGTAGTGCAGTGCCAAATCCTAGAAAGACACCCATCAGATCCCATAATGGAAGCAAATATGTTGGCTTTATTTTTCTTTTTTGAATTTCTTTTTCAAAGTATTCTGCGTGCTCTTTTTCCTGTTCTTTCATTTCTTCAATTTTATCTTTTAAATCATCATCTTGTTTTATGGTTTTTAAAGCCAGTAGTTGTCCTTCGTAAATTTTGATAGCACCACGCTCTCCAGCATGATCAACTCTTATAATTTCTTCCAGAGTTTTTTGGTTAGTTTTTTTCATAATTTATAAATAGTCTTATAAACATAACACTTAAAATGAGAGAAAAAATGGTATTAATAGCAGCAAGGGACATACCTAGTATTCTAAAACTTACATCTTTACAACTTATATTATTTTGTTTTAGTTGTTCCAGAAGTTGTTCTTTTGATAAAGTTTCTGAAAGATTTCTGGTTTCACATACGAATGATTCACTAACAAAACCTTGCTCAATGCCAAAATGATAAAAAGCTAAAGCGGTACTGCTCATAAATACCAAGAATAATATTAATAAAGTAATCTTTTCATATTTTTTAATAAAAAGTATTTTGATTATTAATAGCATTGAAATAAAATATGGAATCCGCTCATATAGACATAGCTTACATGGCTCATGGCCCAACCAATATTGAATTATTAAAGCTGAAATTATCGTTAAGGAAATAATGACAAGGATAACAATAAAAAATATGTTATTTGTTTGCTTCAGCATTATTTATTTAAAAAATATGAAAGTAAATTCCTACAGCCAATACAATAATTATTCCAGCTATTAACGCAGCCCACTTACCACCTTTCTTTTCCAAAAAAGGGCCAAATTTTGATCCAAATTTATAAGTTAAATAAGCTACTAAAAAAAACCTCAGACCTCGTGTTACAACACAAATGAAAACGAAAGACGCTAAGTTGAAGTGAATAATTCCACTAGAAATAGTCAAAAGCTTGAATGGCAAAGGCGTAAAACCTGCGGTGAATAATATACCTAACCATGCTTTAAAACCTCCACCTGTCGAAAATTTTTCTTTAAATGTAACAGAGTATTCATAACCATAAAATTCGAAAATTTGTATCGCAATTTCGTATAGAGAATAACCAATATAATAACCAAACAAAGCTCCTAAAACTGAAAAAATTGTTGCTATTAAAGCTACTTGAATAAATTCATTTCTTTTTGATACTACCATCGGAACAATCATCACATCAGGTGGTATAGGAAAAAAAGAACTTTCTATAAATGCCTCGATTGCTAAAATTTGCTTTGCGTACTTATATCCTGCCCAAGTAACACATTTATCATATAGTTTTTTAATCATTTTTATTATTTAAAATTAATTTAATATTTTATACTATTTTGTTATGATTAAAAAAATTGTTTTAAAGAATGACTTTGGCAATCCCGTTGAGGTTGATTTAAAAATATTTATTGAACACATAAATCACTATCA
>ENA-OQTX01000006-OQTX01000006.1-marine-metagenome-genome-assembly--contig:-NODE-6-length-71565-cov-4.342701_pt1 | contig 71565 bp, 66 predicted proteins | sample MGYA00240992_ERZ505281 | MGnify/ENA primary metagenome ERZ505281 (study PRJEB26146, sample SAMN05422147) | marine metagenome | isolation source: South Atlantic Ocean | place: Atlantic Ocean:South Atlantic... | reverse complement strand
CGCCTTGCGGCTTTGAACTTGCAACTTGCAACTCACAGACAGGTGCCAGCCTTCCCGCTCTCTGCCACAATGCCCGCCTGACACGATTCACTACCCCAAGGAGTCCCCATGTTGTTGGCTATTGCCGCCGTCATTGCTGGCCTGATTTTGCTGGTATGGAGTGCTGACAAGTTTGTGGAAGGGGCAGCGGGTACCGCCGCCCATGCCGGGATGCCGCCGCTGCTGATCGGCATGTTGATCGTCGGCTTCGGCACCTCCGCACCGGAGATGGTGGTGTCAGCCATGGCGGCGCTCGATGGCAATCCCTCGCTGGCCCTGGGCAATGCCTATGGCTCCAATATTTCCAATATTGCCCTGATTCTCGGTGTGGTGGCGGTAATCAGCCCCATTGCACTGAATTCGGCGGTTCTCAAGAAAGAGCTGCCGGTGCTGACGCTGGTGACCTTGCTGGCCGGCTATCAGCTGCTGGATGGCAATATTTCCCGTCTGGATGCCTGGGTCTTGATCGCTGTGCTGGCGCTACTGATGGGCTGGTCCATCTATGCCGCCATGACCGGTAAAGGGGATGTGCTGGCCGGGGAAGTGGAAACCGATCTGGCGGAACACCCGCTGCCCCTGAAGACGTCGTTGTTCTGGCTGGTGGTGGGCCTGGCCCTGCTGGTGGGCAGCTCCCGGCTGCTGGTGTGGGGGGCGGTGGATATCGCCCAGTCACTGGGGGTCAGCGATCTGATCATCGGCCTGACCATCGTGGCGATTGGCACCTCCCTGCCGGAGCTGGCCTCCAGTATCGCTGCGGTCCGCAAGGGGGAGCACGATATTGCCTTTGGTAACGTGCTAGGCTCGAACCTGTTCAATACCCTGGCGGTGGTGGGTATTGCCGGTGCCATCCAGCCCATGAGCGTGGAAACGCTGGTATTGCAGCGCGACTGGAGCCTGATGATGGTGCTGACCCTGGCCCTGTTCGTCATGGGCTTTGGGTTATGGGGCCGCAAGGGCCAGATCACCCGGGGCAATGGTGTCGTATTGCTGTTGGTGTTCGTGTCCTATATGAGTTTCCTGGGCGGCAGCGTGATCATGGCGGCCCGCTAACGTGTCAAAAGGGACGGAGTGGCGATGCAGGGTACGGATATATCGGTAAAGCTGGAGCGCGGCACGTTTTTGCTCACGCTGGTGGCGGTCAGCGTGGCTTTTGCGCTGTTGTTGAAACCCTTCTTCGCCCCGATCTTCTGGGCCTGCGCCATCGGCGTGATTTTCTATCCGTTCCAGAAACGGCTGCTGGGCAAATGGCCCCATCGCCGTAACCTGGTCTCCCTGTGCACCCTCATCCTCTGTGTGGTGCTGGTGGTGATTCCGGTTCTGGTGGTGGCCTCCTCCTTTGTCACCGAAGGGGTGTCCCTGTTCCAGAAAGTGCAGAGTGGCGAGCTCAACCTGGCTGACTACGTGGACCGCATCAAGCAGGCTTTCCCCTGGTTGCAGACCCTGGCCGAACGTTTCGATATTGACCTGGATCGCATCAAGTCGCAGACCGTGGAAGCCTTCACCGGCGCCGGCCAGTTTCTGGCCAAGCGGGCCCTGGCTGTCGGCCAGAACACCTTCCAGTTTTTCCTCAATCTGGGCCTGATGCTGTACCTGGCGTTCTTCCTGATCCGCGACGGCGATGCCATGGTCAGCATGCTGATTCGCGCGCTGCCGCTGGGTGACGAACGAGAAAAACTGCTGTTTGCCAAGTTTGCTGAAGTGACCCGGGCTACCATCAAGGGCAATCTGCTGGTGGCAGCGACCCAGGGGGCGCTGGGCGGATTGATCTTCTGGTGGCTGGGTATCCCCGGTGCCTTGTTGTGGGGGGTGGTGATGGCCGTGCTGTCGCTGATTCCGGCGGTGGGGGCTGGCCTTATATGGGTGCCGGTTTCACTCTACCTCTATGCGGTGGGTGATATAGTGAACGCCACCATACTGGCCCTGTTTGGTATTTTTGTGATCGGGCTGGTGGACAATATCCTGCGGCCGATCCTGGTGGGCCGGGACACCAAGTTGCCGGATTATGTGGTGCTGTTTTCCACCCTTGGCGGCCTGGCCATGTTCGGCATTACCGGTTTTGCGCTGGGGCCGCTGCTGGCGGCCCTGTTTGTTGCCTTCTGGGGCATTTTCATACGTGAGTTCAATGAGGGTGAAAGTCCCGCCGTTCTGCTGGAGCAGCAGGGCAGTAGTGAGGAAGCGCCCGGGAGTGAGGCATCATGATTTTTCTGCGTCTGGTATTGGCCGCGTCTGTGGCAGGGCTGTCGACTTTCGGTTGCGACGAGGATGATGACAACGGTCTGTTTTCTGACAACGCCAGAATCTACTTCCATAACCAGCTCACCCAGGTGGGTGGCGGCAGCGAAGATGATGTCACCGTGGACCTGTTTGTGGACAACCAGAACAGTCCGCTGCAGGACGATGTGGGCTACACCATCACGGGCAATGTCAGCGCCGAATCCATCGAGCTGGATGACGACAGTGAGTCCTTGTCTTTTGATGCCCGTGGCAGCAGTTCCGGCAGCACCCTGGTCAACGGCCCACTGAATCGCACTCTGACAGCGGGTGACCGTTATACCGTGGTGCTGATGGGTGACACGACGCTGGACAACCGTCAGCTGCGCACCTATCGCCACCAGGATATGGACGTAACCAGCGGTCAGATCCGGGTGCGTTTCATCAATACCCTGTCGCGCCTCTCCGGCGATGAACTCAGCGTTGTTACGCCGGGCGCAGCCGGCCAGTCGCTGGTGTCCGGTCTGGAATATGCGGAGGGCAGCAGCTATGTTTCGGTGAATGTCAGTGGCAGCCTGGACGTGACGGTGAACAACGAAACCCAGGGCCTGGAAATCGACCAGGTAAGCTGCAGCGTCAGCAGCGGCCGCAGCTACGATGCCATCATTGCCTATCGCCGTTTCGACAGCGACGATGACCAGATCGCCCTGTACTGCCAGCCGTTCAACTGAACGGCTGGCAGTACCCGCCTTTCGACCCCCTCCAAACTGCCAACTATTACCAAAAAAATGCCGCTGGCCGTGGTAATTCTTACGCCGGTAATCGATTCGGGAGAAAACAATGAAAAAGCTGGGCCTGCTGGCCATGGCCGGTGTTGTGATGTTGCCCGGTTGCGGGGGAGATGACGATGAGGTGGAGGATCTGCTGCGTGAGCCTGCCGGGGTCTTCTTTCATAATCAGTTGGCGGCAACGACAGGGACCGATGCCACCGTAGACCTGGTCGCCCGAAACAACCTCTCTGAGCCATTGTTCGAAAATCGCCAGTATTCCACCACCGAGCAGGATGGTGTGGCCTTCAAACTCAATGAAGATATCGAGAGTGTTGTGTTCGATATGAATAACAGCACGACTACCCTGGTTGATGATCAGTCATTAGAGTTGAAGGCCGGACAGAACTACACCCTTGTGTTGATGGGGCAGGTTAGCGGCACAGGTGGTGACGATCCAATTCTGAGAAGTTACCAGCAGAGTGTGGCAGCTGTATCTGACGGTGAGGTCAGGATTCGATTGATTCATGCGCTTTCAGGATTAAGCGGACAGCCTTTGACTGTATCTGTCGGTGGTGACGCCCTGGTTGATGGCTTTATTTTTAGTCAGGCGACTGATTACGAGGCCGTTGTGCCTGCTTCTGACAATATGCTGAAGTTGAATGTTTTTCGCTATGCGATGTGGACGGGTGTGGATCAGGTCGATTGTGAGATCGAGAAAGGAAAGAGCTATGACGTCATCATCACTCACCCGACTTATGATAGCGAAGTCGTAGAAATATTCTGCCAGCAGGTGCGCGGGTCTTGATAATGGACTGGGGCTCCCGTTCCAAAGAGTTGAGCGGTTCGCCATGCGAGCATGGCTCCTACGGGCCAATCCGAATCATTTAAGCCGTACTGATGGATCCAGGCTGGGGGCTTTCAGGGGATCGCCCTGATAGGCCGCCACATCCGGGAAGCGTTCGTTGGGCCAGGCCTCCCAGTCTGCAATCGCTGCCTCCAGCTGCTGCTGGTCCCGACCGACAAAATTCCACCACAACAGCACGGGTTGCCCCAGAGGCTGGCCCCCCAGCAGCATCACCCGGCTGTTGGCGCTGAGCGTGAGTGTCAGGCTGTCACGGCCACAACCCAGGTAGTACAGCTCACCCACCTGCAGGGTTTCACCGTCCACCTCGGCGCGGCCTTCGCTGATGCATAACCCCAGTTCAAAATCCGCCGGCACAGGCAGGGTCAGGGTGCAGGTGTCTTGCGCCACGATATCGGCGCCAACCAGGGGGGAGTACACCCGGGCGGGGGAATGGTGGCCATCCAGTTCGCCCACCACCAGGGTGATGTCCGCACCCTCCTGATGCCATTGCGGCAGGTCGGTGTGATGGCTGAAGGCCGGGTCGGTGTCTTCGTGTTCGGCGGGCAGTGCGATCCAGAATTGCAGACCATGCATGGGGCCGCTGAAATCCTCGGGGCTTTCCTCGGAGTGACAGATGCCATGCCCGGCAGTCATCAGGTTGAGTTGTCCCGGGCGAATCACCTGTTCATAGCCCAGGCTGTCCTTGTGCAGCAGGGCTCCCTCGAACAGCCAGGTCACGGTCTGCAGGCCGATGTGAGGGTGGGTGCCCACATCCACGCCGTTGTCGGCGGCCAGCGAGGTGGGCCCGATATGGTCAAGAAAACACCAGGGGCCGATCAGTCGCTGATCGCGGCTGGGCAGATGACGAATGATCGGCAGGCCACTGCCGAGAATGCTTTTGCGTGAGGCCACCGCCTTGAGTGTGGGTTTGCTGGCCAGGTTGGGGCATTCCACCATCTCGCCGCTGGCATTGGTATTGCTCATGGCCGTCTCCGTGGCATAGTCATTGATCCTGCTTCTGGAGGTCTGCATGCAGTCTACAGAGGCGGTTTGGTATTTCAGTATGCAAGCGGCGACGCTTCAAGAAAAGGAGAGCATGATGGCCAAGGTGCAGGTTCAAAGCGTGGAGAAGTACGTGCAGCAGATTGATGCCCGGCAGCATCGACTCGCTGCCGATGAAGGCGAAAAGCTGGGTGGCAGTGACAGCGGCCCGAATCCCTACGAATTGTTGCTGTCCGGACTGGGAGCGTGCACGTCCATTACCCTGCGAATGTATGCCGAGCGCAAAGGGTGGGACCTGGGTGAGATTCAGGTGGGTCTGCATTTTTACCGGGATGACGCGGGCAAGGAATATATCGATCGTACCCTGACCTGTAGCGGTCAGTTGAGCGACGAACAGCGGCAGCGTCTGTTGGAGATTGCCGCCAAGACCCCGGTCACCAATACCGTGCGGCAGGGCACTCCGATTGCCACGGATTGGAAATAAGCGGCACAGCGCCGGCGCTTTTGGCATACTCGCGCCTCCATTGACTCAGCGGAGGCCCTTGCATGTTCAAGGTCAACGAATACTTCGATGCCAAGGTGGCATCCATTGCCTTTCAAGCCGACACCAAGCCCGCCACGGTGGGTGTCATGGCGCCCGGAGATTACGAGTTCGGCACCAGTGAGCACGAAACCATGACGGTGGTAAGCGGCGCACTGACCGTGAAGTTGCCCGGCGCTGCCGATTGGCAGACGTTTGCTGCCGGTGACACCTTTGAGGTCGTGGCAGACAGTCGTTTTCAGGTAAAGGTGGCTATGGATACCGCCTATCTGTGTCTGTACGGCGAATAACAACAAACGGGGGAGCGGGATGCCGTTATTTCCTGCCAGGGACGGCCAGTCTCTGCATGTGAGAATTCTGGGGCGTGGCCAGCCGGTGCTGATGTTGCACGGGCTTGGTATGCAGGGACGCGACTGGTTGCCTTTTGTGTTGCCATACCTGCGTCGTTACCAGTTCTTCATGCCGGATCTGCGCGGGGCGGGACAGTCCGCCGCCGCCCGATTCAATCAGCCGGATGTGTTCCATAACCACATGCAGGACATGGAAGACCTGGTGGCCCATTTCGGGTTGCAGGACTTCCATTTGGTGGGCTATTCCCTGGGTGCCACCACCAGCCTCCATTGGCAAGCCCACGGGGATTTCTCCCCGGTGGCACGGTATCTCCATATTGATCAGACGCCCTGCATTGCCAACCAGCCGGACTGGGCCCACGGCCTGTTCGGTGAGCGCCAGGAGCACTTCTTTTCCCAGCTGCGGGAGTTGCTGGCATTGCTGGAAGCAGCGCCGGATCAGGGGCGGGTCGCCAACCTGGCTCCCGGTCTGCGCGAAGCGGTACTTCGTCAGTTGACCCATATTCTCGCGCAAGTGGCCGGGCGCCCCGGGCTGCATTCTGCCTTTCGGGCCACTGCCCGCTGGTCCGGATTATGGGCTCGCCTGCTGCCGGTGGCGGAGCTGGCGGATATTCGTGCCTACCTGCAGGCCTACCTGTCCGCAACCCATGATTATCGGCCTACTGCGGCGGATTTCCCGGTGCCGGCCACGGTCATCACCGGCGCCCACTCCACCCTCTATCCTGCGGAAGGGCAGGCTGCGTTTGCCGAACTGATCGGGGCTCGTCATGTGGTGTTATCCCGCTCCGGCCATGTGCCGCTGATGAGTCAGCCGTGGGCGTTCACCCGCGCGCTGGGGGAATTCTTGACCGCCCAGCATTGAACGGCGGAAGCAGCCGCGGAATGCAATTTCGGAAATCTGCCAATAGCGGGTAGGATGCATAACCTTCCTGAGCAGGTTGCGGAGAGAACAGGTGGTCGCCATTCACAACAACGCCCCGGTCTTGACGTTGCGCGCGGGCACCGACGCTATTGCCCATTTGCGCGAATATGGTCTGCGTGCCGGGGATGTGGACATTGTTCCCGGTGCGGCCGGTGGTCCCAAGGCCCTGGGAATCAACGGGCTGGACCAGGCCGTTTTTGGTGACTTCCTGCCCCGGGCTCCTCGCCGTCGGACCCTGATCGGTGCCTCCATTGGAAGCTGGCGTTTTGCCGCCATTGCCATGGGGCAGGACCCGGCCAAGGGGCTGGCAAGGCTGGCGGAGCTCTACACCTGCCAGCGTTTTCCCAAAGGCATTACCTCCAGAGAAGTCAGCCACCGCTGTGCGGCCATGCTCTCCGACCTGTTGCAGGATCGCGACCAGCATATCCTGCATAACCAGAACTACCGGCTGGTGATTGTCGTAATTCGCAGCCGCGGCCTGATGGCTCGGAGCGGCGGTCTGGGCCTGGGTCTGGGCCTGGCCGGGCTGATCGGTACCAACTTTTTCAGTCGTCAGGCCACTGGCCTGTTCATGGAGCGAGGCCTGGTTTACCCGGACGGCAGCCCGCTGCCGGTGGGCCCGCTCAATGATTTCACCACCCACCATATTTCTCTGGGGGCGGAGAATTTGCGTGCGGCGCTGCTGGCCAGTGCTGCTATTCCCATGGTGCTCGATGGGGTCACCGGCCTGCCAGGGGCGCCGGATGGCGTCTACCGGGATGGCGGTATGCTCGATTATCACCTGGATTTGCCTTACCAGAGCACGGGTATTGTGCTGTATCCGCACTTCACGGACCGGGTGATCCCCGGCTGGTTCGACAAGCCGTTGCGCTGGCGCAACGGCGATCCCAAGCGGCTGCGTCGGTTGTTGCTGGTGTCACCCTCCCGGGAGTACCTGGCCAGCCTGCCCCATGGCAAGTTGCCTGATCGCACCGACTTCAAGCATTACCAGGGGGATGACGTCGGCCGCGAGGCCTATTGGCGCAAGGCGGTGGGGGAGAGCCAGCGGCTGGGCGATGAATTCCTGGAGCTGGTGGAAAGCGGCAAGCTGATGGACCGTATCCAGCCGCTGTAAGTCTTTCCGTAGGAGCGTCGCTGGCGGCGCGATAACCCAGCCTACGCGTTGCTCGATACGGTGATTATCGCGCCGCCAGCGACGCTCCTACGAGAAGACATGTTACCCTCGCCTCGTTTCTCTCCATGACCCGGACCCGGATTGCCCGTGACTGAATCCAGCCCCACAACCCTTTCCCTCGTCCGCCAGCTCTGGCAGCAAACCTGGCCCATGGCGCTGGGGGTGATGTCGTTACTGGGGTTCTACTTGGTCGACAGTATCTTTGTGGCACGGCTGGGCACGGCGCCGCTGGCGGCCCAGTCGTTCACCTTTCCGCTGGCGTTTCTGGTGATCGGGGTCCAGGTGGGGATCGGCATTGCCATTGCGGCACTGATTTCCCGGGCCATCGGTGCCGGGCAGCAGGATCAGGCCAACCGGCTTGGTGCCCTGGTGCTGACCGGTGGTGGCCTGTTGCTGGGGGTGCTGTTGCTGCTGCTCTGGCTGCTGCAAGCCCCGGCGTTTTCCCTGATCGGTGCCAGTGACGCCATTCGCGAACTGATCCGCCCCTACTGGGCGATTCAGGTGCTGGCCATGTGGGTGGGCGGGGTGTTGTACTTCGGCTACAGCCTGTTCCGGGCCCATGGCAACACACGCTTTCCGGGGCTGATGATGGTGCTCACCAGCCTGCTCAACCTGATGCTGGACCCAATACTGATCTTCGGGGTGGGGGACTGGGACGGCTTCGGCCTTCCCGGTGCGGCGCTGGCCTCGCTGCTGGCCTTTGCCATTGGCCTGGGCATTCAGGTGCTGGCCCTGCGCGGTAAGGGCTGGGTGCAGCGCCATGGCATGCTGGTACAGATGCGAGTCTCTGCCTGGCCCTTCGCGCAGATTGCCGGGCCCGCCATGATCAGTCAGCTGATGCCGCCGCTGGCGGCCATGCTGGCCACCGCCCTGGTGGCCCGGGCCGGTGATCAGGCCGTGGCCGCCTGGGGTATGGCAAGCCGGCTGGAAAGTTTTTCCATCGTGCTGGTGCTGGGCATGACCATGGCCCTGCCGCCCTGGCTGGGCCGTTGCTATGGCGGTAATGACTGGGACACCGTACGCCGTCTGATGCGGGTGGCGGCGGCCATGGTGATCGGCTGGCAGCTGGTGCTGGGGTTGTTGATGGCCTTGTTGGCGGCCCCGTTGGCCGGCCTGCTGGTGGAGACGGCGCCGGTGCAGTCCTACCTGACCCTGCTGATCCGCTGGTTGCCACCGAGCTATGGGCTGCTCGGTGTCTGCATGCTGGTGGTCTCCGCCAGTAATGCCCTGGGCTGGCCCATGCGCGCCATGCTGATTTCCTTCCTGCGCCTGTTCCTGTGCTACCTGCCGTTGCTCTGGCTGGGTTATCAGCTGGGGGATTTCGGCGGCCTGGCCCTGGGGGCGGCGTTCGGCAATCTGCTGGCGGGGGTGATGGCGTGGATGTTTTATCAGCAGGCGCTGGGAAAGGCAGTTAATAGTTAATAATGAATAATTAATAACGTCGCGGTGGCGGCTTGCTTTACTGAAACGCACGAGGCCGCGCCCAGACTCTGGGCGCGGCCTCATGCGTTTTGAAAATCCCGGCGAGTAAACGCGCAATTATTCATTATTCATTATTAACTATTAATTGCTTTCTCTCTCCCACTCCGGTGGCTTCCAGAGATGTTTCAGCCGTTGGCCGATGGGGCCGCGTTGTTTGATGTCGCGGAACATATCCACGTATTCATGGCACCAGTTCACCAGCAGGTTGTTGCTGTACACCGGGCGGGTGATGCCGTATTCCACCGGTTCCTCATCCCGTTCCGGGGTAAAGGTGCCGAACAGACGATCGAAGACGATGAAGACGCCGCCGTAATTGGTGTCGATATAGTCCGGGTTGCGACCATGATGGACCCGGTGGTGGCTGGGCGTGTTGAACACATATTCGATGGCCGGATGCAGTCGCTTCACCAGGGTGGTGTGGATAAAGAACTGGTAGACCAGTGACAGCGCATAGCAGACCCCGATCCACACCGGGTTGAAGCCGACAAAGGCCAGCGGCACGTAGAACAACCAGCCACCATTGAAGATATTGGTGGCGTTCTGGCGCATGGCCGTGGAGAAGTTCATCCGCTCGGAGGAGTGATGGGTCACATGGGCGGCCCAGAACCAGCGCACCCGGTGTGAGGTGCGGTGCATCCAGTAGAAGCAGAAATCGGTGAGTACCCACAGCAAGGCGCCGGTCAGCCAGGTCAGTTCGATATCCAGCAACCGGTGGTGATAGGCAAAGGCGTATACCGGGAAGGCGATCAGGCCGGCGAATAACAACTCAGTGGTCTGATAGCCCGCCCCCAGCATGAAATTGCGAATGGATTCACGGCTATCCACCAGGGTGGCATCGTGGCGGATTTTCAGGAACTCCCACAGGAATACGCCAATAAAGAACGGCGTGGCCACCATGAAGATCAGTTGCCGTTCGTCCAGGGCCAGCCAGGGAGCCACGGTGTCCCAGAGCGGGGCCAGGCCGCTGTTCTGCCAAACGCTGTTGAACCAGTCCATCAGAGCCATGGGCAACGCTCCCGGTGTGATTGATGATGGATCCATTGTGCGATGGGCAGTCCGGTTTGTATTGACGTTCCATGCCGTATTTTTGACAATCTATGCCATCGGATAAACGGCGGGAGAAGATAATGGCCACAGCCATGCGCGTGACCGGCGCCTGGGTGCAGCTGCTCACGGACTGGCTGGACCGGGAAAATCTGCCGGCACCGGCCCTGCGAACCGTGCTTGACAGCCGCAGCCCGGCGGACCTGGTGCCTTTGACGCTCTGGCGTGATCTGCTGCAGCAGGCAGTGGCCCTGCGGCCCGAGCGTGTCGCGCCGGGCCTGTCCATCGGCGCCATGGTGCAGCCCCGCCACGTGGGTATGCTCGGCTATCTGATTCTCACCTGCCGCACCCTGGGCGAGGCCATGCTGGCCTACCAGCGCTACGAAACCCTGTTCTATGGCCAGGATATGGTGGAAGTGCTGGGCCAGGGGGATCAGATGCAGGTGCGCTGGTCCGGGGACGATTCCGTGGGGGAGCTGGCGGACACCGTGGCCATCGCCGCGCTGATCACCTTTCTGCGGCGGCTGGTGGATGATCCGCCGTCACCGACGTCCGTGTCCTTCGTGTTCCCGGCACCGCCGGCCGAGACCCGCCAGGTCTACGAGGCATTCTTCGGTTGCCCGGTATGGTTTGCCCAGTCTCACACCTGCGTCAGTTTCCCGATTCACTTTCTGGCCATGGCCCTGCCACACAGCGACCCCAGCATGCGCAATCTGCTGGATCGCCAGGCCCGGGCAATGTTGCTGGCGCTGCCGGATTCCGACAGTTTCGATCGGGCCCTGCAGCAGGCCATGGTCAGGTTGATGCCCGAGACGACGGTGACCCTGCCGCGCCTGGCGGCGGAGCTGCATATGTCCGTGCGCACCTTGCAGCGACGGCTTGCGGAGCGGCGGCTCACCTGGCGGGAGTTGCTGGACCGCACCCGTGAACAACTGGCTCGACATTATCTGGCGGACCCTTCGCTGACCCTGGGTGATATCGCGCTGTTGCTGGGGTTTTCCGAGCACAGCGCCTTCAGTCGGGCCTATCGGCGCTGGACCGGTACCTCGCCGGGCAAGGCCAGGAAAGCCCTGGGCAGCGCATACAAAAGTGACGTTCCTGTCTAACCGTTGGGCGAAAAAAGGGTTTCCGGGCGCCTCAAAAAAGCGTTGTACAACAGCGGCTTGCTAGCGGATCCCGGATCAGTGCTATCCAAAATTTCCGGGGGGGTGAACATTCCTGTCATTGCTGCAAAATAGTGGCCTTCAGTACGTTGGCGCCATCCTGACACCTCGCACCGAGTTCTGCGGGCGGGTCTGAATTGAGTAAAAGGATCCCATTCATGAAAACACGTATTACCGAATTGCTGGGCATCCAGTATCCGATTGTGCAAGGCGGCATGCAGAATGTGGGCTATGCGGAACTGGCGGCGGCGGTATCCAACGCCGGTGGCCTGGGCATCATCACTGCCCTGACCCAGCCCACGCCGGAAGACCTGGACAAGGAAATCAAACGCTGCAAGGAGATGACCGACAAGCCCTTCGGTGTGAACCTGACCATCCTGCCCACCATCAAACCGGTGCCCTATGAGGAGTACGCCCGGGTGATCTGTGAAAACAATATCACCGTGGTGGAAACCGCCGGTCGCAACCCGGAACCCTTCATGCCTCTTTTCGAAGGTGCCGGCGTAAAAGTGGTGCACAAGTGCACCTCCGTCCGTCATGCGCTGAAGGCAGAAAAAGTGGGTGTGGCGGCGGTCTCCGTGGATGGCTTCGAATGTGCCGGTCATCCGGGTGAAGATGATATCCCCAATCTGGTATTGCTGCCGGCGGCGGCAAAAGTGATCAAGATTCCCATGCTGGCATCCGGCGGTATTGGTACCGGCGCGCAAATGGCCGCTTGTCTGGCTCTGGGTGCGGACGGTATCAACATGGGGACCCGTTTCCTGGCCTCGAAAGAGTCGCCGGTGCACGACAATATGAAGCGTGCCATTGCCGAGGCGTCCGAGCTGGATACGGCCCTGATCTTCCGGCCGCTGAAAAATACCGCCCGTGTTTTCAAGAATGCGGTAGCCACCCGGGTCAACGACATCGAACGGGAAAAGGGCCCGGACATGAAGTTCGATTACATCCAGGATCTGGTTGCTGGTGTAAAGGGCAAGGCGGCGCTGACCTCCGGAGAAATCGACGGAGGCATCTGGACCTCGGGCATGGTTCAGGGCCTGATCGACAGTTACCCCAGCTGTGCCGAAATCATCGATGACATCATCAGTGAGTGTGTGGGCACCATCAACCAGCGTCTCGCCGGTTTTCTCAACGATTGATTCCTTCCGGTTTAGTCTCGCTCTCCCGAGCCATGCCAGGGGTAATGCCCTGGCTTTTTTTGCCTGGAAAAAAAGGATGGGAACTCTCCCATGTTTGTCAGCAGGGTATTCAGCTAAGCTTTGCACGCAGAAGGAGAAAAGTCATGAAAGGATGCATAGTGAGAATACTGATTTTTTCTCTGGTGCTGGCCTGGGGAATGGCCAGCGCCGACGGCATTTATACCTGGACAGATGCCCAGGGCCGGGTACATTTCGGTGACAAGCCAGCGGAAAACGACCAGGCGGAAACCGTTAATGTCCAGATCAATACTTTCGAGAGTGTGACCTACCAAAGTCTCGATAAAGGATTGCCAGCGTCGGCAGAGGGCAGCGGCAAGGTTGTCATGTATGCGACCCAGTGGTGCGGTGTGTGCAGGAAAGCCCGTCGCTACTTCAATGACAATAATATTCACTTTATCGAATACGATATTGATAAAGACCCGAAAGCCCAGGCACGATTTGACGCTCTGCAAGGAAAGGGTGTGCCCGTGATCCTGGTGGGAAAGAGAAGAATGAACGGATTCAGCGCCGCGGGTTTTGAACGGCTATATCGATAACGTTTTCTCAGTCACAAGGAGCAGTGATGTTGACGCTTTATGAATTTTCTTCGTCCGGGAATTGCTACAAGCTACGGCTGGCCATGACCCAGCTGGGGATCGCCTTTCGCCGTATCGAGAAAGACATTACCCGTGGTGAAACCCGCACCGCGGACTTTCTTGCCATCAATCCCAATGGGCGGATTCCGGTACTGGTCACCCCAGAGGGGCAGGTTCTCCCGGAATCCAATGCGGCACTCTGGTATCTGGCCAGAGAGAGCCAATTCATGCCAAAAGATGCGTTTCAGCAGGCTCAGGTTCTGCAATGGATGTTCTTCGAGCAGTACAACCACGAGCCCAATATCGCGACATCCCGCTACTGGATTCATGTTCTGGGAGAAAGGGAAAAGTACGCCGAGGCATTGTTGGAAAAGCAGCAGAAAGGGCATGATGCGCTTGGTGTCATGGAAGCACATTTGTCAGGCCGGGATTTCTTTGTCGGCAGTGATTATTCCATTGCTGACATTGCCTTGTATGCTTATACCCATGTAGCTGATCAGGGCGGCTTTTCTCTTGATGCTTATCCGGAGATCCGGGGTTGGTTAGAGAGGGTGGAGCGGCAACCGGTTTACGTTTCCATGGATGCCTGAAATATCACAACACAGGATGATTGAAATCTAGGGTGCAGTTCGCCCCAGGCGCTGTGCACCCTGACTGTTTGCTAGCCTTCACCAGCAAGAGTTTATTGCGTCAGATGGTGAAAGTGATACTTCAGATGATCGTCAATAAAACTGGCGATGAAGAAGTAGGAATGGTCATAGCCGGGTTGCATGCGCAGGGTGATCGGCACCCCCGCCTCCTGGCAGGCGGCACTGAGGGATTCCGGACGGAGTTGGCCATCCTGATAGAAATTATCCGCGTCGCCCTGGTCCACCATTAGCGCCAGGTCGCTGCCGTTGGCCTTGATCAGCTCGCAGGCATCCCAGGCCTCCCAGGTTGCACGGTCCTCCCCCAGATAGCCGCCCAGTGCCTTCTCGCCCCAGGGGCACTGACTCGGGTTGCTGATTGGTGCGAACGCCGATACCGAGGTATAGCGGCCGGGGTTTTTTAGTGCGCAGATCAATGCGCCATGGCCTCCCATGGAATGGCCGCTGATCGCTTCGCGGCCGTTGAGGGGGAAATGATCGCGCAGTAGTGCCGGCAATTCACGGGTCACGTAATCATACATGCGATAGTGCTGGCTCCAGGGCGCGCGGGTCGCGTTTACATAGAAACCGGCACCGGAACCGAAATCATAGCTGTCGTGTTCGCCGGGAAGGTCGGTGCCCCGCGGGCTGGTATCCGGGCAGACCATGGCCAGACCCAGTTCCGCTGCCGTGCGTTGGGCGCCGGCTTTCTGCATGAAATTTTCATCGTTGCAGGTCAGGCCGGACAGCCACCACAACAAGGGAACGGAAGCCTGCTCCGCTGCCGGCGGCAGATAGATGGCAAAGATCATCTCGCAATTGAGCACCTGGCTGCGGTGCCGGTAGCGCTTCAGCCAGCCGCCAAAGGATTTGGTGGCAGAAACCAGTTCGATATCAGACATGATTCAACCTTTCTACGAAGCCGCTGTAGGAGCACCTCTTGAGGTGCGAACCTTGCCTGGCAAGGTCTTTCGCAAGTAGATTCGCACCTCAAGAGGTGCTCCTACAGTCGGAATTAGTACGCCTTAAAAAAGAATCACCGAACGAATGCTCTTGCCTTCGTGCAGCAAATCAAAGGCGGTGTTGATCTCATCCAGCCCCATGGTGTGGGTGACGAATTCGTCGATCTTGATTTCGCCGTTCATGTAACGATCCACATAGCCGGGCAGCTCGGTGCGGCCTTTTACACCGCCGAAGGCGGAGCCTTTCCAGACCCGGCCGGTGACCAGCTGAAACGGACGCGTGGAAATTTCCTCGCCGGCACCGGCCACGCCGATGATGATGGATTCGCCCCAGCCCTTGTGGCAGCACTCCAGCGCCGAACGCATTACTTTCACATTGCCGATGCATTCGAAGGAATAATCCACACCGCCGTCGGTGAGTTCGACAATCACTTCCTGAATGGAATTGTTGTAATCCTTCGGGTTGATGAAATCGGTAGCGCCGAACTGCCGGGCCAGAGTTTCCTTGGCCGGGTTGGTGTCGATGGCAATGATGCGTTCTGCCTTGGCCATCACCGCGCCCTGGATCACCGACAGGCCGATGCCGCCGAGCCCGAACACGGCCACCGTGGAGCCGGGCTCCACCTTGGCGGTATTTAGCACCGCGCCGATGCCGGTGGTGACGCCACAGCCAAGCAGGCAGATCTTGTCCAGCGGGGCTTCCTTGCTGACCTTGGCCAGGGAAATTTCCGGCACCACGGTATATTCGGAAAAGGTGCTGGTACCCATGTAGTGATGCAGCCGTTTGCCGTTCAGGGAAAAGCGGCTGGTGCTGTCCGGCATCAGGCCCTGACCCTGGGTGGCGCGGACCGCCTGGCACAGGTTGGTTTTGCCGCTGAGGCAGAATTTGCACTGGCGGCACTCGGCGGTATAGAGCGGAATCACGTGGTCACCGGGTTTCAGGCTGGTCACGCCTTCGCCCACTTCCTGCACGATGCCGGCGCCTTCGTGGCCAAGAATGGAAGGAAAGATACCCTCCGGATCCTTGCCGGACAGGGTATAGGCATCGGTGTGGCAAACGCCGGTGGCGACGATCTGCACCAGCACTTCCCCGGCCTTGGGGCCGGCCACATCCACTTCTTCGATCTGTAGGGGTTTGCCTGCTTCCCAGGCGACGGCGGCACGGGATTTCATGGTGATTCCTTTTTGACGGTTCGGAGGGCGGTAACCTTTTTCGCCGGGCTTGCTCGGCGATTCATGGATTATTCACTATACGCAGACACGAATACCGCTATAAGGCACAATTCGACAAGAGATTATTGTCAGGTGGCAACAATGCAGCACTGGGATCGTATTGAAGCCTTTGTGGAAGTGGTGCGTCGGGGCTCCTTCGCGGACGCCGCCCGGCATCTGGGGGTATCCAGCTCCCATGTGAGCCGGCTGGTGTCCCGGTTGGAAACCCAGCTCGGCACCCAGTTGCTTTACCGCACCACCCGGCGCCTGAAGCTCACCGATGCGGGGGCGGTCTACTTCGATCATTGTGGTCAGTTGTTTGATGGCTTCCAGGAAGCGCTGTCGGCCATCAGCGACTACCAGCAACGGCCCACCGGGGTACTCAAGCTGACCTGCGCCACCACCTTTGGCGAACGTTACATCGCGCCGTTGGTGAACGACTTTCTGGCCCGCCACCCGCAACTGTCCATACAACTGGATTTTACCAACCGGCGGGTGGATATCATCGACGAGGGCTTCGATGTGGCGATTCGTACCGGGGCCCTGCCGGACTCGTCATTGATCGCCCGCAAACTCTGCCCGCGTCGGGAATACATTGTCGGCTCTGTGGACTATTTCCAGCGCCATGCCCGCCCCCACACGTTGGGGGAGTTGAGTCAACACAACTGCCTGCTGGGTTCAGCGGATCAGTGGGCGGTGGATGTGGACGGCCAGCATCGGCAATGGAAAGTGCAGGGCAACTGGAAGGGCAATTCCGGCGTGGCCCTGCTGGATGCGGCTCGCAAGGGCCTGGGGCTGGTGCAGCTGCCGGATTATTACGTGGAAGATGATCTGCATCGGGGGCGGCTGATTTCCGTGCTGGATCAGTATGCCTGCAGCCACACTGCGGTGTGGGTGGTGTATCCCCGCCACCGGCACTTGTCGCCCAAGGTGCGCCAGTTTGTGGATTTTCTGGTGGAGGGTATGGTGCGTTGAAAGGCGACGAAATCTTCTTTTGCAGGAGCGGCGCTGACGGCGCGATAACCAGAGTTTCGAGTTGCGAGACGCGAGTTTCGAAAGACAAACCCCAAAACGCGGTAAAGTCCGGTGGTTTTCGCTTCTCGTAACTCGCCACTGGTTTATCGCGCCGCCAGCCATACTCCTACAGCAATAAAACGGAGCGGATATGTACACAGGTAGTTGTCTCTGTGGTGGTGTCACGTTTGAAATCGCCGGTGAGCTGGCGCCGATTCAGGTCTGCCATTGTCAGCAATGTCGAAAGGCCCAGGGCACTGCGCTGGTTACCAATATTCCGGTGGAAACCGGCAAGCTGCACTGGGTACGGGGTGAGGCATTATTGAAAAGCTATGCGTCCTCGCCGGGCAAGCAGCGGGTGTTCTGCCGCGAGTGTGGTTCGCCGATTTACAGTTGCCATGAACGCAAGCCCGGTGTGTTGCGCATTCGGGCGGGGCTGCTGAATGAGCCGCTGGCGACACGGCCCGCGTTTCATATCTATACGGATTCGGCCTGTAACTGGTGGGCGATTGACGATGGGTTGCCGCAGTATCCTGAAGGTGCGGAATAAAAAAATGCCGGGTCAGCGCCCGGCATTTTTTGTTACGCCATTTGTGCCTTCAGCGCCTCGATCTCGTGGGCATCGCCGTTGCGTGCGGCGAAAGCCTGCCAGTTCTCGGCGGCATGGCTTTTAAGTACCTTGGCCACTCGGGGCAGCTCCGCGTCGGGCAAGTGGCCGAACAGGCCGAGCAGCTTGCTGTCATGGGCCTGGCTCAAGGCCTGTCCCAGCGCCTCAGGCTGGCTTTGGGTGAGCACATCCACCGCCGGTGTCAGATGTTCCTGATCCAGCAACGGCAGCAGGGCGAGCAATTCATCCCAGCTGTTTTCACTGGCCACGGTGGCAATCAGGCTTTCCATGACAGGGGCGTCGCGCAGGGTGGCGATATTCACCACCAATTGCTGATGCTGGTTGTCCATGGCGTTCACAGCCTGCAGCAGGTTGGTCCACAGGCGTTGCTCGCTGGCCACTTCGATGATGTGACTGAGCACGGCTTCACCCTGCTCGGCCACCAGGTTGCCCATCTGGCCACGCAGTTCGGTGTTCAGGTGTCCGTTCAGTGACAGCACCGCCGGCCACAGTTCATGGTCGGTGGCGGCTTTCAGAGTGGCCCGTTGCTGTGCTTCGTTGAGCAAGGCCAGCACGGTGTCCAGTTTGCTCTTGTCTTCCAGGTAAAGCGCGATCTTCACCATGGCTTCGCCATCGTCGATGCTGCGGGTGACGGCTTCCAGGGCAGACGGCTGAATCACGGCAACAAAACGGGCCAGGGTGATGTGCTCGCCCATGGACAGCAGGGTTTTGGCCACGGAGGCGACAATCTTGTCGGGCATGGCAGCCAGCAGATCCCGGGAGTATTTGGGCTCAAGGTGGATGCACAGCTTGGCGAGAAAGTCTTCCGGCAGTTTGTCGGCCAGCTTGATGGCGCGTTCGGGGGGCAGCTCGGAGGCAATGCCGGCGGCGAGCACGGAGCCCAGTACGGTGGTGGCCAGCTTGGCGCTGGCACCGGTGGGAACCAGTTTGCTGATGCCGGCCAGGCGCTGGTAGCTGTCCTGGTGCTGTTCGTAGAAGAAGCCGGAGACGGCACTGCGGAAGTTGGCAATGGCGGTCAGGTCCTGACCATCCAGAAAGGCCAGGTTGGTCTCGTCGGTTTCCAGCAGGCGGCTGAGTTTGAGCAGTTCGGCCTGGGTTTCAATGTGCATGTCTGTCTCCTTAACCGAACAGCATTTTTTTCACCGGGCGACGGAAGGGCCCGGGCACCACATTCAGTGCGTTATTCATGGCTTTTTCGACTCTGGCGTCTTTGGTTTCCAGAGCGGCAAGGACGGTATCGGCCAGTTTGTTGGCCTGATCCGCAGGCAGGGACTCGATGAAGGCCAGCGCATCGGCTGGCAGCCCCTTGGTCTTCAGGGTGCTGATGGAATCAGACATGGTTTCTCCTTTACTACAGCGCCCGGGAGCACATTCCCGGGCGCCCTGGATGCAGGCTGTCGCGCGCAGCCTGCCTATGGCTGGCGCTACTATGCCAGCAATGAGGAAGGATGGGTGTTGCCGAAAAGCCGCTACCGGGCGGCGCTCAAGAAAGCGCAGCTATTGCCTTGTGGCGGTTTGGCGGGTTCGATTCGCTGCGGGTAACGCTCACTCCGGGGAGCCTGATCCGCTATCCACCCCGGTGGACGGGGTCAGGCGAAATCCATCTGGTCGGTGATGAAACCCACGCTGATGGCGCCGGGGCCGATATTGACGCCCCCGGTCAGCCCCATATGGCTGATCAGCAGGTCCACGCCGTGTTTCTCGGTGGTGGCCTTCAGTTCGCTGAAGCCGGGCATCTGGTAAACCGCATCCGGGTCGCCGGCGTAGCTGACACAGACAATGGGGGTCAGCAGGCCTTGCTCCACGCAGGCGCAGGCGTGGGTGAACATTTTCTCGACAGCGGTTTCGAACCCCCGCACCTTGGCCACCGGGAAGGTCTGATCCTGGCGGGCACAGAGGATGGGCTTGATATCCAGCGCCGAGCCCATCAGGGCGCCGATGAAGCCCACGCTCTTGTCGCCTTTCTTGCGGGCGCGCTTGTGCACGTAATACAGGTCCGGCACCACCGCGTAGCCCACGGTTTTCGGGGTCAGGTCACTGATGCGCTGGCGGATGTCGCCCACTTTCATTTCCGTATTGATCAGTCGCATGGTTTCCGCCGCCAGCACGCCCTGGCCGGCAAACAGGGTCTGGCTGTCGCTGACCCGGATACGGAACGGGCCTTCCCGCCCGGCGGCTTCCCGGTATCGTTTGTAGTCGCCAAGAATGGCGTGGGCCGCTTCGGTGGCGTTCTCGAAAATCGGGCTGCGGCTTTTCGGCACGGTCTGCACCAGGGCGTAGTCGAACTCGCCCACCGCCTGTTCCAGGAACAGGGTGCGGATCTGGTCCACCGTGGGAGGGGCTGTTTCCGCGTCGTGGTTCTTGTCCACTTCATGGCGGGCGTAAAACTCCCGGGCCCGTTGCGGGTCGCGGTCGTCCACGAAAATTTCCTTGCCGATGCGGATGGGCACCGGCATGACCAGGATGTTGTTTGCGTCAATAAAGTCCTTGGGCAGATCACAACCCGAGTCCACAACCAGACCGATTCTCATTGTTATGCTTCCTGTGGGAAGTTTGAGAACCAGTCTAGTACCGCCGTTCCGTTACTGGCGTCTTTTTGCGTATGGGAATGGTTAGGGGCTGTTACAAGACGCCAGTCTTTGCATCGCTGGTGAGGCGTTACTGAATATCCCCGCCCACCTGGATCACCTTCAGGGTGTTGGTGCCGCCATGGGCATCGTTGTAGTTGCCCTTGGTGATCAGCACCCGGTCGCCGTCCTGTATGGCGCCCATCTCTTCCAGGATGGCGACCGCGCGGCGGTTCACTTCGTCGCTGGCGATGGCATGGCTATCAAAGGGGATGGCGCGCACGCCGCGCAGGATGGCCACCCGACGCTGGCTGCTGGGGTAGGGGGTAAAGGCATAGATGGGGATGCCGGAGCGCAGCCGTGACATCAGTCGCGGGGTGTTGCCGCTTTCGGTCATGGCAATGATGGCGGTGACCTTGCTGAGTCGGTTGGCGGCCTGCATGGCCGCCATGGCAATCACTTCATCAATATTGTCGGTGTTGTCGTTGATGGGACGGTCGGTGCGTCTTTCCTGCCAGGTGCGCTCGGCGCCGAGAATAATGCGGTCCATGGCCTGGACGGTTTCCACCGGGTATTCGCCCACGGCGGTCTCTGCGGACAACATCACTGCGTCGGTGCCGTCCAGCACCGCATTGGCCACATCGGAGACTTCCGCCCGGGTGGGCTGGGGGCTGTGGATCATGGATTCCATCATCTGGGTGGCGGTGATCACAAAGCGGTTGAGGGCCCGCGCGCGGCGGATGATGTGTTTCTGTACCCCCACCAGCTCCGCATCGCCGATCTCCACGGCCAGATCGCCCCGCGCCACCATGACGCCGTCGGAGGCCAGGATGATGGCATCCAGGGTGTCATCGTCCGCCACCGCTTCCGCCCGCTCAATCTTGGCAACGATGCCCCCCTGGCCGCCGGCCTGCCGGTAGCGACGACGGGCTTCTTCCACGTCTTCGGCGTCGCGGGGAAAGGACAGGGCAAGAAAGTCCACTTCCATGTCGGCGGCGGTGACGATATCGGCCAGATCCTTGTCGGTGAGTGCCCGGGCGCTGAGGCCACCGCCCTTGCGATTGACCCCCTTGTGATCGGACAGCTCACCGCCCACCAGTACGGTGCATGCCACGCGGGTGCCGTTGATGGCATCCACTTTCAGTTCCAGCAAGCCGTCATTGAGCAGCAGGATATCGCCGGGCTGGCAGTCCTCCGGCAGTGGCGGGTAACTCACCCCGACCTCCTCCGCATTGCCGGCGTCATCCGCCAGGGCGGTGTCCAGTGTAAAAGCCTGGCCGGCTTTCAGCAGAATGGGGCCATCGGGAAAGCTGCCAATACGGATTTTGGGTCCCTGCAGGTCTGCCAGAATCGCCACGTGTTCGCCGCACTGTTCCGCACAGCGGCGAATGGTCTCTGCCGTTTTCCGGTGCGTATCCGCACTGCCATGGGAAAAGTTCAGGCGGAACACATTCACGCCAGCCTGTATCAGAGCCTCCAGTCGGGATTCTGAAGAAGAGGCGGGGCCAACGGTGGCGACAATCTTGGTGCGACGCAGGGGGGAGCGGGACATTCGGAACATTTCCATCAGCTGATTTTTGGCCAGCATACCATGTGGACTTGGCGGGGGGATGACAGCAATGGGCGAGGGATCAGACAAAAAATACCCCCGCACGGGCGGGGGCAAGGGGATCGTTGTGCAGAGAGAAATCAATGCAGCATGGCAAAAGAGCAGGACTGGGCTCCACTGAGGCGCAGGAAATCGCCCATACCCATCTTGATGACTTCGGTGTGAGAGCCGGCATTAAAGGCCAGCCAGTCTTCACTGAGCAAGGTGTCGTCCACATACACCTTCATGTCGTAGAGGTTGCCGAAAGGCGGTTCACCACCGGGCTCGCACAGCGGGAAGCGATCCTTGAAATCCTCCTCCGGGGCCAGCCGGACGCTATTGGCATTCAGTGCCTGGCGTAGCTTGTCCGGGTCCAGGTATTGGTCGGAAGGCAGTACCGCCATGGCCAGCTCGCCATCCACATCCACGATCACCGTTTTGGCCATGTGACGTCCGGGGATATGGCTGGACTGGGCCACCTCGGAAGCGGTAACGGCGGGCGGGTGGTTATAGCAATGGTAGTTCACATTGTTGTTGTCGAGAAAATCAGCCAGTGCGCGGGCAGGCATGATAGACCTCCTCCCGGAACAGGTAAGCCGGGATTGGGGAGCGGTCCGGGGAGCAGTGGGTAACTGGCTGGGCCCGTTCCATGAATGTTCATATCCAAGCTTAGGGAGGTAAAAGCAGGCGGGGAAATACGGTTATGCGCTAAGGGAAATAGCGGAAAGACATAATGAGAGTTGCAAGTTTCAAGTTAAAAGTTGCAACGCGATTTTGTTGTGGTGCTAATCATTGCAAGTCGGAGCCGCGCCGGCAGGCATGGAGCGCGGGTAAGGCGTAATAGGTGTGGCTTTGACCTTCCCCGCGCTTTGTAACTTTCAACTTTTAACTTGCAACTGAATCACATCCCCAGATTATCCAGAATCCGCAGATTCGGACCGGCCTGGTTCATGGTGTAGAAATGCAGTCCCGGCGCGCCCATGGCGAGCAGGCGTTCGCACAGACGGGTGACCACTTCCTCGCCGAAAGCTTTGACCGCAGCGTCATCATCCTTGATGTCGTTGAGCTTGCTGTGCAGCCAGCGGGGGATATCGGCGCCACAGGTGTTGGAGAAGCGTACCAGATTGGCCACGTTGAGGATCGGCATGATGCCCGGGTAGACCGGGGCGTCGCAGCCGATTTTCTGCAGCGCGTCCAGATAATAACCGTAGGCATCCGCGTTGTAGAAATACTGGGTCAGGCCGCTGTTGGCGCCGGCGTCGACCTTGCGCTTGAAGTGGGCAATATCATCTTCAAAGCTGCGCGCCTGGGGGTGCATTTCCGGGTAGGCGGCCACTTCCAGGGTGAAGTGATCGCCGGTTTCCTCACGGATCAGCTGCACCAGTTCGTCCGCATACTTGATCTCACTCTGGGCGTAGCCCATGCCGGAGGGCAGGTCGCCGCGCAGGGCCACGATGCGGGTCACTCCCGCGGCCTTGTAGCCGTTCACTAGCTCCAGGATTTCCTCGCGGCTCTGGCCGATGCAGCTCAGGTGCGGGGCGGTGTCGCCGTGCTGATTGCGCAGCTGGTTGACCATGTCGCGGGTGTTGTCACGGGTGGAACCCCCGGCGCCAAAGGTGCAGGAAAAAAACGCCGGTTTCTTGGCCAGAAGTTTCTGCTGGGTCGCCAGCAGTTTTTCTTTTCCCGCATCGGTTTTCGGCGGGAAGAATTCAAAACTGATTCGTTTCATAAAATGCTCGCGTCGCGAGGCTGGCACAGAGACACGCTCCACGCTGGCACGATTGGAAGCGAGCAGCGTGGGGCGTGTTGTGTGCAAGCGGTTAGTACTTGTAGTGCTCGGGTTTGTACGGGCCGTTCACGTCGACGCCGATGTAGTCGGCTTGCTCTTTGGTCAGTTTGGTGATCACGCCACCAAAGCCCTGCACCATGTAACGAGCCACTTCTTCGTCCAGGTGCTTGGGCAGCACCTCTACTTTAAGCATCTTCTCCTTCACGGTATCGGAGTGCTTGGCGTAGCCCTGGTCGAACAGATACATCTGCGCCAGAACCTGGTTGGCAAAGGAACCATCCATGATGCGGCTGGGGTGGCCGGTGGCGTTGCCCAGGTTCACCAGGCGACCCTCAGAGAGCAGCAGCAGGAAGTCACCCTCTGCCTTGTTGCGCCATACCTTGTGCACCTGCGGTTTGACCTCTTCCCACTCCCAGGTCTTGCGCATGAAGGCAGTGTCTACCTCGTTGTCGAAGTGACCGATGTTGCAGACCACGGCGCCTTTCTTGATGGCCTTGAGCATGTTGGCGTCACAGACATTGAAGTTGCCGGTAGTGGTCACCAGCAGGTCGGTGGTGCCCAGCAGCTCGGTGTTGATGGACGCTTCGGTGCCATCGTTGATGCCATCCCGGTACTGGCTGACGACTTCAAAACCGTCCATGCAGGCCTGCATGGCGCAGATCGGGTCCGCTTCAGTGACCTTTACGATCATGCCTTCCTGGCGCAGGGACTGGGCAGAGCCCTTGCCCACATCACCATAACCGATGACCAGTGCTTTCTTGCCGGACAACAGATGGTCGGTGCCGCGCTTGATGGCGTCATTGAGTGAGTGACGACAACCGTATTTGTTGTCGTTCTTGCTCTTGGTGACCGAGTCATTCACGTTCACCGCCGGCACTTTCAGGGTGCCCTTGTTGAGCATCTCGTAGAGACGGTGCACACCGGTGGTGGTTTCCTCGGTGATGCCGTGGATGTTGTCCAGCATCTGCGGGTAGGTCTCGTGGATGTAGCCGGTCAGGTCGCCGCCGTCATCCAGGATCATGTTGGCATCCCACAGTTCACCGTTGCCATCGCGACAGGTCTGCTCGATACACCACATGTACTCTTCTTCGGTTTCCCCTTTCCAGGCGAATACCGGTATGCCAGCGGCAGCGATGGCGGCAGCGGCGTGGTCCTGGGTGGAGAAGATATTGCAGCTGGACCAGCGCACTTCTGCGCCCAGTGCGACCAGGGTTTCGATCAGCACGGCGGTCTGAATAGTCATGTGGATACAGCCGATGATTTTTGCGCCTTTCAGCGGCTGTTCGGCACGGTATTTTTCGCGGATGGTGATCAGCGCCGGCATTTCCGTTTCGGCGATATGGATTTCGGAGCGGCCATAGGCGGCCAGGGAAATATCGGCGACTTTATAGTCGGTAAAAGTGTCCACTCTTGCGTTCATGATGTTCTCCATTCGTTTTTGACGAATGGGCGCCGTTGTTCCTTGCGTGTCTGCCCAGCGAGCCTCGCGGTCAAGCCGCTGCAGCGCCCCTCACAGGGCAGACATAGTCGGGATAATGCCGGCGCCACCCGGGAGGCGGCGCCGGCGGTGATGCCGGAGTTACAGGGCCTTGGCCAGGTCTACCGCCTTGTCGGTTTTCTCCCAGCTGAAACCTTCGCGACCGAAGTGGCCGTAGCTGGCAGTGGGGCGGTAGATCGGCTTGCGCAGGTCGAGCATCTCGATGATGCCCCGCGGGCGCAGGTCAAAGTGCTCGCGCACCAGGGCCACGATGGCATCGTCGCTCAGTTTGCCGGTGCCGAAGGTGTTGACCGAGATGGAGGTGGGTTCGGCCACACCGATGGCATAGCTCACCTGGATCTCGCACTTGCTGGCCAGGCCGGCAGCCACGATGTTCTTGGCCACATAGCGGCCGGCATAGGCGGCGGAACGGTCTACCTTGGACGGGTCCTTGCCGGAGAAGGCGCCGCCACCGTGACGGGCCATGCCACCGTAGGTATCCACGATGATCTTGCGGCCGGTCAGACCACAGTCACCCATGGGGCCGCCGATCACGAAAATCCCGGTGGGGTTCACGTGGTACAGGGTGTCCTTGTGCAGCCACTCTTCCGGCAGGACCGGCTTGATGATTTCTTCCATCACCGCTTCACGCAGATCGGCCAGCTTGATGTCCGGGGAATGCTGGGTGGACAGCACCACCGCATCCACGGCAACCGGCATGCCGTTCTCGTAGCGCAGGGTGACCTGGCTTTTCGCATCCGGGCGCAACCAGGGCAGGGTGCCGTTCTTGCGCAGCTGTGCCTGACGCTCCACCAGTCGGTGAGAGTAGTACACCGGCGCGGGCATCAGGGTGTCGGTTTCGTTAGTGGCAAAGCCGAACATCAGGCCCTGGTCGCCGGCGCCCATTTCCTTGTTTTCGGCTTCGTCTACGCCGATAGCGATATCCGCAGACTGTTTGCCAATGCCGTTAAGCACGGCACAGCTGGCACCGTCAAAGCCCTTGTCGGAGCTGTCATAGCCGATGTCCAGAATCACCTGGCGAACGATGTCCTCCAGCTCCACATAGGTGCTGGTACGGACTTCACCGGCAACGATGGCCATGCCGGTTTTGACCAGCGTTTCCACCGCCACGCGGGCATGGGGGTCATCCTTGATGATGGCATCCAGAACGGCGTCCGAGATCTGGTCGGCCATTTTATCCGGATGGCCTTCGGATACAGACTCGGAGGTAAAGATGGAATATTCACTCATTACTGGAGTGCTCCCGTTATTCAAGTGTGCGTTACATTGCCTTCAACAGGCGCCAAAAACTTTCAACTCTTCCTGAAGGTGCGTACCTGCACCTGAAAACCATTGCGCAGGGCCAGAAACTGGCTTTCCTGCAATGCCAGACCGGCGCGGCCGGCCCAATCCACCAGATCGGCTTCTTCGAAGCCAAGCCAGAAATCACCACAGGCCTCGTGGGCCCAGTGCTGGTCATGCCGACACAGGTCGGTGATCAGCAGGGTGCCGCCTTCATTCAGCTGCCGGGCCGCGGCGCCGATGGCGCTGGCGGGGGCTGGCAGGTGATGCAGCACCATGTTCAGAACCACGGCATCCACCGTGGGCAGGATGGTGGCGCTGGCGGGCCACTCACCCAGTATCAGTTGCACATTTTGCCGTTTGGCGACAGTCAGTTTCTGGCGGGCCCGCTCCAACATGGCTTCGGCATTATCCAGGCCGAACACAGTGTCAAAGCGTGTCGCCAGTTCCAGAAGAAACTGGCCATCACCGGGGCCGATCTCCAGGGCGCTCTTGCCACCCGGAGCGTCCGGGCTGGCCCGGGTGAGTAATTCCAGGGCCTGATCCGCATACTGGCCATAGTCGGCAATCAGTTCCTGCTGTTCGTCCACCTGCTCCGCATGGCGGGCAAAAAAGGCCCGGCTCTGTTCCGCCCGCTGCCCTTGCACCTGCTCAAGCCGTTCCGCCACCTGGCCGTCCAGGGGGCTATCATCCAGTTCTTCCAGCAGGGCGGCGTGAAGCGCGCCTTCTGAGTTGTCACCCTGGGGCAGGCGCCGGCGATAGAAGATGGAATTGCCTTCCCGCCGCTTCTCCACCAGCCCGCCCTGGGCCAGTACCTTCAGGTGGTGACTCATGCCGGATTGTTTCATGGCCATGATGTCGCACAGCTCCAGCACCCCGAAGCTGTTCTGGCCCAGCACCTGCAGCACCTGAAGACGCAACGGGTCGCCAGCGGCCTTGAGGAAGCCCGCCAGATGATCAGTGATCTCCGGAGCGTCGGGTGCTTGTGCATTCATAGGGGAAAGAGTCTAGCGCAATGAAAAGCTAAATCAAAATAAATTGATATAGATTTTCTGGCGGCCTGGCCGGTCATCCGCCAGAGCTGCTCTGGGGCATGTAAACCGGCGGGCGGGGCGCCCGCGCTTGTAGCGATTATCCCCTTGAGGGACAATAGCGCCCCTTTTCAGCCACCAGCCAGTTTGGAGCCCTGCATGTCCAGTGCCCCCGCCCGCCGTGAACTCGCCAACGCTATCCGTGCCCTGAGCATGGATGCGGTACAGAAAGCCAATTCCGGGCACCCCGGTGCGCCCATGGGAATGGCCGATATCGCCGAGGTGTTGTGGCGCGGCTTCCTCAAGCACAACCCGCAGGATCCCACCTGGCCCGACCGGGATCGCTTCGTGCTGTCCAATGGTCACGGCTCCATGCTGCTTTACAGCCTGCTGCACCTGAGCGGCTACGGCGTCAGCCTGGACGACATCAAGAACTTCCGGCAGCTGGGCAGCCCCACCGCCGGGCACCCGGAATACGGCGACGCTCCGGGCATCGAAACCACCACCGGGCCGCTGGGCCAGGGCATTGCCAATGCCGTGGGCATGGCATTGGCGGAGAAGATGCTGGCAGGTCAGTTCAACCGGGAAGGGCACGATATCGTCGACCACTACACCTACTGCTTTCTGGGCGATGGCTGCATGATGGAAGGCATCTCCCATGAGGCGTGTTCCCTGGCTGGCACCCTGGGCCTGGGCAAGCTGGTGGCCTTCTATGACGACAATGGCATTTCCATTGATGGTGAGGTGGAAGGCTGGTTCACCGATGACACCGTGGAGCGTTTCCGTGCCTATGGCTGGCAGGTGATCCCCAATGTGGATGGTCACAACGCGGAAGAGGTGCAGGTGGCCATCGAAAATGCCCGTGCCAATACCGATCAGCCCACCCTGATCTGCTGCAAGACCGTTATCGGTTTCGGCAGCCCCAACAAGCAGGGCAAGGAAGAGTCCCACGGTGCCGCCCTGGGGGAAGACGAAATTGCCCTGACCCGGGACGCGCTGGGCTGGAAGCACGGTCCCTTCGAGATTCCTGCCGACATCAAACAGGCCTGGGATGGCAGCGAGAAAGGGGCGGCTGCCCAGAGCGACTGGCAGCAGCGTTTCGACGCTTACCAGGCCGCCTACCCGGAACTGGCGGCAGAGTTCCTGCGTCGTCAGGCCGGTGAATTGCCCGCCAACTTCCAGGAGCAGGCGGATGCCTACATCCGTGAGTGCCAGGAAAAAGGTGACAAGGTCGCCACCCGCAAGGCCAGCCAGAACACTCTCGATGCCTTCGGCCCGCTGCTGCCGGAACTGGCCGGTGGCTCCGCCGACCTGGCCGGCTCCAACAACACCATCTGGAAAGGCTGCAAGTCGGTCACCGCGGATGATGCCAGCGGCAACTATATCCATTACGGGGTGCGTGAATTCGCCATGACCGCGATCCAGAACGGTCTCTGCCTGCACGGCGGCCTGCGCCCTTACGGCGGCACCTTCCTGGTGTTCATGGAATATGCCCGCAACGCGGTGCGCATGGCGGCGCTGATGCATCAGCCCAACATTCTGGTCTATACCCACGATTCCATCGGCCTGGGTGAAGACGGCCCGACTCACCAGCCCATTGAGCAAATGGCCAACCTGCGCCTGACCCCGAACATGCGCACCTGGCGCCCCTGCGACACGGTGGAATCCGCGGTGTCCTGGAAGAAAGCCATTGTCCGGCAAGACGGTCCTTCCGCGCTGATCTTCTCCCGCCAGGGGCTGCCCTGCATGGAGCGAGGTGATGCGCAGCTGGCCGAGATCGAAAAAGGCGGCTACACCCTGCTGCAAACCGGTGAGGGCACCCCGGACGCCATCATCATTGCCACCGGCTCTGAAGTGGAGCTGGCGGTGAATGCGGCCAAGGCTCTGACCGGCAAGACTATCCGTGTGGTCTCCATGCCCTGCGTGGAAGAGTTCCTGGCCCAGGACCGTGAGTATCAGGAAAGCGTGCTGCCCTCCGGTGTGCGCGCCCGGGTGGCCGTGGAAGCGGCCATCGCCGATTACTGGTATCGCTTTGTAGGCCTGGACGGCAAGGTGGTGGGCATGAACAGCTTCGGCGCCTCTGCCCCCGCCGGCGACTTGTTCAAGCACTTCAATATCACTGCCGAGGCAGTGCAGCAGGCCGTGGAGAGCCTGCTCTAAGTGAAAGTCGCGATTAACGGCTACGGCCGTATCGGGCGTTCCTTTGTCCGTGCCCTGGCCGAGCGCGAAGGCGCCGGCTGGCAGGCACCGTTCACCCTGGCGGCGATCAATGACAAGGGTCGCCCGGAAGACCTGCTGTACCTGACCCGCTACGACACCACCCATGGTCGTCTGGCGGAGCCGGCGGAATTGATCGAAGGCATGCTGCGTATCGGCAAGCAGGCCCCGCGGCTGCTGCAGCAACCCAAGCCGGAACAATTGCCCTGGGGCGAGATGGGGGTGGACCTGGTGCTGGAATGCTCCGGTCATTTCCGCAGTCATGCGGGTGCCTCACGGCACCTGGAGGCAGGGGCCGGGCGGGTCATCATCGGTGCGGTGCCGTTCGATCAGGCGGACCAGATCGTGGTGTACGGCGTGAACCACAGGGATGTGCGCGATGACAGCAAGGTGCTGTCGGCGGCATCCTGTACCACCCACTGTATTGCGCCACTGCTGTCCCTGCTGGACCAGGCCTATGGCATCCGCCAGGTACTGATGAAAGAGATCCACTCCTATACGTCGGATCAGACCCTGCTGGATCATGTTCATCGGGACCCTCGCCGGGGCCGGGCCGGGGCACAGAACATCGTGCCCACCACCAGCAGTGCGATCGGCGCGGTACAGCAGGTGCTGCCGGCTCTGGCCGGCAAGATCAGCGGCCATTCCATCCGTGTGCCCACCCTGAACGTGGCCATGGTGGAGCTGACACTGCTGCTGGAGCGTACCCCGGATAGGGACAGTCTGAACCAGTGGCTGCAGCAGCAATCGAAAGAAGCCAGTGCGCTGATTGGGTACAATGATGCGCCGCTGGTGAGCGTGGATTTCAACCACCGGCCGGAATCTGCCATCGTCGATGCCACCCAGACCCGGGTGCAGGGCGAGATGGGGCAGGCCATGGTGCAGATAGTGGCCTGGTATGACAACGAATGGGGCTATGCGAACCGACTGCTCGACTGGGTGGCGGCGCTGGCTGAATCACATCAAGCTTGAATGAATGGATGCACCCATGCGGGTGGCCGTGAATGAGGTAAGTACGACATGAACTTCAAACGCATGACCGACCTGGATCTGGCAGGCAAGCGCGTTCTCATCCGGGAAGACCTGAACGTGCCGGTGAAGGACGGCAAGGTCACCAGCGATGCGCGTATCCGCGCGTCCCTGCCCACCATCGAGCACGCCCTGAAGGCGGGAGCCAAAGTGATGCTGATGTCGCATCTGGGCCGTCCCACGGAAGGGGAGTACGCGGAGGAGTTTTCCCTGCAGCCGGTGGCCGACCATCTTGGCAAGCTGCTGGGGCGAGAGGTGCCGCTGGTGAAAGACTGGCTGGACGGCGTCGATGTGGCAGAAAGCCAGGTCGTATTGTGCGAGAACGTGCGTTTTAACAAGGGCGAGAAAAAGGATGACGAGGCGCTGTCACAAAAGATGGCGGCCCTCTGTGATATCTATGTGATGGATGCCTTCGGCACCGCACACCGGGCCCAGGCGTCCACCCATGGTGTGGGCAAGTTTGCCCCGGTTGCCTGTGCCGGTCCGCTGCTGGCCAATGAGCTGGATGCTCTCGGCAAGGCCCTGAACGCGCCCGAGAAGCCGCTGGTGGCGATTGTCGGGGGTTCCAAGGTATCCACCAAGCTGGAGGTGCTGGAATCCCTGTCGGATGTGGTGGACCAGCTGGTGGTGGGTGGCGGTATCGCCAACACTTTCCTGGCCGCGGCCGGTCATCCGGTGGGCAAGTCCCTGTACGAGGAAGACTTGATCCCGGCGGCGAAGAAGATCGCCGAGAAGGTGCATATCCCGATCCCGGTGGATGTGGTCACCGCCAAGGAATTTGCCGAATCCGCTGAAGCCACCGTCAAGAAGGTGGATGATGTGGCCGAGGACGACCTGATTCTGGATATTGGCCCGCAGACTGCCCACATCGTGGCGGCGCTGATGAAGGAAGCCAAGACCATTATCTGGAACGGCCCGCTGGGTGTGTTCGAATTTGACCAGTTCGGTGAGGGCACCCGGGAAATGGCGGAAGCCATTGCCGACTCCGATGCCTTCTCCATTGCCGGTGGCGGTGACACCTTGGCCGCCGTCGACAAGTACGGTATCACCGACAAGGTCAGCTACATCTCCACCGGTGGTGGGGCCTTCCTGGAATTTGTGGAAGGCAAGGTGCTGCCGGCAGTCGCCATGCTGGAAGCGCGGGCGAAAGATTGATCACAGACCGCATGGCCGGTCTGGGTAACCACTGAACAGGAAACGGGCAGCATCGCTGCCCACGGAACCGAAGGGGAAACACAATGGCACTCGTAAGCATGCGACAGTTGCTGGATCACGCCGCCGAATATGGCTATGGCGTACCGGCCTTTAACGTGAACAACGTGGAACAGATGCGCGCCATCATGGAGGCTGCGGATCAGACCAATTCCCCGGTGATCGTGCAGGCCTCCGCTGGCGCCCGCAAATACGCCGGTGCCCCTTTCCTGCGGCACCTGATTCTGGCAGCCACCGAAGAATTTCCGCACATTCCTGTGGTGATGCACCAGGATCACGGCACCAGCCCCTCCGTGTGCCAGCGTTCCATTCAGCTGGGGTTCTCCTCGGTGATGATGGATGGCTCGCTGGGCGAGGACGGCAAAACCCCCACGGATTACGAGTACAACGTGCGCGTCACCCAGCAAGCGGTGGCCATGGCCCACGCCTGTGGTGTGTCTGTGGAAGGTGAGCTGGGCTGTCTGGGTTCCCTGGAAACCGGCCAGGCCGGTGAAGAAGATGGTATCGGCGCGGAAGGCACCCTGAGCCACGATCAGATGCTCACCGACCCGGAAGAGGCGGCGGACTTCGTCAAGCAAACCAAGGTGGATGCCCTGGCCATCGCCATCGGTACCAGCCACGGTGCCTACAAGTTCACCCGTCCGCCCACCGGTGACATTCTGGCCATCGAGCAGATCAAGGCGATCCACAAGCGCATCCCGGATACTCACCTGGTCATGCACGGTTCCTCCTCCGTGCCGCAGGACTGGCTGGCCATCATCAATGAGTACGGTGGCGAGATTGCCGAGACCTACGGGGTGCCGGTGGAAGAGATTCAGGAAGGCATCAAGCACGGCGTGCGCAAGGTGAACATCGATACCGACCTGCGTCTGGCGTCCACCGGTGCGATTCGTCGTTTCCTGGCCCATAACCCGGCCGAGTTCGACCCGCGCAAGTACCTGAAGGAATCCATCACCGCCATGCGCGATATCTGTATTGCCCGCTACGAAGCGTTCGGCACGGCCGGCAATGCGGACAAGATCAAGCCGATCAGCCTGGAACGCATGTTCCAGCGCTACGAAGCCGGCGAGCTGGATCCGCGCGTCAAGTAACGGACCGCACTGAAACACAAAAAAGCCCCGCACTGCGGGGCTTTTTTGTTTCCGTGGGGGAGATTATGGCTGGCGGGGAGCTTCGATCTGTACCTGATCCGCACCACGCAGAACCAGTTGCCCGTCCTCGTTGATATCTCCCGCCGTCACCTCTTCCAGCGCGGTCAGAAATTGTTGCTCCAGCGCCATCAGCGGCTGGGGGCACGCCATCATGGTGACGCCGCCGGTTTTCACCGAGAACGTGTCCTCGTCCAGGGTGTAGCTGGCCATGTAGTTGTTGCAGGCGGCCTTGCCGGCCAGTCGTCCCGGTTCATGAAAGTTCAGGGTAATGAGGGCATCCCCCACATGGTCACCGTTGAGGCGCTGTACCTGCCAGGCGCTGCCCTGCAGTTGCTCGGAAGTGAACATGGTATCGGTTCCTGTGGGGTGGCTGCTGCAGGCGGCAAGCGTCAGGGCGGCACCTGCCAGCAGGGAAAGCTTGAGTGTTTGCATGTCGGGTCCTTATTGATCGCACGGTATCAGGGCGTCCTGTCCCGGTTAGTCCCCAATGGCAGCGGATAGTTTCCCTCAGCCCTGATCGTGGTCCGGATCCAGACGGCGCAGGGGCTGATCCGGCTTGGCATAGCTCCAGCGCGCCTGGCGGTGGGTCAGGTGGTAGCTGTCCAGGCCAGACAGGGCCACGGTGCCCGCCTTTTCGATATCCACATAGCCGTCACTGCCCAGCGCATAGCCAGGCAGCTGAATATGTTCGATGGCACCGATTACCATCACGGTATCGTTGACCTGCAGGGTGTGTGTCTCCAGCAATACCATGCCCAGGCGGATGCGGGCCTGTTCCACAAAAGGCGCCGGGAAATCCGGCAAGTAGGCCGGGGTCAGACCGGTGGCGGTAAACTCGGACACGTCGCGGGGGTAGCGGGCCGCGGTCTGATGCGCCGCAGGGACCATGTCCCCATGCACCTGGTTGAGCGTGTAGAAACCGGTTTCCATCAGGTATTCCAGGCTGTGGCGGTCCACAGAGTGGGGACGAATGATCATGCCCAGCAAGGCAGGATCCGCGCCAAGATGGAAGCAGGAACTGACAATGGAAAGGTTCTCCTGGCCATTGGCGGCACGGGTGCCCAGCAGGTTGGCGCTCTTGAAGCCGGACAGGCTGTTGATCAGATTGACCCGCTGCTGGCGGGGCAGGTCCTTGAGAGTATCGGCGGTCAGGTGCATGGTGTGCTTCCTCCTGGCGCCGTATTATCAGAAACCGCCGTGAGTAAACCGTGGAGATCTGTATGAACTCCGGTGCGACTACGACTAGACTCGAAACAGGCTCTTACCGGCTATGGCAAATCCTTTCGACCGTGATCACATTGTTCAGGAATGGCAGCCGCTTAACTGGGAGGCGTTTGATCCGCTCAGTGAGTCTACCCGGCGATATGTGGCCTACTATGGTCTGAATTTCGCAGAGCAGTTACCGGATCTGGAACATGGCTTTGGCTATTTCGAAGCGGCCGGCCACCAGTTGTCCGTGCATGCCTGGCGCCCCCGGGTGCCGCGGGGCACGGTGCTGGTCTGCCATGGTTACTTTGATCATGTGGGCCTGTACCGGCATATCATCGGCCATTTACTGGAGCTGGGTTACGCGGTGCTGGCCTATGATCTGCCCGGCCATGGATTGAGCTCCGGCCCCCAGGCCGTGATCGATGACTTTCGGACCTATCGGGATGTGCTTGAACAATGCTTGGCGCTGGCGGATAACCATTTTCCCCGTCCCTGGAATGTGATTGCCCAGAGTACTGGCGGGGCGATCGTGATGGATTATCTGATCAGTCGTGGCGACGGCGATGCCAATCCCTTTGAACATGTCATCCTGCTGGCGCCACTGGTACGACCGTTCAAATGGTCTTCAGCCCGTTGGTTGCATACGTTTATCCGCCCTTTTGCCCGCAGCATCAAACGCGTCTTTACCATCAATTCCAATGATCCGGATTTTCTGGATTTTCTGGAAAACCAGGACCCGTTACAGGCCAAGAGAGTGTCTGCAGTGTGGGTGTCTGCGCTGAAAAAATGGTTGCCGGGTTTTGAAAAAGCATCACGAATCAAGGTGTCGCCGGTGGTGATACAGGGTGACATGGACGAAACCGTGGACTGGCGTCACAACCTGAAAGTGATTCAGGAAAAATTTCAGGATCCACAGATTCATATGTTGCCCGGTGCCCGCCATCAACTGGCCAATGAACATGAAGACTTTCGCGGTAAAATTTTCGCGATTATTGATCAATATCTCGACTGATTATCGATTTTACGCTTTGTTACTTGAGCTGCGGCGCGAATTTCCTGATGGTAGCGTCACATATTGGCAATATGCCTTTTGAATGTTGTTTCAAGGAGACTTAAGCATGGATAAGAAATGGATGCTGGCCATGACCGCCGGTGCTGCAATGATGAGCCAGGCAGCAATCGCTGACCTGAACGCAGGTATCAACGCTGCCGTTAATGCCGAAGCGGATGCCAAAGCCACTGAGCAGTCTGTCCGTGATCAGCGTGATGCGGCAAAAGCCAACGCCGAGCAAATGAAGGAAGACGCCAAGGCACGCAAGGAAGCCATGAAAGAGCAGGCTGAAGCGAAGAAAGAAGAAGCCAAGGCCAAGAAAGAAGCCATGAAGGAAGAGGCTGAAGCGAAAAAGGAAGCGGCCAAAGAGCGTGCCGAAGCCGAGCGCGAAGCGGCGAAAGAGCGCATGGAAGCCGAGCGTGAAGCTGCGGAAGACATGAAAGACGCGGCCAAGGCAGACGTGAATGCCAGCGCCAATGTGAGCGCTGACGGTGCTTCCGTCAATGCCGAAGCCAATGCGGAAGGAAACGGCAAGGCAGAAGAAAAATCCTGGTTCAACTTCTGGGACTAATCACTCAGCCAGGAACGAAAAAGGGCCGCTCCATGCGGCCCTTTTTTATTGTGCAAAATAACAGCGTTTCAGTATTGATTGACGCTGCCATTTTCTCCTACCAGGACCACATCCGCCGGCCGTTTGGCAAACAGGCCATTGGTGACAACGCCCACGATATTATTGATTTTTTCTTCCATCTCGATGGGGTTGAGAATGTCCAGGTTGTGAACGTCCAGAATGATATTGCCATTATCGGTGACAAAGCCCTCCCGGTACTCCGGCTGCCCTCCCAGGGCCACCAGTTTGCGGGCCACGTGGGAGCGCGCCATGGGGATGACCTCCACCGGCAGCGGAAAGCGCCCCAGCCGTTTCACCTGCTTTGAGCCGTCAACAATACAGACGAACTGTCTGGCCACGGCGGCAACAATTTTTTCCCGGGTGAGCGCGCCGCCGCCGCCCTTGATCATTTCCCGGTGACCGTTGACTTCATCCGCGCCGTCCACATATACCGGCAGGGAATCCACGTCGTTCAGAGACAATACCGGAATGCTGTGTCCCTTCAGTCGTTCTGCGGTGGCATCGGAGCTGGCCACGGCGCCCTTGATGCGGTCTTTGATACTGGCCAGACCGTCAATGAAGAAGTTGGCGGTGGAACCGGTGCCCACACCAATGACTTCGCCTTCGGGCACAAAGCGGAGCGCCGCCTCGGCGACCTGTTTTTTCAGCGCATCCTGGTCCATGAAATTGTCCTGTCATGCCGATCAATGAATTTTGCGGGGATTATAGGGCAGGTGTGGCGTTGACTCGACCCTGGAGAGCCGCTGACCTATCGCATTTATCCCGGTCACCACCTAGACTAGTCCTTCCTGCGCACCAAACACCAACCCGGAACTGTCAATGCTGGACAAATACGTCAAACGGATACTGCAATCCCGCGTCTACGACGTGGCGGTGGAAACCCCTATCCATGCAGCGCCGTTGATTTCCAAACGTATTGGCAACCGGGTATTGCTCAAACGGGAAGATTTGCAGCCGGTGTTTTCCTTCAAGCTGCGTGGGGCTTACAACAAGCTTTGCCAGCTCACCGACGAGCAGCTTCAGCATGGAGTGATCTGTGCCTCCGCCGGCAATCATGCCCAGGGCTTGGCGCTGGCAGCCAGTTCCATGGGGATCAAGGCCACTATCGTGATGCCGCGGACCACACCGGATATCAAGGTGAACTCGGTGCGTAACCATGGTGGCAAGGCCGTGTTGCATGGTGACAGCTTCGATGAAGCCCTGGCCCATGCCCGCAAACTGGAAGCGCGCGATAACCTGACGTTTGTGCACCCCTATGATGATCCGGATGTCATCGCCGGCCAGGGCACCGTGGGCATGGAAATCCTGCGGCAGCAGAGCCGGGATCTGGATGCCATTTTTATTCCGGTTGGCGGTGGCGGTCTGGCTGCCGGCGTGGCGGCCTACGTGAAATACGTACGCCCGGATGTGAAGGTGATTGCCGTGGAGCCGGAAGATGCGGCCTGTTTGAAGGCTGCACTGGATAAAAACCGTCGTGTCACGCTGGCGGAGGTCGGTTTGTTTGCCGATGGTGTGGCGGTGAAACAGATCGGCAAGGAAACCTTCAAGATCCTGCGTCATCACGTGGATGAGGTGATTACCGCCACCACGGATGAAATCTGCGCGGCCATCAAGGATGCCTTCGAGGATACCCGGGCCATCTGCGAGCCCGCCGGTGCCCTGGCACTGGCTGGCCTGAAAAACTGGGTGGCCAAGCACCAGGTGGAAAATCAGACCCTGGTAGCGATCCAGAGCGGTGCCAATGTGAATTTTGATCGCCTGCGCCATGTGTCTGAGCGCGCGGAATTGGGTGAACAGCGTGAGGCGATTCTGGCGGTGACCATCCCTGAGCGCCCTGGCGCCTTCCGCGCCTTTTGCCAGGCTCTGGGTCGTCGGGGTATCACCGAGTTCAACTACCGATACAGCGATGACCGGGATGCCAACATTTTTGTGGGCATCCAGTTGCGCCCGGGTGGTGAAGCGCTACAGGCCCTGATGGCGGAGCTGCAAGAGCGTGGTTACCCGGTGGTGGATATGAGCGGCAACGAAATGGCCAAGTTGCATATCCGCCATATGGTAGGGGGGCACGCCCCTCGCCAGGACATGCAGGAAAGATTGTTCCGGGTGGAATTCCCCGAGCGCCCGGGGGCCCTGATGAAGTTTCTCCAGTCCCTGGGGGAAAAGTGGAACATCAGCCTGTTCCACTACCGTAACCACGGCGCGGCCTATGGGCGAGTGCTGGTGGGCTTTCAGGTGGAGTCCGGCAAGTACTCCCGGCTGCTGGCGGATCTGAAGAAAGTCCCCTATCCCATGGTGGAAGAAAGCGACAACCCGGCCTACCGGCTGTTTCTTGATTAGTCCTGAACTAAATGGCGACAGACATGTCATTCCCTGTTGATGTCCCGTGAGTCACGACTTTCTGGTTGCATAACCAATAATTGCATTCAAAACGGCTTGCAGACGGCACTTAACGAGGGTTTTTGTTAAGAAACGTCAGCAAGACCGGCTAACTGCTTGACTTTGCACCTTAAAGTGATCAAATTTTGACCCGGTTGGCATTTTACATTTCGTAATAGGTTTAAAGTGACACTCTTGTTACGACTTTTGGGTCACTTTTTATTTTGCTGTACCGCTTTTTGGGGATAGAAACAATGAAAAAGAAGCCGGACGCCCTGGTGCTACTGGCTGTGATATTCGGGTTGGGGGTGCTGATCAGCAGCCTTACCCACGGCGGCAATGAAAACGATTACCAACGTTACGCAGATAGCGCCGGTGTTGTTGTCAGTCACATCCAGCAGTAACCGTCAGATCTACCGGTTGGTCCCACGGGGCCACCGGTAGGGTCCCTTCGCCCACCTTCTGAAAATCATAGCCCACGGCCACCAGCCTGGGCCGCCTCGGTCTGCGTTGCAGATCCGCCAGGGTGCGATCGTAATACCCTCCCCCCATGCCCAGCCGATAGCCGCAAGCGTCAAACGCCACCGCCGGCAACAGAATCACATCCAGTGCCCACAGGGCTCGCCCGCGATAATAGTGTGCCGGTTCAGCGATACCGTAATGGTTGGGGCGCATGGGATGGTGGCGCTGCCAGAGGCGAAACTGCAGATGGCCGCGGCGGATCGGGTCCAGTCGCGGCAGATAGGTGGTGGCCAGTTGGAAGCGGCTGTGGCCGAGAGCGGGTCGCAGATCCAGTTCGCCGTCGTTGGCCAGATACAGCGCCAGGTGGCGGGCAGGGCGATGGCCCAATGCCTGATCCAGCCGGCGGCCGAAACGAAGGCTGGCCCGGCGGCGTTGCCCGGGAGTCAGTGATCGGCGTTGCTGTCGGAACTGGCGGCGCAATTGCCGCCGCAAGGCTGCGGTCATGGGCGGGCCAGACTAAGCTTGGGTCGTCGATTCTGACATCATCGACTCAAGAGGAAATAGAAAGGGTGCTTCCCGGTCCGCCGCTGCGGGCTTGACCCTTGAACCGTAGGTTCAAGGTGGAGGCAGCAACCCCACCTTCAGGCTTTCCGCTCAATAGGCGGACATGCACACAGGCAAGGTAATGTTTGCCCCCGGGTATTACATTATCGGCTCGGGGACATGACCCTCTGGCGAACGGGCCAGGAAACACTCGCGTGCAGTATAACAGGGGTGTCGGGGCCAGGTCAGGACTTGACAGGAAAGGGATTTCGTAGATTTTTTTGCTTAACGACGAAGCTGCTGTAGGAGCCATGCTTGCATGGCGAACCGAGCCTTGGCGAGGGGATAATTACCGGCCCGCATTTTCTTTCTGATATTCCTGATCACCCTTCGGGCGATTTCCGCGCAATCGCGGTTCGCCATGCAAGCATGGCTCCTACAGGGGGGTAGAAACGTGGGGGGAAGAGGCTACAGCTTCCGGCGGGCGTCTTCGAAGGCCTGGATCTCGTCTTCCAGGCGGCTGAGCAGGGCCTGGACCCGGGCTTCGCTGTCGGAATCCTCGGACACCGCCTTGCGGGCGTTGAGCAGTTCGTGGCTCATGTTCAGTGCCGTCATGATGGCAATGCGTTCCAGGCCGATCACATTGGCGTCACGGACTTCCCGCAATTGCTTGTCCAGATAGCGGGCGGCGGCCAGCAAGTTGTCCTGTTCACCGGACGGGCAGGCGACGCGATACTCCTTGTCCAGTAGATGAATCACCAGGGAGTTTTCGTTAGACATGGCCGAGGGCACCGCATTGGCTGTGGATCAGTGTCAGGCAGGATGCCACGCTCAGGACTCCTGCTCCAGGGATTTCAGACGAGAAATAATGGCTTCGACCTTGTTGCGAGCCACATCGTTTTTTTTCAGCAGCTGTGCCCGTTCCTCCACCAGCTTGGCCTCGCGCTCATGCAAGGACTGGTTTTCCTGACGCAGGCGCGCACTGATGCGCAGCAGGTCATCGACGCGGGCTTCCAGTTGCCGTAGTTGTTGTTCCGTCGTCATGGCAAAATGTACGCTGTTCGCCTAAGGTGTGGGCCTTTCGCGGCCCGGCGTTCCCATGGAGCCAGTGATTGGCCCTCACCCTGCCGGTATTTTCCGGCAATGGCATTCCCACCCGGATTAGAGGTTGTTTCAACTATAGGTGTGGGGTTTGCAAGGGTCAACGAAATTCAATAGTGGTAGCCACTTAGCGCACATTATTCACAGGCTGCCTGAGCATAACCTCCAATTCCCCGAAAAACGGATAGATGCATGTCCAACCTGATCGATTTTGAAGTCCTGGCCCAGGGGCTGGCGGCAGCCGGCGTGGCCCACTCTCCCAGTGAATTGCAAGGCGTGCTGGCGGGGCTGTTGGCCACCGGCCATGGTGGCCAGGACCAGGAAGTGCTTGGTGTGCTGGCGGCCCATGCGGATATTGATGGCGGCTTTGACGGTGCCCTCTCGGCGGCACTGCTTACATTGCGAGATCAGCTTCACGACGGGTTTCAGGGCACCGGCCTGGACCTGGCCCTGTTGCTGCCCGGGGATGAAGAGGAGCTGGGCCTGCGGGTAGCGGCGGTGGCCCAGTGGTGCGAGGGCTTTCTGGTGGGGTTCGGCACCGGGTCTGCCAATACCCACGACAAGGATCTGTCACCGGGCATCCAGGAAGCTCTCTCCGATCTGGCAGCGATCAGCCAGGTGGCGACCCCGGAAAACGACGGCGATGAAGAGGAAGACATGTTCGAGCAGGTGGCCGAGCACTGCCGGATGGCGGCGCTGATGATTTACACTGAGCTGGTCATGCGCCATCAGGGCAAGCCGGCACCGTCACCGCAGACGCCACCGACCCGACACTGATTACGCTGTTAGCGCCGCCATATTAAGGAGAGCTCTTGAGTATCAACCGCCAGGAATTCGCCCGTCGCCGCCAGGAACTGATGGGCATCATGGGGCCCAACAGCATTGCCATCCTGCCGGCGGCCCCGGAACGCACCCGTAACCGGGATGTGGAATACCCCTATCGGCAGAACAGTGACTTCTGGTACCTGACCGGGTTTGGCGAACCGGAGGCGATCATGGTGCTGTTGCCGGGCCGGGAGCACGGCGAGTATGTGCTGTTCTGCCGCGAGCGCGACCGCGCCATGGAAATCTGGAACGGCTATCGGGCCGGCCCCGATGGGGCCGTGACGGATTTTGATGCGGATGATGCTTTTCCCATCGGTGATATCGACGAGATCCTGCCGGGCTTGATCGAGGGCCGTGAGCGGGTCTATTACGACCTGGGTCACGATGCGGAATTCGATCGTCGTCTGATGGGCTGGGTTAACAGTATCCGTGAGCGGGTCCGCTCCGGTGCCCAGCCCCCCGGGGAATTCGTTGCCCTGGCACACCATCTTCACGACATGCGTCTGTTCAAGAGCGCTGCCGAAATCAAGTTGATGCGCCGCGCTGCCAGTATTTCTGCCGGCGCCCATGTGCGCGCCATGCAGACGGTGAAGCCGGGCATGATGGAGTATCAGCTGGAAGCGGAATATATCCACGAATTCATGCGCCACGGCTCGCGTAGCCCGGCTTACCCGAGCATTGTCGGGGGCGGCGCCAACGGTTGCATCCTGCACTACATCGAAAACAGCCAGAAACTGAAAGACGGCGATCTGGTGCTGGTGGATGCCGGTTGCGAGCTGGAACACTATGCCTCGGACATTACCCGTACCTTCCCGGTGAATGGCACATTCAGCAAGCCCCAGCAGGCCCTTTACGAACTGGTTCTGGCCAGTCAGCACGCCGCCATCGCGGCCACCCATCCGGATAATCACTGGAATGTGCCCCACGAAAAAGTGGTGCATATCCTCACCCAGGGGTTGCTGGATCTGGGCCTGCTCAAGGGGGAGTTCAACGAGCTGGTGGAAACCGAAGGCTACCGGCGTTTCTTCATGCATCGCACCGGTCACTGGCTGGGTCTGGATGTGCATGATGTGGGCGACTATCGGGTGCAGGACCAGTGGCGGCAACTGGAGCCGGGAATGGCACTGACCGTGGAACCGGGACTCTATGTGGCGCCGGACGACGACAGCGTGGACGAGCAGTGGCGAGGCATCGGGATCCGCATTGAGGACGATGTGGTGGTAACCCGGGACGGCTGTGATGTGCTGACCCACGAGGTGCCCAAGGAAGTGGCGGACATTGAAAAGATCATGAAAGGCAGTTGAAAGTTTAAAGTTGAAAGTTAAAACGCGAGGACATCTTTGTGTTGTGTCTGGCGATTGGCACTCCGCGCTGGTGCGCGGGTACTGACTTCGGGCCCATAAAACCCTGGTTCGCGCTTTTCAACTTTGAACTTTTAACTTTCAACTAAAAGGGTTGGGGCATTGATGGCGGAGATTCCTTGCAGGAATTTCCGCCCTACGGATAGGGCGTATGGAGAGCAGCGAAAATCAACCCATCGTTATCGTCGGCGGTGGCATGGCCGGGGCGTTGCTGGCGTTGTTGTTGCGTCATCATAGCGCCGCTGCCGTGACGCTGGTGGAAAATCATCCGTTGACCTTGCCCGATGAACCGCCGCTGACGCCCAGTTTCGATGCCCGCAGCACAGCCCTGTCCGCAGGCACCCTGGAGGTGTTGGATGCGTTGGGATTGGGCGAGGCCATTCGCGAACACGCCGCCCATATCGATACCGTGCATGTCTCGCGCCGCTCCCGGCTCGGCATCACCCGTCTGCGCGCCAGCGAAGAAGGCGTGCCGGCGCTGGGGGCGGTGGTGGAAAACCGCTGGCTGGGGTTTGTGTTGTTGCGGGCCCTGTACGCGGATGCCGCCATTGAGGTGTTGGCCCCGGAACGGCTCAGCGCCATTCGCCGTCTGGACGATGGCTACCAGGCCACCCTGGAAAGCGGTCGCACCCTGAGCACGCCGTTATTGATCGCCGCTGATGGTGCCGGGTCGCGGACCCGCGAATGGTTGGGGGTCAGTGCCCGGAGCAGCGACACCGGCCACGACGCCCTGATTGCCAATCTGTCCCTGGCCAGCGATCACCAGGGCATTGCCTACGAGCGTTTCCTCAACGATGGGCCTTTGGCCCTGTTGCCGCTGCCGGATCGCCGTTTTGCCCTGGTCTGGACCGGCCCCCGTGATCAGGTGGATACCTGGATGGCCATGGAGCCCGAGGCATTGCTTGCCCGGTTGCAGGAGCAATGCCCGGCGGATGCGCCGCGGCTGACCGGTATCGGCGAACGCCAGCGTTACCCGCTGGTGCTGACCCATGCCTGTGCCCAGGCGGTTCCCTATGGGGTGGTGGTGGGCAATGCTGCCCATACCTTGCACCCGGTAGCGGGGCAGGGTTTCAACCTGACCGTGCGCGATCTGGTGCAGTTGGCCAGCACCGTTGGCGCTGCCCCGGCACCGGGTGCATTGTCCCTGTTGCAGCAATACGTGCAACGCCGGGAGCAGGACCAGGCCCTGATCAGCCAGGCCTCCCGCTGGGTACCGGAGTTGTTCCGGGTGCAGCAGCCGTTGTTCGCCCACAGCCGGCAGCTGGGGCTGGTGGCCATGGATATCCTGCCCGGCCTGCGCCAGGGTTTTGCGCGCCGCGCCATGGGCTTGTGAAAGCAGTTGAAAGTTCAAAGTTTAAAGTTGAAACGCGAGCGAAACTTGTAGCCACACGATTTGCGTCAACGCCGCGCCGCAAGACCCGTAGAATGCACCGTAACAATGAGGCGCCAAGGTTGGGCCTTGCTTTTAATCTTTTCCCTGTCATGTATGGACGCGGGGGAAACGCCGCTCGGCTGGCACTAAACGAGCGTCGTGTTTCAACTTTAAACTTTGAACTTTCAACTCAAAGCACCTGAAAACGTGAGGACAAAGCGTGCAACCCAATAGCGTGTCGCCTGCAAGCGAAAAACAACACATCGTCATTGTCGGCGGTGGCATGACCGGGGGCTTGCTGGCGGTGTTGCTGGCGGAGCAGGGGCTGACCGTGACGGTGCTGGATGGGGCGCCGGCGCCAGTGATGCCGACCGGCCCGGCCCAGTTGCGGGTGTCCACGCTCACCGAGGCCAGTCACTGGCTGCTGCAGAACAGTGGTGTCTGGGAGTACCTGGACATGAGCCGGGTGCAGCCCTACGACGCCATGCAGGTCTGGGATCAGGATGGCACCGGTGAAGTGTTGTTCCGCGCCCGGGAAGTGGGAGCGCAATCCCTGGGCTGGTTGCTGGAGAATGGCCACCTGGCGGCCGCCCTGTACCGCCGTGCGGCGGACTACCCGAACCTGCATTGGCGCTGTGGGGTGGCCGTTGAAGAGGCGCGCCGTGAAGAGGGTCGCTGGCAGGTCCGTGCGGGCGATGAGCAATGGCAGGCAGACCTGCTGGTGGGCGCCGATGGCGCCCGCTCCCGGGTCCGTGACTGGGCCGGTATTAGTGGTGGCGCCCGTGACAGCGGTCACCATGCGCTGGTGGCGACCATCGCCACTGCCTTGCCCCATAACGCCTGTGCCCGTCAGGTATTCATGGAATCCGGCCCCTTGGCGTTGCTGCCGCTTTACAGTGACCCGCAACAGGGTGAACAGCGGCAGTGTTCCATCGTCTGGTCTGGCTGGCCGGAGCGGATTGCCCGGCTGCGGGAAGCGGCGCCGGCGGATTTTGCGGCCGAACTGCAGGCGGCCACGGGCGAGGCGCTGGGTGAAGTGACCCTGCTCAGCGAGCGGGCGGTGTTTCCCATTCAGGAGCGGCATGCCAGCAGCTATGTGGCAGCCGGGTTGGCACTGGTGGGCGATGCCGCCCATGTAATACATCCGCTGGCCGGCCAGGGCGTGAACCTGGGCCTGCTGGATGCGGCGGTGCTGGCAGAAGAGGTGGAGCGTGCCACACAAAGCGGGCGGTCCTGTGCCGACAGTGCGGCCCTGGCCCGTTACCAGCGTCGTCGCCGTGGCGAGAATCTGCTCATGCAGAACGCCATGCGCGGGTTTCAGCAGTTGTTCGGGCAGCGGGCCCTGCCGGTGCGCTGGTTGCGCAATACCGGCATGCGCTGGGTCAATCAGGCCGGGCCACTCAAGCGTCTGTTTGCCAGCCAGGCCATGGGGCGGGGCGCCGATTTACCGGTTCGGGCGCGGCCCCGGGCTTGAGGGTATTGAACGGTCCGCGGGGGCGCGGCAAATAGTGCCGACAGGCTCTAGAGCTTGGCATAAATTCCTGCCATACTTGCCGCCCAATTAAGAATCATTCTTGTTTCCTTGTGCATTTATGGAGTCCGCTATGATGCGAGCCATTGCCACTGTGGCTGCCGCCGCTGTCATGCTTACCGGCCTGTGGGCCTGTTCCGAACCCGCCGCTGAAGAAGAGCTGGTGGTCTATACCTCGCGCAATGACCATTTGATCAAGCCGGTATTCGATGCCTACACCGAGGCTACCGGGGTGAAAATCCGCTATATCACTGACAACGCCGCCGCCCTGACCGCCCGTTTGCAGGCGGAGGGTGAGCGTTCCCCCGCGGATATGCTGATCACGGTGGATGCCGGTAACCTGTGGAATGCGGCGGACAAGGACCTGCTGCAACCCCTGGACTCCCAGGTGCTGGCCGCCAATGTGCCGGCGGAACTGACCGACCCGGAGAACCGCTGGTTCGGTCTGACCGTGCGGGCCCGCACCCTGGTTTATTCCCCCGAGCGCGTTGATCCGTCCGCCCTGTCCAGCTATGAAGCCCTGGCCGACCCGGAGTGGAAGGGGCGTCTTTGTCTGCGCACCTCCAAGAAGGTCTACAACCAGTCCCTGGTAGCAACCATGATCCAGCGCCTGGGCGAGGAAAAAACCGAGGAAATCGTGCGTGGCTGGGTGGCGAATCTGGCCACCGACGTGTTCTCCAACGACACGGCTCTGATGGAAGCCATCGTGGCCGGTCAGTGCGATGTGGGCATAGTAAACACTTACTACTTTGGCCGCATGAAGCAGGATAACCCGCAGCTGCCCCTGTCCCTGTTCTGGGCCAACCAGGATTCCAGCGGCGTGCACGTGAACATCTCCGGCGCGGGCATCACCCGCCATGCGCCGCGGCCGGAAAAGGCCCGCGACCTGCTGGAGTGGATGAGCCAACCGGAAGCCCAGAAGCTGCTGGCCGACCGCAATATGGAGTACCCGGTGAATGCCGCCGTGGAGCCCGCCGAAGAGGTGGCTTCCTGGGGGGAATTCCAGTCGGATGATCTCAACGTCAGTGTGGCCGGTGCCTTGCAGGTGGATGCGGTCAAACTGATGGACCGCGCCGGGTACCGCTAACCGGTGCGAACCCGGGGAGCCCTGTCCGCCAGCGGAGCCAGCGTTCTGCTGCTGGCCTTGCTGGTGCTGGTGCCCATTGTGGTCTTGCTGGCCGCCTGGCAGCAGGAGCAATGGGCCACCTGGCAGCACCTGCTCGACACGGTGCTGTGGCGGCTGGTGGGCAACACCCTGTTCCTGATGGTGGGGGTGTCCGCCGGGGTGCTGCTGCTCGGCGTGTCCCTGGCCTGGTGTGTGGCCACCCTGGAATTCCCCGGGCGCCGCTGGCTGCAATGGGCGCTTCTGCTGCCCATGGCCATGCCCGCCTATGTTCTCGCCTTCGTGATGGTGGACTTGCTGGATTACGCCGGCCCCATCCAGACCTTTCTGCGCCAGTGGCTGCCGATGCTGCCCGACTTCAGTGCCCGCCATCCCCTCTGGGTGGTGATCACCCTGTCCCTGGTGCTCTATCCCTATGTCTACATGCTCGCCCGGCTGGCCTTCGAGGCCCAGGGCCGGGCGGTGCTGGAGCAGGCCCGGATCCTGGGGGATACGGCCTCCTCCGCGTTCTTCCGGGTGGCACTGCCCATGGCGCGGCCCGGTATTGCTGCCGGGCTGGCCCTGGCGTTGATGGAAACCCTGGCGGACTTTGGCGCGGTCAGCATCTTCAACTTCGATACTTTCACCACGGCCATCTACAAGAGCTGGTACGGCCTGTTCAACCTGCAGGCAGCCGCCCAGCTCGCCTCCCTGCTATTGCTGTTCGTAGTGGTGGCCCTATGGCTGGAACGGCGCGGCCGCAGCCGTGCCCGCTACAGTGAAATTGGTGGGCGGCAGACCTTGCGCAGTCGTCCGCGGCTGGCCTGGGGGGTGACGCTGTTTGCCTTTTCCGTGTTGTTCATGGCCTTCCTGCTGCCGGTCAGCCGCCTGCTCTACTGGGTGATCGACAACGGCCTGATGCAGGTGGATGCCCGTTTCCTCAATCTGATCTGGCGGACCTTCCTGCTCGGGACCATGGCCGCGCTGCTGGTGCTGAGTCTGGCCGGCTGGCTGGCCTGGGTGAAGCGGCATCAGCCATCACGGTCCGTGTCCGTGGCCGTGCGCTTGGCGACGCTGGGCTACGCCTTGCCAGGGTCGGTGCTGGCGGGGGGCATCATGATCAGTTTCAGTGCGGTAGAGGGCTGGCTGGCGGACCTGGGGCTGGGCATCGTGCTGGTCAGTACCCTGGCGGCATTGTTGCTGGCCTATGTGGTGCGCTTCATGGCGGTGGGTTTCGGTCCGGTGGAAAACGCCCTCCAGCAGGTGCGTCCCAGCCTGGTGGAGGCGGCCCGTACCCTGGGGGCATCCTCCGCGGAAGTGGGCCGTCGGGTTTATGTGCCGATGATGTTGCCGGGCCTGCTCACCGCGTTGCTGTTGGTGGGCATTGATGTGATGAAGGAAATGCCGGCCACCCTGCTGCTGCGCCCCTTCGGCTGGGACACTCTGGCAGTCCGGATTTACGAGTTGACCGCCGAGGGGGAGTGGCAACGGGCTGCCGCCCCGGCGCTGACCCTGGTGCTCTTGGGGTTGATCCCGGTGATGGTGCTGACCCGTCGACGCGCCGAGCGACTGGATTCCCCCCAGGGCTGATGGTCCTGTCGGCTATTGCATCCTGCAAATGGCCTAACTTCCCCGAAAAAGCTACGAACATCTCCCTAGCTGTTCCGATATCGTAACGTTTCTTTTTGTGTATATATGTAAATTTGGTGACGGTTTAGCCATTTCCCGTGATGTATTCGTGAAGGAAAGTTGGTACGTTAATGCCAACTTTTTGCGCACATAACTGTGTATGCAAATCGAAAATAACAATAGCCCCGGTACGGGCGCGTCTTTTTGGAGAGCTTCATGACAATGCGAAAACTGCTGCCTGCGGTTGTGGCGGGCGTTGGGGTGGTGTGTATCTCGCCGGCCATGGCCAGCATGGGCAACATCGGTACCACCTACGGGGTGTTGCCGTCGGATCTGGCGTCTGCCCAGGCCCTGTCCTTGTTCAACAGCCAGGTCTCCGCCACTTACTACAATCCGGCCTACCTGGCCCAGGATGATCGGGGCGAGCTGACCACCGGGTTATTGCATGCGGACCATGAATTGCGCGCAAGCAGCCTGGGTGGCGCCGCGCCGCTGCCGCGCAGCAGCGATACGCTGCAGGATTCGCCTTCCCAGCACACTCTGCTGGGCATGAAAACCGACCTGTCCTCGCTGACCCGCTTCAACCACCCCCTGTACCTGGGGTTCATGCTGGGAGTAGAGAAGTACGGCGAGGAAATGATGGCGTTCAATTCCCAGACCTCTGTTGAGGGCCAGTACTTCGAATTCGGTCGTCAGCCCCTGTTCCTGAATCTGGGCGGCGGCACGCAGATCTGGCGTGGCCTGGATATGGGCCTGTCCGCCCGCATCACGCTTCACTCGGAAGCGGAGCTGGTGGCCACCTCCACCCTGGGCGGGGTGACCAGCTATGAGACGCTTAACGTGTCAGCCAAGCCCTCCATTCGTCCGATCTTCGGCATGAACATGGACTGGGGTGAGAGCTTCTGTGGTGACGGCAACGATTGCTGGTACAGCGGTCTGGAGACTGCCTTCAGTTTCCGGGGTTACTCCAACACCAACACCACGGTGGATTCCACCATCACCATTCCCGGCACTGTGCTGGATCCGGGTATCAATCTGGCCATCAGCACCGTGGATTCCTATCAGCCGAACATCTATGCCGCCGGTCTGGCCTACGGGCGTGATCGTTGGCGGGTGGGCCTGACCGTGGAAATGCAGGAATGGTCACGGCTGGAAGAAGAGCTGGAAGGCGACACCATCAAAGATCAGGCGGTGCAGTACAAAGGCACCCCCTATGAGTTGAAGTTCAAGGACATCGTGGTGCCCCGGCTGGGTGGCGAATTCCACCTGGATAACACCTACATGGTCACCGGTGGGGTGGCCTTCAGCGAATCGCCGCTGGATTCCGACGGCTCCCTGGAAGTGAACTACCTGGATACCGACAAGTGGATCCTGGGGCTGGGGCTCACTGCCCAGTACAAGTCAGTGCCGGTGCTGGCGTTTCCGGTGCGTCTGGATCTGGCTTACCAGTACCAGAAGCTGGAAACCCGCACCTTTGACCTCTACGACCGCCGCTCACCGTCCTTCCCGCAACCCTACGAAAGTGTGGACGCAGAAGGGGACGTACACGTGTTTTCCGGCTCCATCACCCTGAAATTCTAGGAGATCGGCGATGACAACAAGAAATTTATGGCTGGCCGCCGCGGCCGCGACCCTGGCCGCCTGTGGGGGAGATGCCGGAGACACCCCGTCCATTGCCGGTTGGCAGCAGGCGGAAGTGTATTACAGCTATCCCTATGACGGGCAGCAGAACCTGTCACCAAAAACGCCGCTGGTGTTGCGGTTTTCCCACGCCATGGCGGTGGATGCCAGTCACTTTACCCTGCTCGATTGTGGCCAGCTGGGCGACGCCTGTGAGGACACGGGAGATAACCAGGTGGCCCTGGGTGACCTGCAATCGCTGGATGGCGGCATGGGCGTGATGCTGCAGCCGCAGAGCTCGCTTCAGAGCCACAGCCATTACCGCTTGGTGATCGACGGCATCGAAACGGACCAGGGCAGTCCGGTGTTCCCGGATGGTGGCCTGGATTTCGTCACACGCCTCAGTCATGACGGACCCTTGTCCACCCGGATGGCCACGTCGGATCTGGCCGTGAGCCAAGTGATCCCGGACGGCAATGCGCTGCCCTTCATGGACTTTTCCACCCTGCGGGTGCGCTTCAACCAGATGCTTGACCCGGGAACCATGCAATATGGCGACACCGACGGTGGAGCTTCCGTGGAACTGGAACACGAGGGTGATACCGTGCCCGCTGCGCTGCTGGTCAAAGGCAATGCGGTGACCATCGATCCTCTCCAGGATCTGACCCCGGGACAGCGGTACACCCTGAAATTCACCCCGTCGGTACGGGGGGTGGATCAGGCCCAGCTCACCGGCGGGTTCGAGCAGAGCTGGACCGCCCGGGATTCCATGCCCCGCGCGACCCTGGTGCAGGAAGCCCTGAGCGCCAGTGAGGACCAGAACGACCCGTGCAATGCTCCGGATGCCCTGGTGGCCAAGCTTACCGGCGCCACCATGAACTGTGTGCCAATCCAGTCCACCCTGCTGGGCGACAAGGATGCGACCATGCAGACTGGCGATGTGTTCGCGGAGCTGGCCTACCTGCCGAATTATCCGCAGGTATCGCCACTGCGGATTCCCCGCAACAGCCTGCTCACCGGCACCAATGTGACCGTCAAGGTGGCGGGGGAAGTGGCGGCGGGCATCGACACCGGCGCCATCGCGGTGACCTTCCTGTCGGATGCGTCAGGTTACCTGTTGCCCAACCCCTACAGTGATGCCCATGAAGCGCCCAAGCAGGTGAAGCTGTACATGGATGTGTCCATGACGGCGGAAAACCCGGAGGCCAACGGCGCCCTCAGCCAGACCCTGCTGCATGTGGAACTCAATGGCATGGCGCTGGTAAAAGAGGGCCGCATGGAAATTGATGCGGTGGGTATCGTGGAGCCGAAAGTCCTGGGCCAGGAAACCGCCTTTGGGCTGCTCAGCTTCCATATGAAGTCCTACGAGGATCAGGAGAACGCGCCGCAACCGGTGCCGGATATGACCGCACCACAATTGCAGTCCATGGTCCCCGCCGTGGACGAGTCGGGCACAGCGCTGAGCGCCCGTCCTGGCGATGCGGTGATCCTCAATTTCGATGAGCCCCTGGATCCGTCCAGCCTCAGCGCCGGCGACACCTTCGGCCTGCAACAGGATGGCAGCCATGTGGCGGTGGACTGGTATCTGGATGGCGCCTCCCTGGTGATGCGACCGGTTGCTCCGTTGGCATTCGGCGAGAGCTATACCGCCATGGTCAGCTCCCGGGTCACCGACCTGGCCGGCAACCCCGCGGTTCCGGTCAATGCTTCCTTTAATCTGCCTCAGCAGGTGGGGGACCTGGCGCCCCCCATCGTGCTGACCAGCTATCCGGGCTTCCCCTGTGCCGCCGACAAGGCGCACTGGGAAATCGAAGCGGGGAACCATGGTTTCTGCCAGGGCGGCAAGGTGGAAGACGACCGCAATCCGGTGCCCTCGCTGCCGACAGATCGTGCTATCCGGGTGAATTTCTCCCGGGATATCGACGCGGAATCGGTGGTCTTTGAAAATACCAATGCCTGTGACGTGGGCAGCTTCCGGGTGGAAAAGGTGGAGCTGGACCCAGCCACGGGGCGCCCGCTGCGCTATGACGAAGACGGCAAACGCAAATACCGCTGTGAGGCGGGTGTGACCGGCAAGCTGGAGGTGGGCAATCGTCGCCTGGTCTTTACCCCGTCCCAACCCTGGGAAGAGGGTGCCTATTACCGTTACATCCTGATGAGCGTCAATCAGACATCCGCCCAGCAACCGGATGATTGCCGCAGTGGCGAGGCCATTTGCGCCACCGATGGCAAGCGTCTGCAGACCGCTCTGTTACGGGCCCCGGACAGCGACATGGGTGGACCCGACATGCATCTTCACTTCGTTGCCGGCGCGCCGGTTGCCAGTGTCTTCCAGCCACTCAAGAACCTGCCCACGGCGGACCTGAACGGCAATGGCCATTTTGATGCGGGAGAGCCTGGCTACAACGGCGGTGAGCCCGGTGCCAATACCACGGCACTGATCATTGATGAAAGCAAGGGCGATAACGGCAGCGAAGGAGGCGTCTCCGATCCGGCGCTGGTCTGTGATCTGCCGGAGCAGTGTGGCATTCATGTGGTCGGTGGCCTCAACTCCGAGGTGATCGGCGCCACACAACCCTACGATGATCCGTCGACACCGGACGTTGAAGCCTGGCCGGCTGTCAGGATCGGGCTGTATCCCACCCTGATTCAGGCATCATCGGTGACACTGAAAGTGAAAATCATCGGCCTGTTTGACAGCGACACCCCCACAGAAACCCAGTTCATGCGTATGCGTTACCAGTGTGTGGCCTGGCCGGAAGACGCGGATAATTTCTGTGGTAAAAAGCATCCGGATGGCAGTTTTGTCTATGACGAATGGGAGCGCCAGGGGCTGATCCCCGGCTGGATTGTGCAAACCCCGGAGGGGCCGGAGTTTCGCGCTGATGTGGACCTGTATCTGGACGCGCCCTACATGCACATCCTGCTGGATGGCACCCATAACCAGCACAGCTATCCGCTGACCATGAATCTGGCCGGGCCGGTCACTTTCCTGCCGGACGGGCGCATGGTAATCGAGCAGCTGAACAGCAACGATATCGCTGTAGACGTGAATCTGTCGGTGTTGATCCTTAACCTGAAAATTTATCTGAAAATTCCGGCGGGCGGCGTAAAGCTTCAGTACCTGGGTGAGCCGATCAAGCAGTAACGTCTTCCTTGCCAAGCCATTGCCGGCCTTCGGGCCGGCTTTTTTATGCTCCTCTACCTGTCTGTGACATAGCCGCCCTGGCGACGGCAAACCGAAACCCCCCGGTTACATCGTTTAACAATACCGGTGCTCCCATCAACTTTTCTCAACCATTCCCAACTTTTTGCCAACGGCGCTGGCACTCGCGTTTTGTTTGACTTGTTGCATACACACAGGGGGGAATAGGTGAGAGGCTGCATAGCTTCACGCATTGTTCTCCTGTCGCCTGGGACCTTAACCTGAGGCGAAAACCCTAATAACAAAAGCCGGAGAAGCGCTATGACTACGAAAACCCTCGCCCGTTGGGGAGCTGCTGTCATTGTCAGCACTGCCCTGTCGACCCCTACTTTCGCTGCAATGGGTAACACGGCCAGCACCTATGGTCTGCTACCTGCCGATGTGGGGACCGCCATGGGTCTGTCCATGTTCAATCCCCAGGCATCAGCGCTTTATTACAACCCGGCCTACCTGACCCGCGATCCCCGTGGGGAACTGACGGTGGGTCTGTTGCACGGTGACCAGGAACTGCGTGCCGTCAGCCAGGGCAATCCCAGCGGGGGCGCCCCATCGGTGATTCGTGACGGTGACATACTGAATGACACCCTGTCCCAGCAGCAGGTCATTGCGCTGAAGACCGACCTCACCGATATGACCAAGTTCGAACATCCGATCTACTTCGCGATTATTGCCGGGGTGGAAAAATTCGGTGAGGAAATGCTGGCATTTGACTCCAGCACCAGCATGGAAGGCCAGTTCTTCAATTACGGCCGACAGCCATTATTCCTGAACCTTGGTGGAGGCCTCGAACTGGCCAACGGTATTACCACCGGGGCCTCCGCACACATCTCCCTGCGTTCTGAGGCTACCCTGATCGCCAGCGCCAACCTGGCCGGTGAAACCCAGCGCGAAGAGCTGACCGTGTCTGCCAAGCCGGTGATTCGTCCGGTGCTGTCCATGAATCTGGAATGGGACAAGGTGTTCTGCGGCAAGGAAGACTGCGGCATCTGGACCGGTCTTGAGACCGCTTTTGCTTTCCGCGGGCACACCGAGGCCCGCACCGCGGTGGAATCCAATCTGACCATTCCCGGTACCGTTATTGATCCGGGTATTACTGTGTTGATCGATACCATCGATTCCTATCAGCCGGATATCTTCAGTGCCGGTCTGCTGTATCACTTCACCGACAACTTCCGCGCTGCCGTTACCGTAGAACAGCAGAACTGGAGTGACCTGGAAGATGAGCTGGCCCGCGACACGGTCAAGGACCAGGCCTTCGCCGAGTTCAAGGACATTGTGGTTCCCCGTATCGGTGCCGAGTGGACGGTGAACGATCACCTGATTCTGTCCGGCGGTGTGGCGTATCAGGAAAGCCCGCTGGAAAGCATCCAGACCCCGGACGTGAACTACCTGGACAGTGACAAATTGATTGTCGGCGTGGGCTCATCCCTGATTATCCAGAACCCGCCCGTCCTCGCTTATCCGCTGCGCCTTGATTTCGGTTACCAGTTCCAGAAACTGGAAGAGCGGGATTTCGAGCTGACCACCAACCGTCCCGGTGTGGCGAACCCCTATGAAGTGGTAACCGCTGATGGCGATGTCCATGTGTTTTCCGGCGCTATCACGGTGAAGTTCTAACGGAGGTGTTCCATGAAAAAGAATAATATCGCCCTGACAGCACTGACCGCCCTTGCGGTGGCAGGCTGTGGCGGGGACAAGGACAGGGTGAGTTTCGATACACCCACCTTCAACGCACGCAACCTGCACTACACCTACCCGCTGGATGACCAGAACCAGGTGGCACCGCGTGCCATTGTGGCCTTACAGTTCAGCCATACCGTATCGGCCACGGCAGATAATTTCGTGTTCCAGGATGCGGATGGCGCGGATGTGGCCTTCACCCTGGAATCCGTGGCAGATGGCCGGGGTGTGGTGCTGACGCCTGTGGATGCACTGTCTCCGGCAACGGATTACACGGTGGTCATGAATGGCGTCACCGTGCTCGGTGAAACCACCACTTTCAAGGACGGCGAGCTCAATTTCACTACCCGCGCCGCTCTGGAAGGACCGCTGGATACCCAGCAGACCGCCGCCAGCTTTGAAGTGGAGTCCATCTTCCCGGATGACGACCAGTTCGAAAGCATGGATTTCTCCAGTTTCCGGCTGCGCACCACCAAGCCCATTGATGCGTCCACCGCAGTTTATGGTGACACCGTCAGCCTGATGAGCAACGGCGAACTGGTGCCGGCACAACTGCTGGTTGGCCGTACCGCGATTACCGTGGACCCGCTGGAAGACATGACCCCCGGCCAGACCTATGAGCTGGGTGTCAACGGCGTGCTCAGCCAGTCCGGCGAAACCATTGCCGGCTTTACGCATTCCACCGTGCCCCAGGACACAACCTCTCCCACCACCGGTGAGCGGGCGGTACTGGTGACCAATGCACCGCCGGCGGATGATTCCCTTGGCTGTCTGGATGAAGGGGTGATCACCTCCGAACTGACCGGTCAGCCGATCAACTGCGTGCCGGTGATTGGTACCCTGCTGCAGGACAAGACCGTATCCAAGCAGTCCGGTGACGTGTATGCGGAGCTGGCGTTTACCCCCAACTTCCCGGATGTCACCCCGCTGCGGGTCAGGAAGGGCGGCATTCTTACCGGTGATGCGCTGGAAGTCTTTATTGGCGGTGAAGTGCCGGTGGGCTTTGATTCCGGGGAAGTGACGGTACAGATCATTTCCGATGCTACCGGTTATCTGTTCCCCAACCCCAATGCGGAAAGCGACGATGCACCCAAGCAGCTGCGGTTGATGATGGATGTGGCGACCTCCACCTCCGACGCCCGCGCCAATGGGGCCTTTACGCAGAACCTGATGCATCTGGAACTGGTGGGCACCGGCCTGATTGAAGACGGCCAGCTCAACACCGATGCCATCACTGTGGTGGAGCCGCGGGTACTGGGCGTGGAAAACAGCTACGGCGTTCTCAGCTTCCGCATGGAGTCCTATCTGGATCAGGAAAATGCACCGGTCCAGCCGATTGATTCCGTGAATCCCATCGTTCCCGTTCTGAATGGGGATAACGGTCCGGAATTGTCCTGGCAGCCGGGCAATGTGGCAGATCGCATGGAACCGGGGGAGCCCATTGTCATTCACTTCAGCGAAGCGCTGGAGCCGCAAAGCATTGATGCGGGCACCACATTGATGCTCACCAAAGGTGGTGTTGCCGAGCCGTTCAGCTGGGAACTCAGCGGGAATGCGCTGGTGATTACCCCTGACAGCCCGGTGGAGTACGGGGTCGAATATGTGGTGACCACCACCCCGGAAATCACCGACTTGGCCGGCAACCCGCTGCAGATGCTGGATTCCCTGGAAGGGGATAATTCCCTGGATTTCACCCTGCCGGAATACGTGGTGGATGACGGTGGCGAGGATGTGCGTCGTGGGCCGTTTGCGTCCACCGTTTACCCGGGCTTCCCCTGTGCCAGCAGCACGGCCAGTCAGGCGGAAATTGACGCCGGTACCCAGGGCGTGTGTGTGTCTTCCAGCCCGGAAGCGGATCAGGTGGTGATTGACCAGCTGCCCATCGTGGGGTTGCCTGCCAATCGTCCGATCAAGGTGCGTTTCTCCCAGAACATGGACCCGAGCACCCTGGTGCTGGGCGATACCGTGATGGTGCAGGCGCGCAGCAACGGTAACTGGACCGATGTGGACGGTGAGCTCACCGTGGAAACCCGTGGCTTCACCTTTACCCCGAACCAGCCCTGGGACGACACCGGTGCGACCCTCTACCGCTATGTGATGGCGGGTAACGGTGGCGGCACCGGCTGTGCCGGTATTTGCTCCGCTGATGGCCTGCCGTTGCAAACGGCCCCCCTGCTCGGTGGCGGTCTGAAAGACGGTGGCCCGGACATGGAAATCCTGTTCCGGGGTGAAGCCGCTACAGATACCATCTTCCAGGAGTTGGGCAACCTGCCCAGCGCGGATGTGAACAACAATTTCCAGATCGACAGCAACGAACCGGTACTCACCGGCGACACCATTGATCCGGCCAACACACCGGCCAATGCCACCATGATTGTGCCTCGCGGTACCGGTGGGGAAGGGTTGGTGGCTTACGCCAATACCGGTTGCGGTTTTGACAACGTAGCCAGTGGTGAGCCCACCCAGTGTGACGGTGACAAGATCATTTACATCACCGGGTTGCTGAATACGGAAATTCTGGATTTCGATGCCGAAAATCAGGGTGTCCCCGTGGTGATCTATCCTACTGCCGTGGCCTTGACCAACCTGGATGCGACGGCGGTTATTGGTCTGCGACTGACCTCGGATGATGAAACCGGTGGATTGCTCGGTATTATCCCGGTGGTCGGTGACCTGCTTCAGGGTGTTGTGGATGGGCTGTTGGGTGCCACTGGCATCGATAACCTCATTGAGGCCGTCGGGCTGGACAACATCGGCCTGGCACCTGTGCCCACCGCCACTGGCCCCAACATCATGCGCGTGCGTTACGAGCCGGAGGATCCCAATGATCCCAACAGCCCGCGCACGGTGCCGCCGGTAGGCTTTATCGTGGATACCCCGGATGGCCCGGTCTTCCGTATCCAGTTCGATCTGCTGTTCGAAGCGCCGGCCCTGAGCCTGCCGCTGGGTCTTGAGCACAACGTGAAGAGCCTGCCCATCGACAATGTGCAGCTGGAAGGTCCGCTGGACTTCCTGCCCGATGGCCGCCTGTTCATCGCTCTGCAGAATCAGGAACCGCTGGATGTGGATCTGGAAATCACCCTGGCTGGCTTCGATGGCGGCAAGGTGCTGCTGCAGATTCCGCCGGGTGGCATCAACCTGAGCTACCAGAGTGCGTCCATTCAGTGATCGCTCTGCAAGCGTTCCTGGCAACGTGAAAAACGCCCCGGCTTGTCCGGGGCGTTTTTTTTGTAGTCCCTGAAGCCGATCCCTCGAGCCGTTGGTACCTTGCTGGCAAGGCGAAGTCGGACCCGGAGCGGCGCGGTACCGAACTTTCTGGGACATTCGTGCCTGACGCAACGCTACTTTTCACTGCCAATTGCATCACTTTTTCCAACAATTTTACGAATATGTGTCGCGAATGACGCGGATTACCGCTTTCTTCCTATGTGAATGCCTGTGGACTCCTGATTAGGGTGTGATCCCCCTGTCGCTACCCCCCCGCGACACAGAAAAAGAAATCAGGAGTGCACAATGTCTGTTTCATTCAAGGGACGCGCTGCCGTCGTTGCCGGTGGTCTGCTGATGCAGTCTGTTGCCCTGGGCAGCATGGGTAACATCGGTACCACCTACGGCGTGTTGCCTTTCGATCTGGCCACCGCCCAGGCCCTGAGCCTGTTCAACAGCCAGACCTCAGCCACCTATTACAACCCGGCCTATCTGGCCAAGGATTCGCGCGGCGAACTCACCGCCGGTTTCATGCACGCGGACCATGAGCTGCGCGCCAACAGCCTGGGCGGCGCGGATGCGCCGGTACGGAACGGTGATGTGATTCAGGACTCTCCCTCCCAGCATGTGCTGATCGGCATGAAGACCGATCTCACCTCGCTGACCCAATACGATCATCCGCTCTATCTGGGCCTGATGCTGGGCGTGGAAAAATACGGTGAGGAAATGCTCGCCTTCGAATCCCAGACCTCCCAGCAAGGGCAGTACTTCGAGTATGGCCGTCAGCCCCTGTTTCTGAATCTGGGCGGCGCCACCCAGCTGTGGCGGGGGATCGACGTGGGTGCCACCGCCCGGATTACCCTGCATGCCGAAGCCGACCTGGCCGCCACCACGGACCTGGCCGGTAACACCCGCTACGAAAAACTGGAAGTGTCCGCCAAGCCCGCCATCCGGCCGATCTTCGGCATCAACATGGATTGGGGCGAGACCTTCTGCGCCGAAGGCGACGACTGTTGGTTCAATGGTCTGGAAACCGCGCTGGCCTATCGTGGCTATTCCAATACCAAGACGGAAGTGAACGCCAATGCGGTGATCCCCGGGGTAATTTCCAGCCCGGGCCTGATGCTGGCTATCAACACCCTGGATTCCTACCAGCCCAATATCCTCAGCGGCGGCATGCACTACCAGGCCGGTCGCTGGCGCACCGGCGTCAGTGTGGAATGGCAGGAGTGGTCCGCCCTGGAAGAGGAGTTCGAGCGCGACACCATCAAGGACCAGACCGTTAACGGTGACGTGGGCCAGCTTCGCTTCAAGGATGTGGTGATCCCGCGAGTAGGCACGGAATACCGCCTCAACGATACCTTTACCCTGCGGGGCGGGCTGGCGTTCAGCGAGTCGCCGCTGGATTCCGATGCCTCCGTGGACGTGAACTATCTGGATACCGACAAGTGGATTGTGGGCCTGGGCGCCTCCGCTGAATTCAAGGAGCCCTGGTTGCTGGCCTACCCGGTACGCCTGGATGTGGGCTACCAATACCAGAAGCTGGAAGCCCGGGAGTTCGATATCTATGACACCCAGTCCGCCGCCTTTCCGCAGCCCAGCGAACGGGTGGAAGCGGACGGTGACGTCCATGTCTTCAGTGGTTCCCTGACCCTGAAATTCTGAGTGCGGAGGCAAGCATGATGTTGCGCATATTTTCCCTGATTGCCGCCGCGTCCCTGTTGGCCGCCTGCGGCGGCGGTGGCAGTGAGCAAACGGTGGATTACAGTGCCCGCAAAAAAGGGCAGGTGTACTACAGCTATCCCGCAGACGCACAGACCGGCGTATCGGTCCATGCGCCGGTGGTGGTGCAGTTTTCCGAGCCGCCCGCCCTGGACGATCAGGATGTGAGCCTGATCGGGCCGGACGGTCCGGTGGATGTGGTGCTGTCCCGGGCTGACCAGGAGCGGTCCCTGGTGATTACCCCCCAGGCGCCGTTGGCGTTCAACAGTGACTACCGGCTGGAACTGACAGGCATGACTCTGGCCGGCTTCAGTGACGGCGAGCTGGCCTTTACCACCGCCAGTGCCGGCAAGGGGCCGGCCAGCGAGCAGCAGCAGGCCCAGGCGTTTACGGTCACGCGGGTTGCGCCATCCGGTGATCAGGCGCAACCGCTGATGGATTTTTCCACCCTGCACCTGCAGTTTAGTCAGCCGCTGGATGCGGCCACCGTGGATTACGGCACCACCGTGAGACTGGAAGCGAGTGGTGGCGCCCTGGTTGAGGCCACGGCCCTGGCCGGCGGTAACCGTCTCAGCGTGGACCCGGCCGCCGACCTGCAACCGGGCCAGCCCTATACACTGGTGCTGGATGCGGCCCTGAGTAGCCGTTTTGGCACTGCCCTGAGCGGCGACACCGAGTTTGCGGTGAACCCGCAGGACTCCGAGCCCCGCGAAACCCTGGCCCTGGAAGCCATGGCGGCCGATCCGGTCAAAGGCTGCAACGAGGATGGTGTGACGCTGTCGCCGCTGTCCGGTGCGCCGATCAACTGTGTCCCGCTGATTGCCCGCCTGCTGGGTAACACCACGGTATCGAAACTGTCCGGTGATGTGTTTGCCGACCTGGCGTTTATCCCCAACTTTCCGGATGCCTCGCCGCTGCGAATTCGCAAGGGATCGCTGCTGTCCGGTGAGCCGCTGGAGGTATTGATCGGCGGCCAGCTGCCCGCCGGGTTTGATTCCGGCGAGGTGACCGTCAGCTTCCTGTCCGATGCCACCGGCTATCTGTTGCCGGCCCCTTACAGCGAACAGCCGGAAGCGCCACGCCGCATCATGCTGACTCTGGACCTGGCTTTTTCCACTGCCGACTCCCGCGCCAATGGCGCCTTTACCCAGAGTCTGGTGCAGGTGGAACTGGTGGGCCGCGCCATCGTGGAAGAAGGGCGCATGATCATCGACGCCCTGGGTGTGGTGGAGCCGGAAGTGCTCGGTATCGAAACCGCCTTTGGCGTGCTCAGCTTTCACATGGAGTCCTACCAGGATCAGGAAAACGCCCCCGAGCCCCCGGTGGATATCACCGGCCCCAGTCTGCAAAGCTGGCAACCCGGTGATTATGCCGACCGTTTCCGTCCCGGCGATCCGATCGTGCTCAACCTGAGCGAGACCCCGGACCAGGACAGCATTGAAGCCGGCGTCAGTGTGATGCTCACCGACCAGGGTGCGCCGGTGCCGTTCCAGTGGGCCCTGGATGGGGCCTCGCTGATTCTCACCCCGGAACAGCCATTGGCATTCGGCACCGAGTATCAGGTCACGCTCACCGACGGCGTGGAAGACCTGTACGGTAACCCGGCCACACCGGAAACCCTGCTGTTCAGCATGCCCGACTACAGCCCGGATGCGCCGCGAACCCCTTATGCCGCCACCGTGTACCCGGGTTTTGCCTGCGCGGTGAACCCGCCGAGCCGGGATCTGGGCAACGGTATCCAGGGTCAGTGCGCCAGCGCTTTCCAGAATCAGGCCGGCGATCTGTTGCCAGTGGTCGAGATGCCCGCCAACCGCCCCATTGAGGTCCAGTTTTCCCAGGATATGGATACCACCAGCATGGTGCTCGGTGAGGCCTGCGGGGAGGGCAGTGTCCGGGTGGAGAAGATTGATGCCGGCGGCAACTGTCTGGAAACGGTGCCGGCCTATCTGTCGCGCAATAGCCGCAGCCTGACGGTGATGCCCGCGCAGCCCTGGGAAGAGGGCGTCTTGTACCAGTACGTCCTCGGCTCCCACGCCAGCACCGGCTGCGGCCAGGGGGTGATCTGCTCATTGGCCGGTATGCCTTTGCAGACCGCCCAGTTGCTGGCCCCGGCCGCCAATGAGGGCGGTCCGGACATGGCCATCGCCTTCACCGGCGCCCCGGCCACGGGCAATGTGTTCCTGCCGCTGCGCAACCTGCCCAAGGCGGATGTGAATGCCAACTTCGAGTTGGACGCGGATGAACAGAAAGCGGTGGAAGACCCGCCGGGCAGCGGCGAGTACCCCACGCCCACCAATGCGGCCTCCCTGTTTGTCACCGACACTGGCGGCCTGGCCACCGGCGCCAACGTGGGCTGCCCACTGAACCAGAGCTGTCCCGAAGAAAAGTTCACCTACCTGAACGGTGGCATCAACGTGGATATCCTCGGCTGGAACGAGGACGAGCAGGCAGTGGAAGTGCTGCTCTACCCGCCGGTGCTGATGACCACCAACAGCAGTGTCTATGCGCAGATTCTCGGCCTGGTGGAGCCGGAAGTGCCCACTGAGCCGCTGGTGATGCGGGCCCGTTATGCGGATGACGGCAATGGTAATCGTACCGAACCGGTGCGCGGCTATATCCGTCACGACGGCAATTCACTGACCTTTGAGACCACCCTGGATCTATTCCTGGATGCCCCGGAAATGGAAGCGCCGCTGGGGCTGCCGCACAACCTGCACAGCCTGGAGCTCAACGATCTGCAGCTGAGAGGTCCGTTGACGTTCCTGCCCGACGGGCGCCTGGTGATTGGCCTGCTCAGCCTCAATGCCCAGAACATTGATGTCAGCATTGGCGGCGGCGCGGCCACCATCGACCTGCAGATTCCTGCTGGCGGTGTCAACCTGACCTACCAGAGCGGGTCCATCAAGTAACCGCCGTCCCCGCAGTCGAATGGCTGCTCCCACATTTCAGCCCGGTGCTGGACTGTGGGAGCGGTCGTCTGCTTGCCCTGCGGGTGCGGCCGCTTTTTCTCTCCGAATCAGATCAGACATCCGGCCAATCCGGCCCTGTCCATGCCGCCAGCCTATGCCCCCCGGCCTCGGGCCGATATAATTGCCCCTCATTTGAATAGTGGTGTTTATATGGGTCATCGCACAGCTCTGTACGACGCGCACCTGGCGGCCGGCGGCAAGATGGTCGACTTTGGCGGCTGGGACATGCCGATCAACTATGGCTCCCAGATCGAGGAGCACCACGCGGTGCGCCAGCACGCCGGCGTATTCGACGTCTCCCATATGACCGTGGTGGATATTGCCGGGGCCGGTGCGCGGGACTTTCTGCGCCACCTGCTGGCCAACGACGTGGACCGCGTCACCCCGGGCCGTGCCCTGTACAGTGCCATGCTCAATGACAGCGGCGGCGTCATCGATGACCTGATCGCCTACAAGCGGGACAATGACTACCGTCTGGTGGTAAATTGCGCCACCCGCGAGACCGACCTGGCGTGGATGGAAAAACACGCGGGCGGATTTGCCGTGGATATCCGCGAGCGGGCCGACCTGGCCATGCTTGCCATCCAGGGCCCCCAGGCCCGCAGCCTGGTGGCCGGTCTGCTCAGCGGTGCCCGTGCCGAGGCCGTGAATACCCTGAAAGTGTTCGGGTTTGCCGAAGACGGCGAGTGGATGATCGCCCGCACCGGCTATACCGGGGAAGACGGCGTGGAAATCATGCTGCCCGGCAATGACGCGGTCACACTGTGGGGGCAGTTGCTGGACGCGGGTGTTGCGCCCATCGGCCTGGGCGCCCGGGATACCCTGCGTCTGGAAGCCGGCATGAACCTGTACGGCAACGACATGGACGAGAGCATCACCCCGTGGGAAGCCAACATGGGGTGGACGCTGGTCCTCAACGACCGGGATTTCGTCGGTCGCCAGCCGCTGCTCAACCAGCAACAAAATGGCCACGGAGAGCTCGTTGGCCTGGTGCTGGAAGGCAAGGGCGTACTGCGTGCCCACCAGCAGGTGTTGTTGCCCAATGGCGAGCAAGGCGAAATTACCAGCGGTACGTTTTCACCCACCCTGGGCAAATCCATCGCCCTGGCCCGGCTGCCCGCTGGCGCCACCGGCAAGGTGGACGTGGAAATCCGCAACAAGCGCCAACCTGCCCAGGTGGTCAAACCGCCTTTCGTGCGCAACGGCCAGGCGGTTTACAAAGCGCTTTAACGTGCACGCTATTCGCTGCTATGCATGACGCGTGCGGCGAAACCGTGTTGCAGCAGCGCGGAAATGCCGAAGGCAACAAGCGGCGGTGCCGCTCAAGATGAAAAGGTGACAAGACAGGCTGTAGGAGCGTCGCTGGCGGTGCGATTCAATGCGTTGACTATCGCGCCGCCAGCGACGCTCCTACGGAACAACTTTCAGCGTGCAGGCGTAAAGCGTGCCGCAAGCAAGCGACTCTCAACAGGAGACAACAATGAGCGAGATTCCAGCCGAGCTGCGTTATGCCGCCAGCCACGAATGGGCCAAGAACGACGACGGCGTGGTCACTGTCGGCATCACCGAGCACGCCCAGGACGCCATGGGCGACCTGGTGTATGTAGAGCTGCCGGAAGTGGGCCAGGTCGTGGCCGCCGGTGACGAAGCCGGTGTGGTGGAGTCCGTGAAGGCCGCCTCCGACATCTACGCGCCCGTGGCCGGTGAGGTCATCGAGATCAACGAGGCACTGGAAGACGAGCCGGAATTGGTCAACAACGCCCCCTATGAAGGTGGCTGGCTGTTCAAGATCCAGATGAGCGAAGAAACCGATCTGGACAACCTGCTCACTGCCGACCAGTACCAGGCGCAGATCGAGAGCGAATAATCGCGTAGCGATTATTCGCAGCGGCAAGCTACAAGCCACAAGCTGTAAGCTAAACCCCAAAACAGGTTTTCCTTGCAGCTTGAAGCTTGCAGCTTGTAGCTAGTCTTCACCGCCAGTTAAGCGCTGTGGACTCAAAGCCAACACCCAACCTATCCAGGTACCCCAATGCCGTATATCCCCCATACCCCCGATGACGTGCGCGCCATGCTCGACGCCATCGGCGCCGACAGCATCGAAGACCTGTTCGATGAAATCCCCGCGCACCTGAAAGCCGCCGGCAAGCTCGACGCTCTGCCCGACGGCCTCAGTGAAATGGAAGTGACCCGGCTGATGAACGAGCGCGCGGCCATGGACGCCGGTGCGGTGAGTTTTATCGGTGCCGGTGCCTACCAGCACCACATCCCGGCGGCGGTATGGGAGATTGCCACTCGCGGTGAGTTCTACACCGCCTACACGCCCTACCAGGCGGAAGCGAGCCAGGGCACCCTGCAGGTGATCTATGAATTCCAGACCCTGATGACCCGGCTCACCGCCATGGACGTGAGTAATGCCTCCGTCTACGACGGCGCCTCCGGCCTGGCTGAAGCGGTGTTGATGAGCTTGCGCGCCAACCGCAAGAGCAAGTCCCGCAAGGTGCTGGTACCGGCGGCCCTGAATCCGCGCTACACCAGCGCCACCAAGGCCATCGTGGAAAACCAGGACGTGGCCCTGGAAACCGTGCCCTTCTGTCAGGAAAAAGGGCAGACCCTGATCGACGCCCTCAAGCCCCACGAAGGCGAAGACTTTGCCGCACTGGTGATCAGTCAGCCCAACTATTTCGGCAGCCTGGAAGAGGTGGATGCACTCACCGACTGGGCCCATGCCAACGGTATGCTGGTGATCGCGGTGGTGAATCCCACTGCCATGGCGTTGATAACTCCGCCCGGCGAATGGGGCGAGCAGGGTGCCGATATCGTGGTTGGCGAAGGCCAGCCCCTGGGCGTGCCGCTGTCCTCCGGTGGTCCCTACTTCGGCTTCATGTGCTGCAAACAGAAGCACGTGCGCCAGATGCCGGGCCGCATCATCGGCCGCACCGTGGACATGGAAGGCAAGCAGGGCTTTACCCTGACCCTGCAGGCCCGCGAACAGCACATCCGCCGTTCCAAGGCCACCAGTAACATCTGTACCAACCAGGGCCTGGCCATGACCGCCGCCACCATCTACACCTCTCTGCTGGGACCGGACGGCCTCACTAACGTGGCCGCCCACTGCCACGCCAATACCCAGGCGCTGGCCGACAAGCTCACCGCCATCGACGGTGTGGAACGCGCCTTTACTGCGCCCACCTTCCACGAAGTGGTGCTCACCCTGCCGAAACCGGCGGACGAAGTGCTGGCGGCCCTGGCCGAGAAGGACGTGCTGGGTGGCGTCAGCTTGGCGAAAGACTATGGCATGAGTAACGCCATCCTGGTGAACGCCACCGAAGTCCATAGTGAAGGCGATCTTGATTTGTTTGCCGTTGCTCTTAAGGAGGTGCTGGCATGAGCGAGACACAACTGATTTTCCAACTGTCTCACCCGGGTCGTAGTGCCACCTCCCAGGCGCCCAAAGCCCTCAGCGACGATAAGCTGTCGGCGATTCCCGCGCACCTGCGTCGCAAGCAGAAGCCGGGCCTGCCGGAAGTGTCGGAAATGCAGGTGGTGCGTCACTACACCAACCTGTCCAGCAAGAACTTCGCCATCGACAAGCAGTTCTATCCGCTGGGCTCCTGCACCATGAAGTACAACCCCCGCGGTGCCAACCGGGCCGCCATGCTGCCGGGCTTCCTCAACCGTCACCCGCTGGCGCCGGAAAGCCACAGCCAGGGCTTCCTCAGCTGCATGTTCGAGCTGCAGAACTTCCTCAAGGAAGTGACCGGCATGAAGGGCGTGTCTCTCGCCCCCATGGCCGGCGCCCAGGGCGAATTCGCCGGCGTGGCCATGATCCGCGCCTACCACGATGCTCGCGGTGATGAAGGCCGTACCGAGATCCTGATCCCGGAAGCCGCCCACGGCACCAATCCCGCCACCGCGGTCATGTGTGGCTACAAGGTGCGCGAAGTGCCCGTCGGCAAAGATGGCGACGTGGACCTGGAAGCGTTGAAAGCCGCCTGCGGTCCGCAGACTGCCGGTCTGATGATGACCAACCCCAGCACCTGCGGCGTATTCGAGCGGCAGATCGAAGCCATCTCCAAAGCCGTCCACGAAGCCGGCGGCCTGCTCTATTACGATGGCGCCAACCTGAATGCCATCCTCGGCAAGGTGCGTCCCGGTGACATGGGTTTCGACGTGATCCACATGAACCTGCACAAGACCTTCGCCACTCCCCACGGTGGTGGCGGTCCCGGTGCCGGCCCGGTGGGCGTGTCTGAGCGTCTGCTGCCCTACCTGCCCGCCCCCATGGCAGGCCAGCGCGATGACGGCAGCTACCACTGGATCGATACCGATACCCTGGATACCAGCATTGGCCACCTGAGTGCCTTCATGGGCAACGCCGGTGTGCTGCTGCGCGCCTACTTCTACGCCCGCTCCCTGGGTCGCGAAGGCATGATCCGCGTGGGCGAATTCTCCACCCTGGCCGCCAACTACCTGCTCAAGCGACTGGAAGCCGTGGGCTGCACCGCCGCCTACCCGGATCGCCGCGCCAGCCACGAGTTCATTCTCACTTTTGCCAAAGAAGCGAAAGAGCTGGGTGTCACCGCCATGGATATCGCCAAGCGTCTGCTGGACTACAACCAGCACGCGCCGACCACCTACTTCCCGCTGCTGGTGCCGGAGTGCTTCCTGATCGAGCCCACCGAAACCGAAAGCAAGGAAGCCCTGGACGCGTTCGTGGATGCCATGGCCGCCATCCTCGAAGAAGCGCGCACCGAACCGGATAGGGTCAAGGAAGCCCCCTTCACCCAGCCGGTGCGTCGCCTGGATGACGTAAAGGCAGCCAGAGAACTGGACCTGACCTGGACAGACTAGCCCCGATTTCTGTGGGAGCTTGCCTGCAAGCTATTAAAACCCGGCGAAAGCCGGGTTTTTTGTGCTTGAAAAAAGTTGGGCGTCAGATTTCGAAAGTCTGACGCAAAAAAGAAAGCTCACTCCGGCCCGGTGGGCCGACTCACTCTTCTTGCGCCCCTACTTCATTTGATCCCGCTGTATTCAGCTGTAGGAAACAGGGCCATCAATAGCTGCCCTATCCGCTTGCCGACGAAGTTGATCGAGCGCGAGCAGTTTCACTACACGCAATAATCAATTAACCCGCAAACCAATTAAGCCTGACGCCTGAATCGCTACATTGATTCCGGGTTTCAGCTTGTCGTATTCGAGTGGCTTGCGCGGCTGAAGAAATGAAAACCGTTTTAGCCATTCTCAGTCTCTATCACCAGGAGTTGTGTCATGAAAATCAAGATCCTAATCGCCTCACTGCTGGGGCTGCTTTTCTCCATGAACGCCATGGCGGCGGATTACGCGCAGAGCACACCGGCAGTGTGGGGCTATGACGTAGTGTCATATCACACCAACAAACGCCCGGTCCGTGGTTCTGGGCACTTTGCCGTGGAACACAAGGGCGCGACATATTTGTTCGCATCTCTGGAGCACAAAAAACTGTTTTCTGCGGATCCGGATAAATACGTACCGGCCTACAACGGCTACTGCGCTTTTGGTGTGGCAAAAGGCAAAAAGTTCGCCGGTGATCCTGAGGTGTGGCGCATTGTGGACGGCACCCTGTACCTGAACCTGGACACCAAAATCCAGGACCTCTGGTTGGCGGACCTGGACACCATGATCGACGACGGAGCCAAAAACTGGAAGAAAATCATGAATTCCAGCCCGGCATCATTGTAATCCGAAACGGGAGGGCCGCTGTCTGGGGTAATAGGTAGCGGCCATAACCTGGGATCATAGTGATCCGGATATCTGATTTATGTCATTTACGATTGAGGTAACAACGATGAAAAAGCATGTGTTAACGACGGCAGCGCTGGCCACTGTTGTGGCAGGCAGCTTGTCCATGGCCCAGCCGGTTTTCGCGGATGGAAAGGAAAAATGCTACGGGATTGCAGAGGCCGGACAGAACCATTGCGCCAACCTGGCAGGGACGCATTCCTGTGCAGCCCAGTCCACGGTGGACTATGACATCAGTGAGTACATGGTTGTTGAGGCCGGCACCTGCAAATCTCTGGGCGGTTATTCGGAGCAGGAAGCCCGCAAGATGTACGAGTCAGGAAAAGCCAACGTTTAGCAATACCTGCGGGGCCATGATGATGAAAAAAGAAAACACCTGCGACACCAGGCGTGACATGGTCGGAGTGGGGCTGCGCGACAAGCATTATGGTGATATGTCACGCATATGCTCGTCGGTAGACTTCGTAGAAGTACACGCAGAAAACTTTTTCGTGGAAGGTGGCCCTGCTCTTTATCTTCTAGAGCGAGTGCGTGAACGCGTGCCAGTAAGCCTACATGCCACCAGCCTTGGGCTGGGTGGAGACAGCCTTACATCAACGGATCTGGATGACCTGGAGCGCCTGGTTAACAGGATTTCTCCGATCCTGGTTTCGGACCATGCCTGTTTTTCCTGGACCCGGCATGGCAGCGTGCTGATCCATGGCGGCGATCTGTTGCCGCTTGCCTTCAACGGTCATGCGCTTGACGCCCTGTGCATGAACGTGGATAGCGTTCAGCAGCGGCTGGGGCGACAACTTCTTATCGAAAACCTTTCTTCCTATCTTACCCCGCCGGGTACCACGATGCGGGAATTCGAATTTCTCCAAAAGATGTGTGAGCGAACCGGCGCTGGGTTGCTTCTTGATATCAATAATCTTTATGTCAATGCAATCAATCGCAATGAGTCCAGCCCGTTAACCGCTGTGCAAGCGATCCTCGACGGCATTACTGGCAAGCTGGTTCAGGAGTTCCATCTGGCCGGTTCCAGTCCCCGGCAAAAAGGGGCGTTATTGGTGGATGATCATGGTGCCGAAGTGCCGGAGGCGGTCTGGAAAGCGTATCGCTATGCGATCTCCACAATCGGTGTCAGACCCACGTTAGTTGAATGGGATACACAGCTGCCAGTCTGTGAAGTGCTTCTTGATCAGGCGAATAAGGCAGGAAATGAAATGGAGATGTGTAATGGATAGCAATCCTTGCCCACTGAGCTATCAACAATGGCTGATTGGACAAATCATTAATGTCGGACAGGAGGACACCTATCAACAAGGACTTACAGTGTATCGTCGCAATCTGTTGGCTGCGGCCAGCCGGGCACTGTCGGTGAGCTTTCCCACTCTGCAGTTGTTGGTAGGTGCATCAGTGTTGGGCGTGCTGGCCAGAGGTTATCTTCACGCCTGCGGCCGTGATGTTTTTGAATGGGGTCGTTGGGGGGAGCAGTTCCCCGACTGGCTGGAGAAGCAGCCCTTGATCCATGATTACCCTTATCTGGCAGACTGCGCCCGCCTGGACTGGTATGTACATCGTGCAAATCGGGCATCGGATCCAATCCCGGATTATGATTCTTTTGGCGCGTTACATCACCGCGAAGATTTCCATTTTTCCCTGGTTTTTCCTTCTGGAACCCACACGATTGAGTCGCTTTTTCCCATCGTTTCCATTTATCTAGCGCACAAGAAAAATTGCGAAAAACCGGATCTGGATGAGGCTGGAAGGATGCTCAGGAAACGGGTGGGGCAAACAGCACTTATCTGGCGTCAGGGACTTTATACACATGTTCGGGTTGTGCCGGAAGCGGAGCAGCCATGGCTGCCTTTACTGACGGGGGAGACGGTGGATCAGCGTCTGAATGATCCGGCCACGGATAACGCCATGCCTTTTCAGGACTGGATTGACCAGGCAATTCAATCGCAGCTCGTGATTGGGTTACACGATTCTCAACACCCATTGAGGTAAAAGTAATGAATACGATAGCGACACATATTAACCGCTTTAACGATTTACTGGCCTGCCCGGCGGAGCGTCTTCAGGATATTGGCCTTGCAGGGGCGCGCCTGTACGTCAGCGGGATATTCTTTCCTGCCGGTTTGTCAAAGATCGAAAACTGGGGTGTGACAATGTTTTTGTTCGAATCCGAGTATCAGGTGCCTCTGCTGTCCCCGACCCTGGCAGCCTGGCTGGGTACGGCTGGAGAACTGTTGTTACCGGTTCTCCTGACCCTGGGCCTTTTCGGTCGATTTTCGGCGGTCGGCTTGTTTGTGGTCAATTTGGTGGCTGTACTGAGTCTGTCTACCATTGAACCCGCTGCGCTGGGACAGCATCTTCTTTGGGGGCTGGCACTTTCCATAGTGATTCTGTGGGGACCTGGAAAACTCTCAGCTGACTATCTCCTACAGCGCCAAGCCGCTGCAAGACAATCCTGAAATCAAAAACGGGCAATGTACAGCCTTGGTGCATTGCCCCGTTATTCCTGCCAGATTAATGGCAAGCAGGAAAGCGAAACGACGATCCTTTCGATATCAACACTGACCAGGCGCTGGGCGCCGGCCCGCTTGCTGACGGGAGTTTTGTCCCAGTGGATAGAGGCGCTCCCTGAAAGCTGTAGCAGGCTACCTGCACTGAAATCGATAAACAATAAGGCCACCTGCGGGTTTACTATGATGTTGCCCAGTGTATTAAAGAAATTATTACCGGCATAGTCCGGGAAGAGTAGGCTCGAGGCTGATTCAACTTCTACAAAACCGGCTGCTCCACCGCGGTGGGAGACATCCAGACCAGAGGCAGGATGGCCCAGTTCTTCAAAACCGCTGGCGATGAAGAAAGTGTCGGCACTGCGAATCCAGTTGCGGGTAAGGGTTGTCAGATAACGGTTCTTGAGAACCTTCTTTCCAGAGCGCGCGGGAATGTTCATCTGCCACTGACGGGGAGTGATATATTTGGCGCAGTTGCCATACTAATGGGTTCGAAAGTAAGCGAACATCATTTATAATGTAGGCTCCGTTCGCCAAGCTTATCGGATATTTACACA
>ENA-OQTX01000005-OQTX01000005.1-marine-metagenome-genome-assembly--contig:-NODE-5-length-77853-cov-5.859635_pt1 | contig 77853 bp, 84 predicted proteins | sample MGYA00240992_ERZ505281 | MGnify/ENA primary metagenome ERZ505281 (study PRJEB26146, sample SAMN05422147) | marine metagenome | isolation source: South Atlantic Ocean | place: Atlantic Ocean:South Atlantic... | reverse complement strand
ATGCCAGCAACTCTCTATTTCGCGCACGCCCCTTCGTGAGGCGCTTAAAGTCCTAGCGGCGGAAGGCCTTCTCACGCTTCTTCCCAACCGCGGCGCCCGGATCGCCCGAATGACCGTCGACGACGTTGACGAAATGTTCCCGGTCATGGGGGTCCTGGAAGGGCTGGCCGGGGAGATCGCCTGCAATCGCATAACCGACGACCAGATCGACGAAATCCGCGCCCTTCACTATCAGATGGCCGCCCATCACAAGCGCAAGGAACTGGCCCCGTATTTCAAGCTCAACCAGCAAATCCATGGCAAGATCTTCGCCGCCACGGGGAACGGGACCCTCGGCAGTATCTACGATTCCCTAACTGGCCGCATCCGCCTGGCTCGGTACCAGGCGAATTTTTCCTATGAGCGGTGGGACCAGGCCATGGCCGAACACGAGGAAATCCTGGAAGCCCTTTCCGACCGGGACGGCCCCAGGCTGGCATCAGTCCTGAAAAGACACCTGGAAAACACTTGCGAGACGGTCAAGGAGGTCATTCGCGCCATGGACGACGAAAACGTCCAGGCCAAGGGCGCCGCAGGGCCATAGACGAGGAAATCCCGCCATGTTGAAAAAACTGTCGGTCTTTATTTTCGGTGAACGGCTGCAAAGCCACCTTCCGGAACGGGTGCGTGAAAGCATCGCCCAACAGCAATGCGAAAGCGAGAAGTTTATCAGTTGGGTGCAGCTTCTTCTCGTCGTCACCTTCGGAATCCGTTACGCCCTTGCCCCGTCCAGCGCGCCCGAGGCCGGGGTCCAGCCGGTGCCTTGGATTTTGTCAGCCTATTTCATCTTTACCATGGTCTGCCTGATCGGCTCCCACAGGGGCCAATTGTCGAACTGGCTGTTGATGGCTTCGGAGGTGATGGACATAGTGCTTTTGATGGTCCTGATCTGGAGCTTTCACATCTTTCACATTCAGTACACCTTCGGACCGCTGCGCGCCCCGACCAGTAGACCCCTACCGCAAGTGGGGCACGCTGCGCGTACCCCACTTGCGGTACGATTACTACTCCCCCACAGTGAAATTCACATCGAGATACGAGAAATTGTCCCGTAGATGCTGCCGTACATCGTCGAGATCAACGGACTCGTCCGCATCTTCTTGGCTACGCGCCGATCGCGTCATTGTTAATGCAACCGTGACATTCACTTCTACATCGAAGTCACGTTCTCGGCCTTCGAGCCCCCACTGTTCGCAGAACCTCTCGAACTCGCTGCACAGACTGTTCTCGTCCGCCCATTCGCACGCGGACTCGTTCAGCCGCCTGACCCACTCGCGATGGTTCGCACGCTCGGTATTGGCGCTCTCGCGTACGGCCTGCAAGGTCCGTTCGATGGCGGCCCGTTCGTGGATCGGCCGCACATACTCACCGAACCACGCGGGAGCGGCCCCAGGTGACACCGTGACCGGTGAGATGTCACGTGGCCGCACCAACCCCGTCCAGCTCTTGTAGGTGTGCTCGACGGCCATCAACGGCTCACGCCACACGACAGCAACGCTTGCATGGGTCTCGGTGGCATTGCGCTCGTCCACCGAGAACCATCCCGACGCGGCGATACCGCCGCTTCCATCACTTATCTGCACATAGGCCCCCTCTGCGGGGTATCCCGCAACCAGGGGCTCTGGCAAGGCCTCGAGCACGACGGCCCGGTTCGACCAGTCAGCACCCCCTAGAGACCCGTTGTCGAAGGCCACCTCGAGCACGGACGCAACTGGCAATACTGAATCGACGATCGATGTCATGGCAGATTTCAGCCTCTCAATTCGGGTGACGGATGGTCAGTCCGCCGATCAACAGAACGCCTCTGAATCTACCATCGAAACACTTGCACTGGAAGACGTAAGAGTCATCGAAACACGTTGATAAACACAGCTTTTGGGATCACAACTATCGACAAGACGCAACCCAGCAGCGGCCGCAATTGTCCCCGGCGCACTCGGTGCCGGGGACAGGGTGCGCCCTGTCCGAAGCCAATGCCGGAATAGGATCGCTCAGGTGCCCCGTCCCTTTCCGCTTCTCGACGACTCCGTCTTCACCTCCTCCGGATACAAGCGGAGTACCAAACGGGTGGGACCCGATCTCGACGACGCCTGCCTCTGCGGATCCCGCCGGCGGACACGGTCCTGCCATGCGACTGCAGCCGGTCGCTGGATCGCCTCGGAACCGCCACCCCTCCTGAACGATGCTCGCACTGGCTACGCACACCCCGAGTGCTTCGGCCAGGCAGGAGCAGACTGTTCCGACAAGATCAGTAGAGAGCATTGGATCAGTGCCAACATTCACCGGCAGCTGCACATCGACGGAAAAGCACCCATGCTCAGCGGCGCACCGTGGCTCCATGGAGCATCGAAATCGGTAGGCACAAAAGCACTAGCCTCGAAGATCCTCTGCGAGCGCCACAACAATGCCTTGTCACCTTTGGATTCCATTGCAGGACAGTTCTTTCAGGCAGTACGGGACATGCAGTTGTCATTGGCGAGCACGACAGCACCTTTCCTAGGGCCGGCCGACGATCATTTCCTCCTTCTCAGCGGACCTCGACTACAACTCTGGCTCCTCAAACTTGTTCTGGGGGGCGTGGCCTCACGCTCCTTCGGTGCGGCCGGGACACCCCTGAAGTCGGTCAGGACACAACCAGGGGTTGCGCTCCATGATATTCTGTGGCGCGGAGCGTTGTTCCCTAATCGATGGGGATTGCACGCTCGAAGGCACCGAGTCGATCCCAAGGGCACGCCAGAATCCATCGGCGTCATCAACCACACAATTGACGACGAGGTATGCGGTGCAACAGTTCAATTCGGGGCACTCAACCTGAACCTCGGCCTTGGGGTGCCCGAGAACAGCGCGACGGTACAACCTGCTTCATACCGCTTCGACAGACCCTCGACAAACGTCCAGAAATACATTGCGCTTGCCTGGCCAGAGGACGGCCACGAACCCATCAGCTACTCGAACCTTGGATAACCCACGGCGCGACCGCTCCGCAGTTCTACCCGTATCCGCGATGTACTCTCGCCGGCATGACGACGCTCACCAATTCCCTGGACCAGGCCAGTTCTACGATCCAGGACGCCGACCGCCGCATTCAATCTCTGCAGGCCACCCTGGACGGCACCAAGGAAGACCTCACGAAAACGCAGGAGGAACTGACTCATCTAGCTCTCGCTCTCGACACCTACGCTGCAGCTACCGAGGCTGGGCAACCGGTCGAAGGGAACCAGCTCAGACTGATCTCAGGAGCACTTGCAGCCGCAGCACAGAGCCTCACTAAGGCTTCCGACGCGCTTCGCGACGACGTGATCGCAGGCATTTAGCTAGAGCAAGTGCACGCTCCTGGTCTCGGACTCTTCTTCTCCTCGGCGATCTCGCCGGGCTTGCCGTCCTGTCGCAACCGGCCCGCTAGAGCCCCGAGCCACTTACAGCGACAACTTCCCGATCCAGACCGAGAACTAGATCGTCACGCACACAGACGAGTCAGCCGGACCCTTCTGGCCTGGTGAACTGAGATGACGGAACGGCATCACGACGTCTGCAGCACGTAAACCGACGGCCCCGCCGGCTGCGAAGGGCTTGCGATTTACGTCCGGCCCACCGCTGGTGAGCTGGTTAACGATCTACGCGTTGTTGCCCGTCGACGTACTGATCCATTCGCCACCGCACACCTTGGCTGTCGAGGCCCAAGAGCGGCCGACCTGACCGGTGTGGTTGCATTCGCGGCATGACCGACGGGCGCGTCCATACCGACAGTTCCATCACATCCTTCGACGAGGACAAACTCGAGCGCGGTGAATTCGCCCGTCGCGTTGCCGACCGCATCCGCATGGCGGGAAGCGGGCCCAGCATTGTTTTCGGCCTTGCCGGGTCTTGGGGCAGCGGAAAGACGTCGGTACTGAACATGATTCGACTGGAGTTGGAGAAGTCCCAGAGTTGGGTGGTCGCCGAGTTCACTCCATGGGCGGCCAGCGACCTCGACGCTCTGACCGTCGAATTCTATGAGGTCATTGCATCCGCGATGCCGCAGCAAGGCGAGAACGCGAAGACTGCCCGCAAAATGTTGATGTCTGCGGCACCGATAGCGGCATCGGTGGCAAAAGTAGCCGTCGAAGGACTCATCGATCGACAATTAGGAGCCGGCACCTGGAAGAAGATTCTCGAGACCACGACCTCGACAACCATCGACCAAATCGGAAGTTACGCCCCAACACCGGATCCGTTCCGCCGCCAGTTCGCAGCAATGTCGAACGCCATCGAAAGTACCGGCGCGCAAGTATTGGTGCTCGTCGATGACTTGGACCGACTACACACCGACGAACTACTCGCAGTGATGAAGGCAGTCCGATTGCTCGGTAGATTCCCTGGGGTCCACTACCTACTCTCCTACGACAAACGCACGGTCCTCGATCTGATCAGGGCGTCCGATCTCGCAGGCACAGATCCCGGTCGAGCCCACGCCTACCTCGAGAAAATTGTCCAGTACCCGTTCGAGCTACCACCTCTGCAACCTATGCACAGCCGCCGCGAAGTCACCGAGCAGATCACGGCCATCGCACATCGGTACGAGTACGACCTCACCGGCACCGACTCCACGCACGAGCGACCTTGGGACCTCATCGACGAGCTACTGGCCCTGCTCCCGTTCGTCAACCACACCACCTTGCGTGCGATCTACCGCTGGTGCACGCAGGTCGACGTCATGCTGGCCTTGCTCGGCCCACGCCATCTCGACCTTCTCGACGCAGCGCTCATCACCTACCTGAGACTGCATCACGAACACATCTACGATCGACTCCCAGGGTGGCGTTACGAGCTTGTAGGCGACGCCCTCAACCATGTTGTATTTCCAGCAACCAAGCGCGACACCGCCGAAAACTGGCTGGCCCGCCTTCGCGATGACGACTCCACCACCGACGAACGCGAGCTCACCGATGTCTACAAGATCTTGGTCTACTTGTTCCCCAGGCTACCGCGCCAGCTGTACACCCGAACCCGGCCACACACCCGCACCCCTCAGGTCCACCACGACGAGTTCTTCGACCGCTATTTCACATTCGGTCTTCCAGCCGGAGACATCAGCGATGTCGCAGCAGCACAGGAGGTCTCATCTCTGGTCCTCCACAAAGCGCTTCCCGAAAGCGGAGTACTCCGCACGTTCCTCGAGTCGGGCGGGGACCGCCAGAAGCTTGCGCTCAGCAAACTCAGCCGCGAACTCGAACCCCTCGTCATCAGCGTGAGTGCCGAGAGCTCGGTGTCGATCCTCGAACACTTGTGGCCGTCGCTGTTGGGCGGGCACGGACAACTATCTTGGATCGGACCGGGAGTCACCATCGCAACGATGCTGATCGTGCGAGCAATCGACGCCAGCTCGGACTCCGCCCATAGCCGAGCAGCACTGAACCAGATACGCCAGCACATCGGTCTACAGGAAACAACAACGCTGCTCAGCCAGTTTCGTCAGAGTGAGGGCCGAGTCGACTACCCAGCCAACATCACCGAGGCCATTGTCGACATGCGCGAGGAAGTTCTGCAGGCATGCATGACGGATCTAACTTCTTCAGTGCAGCCTCCGGGCGCGAGGGTGCTGAGCTTCATCTACTTTCTGACCACTGAGATGTATGCAGAACTACGACACCGCATCGACAGCGCGGACTTGACTCAACTAGACGTCGCGACACGGATGGTTCGAGTCGGAAGCACTATGCGAGAAGGATTGGAGGGCAACTTCTACCGGAACCCGTTCGCGGAACTATATCCGTACGCTGAATGGGATCTGACACTCTTCCCTGATCCGCCATTGATAGGTGAGCTTCCCGAGCCACATGATCATTCGGTCGAAGCTCGCCAAGCTCAGGCAACGTACGCCGTACACACGATCGTTTCCGGAGAGCAGTGACCGTCTTCGAGACGTTGGCTCGTGCCCTGAAATTTCCTCAACGCGAACCTACGACTCCCGATGCCGTAAAACACATGCCAGTGCGGTGATCGCCATGATGGTGGCTTCGATCCACGCCGCGACGGTTTACGCACCGGCGTTGGGGAATTCGCCGGTCGTGCCGGTTGTCAAGTGGGTCAACACCAACTAGCTACATCAGCTAGTCATTCGGTGCGATGCAGGAATGAACATTGTTACTGGTTTCCTTGTTCGTCCTGGACTAGACCGTGATGTGACCCTTTTCGACATAGCCACAACCGGCAGTGAGCAGACACCAGATGAGGTGCTTTATGCACTCGGCGCTGCCGCTGCCCGCAGCCGGATCGTGCGTACCGACGTCGTCGCCGCCACGGTGTGGACCAGCGACGACTGTCGAGCCGACCACAGCCCGAACCCGTGGTCGGCGATGGTTCTTGCCCGGGCATTGAACCTGATGCCCGATCTTTCACCCGACGACGTCATAGCTCACCCTGCGTTGACCTTTCGAGGGCTCGTTGTCGTCACCGGCCGCTGCCCTCTGACGGGCGCGCTGAGCGCGCTACGTCCGGCCCCTGACCCACTGGCTGACGCATCGTGAAACCTGGGTGCGCACTCGACATGTGACGAATTCCAGACTTCACTTGTCCCCGGGCTCTGTCGAGGTTTTTGCCACGACTCTCGCTCCTTGTCAACCCCATTCAGGGTTGGACTTGACCAACCTTCCGGACTCTGGTCATCCACCTCTGTGCGCCTTAAGTTCTCCGCTAGGAGAGTCCCCACCTGTCACAGCGAATGGAGTACCCGGAGATGACCGATCTCATCCGCGTAGCCTCCGATGAGCTGCGTGCCACGTCCGTCGCAGTCCTGCAATGGATCCGCGCATGGACACCCCACTCTCGAGCGGTAGCCACCGTGTTCGGCATAGCGTGGCTGGCCTTCGTGATTGTGTGCGGCTTTACCGGCGGAACCGTGTTGTTCGTGATGACCGCCGTCGTCGTTATCGCCGCTGTGCATCTCGTGCGCGGGGAATGGCGACGACCAGGTCGCAGCAATCCAGTTACATTGTGCGACAACGCCCGCGAACACATTTGCACCCTCGTCTTCCGTCACTCCGACGGGCGCTGGTATCTACCCGACTGCATTACCGTCGGTCTGAATCCCGCCGACTTCACCGACCTCAGCGATCACTTCGATATCAACGACGTCATCACCCATCTCACCGCCGAAGCCGTCGATGTCACGCGCCGCTACTCCGCGGACACTCCGAGCGGAATGCTGCCCCTGGTCGAGATCGTGTCCAACCCGAAGGTCCGCGCTCGCCACTATGCGCTGCGTGGCTCCACGCATCCGATGTCCGACCACCCAGTGGAACCCACGCGCGCCTACGGGGACCAAACCAGCCACCACCCCAGCGACAGCCAGGTGGCAACAACTCTGATCCCGGACTCACCCGGCCGTGGACCGACCTTGGTCGGTCCCGATAGTCGAGCGCACCGCGTCGTCGGTACCGAGATAACCGTCGGGCGGGGCACCTACTGCGACATCACCATCAGCGCCGACACCAGCATCTCGCGACATCACCTCACCCTGTGTTCCAACGATGGCGTGTGGTGGTGTGCCGACAACAGCAAGACCGGTACCTGGATCAACGGAGTGCGTGTAACCCCCGGCAGATGGACCGAACTCGCCGACGGCGACCGCATCGCGTTCGGCACCACATCAGGCACGAACACCGCCACGTTCTACCGAACGGGTGCCCATGCTGCCCGCTGACCGGAACCTGCTGTTCTCGCCCCGCCTAGCCGGTGACTCTGTGCGACACTTCTTAGCCCAATACACTCGGAGGAGAACCGCCTTGAGCAGTGACGTCCCCGCTCACGCGTCGACTCCGCCGACCCCGACGATCCGATGAGCGCCGGCCCGCCTCCACCCGACACTTCGGCCAAGGAAGACGACGGTATGGACCCCACTGGGCCCGATGGTCATCAGAAGCCGAAGTTCGACGTCGACAACAACTGCGGTTGGCCCACCAGAATGTTGCTGCGGATCGGCGGCTTCCACCGCCCGTGGATCGACAACAATTCCGACGCCTCCAAACTTGCCGCCCAAGCCGGGATCCTGATTCTGGTGCCCACCATCGCCTTCGGCGGCGTTCTGGCCAGTGCCTGGGCAGTCAACGTCGGGCACCGCTTCAACTACTGGTTCATCTGGGTCCTTGCCGCCGTGTGGGCACTGTTCGTATTCTGCGTCGACCGATGGATCATGACCTCGATCGACTACGGCGACCTATTGGTCGGACCCCAAAACTGGCTTCGGCGAGCATGGCGTTCGGCATGGTTCTACATCGCACGCATCGGGATGGCGGTCGTCGTCGGTTACGTCATCTCCGAATCGGTCGCTCTCGGCATGTTCAACACCGCAATCGAACGGGAGTTGCCGAGCATCCAGTCCGAAAACCTCACCGACTACAAAGCATCCATAGGCGCAGAGTTCGACACAGAAATCGCCGATGCGAAGGATGCGCGCACAGCCGCCGAAAACGCTCAAGCTACAGCCAATAGCACCCGGAACACTGCCCAGGCTGATTGGCTGGCTGAACGTCAGGGGACTGGAGGCACGGGGGACGCCGGCGAAAGTCCCCCCAGCGCGAACTGTCTACTTCCGAGCGCGACCCGCGAGAGATCTGCGCGGAAAGCAACAGAAGATACGTGTACAACCAAGCCGACGCGACTGCACTTACCAGCCAGCAGAAGGCCCTAGAGGCGCAGGACCTCGTTCGTACGCTGGAGAGCACCCGCCAGACTCGAATCGACGAGAAGGCCGCCGAATACGAAGCGGTCAACGCCGCCGACACCAATGCTGTGACTCGCCACAGAGCCCTTGTCCGACTCATCGGCGACGACCTCGGATACAGATGGTTCTACATCGTCATCATCGTCACGCTCCTTGTCGTCGACCTCACCCCACTGCTGCTCAAACTATTCGGCCCTCACACTCCCTACCTGGAAAATGCGCGACGGGACGCAGCTCGTCTGCGCGCTCGCACCACTGTCCAAGTAATCGAAGGCGCGAAGGGCGAAGCGGACGCCCAATACGACTTGGACGACCGCAAGCACCGCAACCGGGCGAACATTGTGGCCCATGCCGGTGACCTCGACGAACGTGAGCACCGCAACCGGATGGACTCGCTGACCCGAGAACACGAGCACACCCTGGCCGATGTTGCCGCGAAGCACGCCGTCGCACAGACCCGTGAAGCGCTGCACAAACTGTCGGACGAATCCGCCGCCGCAAAGGATCTGGCCGACCACTATCTCAAGACCGCGTTTGCACACCTGAAAGAGCGCCGCCACCGTCCGCGCGCAACCCCCACCGAGCCATACACACAACAACACCCGCGCAACGCAGAGCAAGGTGAACAACAACCCGACGACCTCAGCGGCGAGACCCCAACTCCGACACCGCAACCCCCACAGACACCGCATTCGCAACCCCCACAGACACCGCAACCGCAACCCCCACCGGCGCCGGCACCGGCAGCGCGCGCAAGCAACCACAGACCTCCTGCTGCTGCGCCGCGCGATGAGTACGGACTCGAGATCGGCAATGTGTTTCCCGACGACACAGTCGACAACCCGCTCGACAGGCACTGGCGAATCACAAAGTTCTGGCGTCACGTCAACGGCGGTTCTCTTCTACTCGCCGTCGACGAGAACAGTCCCGACAACGGAATCGAATACGTGATCAAGGTCTACCTCCCCGACCGCTCCTGGAAGCTCCGAAAGCGTGATCGGGCCCAAGGCCTCGCCGAACTCGATGCTGTTCCCGCACCAGGCGTGTCGATAAACGACGCCGTCGCAGACGTCTACTTTTCGGACATCTACCAAGACCAGATGGTGATCGTCACTCGACGATATCCCCACACCCTGAATACATTTCAAGACGCCCGAATCAACGGCAAAGAGCCCGGGGGCTTCGATCTCGCTCTGGTGCTGCAGATCGCCGAACGACTACTCAGCGCCCTGGCCTGGTCGTGGACGAAAAGAGAGAAGGGGGCTCGCGCGTACCTGGATATGAAGCCCCCCAACATCTGCATCGACCATGACGGCACCCCGAAGATCATCGACTGGGCACTTTCTCGAAGTCTCGATGAGGCCGCACACACCAGCTCACGGCTGCGGTTGCAAAGCCTTTTCTACTCGCCACCAGAGCAAGGCTCAGCAGGGCAACGGTGGCCGACCCACCTCGTTGCCGCCGACATCTACGCCTGGGCCGCAACTCTGTACGAGATGATCACCGGGAAACCGCCGTATCTGTACGAGGCCGAACAGCAAGGAATCACCCTCAACGACTTCCGAGACGGCAACCCGCGTGCCGAAAGGGCCTTGGACTCATATCGCAGACTGCGCAGTGGGCCTCTCACCCCGGTTTCGAAGTTCGCACCGTTTGTACCCGAAGGTCTCGACAAATTGCTGCGTCGATGCCTCGACCCTGCGCCCGAAAGACGCCACGTAGTGCCGACGGACAACAGTTTCGACGCACGTGTGAAAGCAGCTGAACGTAGCGCGGACGAGCTCATTCGATGGCTACGACTCGTCAGGCAAGATGCTCTGCACGTGCACGCAGGCGGCGCGATACCGGCAGCCCAACAGGTCGGTAGTTTCACGCGTTTCAAAAAACCTCCCAGGCAACAACAGCAGCAGGATGTCGTCGGCAACGCTGGCCATCTGGTTCAACAGCAGCATCAGCCGCGAACACCGCACCCCGACAGTGTGCCGACCGAAGACCCCCCTTACCTGCCACCGGACAACGATCCGGACGCGCCGCGCTCACCCGCCATCAATCGCTAACGGAGTTCCGATGCCCATCAAGTCAACAGGCCGACGGTTTCCACGGCCACGCGTGTCGAAGCGTTCGCTGCAGCGACGTCTCGACCGACTTCGGCACTGCCCACTGATCGGACGAGTCGGGACAATCGCGGTGGGAGCTCTCATCGCGGCCGGATTGTGGATGATCGATTGGCGGATGGGCATGGCGATCATTGCCGCGCTGTTGGCAGGCTGCGGACTGTGGTGGTTGGCGTCTCGACGCGGCACACGAAACGGTGCCGCCCGAACCGTCGAACTGAGACCCGTCTCGCACACGCCCACCACCGACCGCCCCGGCAAGGCATCACTCGACAACACGCAGCGCGTCTTTCTGCATGATCTGAGCGGCACGAGCGATATTCCACCCATCGAGTTGCGAGGCGAAACAGTGACGTTGGGGCGCGCACGAGGTAAGACCGCGGTCGTCACCGATAGAAAAACAAGACGCCAGCGTGCGCAGTTCGTCCGTCACCCACAGACGCGTCGGTGGTGGGTGACAGCGTTGTCCGGCGCGCTTATCACCGTCGATGGGCATCGCGTGTACGCAGGCCAACCGCCGTTCGAGATACACGACGGCGCGGTCCTGATTGTGGGGGCTTCGGTGTATCGCGTCACGTACGTCGGCGAGCAACATTTCCCGCCGACCATCCCCGTCGGAGAAGTACACACCGAGCGTGCTGCGCCCGCCGTGCGGAAAAGCCTGCCCCACACACTCGGACGACCTATTCCCGAACCAGCCGGTGACGAGTCACCCACGCAGGCAATGGCACCCGCAGCAGCAGCGTTTCTCAAACTCCAAGCAGCCGGGGAAACCTCGGCGGGCGATCGCCGTCACAACAACGACGTTTTCCTGATTCGAGGACACACATCAGCAATTGCCGATGCCGCGGGCGGCGGCGAAGACGGCGTCCTCACAGCCCGAACTGTACGCGCGACACTGCGAACCCTTCTGCCCACTTCGCCTATCGACGACGTCTTCGCCGCCACTGATCAAGCACTTCGAGGACTCCGCGGACGCTCGGTTCTCGCCGCGCCTTCCACGCTCGACGTCCTGACACTCGACACCTCCACTTTCACTGTCTCCGGCGGGCACGTGGGAGACAGTCAGGTGTTTCGTGCCCACACCGACACAGCCGACGACACCATTCACGTCACAGCGATGACACCAGCCCTGCATCAGCACGCTGCCCTGGACAACGCAATCGGGTTCTTCTCCGACGCCCCAGCGGGCTACACCTACAAGTTGTCTCGATGGTGGCAGGTCCCCGATAGTCGGACCACCGTGTTCTAGAGCCACGGTGTGATTGATTTCAGTCGATCTCGCAGCCCTCGACCGGTTGGTGGTTGTGGGTGCAGTGGGCAGCGTACTCGGACGGCGTGAGGTAGCCGAGGGATGAGTGCCGGTGTCGATGGTTGTGGTCGTCTTTGAAGTCCTCGATCACCACCCTCGCTTCGAGAAGGCTCGTCCAGTGATTGCGGTTCAGGCACTCCTTCCGTAGTCGGTTGTTGAACGATTCGATGTGTCCGTTGTTCCACGGCGTCCCCGGCGGAATGTAGGAAATACCGACACGGTCTCGGCAGAACTGTTGCAGCACATGGGAAATGAATTCCGGACCGTTGTCCATTCGCAGCACCATCGGCGGACCGCCCCACAGCGCGAACGTCTTGTCGAGCTCGTCGGTCAGCCGCTGTGCGGTGATCGAACGCTCCACGATGTTCAACAGGGACTGCCGGGTGTGTTCGTCGATCATCGACGCGATTTTGATCGCCTTCCCGTCGACAGTGGAATCGAACTGGAAGTCCAGAGCCCACACCACTTTCGGTGCATCGGCTTCGATCTGCGGGCACGAGCTGATGCCGGTGCGTTTGCGTGGGTGATAGATCCGAACCTGCAGACCCTCCTCCTTCCAGAGCCGGTGCACCTTCTTCTTGTTCACCGACATACCCTCGTCGTGCCTCAGATGCGCCCAGGCGCGACGGAAGCCGTGCAGCGGATGCGAGCCTGCGTATTTCCGCAACGACGCCCTCAGGGCCGCGTCGGGGTCCTCGGGTGTGTCGGCTATCGGCGTTCGTGCGTAGGTGGAGCGGGCAAGCCCAACAGCTTTGCACGCCAGTCGTTTCGACAGACTCATGGTGTTCACGAGCATGTCGACGGCGCGGCGCTTGGCGGCTGGGCTCAGAATTTTCCCTTCGCTACCTCCCGCAGCGCATCCTTCTCCAGCTCGGCCTCGGCGAGCAGGCGTTTGAGCTTGCCGTTCTGCTCGCGCAGCTCTTTGAGTTCCTTCGCGGCATCGGTGTCCATCCCGCCGTACTGACGCCGCCAGTTGTACAACGTCGCCGCCGACACCTCGAGCTCCGCCGCGATCTCCTCCTGCGTCTTGCCCGCAGCGGTCAGTTCGTCGGCACGGCGCAGTTTGCGCACGATGTCCTCGGCAGAGTTGCGTTTCCGTCCAGCCATGTTCTCCATCGTCCTATCCGCCCAGCTCATGGGCAACAAGACTCTAAAACGAGATGGCCCCGTTCAATGGGGACACGCCAATGGCACCAGCCAGCAGTAGCCAATGACCGCTACATCATGGTCACAGACGGCTTCCTCAACGCCTGGTCCGGCCCGCACACCCAAACGGACACCGCACCTGATCGAGACCCTGAAGACGCCATACGTGAGGTTCTCGGATCCCAGCCACCTGATGCCAGTCCCGCTCGACTAGCAGAAGCACTCGTTCGTGCGGCCCTTTCTGAGCACAAACGTCACGGCACAATCGCCGACAACATCACCGTGGTCGTGGCGCATCTGACATCCAACGCCGAGCCGGAATAAGGAGGATCTCGTTGAAAGCGCCCTATGTTCTTCCACCTCTCGAGACTGGACAGCACGGATTCCACGTCGAGTCGATCTACACGCCATTCACAAGAGACATACTCAACAATTTCGAGGGCGACCCGAGACTGAGCAACAACTGGTGCCCCGCAGTTGTCCGGGACGCGGAGACGGGCGTGTATCACGTGGTCAATCACAGCGAGTACCCCGTATACGTTGCGATGAGCGTACCGCTTAGGTCATCCAGTTTGTCATACAGGCAGGTGAAACTTGATGCAGCAGAACCTGAGCACAGACTGGGTAGCCGCACATACGGCGCAGTACTCGCACAATTACCCAGAGAAGCACGCGAATCAGGAGACGCCCGCGATGAGCGCAAAGGTAATCGCTTTGCACTGTCAGAACCTGGTGCTCGATACCGCATAGCGGTTGGACCACCTCCAGCGTTTGCAGTCCATGCCATCCGCCGCCAGCGCGAGTATGTTGTGCTGGTCGACACGCCCGAAGCAGGGTCCGAAACCTCGAATTCGGATCTGATCCCGACTTTCGTACCGAACGAGCATATCGAACAGCTTTCAGCTAACGAACACATTGCTCGGGCGCTGCGCGAATGGCTACACGACGACAAGCACAAAAGCACTCTTTTTTGGTTGACTTTTCGTGAATATGAATTCATCATCGGCGGGTTCTCTAATCCTAAAATTGTCAGAAAAGGCAAAATAGAAGAGTGGCTTGGAAGCCACTCGATCAGCGAGACAGGCGTATTCAAGAATCTCCACAGACTCATGGATAAGCATTTCGACGATATCAACAAGCTCTCATGGGCCAGCGAAGATGGCCTCAATCCAGGGATGAGTCGTTGGCTGGTTGACCACCACGTACTCACTGTCTCGGACGTCACCGACTTCGACAACGAGATGAAGAAGTTACACGGTTCTGGCTGGACGTCGCTGTTCGGTTGACACCAAGGAAGCTGCTGAAGCAGTAAGTGCGAGCGGTGTTCACGAACGGTCGGCCTCTAGACTCCGAATACCAATTCCCACTAGGTCTCGCGAGGTCGGCGGTGTCACAGCGTTACCGCACATCCGGACGTCTCGTTGCTTGGTTCCCCCGCGAAGAACGTACGAGGACGGAAATCCCATTGCGCCTTTGAGTTCCGGTACGTCGAGCATCCTGAAAAACAGGTCTTCGACAGCGATCGGTCGGCGTGTGGACTTTCGATGGTGAGCGGCAGCGGGCACGACCAAGCCATGGTGGTTACCCGATGCCGTCACAGTGCAGAGAGCGTCGCTGACCGATCGCGCAGTCGAACCTCCACCTCGCAGCTCTGCGATGAACGGGGTGATCACCGCATGATGGCGGCCACCCGCGGACACGGTCGAGAGCGCCTCCGAGGTTCGATGATTCTTCGACTGGCCCCGCAGCACCGACACGAACGGCTCGAACACCGGGGCCCGCCCCTCAGACGGCCGTGGGCTTGCCTGCCGATACTCGAACAGCGTGCCCGCGGCTTCTCTCGCGTCCTCGGCATTCGGAGCTGCCCAGTACCGGTCGATGCCGGCCTGGATTCGTGCGATCGTTTTCGGCTTCAGTGGACGAGTGCGGTCCCCGATTCGCTGGCCGGTCTTGGTCCAGTCGATGATGGTCGAGGCGGGCAGCCAGTCGGGCTCGAGCACGGTATCGGCACACGCACGTGCGGGGCACCGGTAGGAGTACTGGCTGCGGTACTTGCCCACGGCCACCCCTGGGTTCTTCCAGGCCTGCAACGCACGCACAGGCCCGCAGCGAGAGCAGGTTGCCGGCGGACGGACCACGGTCTCGAAGTCAGGTGCCCGGTTGCCGGCCTTCCAGAAGCACACGTAGACGCGATCGCGGGACTGCGGCGCTGGTGTCCCGAAAGTCCATGAGTGCATCGAATTCAGACAAATGAGGCGATGTTCGTAACCGAGGGCATGCATCGCCGCGATCCATGGTCTGTAGAGAGGCCATGAGTAGATCTCGACGACGTTCTCGACGAAGACCAATTCGTATCGGTGGTACTCGGTGAACCGGACGACGTCCCACATCGTCGCCCTCGATCGCTCGGCGGCCTCGGACGGTAGGTCGTCGGACAGCAACGAGATCTGCGCGGCGAGGCGCTTGGCCCCGCGTGCATTGGAGTGCCAGGTGCATTCGGGGCTGAACCATCCGATTGTCGTGCGAGGAAACAGCTTCGGAGTGATCTGAGAGAGGTCCGCGAGGATGTGCTCGGTGTGCTGGTGGTTGTACTGGTGCGTCTCGATTGCTTTGTCCCAGTGGTTCGATGCTGCCGATACTCTCACCCCCGGGATGGAGATCATGCCGGTCGTGGATCCGCCGGCACCGCAGAAGAAGTCCGATGCCGTGATGTCGAGCGATCCTTTCATCGGCCGGCTCCGTCGGGCGTGCTGTCCCACACACGTCGGTCGAGGATCCGGCCGGCGGCCTTACAGCCGATTCGTCGAACTTCGGTGCCGTCGTCGAAGTGGTGGTAGTCGCGGAATCGGGCGATCACCTCCGCTGGTGCCCACTCGCCCCACTGCTTGAACAGGAAGGGCACATCGGCAGCGGTGCACTGGTCCCGGATATCTCGTACCCATCGCGGATGCATCGGCCGTGCCCCGCGGCCTGACTCACCGCCGACGATCACCCAGTCGAGCGCTGGTTCGAGCTCGACGCCGCATTTCGAGTCTTCGACCGGACGAAGCCCGTCGCGAGTCAGCGCTCCTCCGATTCTGCTGGGTCGTAGGCGCGTGAGGTCGATCGGTCCGAGGAGCGGTTCGGCCGAGACGAACCGAAGAGCTGCAGGCGTGTCCAGCAGCGCCCATATTCGCAGGTCTGCAGTTTTCTGGTCTTCGGCCGAGACTCCGATCCACAGGTTCGGCAGGGGCCAGCTCTGGTACCAGACATGGGTGGGGCGGAAGGCTGCGACGACGCCGGCGATGGCGTCGTCGACGGCGCGGCGGAAGGCATCGGACTGGAGCAGTGCCCGCATCCGAGCGGGTCTCTTGGTGAGCAGCTGGAAGGTGTGCTGGCGGGCCAGAGCGATCACCGCGAACACGCGGGCGATGTAGTCGTCCGGGATTGCGGGGTGGAAGAGGTCGCTCATCGAGTTGACGAAGATCCGGCGTGGCCGGGCCCATCGCAGCGGCTGGTCGAGTTTGCTGGGGCGCATCTCGACGTCGAATCCGTGCTCGAAGTAGTGGCCCGGTGTGCCGCGGAACCGCTCGGCGAGGGTTTGGGCGTAGCAGTGATCGCAGCCCGACGAGACTGCGGTGCAGCCGGTTACCGGATTCCAGGTTGCGTCGGTCCATTCGATGGCCGTGGCGTCGCCCATCATCGTTCTTCCGGGTCGTGGAGGGCATCGAGGAGCTGGAATCGTAGGTCGGCGTCTATCTCGAATGAGATTCCCTTGCTGGGTAATTCGATCGTGTAGCTGTTTCGATCAGGTGTGGTCGTGACGATCCATGGGTTGGGGTGTAGCGGGACAGCGTTTGTGTCGGTGGTGGGGTCGGTCTCGGTCATGGCGTCCTCCGAACGTTGGGTCATTGGCTGCAGACGCTCGCCGCTGTCTGCGCGTCGGAGCTGGTGATGTCGAGGTCGTATTTCGCGGCCACGGTGAGATAGGCAGTGACGTAACGGCATTGGTAGGTCGCGTTGGGCGGCAGCCAGGTGTCGATTCCTTTGTCCGACTTCTGCTGATTCGTACGTCCGTCTACCGCGAGCAAGTTGACGTCGAGGTCGTTGGCGAAAGCGGTTCGCTGGTCGATCGACCAGGCCCACGCCCCTGCGTTCCACGCCCTCGCCAACGGATACACGTGATCGATCTGAATCTTCCCGAGGTCGTCGATGGTCGATCCTGTGTAGGGATCGTGGAGGATCCCTGCTGCGACTTTGCAGTCGCGGGTTCCGGGTTTGAACTCGACGTCGATCAGCTGGGTTGCGAGGACGTCGTTTCGAGTGTCACAGCCGTTGTGCGATCCAGGGGCGGACGAGTCGTCGGTCCACGCCGGGCCGAACACGCACCCTGAGCCCTTCTTGCAGGATCGGTCGTATCCATCGACGTCTGCGAGCGAGTCCACCGTTTCGAGCTGAGCGAGGAGCTGCGAGATGGCTACAGGCGTGCTCGCCGCGGTTGTGTCAGCGGTCTGGGCCACCGCTGGTCGTGGGAGCGGATCTGCGTGCGTTCCGACGGTGTACGTCCCGACCGCGAGTACGGCCATCACGATGGGCACCGCGATGCGGAGTCGTCGGCGCGCGCTCATCGAAGCGCCTCCGCCGGCAAGGCTGCATGCCCGCAGGGTCCGCGCCGCCTACGGTCCGAACGATCTGGCCACCGATGCAGTAGTGCCAGAGTCAGAGCCGAGAAGGCAGCGAGCAACGTGCCGGCCAAGGAGATGACCAAACTGACGGTCACCAGATCCTTCACGATCGGCAGAGCTCCGTTGAAGATCGCAAGCATGCCGACGACGTAGCCGACACATGCGAGCGCAACGGTGCGAGCCTCGCGGCGGGCATCTTCGGCCGCGAGGTGATGCTCGAAGTCGTGGATGAGGCCGTCTCGGCCGGATTGTGGGTCCATCAGGGAGTCCTTTCGTAGTGAGCGCGGTGGCAAACGCAGTCCTGTACGGGGTAGATGGCGTGGCGGTGAGGTCTGTGACACCTGGCCACTGATTCTCTGCTCCTGAGCGATCTCCTGTGGTCGCGCCGTGCGCGGCTGTACGCGACCTGAGTTCACAAGCGTTGCGAGTTCGCGGCTGCCATGTACTCGCCGAGTGGCCGGTCGCCGGGGTGGACCGGGCCGACGTTGCGACGCCACGGCCCGGTCAGGTAGTCGTAGTGCTCTTGCGTGAAATCGGAACCGATCAGATGCCGCGTGATCAATCCGCGGCCGGCATCGCGGGCAGCGACTCTGGCAGCCCCGCGGCCGAGGACGCCGAGCAGATTCATGGTCGCTGTGAGTTCGTGATGCCGATTATCGATGCCGGCCGCCGTGTGGGCAGCGTGTGTGGCCTCTCGCCAGCGGGGTGCGCACCACCACGCGGCGCTGACCGTTTCCGGTGCCGTTTCCAGGAGATCGGACTCGACGTCGAGGGTGCGCGCCAATGCGAACACTTGCCGCCATCGTGTGCCGAAGACCACCTCGAAGACGTGGTCTGTCAGTTCGTGGCCGGAAACGGTCGGCTGGAAGCGGTCGGCGTCGGTCGGGGTGGCGGTGAAGTACCTCTCCGAAAGACCGTGCTTCATTCGACGATGAACTTCGCCGACGATGGCCCGGTGCGCTCTACTGTCCGGGCTGCAGCCTGTACTGCCGGTAGGCCCTGTGCGCGGCGAGAGTTCGATCGCCTGCACCTGCTGTGTGGAAATCGAGGATTGCATGGGTACTCCTGTGCGTGTACGACAGATGGTCGGTCTGTCGATCCATTTCTGACTGGTCTCTGTACCGTGTACGACCAACAACACGGCTGTATCAGCTTCTTGTGCTTGACTTTCCAGGATTTCAGATCCCATCCAGCCAGGCTCCGATCCTGCCTCGGACGGAGTCGCCGCCAGGAGGATCGTCGTAGGCGTCTTCGAGCGCTCCCCGCGCCCCGGATGAGATGACCGCGAGATCGCAGTCACGTGTCTCGGCCCAGTCGCCCCACGTCCACCCCCTTCCTGCGTCGATATGAAATTGCGTCGCTGCAGCCGGAACACCGTCGACGAAGACTTGCGTGTGGGTAGGTCCGTCCGGATCGCGCACGACGATCACCTCGATCCGCGGTGCGGGGGCGAACTCTCTCGTCACGATGTCGCACCGGCCAGACGCTCCGGTCTGTCGAACTCCCCTGCCGCCCGACTGTTCGAGCTCACAGTCCGGTGGCGCTGCGACGAAGCCTCTCTCAGTGGTCGCACACCCTGGACGGGATCGGTATCCATTGCGCCACTGCGGCGTCGAAGCAGCCACTCGATCCCAGTTGCTACAGCACACGCCGAGCAAGAAGCGGCGAACACCATCGCTACACGGCGCGGATCTCCGTCGATGGCGGCATGGTCGGTCCGGCGTAGCAGTGCAGCCCAGGCCAATCCGGCAAATGCAGCAAAAACCGCCAACACTCCCGCCACACCACGCGCTACGGCCAGCGCGCAGTATCGCGGCGAACCCGAACTGCTCGCAGGTCCATGATTCCTACCGTCGATCCGGACGAGGACTCTCATATTCGACACACCTCTGCTCTTCTCGGAAGTCGGATGGTCAGTCCGCTCATCTGGTGAAAACGGCGACAACAACGAAATGGTCGACGCCGCGGCTTTTGTGGAACCACCCACCAAGCCGATACGCCAGGACACTACCCACCGGACCCGGAGTTTGCTAGGGCTCAGCAGCGAAAACGTCCCCGGCGCACCCAGTGCCGGGGACGGGCCTGGGGCGAGCAGCGACCCGGCGCACCGAACGCCGTTCACTCCTCTCCCCAAGGCGTCCCCTACTCGGTCCCGTACAGCTCGCAGCGGTAGTGGTCTTGACCGCGTTCGTCCACGGCGTCCCAATCGACGCCGACGGCGTCGGCAAGGTGCCGCAGGTCGCTCAGGAAGTCTCCGAACACCGTTGTCAGTTCCTCGGTTTCGAGGCCGATCGGCCTGGCGTATGCGATCAGCCCTTCGGCAGCGTTGGCCGCTCGGACACCGTTGTCCCGGCTTTGGGTATCGAGGGTGTAGCCGATGCGCGGACGCTCGCGTCCCTCGACCGATGCGCGGAGTTCTTTCGGCGTCTCGATGCCGGATAGTCGCTCGGCCCTGTACTCGATATTTGTGTCGGACATGTTGTGTGCCTTTCTTTTTGGGGGATCGCTACACGATGGTCGTGCAGTGCAGTGCGGCCATCAGGCCGGTGTGGGTGGCGTGAGCCGGGGATGGTTCGGCGTGGTCGAGGACGTGGGCGGTGGCGTCATCGATGACCACGGTCATGTGGGCTCGGTGGCGGGTGAGCATCACGCACGCTCTGCCGGGGTCGAGATTGAACGGCTCGGCTGTCCGGTACCCGGCAAGCGGGTGCAACACGACAACGGCGGCGCGTTCGAGGCCTTGCAGAGAGTTTGCGGTGCCGACCAGTACGTCGGGGTGATCCGAGAGCAAGGCCCGGACAGCCGCAGCCTGCGTGACATGAGGGACGACGACAGCGAGGTCCGCCGCTGTCATGGCCCGCTGTCCGTCCGGTGTGCTCACATCGGCGTCCAGCAGTTCTCGCGCGCGCTGGGCGCACTGTGTGGCCAGGACTGGGTCGGTTGGGCCTCCGATGACCCGCACTGGCCGATGCGCGAGTTCGGGCAGGTCGGGGCCGCTGGACTCGGTCAGATGCTCCGGTGGGCGACGGGAAGTGAAAGGCAGGCCGGGGTAGAACAGCGGTTGAATGAGGGCCGTTGTCCTCGCGCCGAGACGCCAGGTGTGTTGCAGACGGACCACGCCGACCGAGTCGCCGTGAGCTGCTTGCAGAGCGAGGGGGGCAGGCAGGTTCGGTGCGGTCTCGCTGCCCTCCCACCGCGATACGTCTCCGGTGACCACCGGATCGATCTGTCCGGGGTCTCCGACGCAGACGACCTGTCGAGCCATCGCGCCGAGCGCCCCCAGATCGGCGTAGGTGCATTGCCATGCTTCGTCCACGATCAGCACATCGGCACCGATTCGGTCCGGGTCCGAGAACAGCCACCGCGCCGTGGTACCGATGAGAATTGCGCCAGTGTCATTCGGCCACCGCGATTTTCGTCCTGTCACTACGGGCGTGCTTCCACTGTCGGGGAGGGGTGCTTTCGCCTTCCAGATCAACGCTGCTCGATCTGTCAGCGCGCCGAGCCGACGTGCGATTTCCACGGCTTGTTCTCGGGTTTGCGCCGCGATACCCACCCGGAGGTCTGCGCGATGGGCCAAGGCGGCGGCGAGCAACGCGACCAGTCGAGTCTTTCCTGCGCCCGGTGGTGACGGGACGACGACGGCGGGGTCTCCGGACCACACGGAGAACAGCACGCGTGCAGTGATCGGGTCGGCCATGATCTGCGATCCGGGCCATTGGGCGGGCGACGACGGTTCGGTTCCCCTGAAAGGTGTTGCGTCGGATTTCGGGGTGTCCGTTTGGGGTGCGACGAAACGCATTGTTGTGCCGTTCTTCTTCTAATGTGTTGTCAGTGAACATTTTTGATCCCCTAGTGATCACGGGCATCCTCTGCACCCGCTATCAGGACATCGAGCGGGACTTCGCGGCGCACGGCGCTCGGGGCTTGTCCGGTCGAAAGCCAGGAACGGCGAGCGCGGTACAGATTCCAGTACCTCGCCCGTCCTGCTCGCATCGTCGCCGGTGAAGGCGGTTGGGGCATCAGGGTCACCTGGTCTCCGTCGTTCGGTGCGTGCGCTCCGACCGAGCCGAGACCGAGCGTCAGTTTGCCGTTGACCACCTGTGCGGACGTGACGTCGGCGCAGAAGCGCTCGAAGGGTTGATCGAGCGGTGATCCGACCCATCCCGTAACTGCCGAATCAACCCGCATCCTCGAGTCCAGCCGGTCGCAGGTCACCGACACCGACACGTTGCGGCGGCGTGAACCTGTCGGCGGTGCCGCCACCGATGCGATGCCCTGGGCCACGCGTCCTGTATGCAGCGCACGTACTCGCCACAATGGATCACTCAGCAACGCAGCGGCTTTGAGGTCGGCGGCATCGCATCGGGTCCGCAGTCCCATGGCTGCACTAGCCGAGTTGTCCGGCCGTGACCAGTCGTGGCCCGCAGTCGCAGCCGACAATGTCCGATCCCAGGAGTATCGGTCATCGTCGTGTATCGAATCGAGAAGCGGCAACAGCGGTCCCGTTGCGATGCACGCTGCCCACTCATGCAGGCCTGCGACACTCTCGTCGGTAATGCCGAGCCAGTACCGCCATGTTCGGGCCGCTCGCTCGGCGTCGGGCGCAGTGCCGAGGACCAGATGCGAGGACGACGCAGCAACCAGATCGATCACCGCCGACGTTCCGGGATGGTCGGCTCGATCGGCCCACCATCCGATCATTGCGGCAGCCCCCGCTATGTCCGGATCAGGGTGGTGGGCGTGCGCACGCGCCAGGGCCAGCAGGCTCGGTATCGTCCCGGCGTCATCGGTGAGCAGCATGGCCGGTTCGGCCGTACCCATTGTGGTTGCGCCGTTGCGAGCGAGCAGGGCCAGAGCCTCGGTGTCGTGCGCGGATTCTTCGGTGCGTCCATCTCGTGCGACGGAGACGAGCGCAGTTGTTCCTCGTGTGGCCGCACGCACGGCCACGGCGGTCGTGGACGGCTTGAAGGTGGCGTGGGCGAGCCGAGGGACCGGTTGCATCTTCTCGGCGGCGTAGAGGCGTTGCGCGAGGTCGAACCACTCCACGCTCATCGCGCGTCACCGTCGACGAGGATCGCGGCGTTGCTTGCGCAATTCCACCCTGCGCGCAACGCCGTTGTGGCTGCATCGGCCGCTGCGCTGGCGACGACAGCGCGGATATCGGCGGCTGCGATTCCAGTGCCGGTGAGCACCCTGTCTGCGTACTTGAGCAGTTCCCCGGGTCCGGTTTCGTTCATCGCGTGGCCCCCGATCCGACTGGCACGTGCACCGTCGATGCCCATGCCGGTGTGCCGCCCCTGCCCTGGACGCCGCCGATGATTGCGCACACCAGGTGCGACCTCGTGGGCCGGTCGGGCCAGGGTGTATCGCCATCGGTCAGCACCACGACGACGTGGGGTGCAGGGCGCGCAGCGTTGGCGGCGGCGATTCCCACCCTCATATCGGTTCCGCCACCACCGACCAACGTCACATCAGCGACCGATCGTACGTGTTGTGCCGTAGTGGATTTGGCGTCACACGCCAGAATCCGAACCCGGTCGCGTGCGATGCCACCAGCTTTGAGAACTCCCGCCACTTCGCCCATCGCGGCATCGAGGTCCGCGCTCGTCATCGACCCGGACGTGTCGATGACGAGCGAGACCGTGATCGACGGCCCACGCATAGCCGGGGCGACGATTCCGGGAATGCGACGGCGGGAGGGACGGGAGTAAGAATAGTTCGTCCTACCCGCCTGCTCTGCCAACGCACGCCGAATTACGGCCCGTAGCAGCCGATCCCACGCTACCGTGGGCGGGGCGAGAACGTCAGCTGCCCACCGGACCAGTCCCGCCGGGGCACTACCCCTACCGGTACCAGATGCTTCGCGAACTGCCTGCGCGACGGATCGGCGCACCAGGTCCGCTTCCGCATTGTCCAGCCCCTCCGTGATCACTTCTCCCGAGCCGATGAGTTCGCCGGGGACCGCAGGGCACCCCGATCCTGATCCGCATCCCGGATCGCCCTCAGCGCCAGCGAGTTCGGTGACAGTCTGATGCGCAAGCGGGTCACGCAGGTAGTCGTAGTACTGCTCGGCTGTGTCTCCGGAAAGGCAGCCGAATGATTGAGGGGTGATCACCCCTTCGGGCAGGCCGACTCCCGCAGCCAACAGGTCGTCGTTGATTTCGGCGTCGGCCGCGAAGTTCCACACCAGGTGATCGATGGGCTTCGCCAGAGCGGCGGCGCGGTCGGCGTGTGCCCGTAACAGATGCCCGACCTCGTGCAGCAGCACTGCACCGACCATCGGCACCGGCCACGCGCAAGGCCCGACCAACAGATCCGGGTCCAGGTACAGCCGCCACCGGGCGTCGACCGCGAACGTACCCAGGCTCGGTGCCGCCACGGGTTGCGCTGCGAACAGAGCGCGCATGAAGTACGGCATGTGTTCGGCCGACACCAGCCGCGCGAGTCGGAACGCTCGCATTTCAGCCGGTTCGAGCTCGCGCACGCCGCTCATGCAGCTGCCTCGACCAAGCCCGCTGCCACCAGCATCGGCGCAAATCGGCGCGCGCTGGCCGGAACGGAGGCCTTCGCGGGTCGCGCTTTCGCCAGAGTTCGTGCCGCAGCCCCGGCTACGTCGGGCGCTCCTGCCTCGGCGGCGGCGATCAGCGGACCCCACGCGTTGCGCCACGCTTCGACGGTGCCGCGCGAGGCCGCCCACGCCGTCACGCCGGACAGCACTGCCCACACCAGATCAGGGCGCGAGCGCCAGTCGAACGCTGTCTCGGGGTTTTCGATCACGGCTACGGGGTCAGGGAGGTCGGCATTGCGACGCCATTCGAGGAACTCGACACCGGTGCCGTCTCCGATCAGACCGAACACCACCGCGTTGGTCGCGGCATTGTCGTCGTCACGAAGATGCGGCAACACCTTCGCGAGCATCGACCAGGTGCGCCGAGACGGCCATGCTCCCCCTGTCTGCACTCCGACCTTCGGGAACGCATCGAGCGCCTCGGGTGCACGCTGGATGTACCCGATGATGGAACTGCGCACCAACGCCTCTCGCTGCTCGTCGGTGGTCACCGCACGCGACGAGGCGGTGCTTGCCCATCCTGTCGCCATGCCGTCGAGCCATTCATCGACAGACGGCGTGAACTCGATGTGGCAGAAGCGGTTTGCCAAGGGGGCCTCCAACTCGTACCCCCCTGCCGCGCAATCGGGCGGATTCGCGCCCGCGATGACCCGCGTTCCTTTCGGTAATTGCAGATCACCCACCTTCAAATCCAGTGCGACTGCCAGCATTGCCGCCTGAACGGCCGGTGGGCTCGTGGTCAGTTCGTCCAGAAAGAGGTAGCCCCCACCCTCGGCATGTAGTCGTCGCGCCCAATCCGGGGCCTCCAACCTCACACCGCTCTCACGGACAACCGGCAATCCTGCGAAGTCGGCAGGCTCCCGCAAGGACCCCAAGACTGTTTCGCACAACACCCCTTCGGATGCAGCAAGTGCTCGAACCAGGCTCGATTTGCCCATACCTGGACCTGAGATCAGCAAGGACGGGACACCCGCCCTTCCGCACGCGTCCACAACAGTTACCGCAGTCGCCAAATCCGGCATTGAAAAGCTCCTCGAAAGATGGGCAAGATGGTCAGTCTCACCAACAACAGAACGCCTCAATCATACCGCGTACAAGCGCATTTCACCCGCCGTAGCGCCTTCCGATGGTCCCCGGCGCACTCGGTGCCGGGGACCATCGGAAGGCGGGGCTCAATGCGCACCGTCCGAAACGTGCGCTGCGTGAAGTGTCCGGGTCCCTCGATATCGTCGAACCCACTCGAAAGACCGGGTCGTCCGAAAGAAAGGATCCAACACGTGGACTCACTCGATACAGCCATCGCTGCGCCATCGACCGTGACGGACGAAGTTCCGTCATGGCACTCGGACGCGTTGTGCGCACAAACCGACCCCGAGGAGTTCTTCCCGCCCCCGGGTGGAGCAACCAGCAGAGCAAAGCGGGTCTGCGCAGAATGCCCCGTCAGAGCTGCTTGCCTCGACCATGCACTGACATACAATGAACAACAAGGCATTTGGGGCGGAAAGACACCACGAGAGCGCCAAGAGCTGCAGCTCACCACAGCCGCAGAGCGCGGGCCTACCAGGCAGCAACAACAGGCGCTCACGATAGCTACGCTCTCGGCCCAGAACGTCCCAGCCGAGGCCATTGCAAACCAGCTCGGACTCACCACCCGTCAGGTGTACCGAATACGCTCCCGCACAGCGTGAGCCAATGCGCGTGTTACCGGTCAGACCTGACTGGCGGTGCCGACGCGTCTGCAGCTCACCAGAACTCTCTGTCGTCGACCATCCACAGCACGTCAGGGCGTGGAGTGGTATTCCTCCAACGCTTCCAAGCAGAGGGCTTGCTGGCACCGGTCATGCTGGCGATATCGGTAGTCGTGGCACCCTTTACGGCTGCCTCGAGGGGGGCAGCCTCAGACACATGGGCTTTAGAAAACATCTCGAGCAACGAGGCCACACGTAGTTCGGAAAGCGCAGTCTCGCGGGCACGAGCAGCAGGATCGTCACTGTCGTTCGCGATCACCAGGCCGTATCTCCGACAGATGTCTTCGAGCTGTTCGCGGAGTTCGATTGTTTCCCGAGGAGTGAGTCGGCGCATGCGGTCACCCGTGGTTGATCGTTGAAGCGTCTCGACTTGCGTCGCTCCGCGTTGAAGGCTTCTCGTCGCGGGAGACGTCTTCGCCGGCGAGAAGGTCGGCCAGGACGACCGCGCGTGCCGCATGGGCCAAGATTTCGGCAGGTAGCGGTGGACCATCGAGGGTTCGGATTCGCATGGTTGTCAGTATGGCGGCCGGTACCGACAAGTTGCTGTCCCGCAACACTTCCGGGGCTAGCTAATGGGTCAGTGGGGCGTCCATGGCATGCATACCTCGCGCATTCTCGATCGGTGCATATGCGGTGGCCGTATCGCGCCTCGGCCCACACCGCCTGTTTCAACTGTTGGCCTGCCCTGCAGGCAGATGCGTGGGCTCAGGCGACCGAGGTGGCCGTTGGGATGGAGATGGCCGGCCGACCAGGCATCGATGTCGACGGGCTGCACTTCCCATCTGAGCACGTGCCCCTCGCCCTGGCTGCGCTTCTTCCCGATCGCATCGATCGAGGCCAGCGTTGTGCTCACTCGGTCGATGTCGCCGACACCTCTCCAGAGCACAGTCCGCGTGGAGGTCAGCAGGAGCGGCATTTGGCGCGCGCGATACCGGCCCTGTCGGTCGGAGATGACCGACGGTCGGTACCTCGCGAGTTGCTCGAGCGCACGGTGGTCGGGACGGCCGCTCCAGTGATGAATCTCCGGGGCGTCGGTCCCGTCCTCGGGATAGGCACATGTCGCGTACCAATGCCAGTCGTCACCTCCCGCCAGAGTGCATCGAGCGAGTGGTAGATCCAGATCGGCCGGGACCTCGTCTGGGCCCGCTGCTTCGAGGTAGTTTCCGCGATCGCGCGCCGCGGCTTTCTCGTCTTCCCACATCTCGGATGCGAGCAGTCCATCGAGGCTGGTCGCCCACGGGGCTGCATGCGCAAGTCCAGTCGCCAGGTGTGCTCTCACCTCGAACGGTGTCATCACGTCAGCGCCTCCATTACTGCTAGCGCCTCGTCCCGGTGCTCACGAAGGTGGGCACGCCAGTCGAGCTCGTTCGGCTCGTCGCCGGCGAGGAGGGTCCGCTTGAATCTAGTGCGAACCAGGCCGTGCCCGATCGCTGTACGCCCGCCGATGGTTCCGGATTCTACGAAGGCGTCAACGACGTCGGCGAAGAACGCCGCGTCCAGATCGGTCGCGCGATCGAGACGCAGGAAGGACTCGAATCGTGTACCAGCAGGCAGTGTTTCGATCTCGTATCGCATCAAGGAACTGCCCTCGACCGAGGCTTCGTCGGTTCGGGCGACTGTGGGAAAGTCATGATCGGTGGAATCGTCGAACCGGCTGTACCGTTCGAGAGCCATCGTGTCGAATTGGCTCAGGACAGCACGGTCTGGTGCGGGCCGGGTCATGAGGTGGTCGGTTTCGAGGACGTGTGGGATGACTTTCCCCACGCGGAGACAGCCGTCGATCATCCGCCCGCCACCGCTGCCTCCGAACACGCTGATCTGGGGGTTCAATGCCCGAAGCCGATGGAGCCGTTCGCCGGACAGTGGCTCTCCGGTGACCTTGGTCAGGCTGCCCCCGTTCCGGAGTGTGTGTGCCGCGGACAAGCTGAGAAGCCCTTCGTATGCCAGGGCGTCCCGCAACAACTCCTCACCGATTCGGCGGAGCGCGCCTCGGAAGGAGTTGCCCGACACTATCGGCACCAAGGCCGCGGACCCGTTGGGCTGCAGTATCTTTTCGCGACGGAACAAGGTGGTTGTGGTAGCGCTGTGTTCACCGCGGTGCGAGATCGCCGAGACCGCTGTGATGTCGAGCTGCCAGCGCAGGGTTGAGGTCACTTCTGCCTCCTGGGCGATGTCGCAGCCTTCGTGGTGGACCGGAGCGCTTGAACAGCCTCTGCCACGATTCGCGTTCGGAGAACGAGAGCAGTGGTGTTTTCCCGCAACAAGGTCAGAACCGGGATCGAGTCCTCGCGCAAGAGGACCGATAGTTCGAGGCGCTGTTCCTTCGTCGACGGCGCTGACTCGAGATCAGTCGCCACGGTGCTCCACCAACGATCGAGGTCGGCTCCACCGGTGTAGGTCGCGACCCGAACTCGGTCTGGCAGATGATGGTCCCAGTACAACTCCCTTCGGCGGCCCACCCACCCGGTATCCCAGTTGATCCCGTAGTGCAGGAGCAGCAACAGTCGTTCAGCTGTGGCCGCAGCGCCTGTGACCGGCGGCAGAAAGTTCGCTGCGTTCAACCAGGTTTGGGTCGGCGTCGCAGCTCGGGTAGGCGTCATGCCGCCCCCCTTTTGGACGTTGAGGCCGTCGCCGCGAGGTCGAGATACACAGTCCGCTCCCGCCAGGGGCCAAGGCGGTCCCAATCCGCGAATACCGACGACCACGCACGATGCGGAATGGCCTTCAAGGTGCCGAATGCTGGCGCTGCGCGCGCAAGAGCTGTCACGGAAAACCCGCGCCGTCGCAATCGGACGACTGCACTCAAGCGTTCCGCGTCGTACTCGGTCCACGGAAGCGCAACGTCATCGACTGCTACGCGGCCCCACAGAGCATGAGGGAGAACATGCTTACGCCCGGGACGTAACGGGACCACGACGGCAGAAGTTGAAGAGATTGCCGTTCCGAGAACGCTACGCAAGCGGGTCTTGGACAATTTGGTCGCGCACGGAGGGTCACTGGTGACCAGCATGAGATCCGAGCGAAGTGCCGTGGTCGAGTACACCCAGACGCAGACGCGGCACATCGTGGGAGCTGCGACATCCACCCACCCGTCGAACCCTGTGAACGTTCTCGACACAGTCTCACGCACTCGCCGGCCGGCACCTTCTGTCGCGCGCCCGCACCTCGCGCACGCGGTGTCACCCGGAACCCCGGCCGACACCCACGAAACCGGGGATCCTGTTGCGGCGACGTAGGCAGTCGTCACAACATCGAGTAACGCACTGCCCCTTGATAGTTCGACCATCTCTGCACTATATCGGTGCCCCCGGACACTACGGACAGGCCAACTTTCGCCGACATGGTCCGACTCACCAAGGAGTCGGACCGGATGTTGGCGCGTGCCGGCCGACGTTGGGAGGAAAGTCGTCGGCCAGCAAAGCGGCTAGCTCCACGAACGCGCGTTGCGCAGGCTTGCCCAGCAACTCGAGATCGATTGTGTCCCCTTCGGCGAGGTGGTCGTCGTACGGAACTACCTGCACGGCACGAGTCCGCTCGGCGAAGTACGACTCGAGCTGCTCGATATCCAGGGCCGTCGAGCCCTTCCGCGATTCGTTGATGACCACGACGGTGCGTTTGACCAGGTCATCGAAACCGTGTCGCGAGAGCCATTCGAGGGTCGCCCCCGCGCTGCGTGCCCCATCCTTGGCAGCGGACGAGACCAGGACCAACGCGTCGGCTTCTTTGAGTACTCCCGCCATCGCCGAGTTCATCAGACCAGTGCCGCAATCGGTCAAGATGATGTTGTAGAACGATTCGAGGATGCGCAGTGCGGCGATGTAGTCGCGCTCGTTGAATGCTTCCGACACAGACGGATCACGTTCGCTTGCAAGCACTTCGAGCCTGCTTCGCGCCTGCGAGGTGTAGATTCGCACATCCGAGTAGCTGTGTACTGCTTTGTCTGCCAGTAGATCTCGAACTGTGCGGTCGCTGTCTCGGTGAATACGGTAGGCAAGAGTTCCGAAATCCGGATTGGCGTCGTAGGCAATGACGCGGTCACCACGCAGTGCGGCAAAGGTCGATCCGAGACCTGTTGTCGTCGTGGTCTTGCCGACCCCACCCTTCATCGACAGGACTGCGATCTTGTAGTTCCCTCGGACCGGTTGACGCACTCGCCGAGTGAGTTGTTCGTACTCGAGTTCGGCGGGCGACTGACCGGGATTAGCGGTGCCGAACGAGAGTCGGTAGAGCCATCGTCGCCAGCCCTTGCTCGGCGGCAATTGGGCACGTCGGATCAGTTCGATCTCATCGATCGACCGTGGCGACGCAGCAGGGGCAGCTGTCGGCACGGTCGCACGCTCCGGCGCTACGAATTGAACAGGCTGCGAGGTGAAGGGGCGACGAACTGTCACTGCCTGAGAGTCGGGGACGGCACTCTGCTCCGGGCGAGCCACCGGTGCTGAACTGCTGTTCGACTCGTCACCGAGCCACTCCTTGGCGGACTGCGCGGATCCACTCTGCGCTCGGCGTGCCGGCTCAGACGATGCCCGGTCCGGTATGGGCGGGTGATCATCGTCGGCTCGTGGCGACCACGGGATCCTCGCGGACCGGAGAGCATCTGTGTCTGCCTGCCTCTGGGTCGAGGTGTTGGGCACGTCGTTTAGCCGGTCATTCGGTGCGAGTTCTGATGCGACATCAGGTGCGTTTTTTGATGGGTTTTTGGACGCACTTTCTTGCACCCCTTCATCCGCGTTGTCGGATGCGATTCGAGGTGCGTCGATTGGCACGAACTCACTGGCTGGGGGGAGTTCCCGGTCTGCCGACTGCCCGCCAGAGCGGTGGACGGGGGCTTGATCCTGCCCAGTGGGGCGATCTCCTGACTGCACTTCCGGGCCAGAGGCGACCGGCTCCTCGGTCGATTTGTGCGCCGCCGACGGATCGACTACCCACCGGGGCAGCGCGCTGCCTGTATCGGACTCTGCGGGACTCATCGGTCGCCACCTCTTCCTCTTACTCATTCAACGGACGATATCCGGGCGAACATAACACCGACACCGGACACCTCGAACACCCCAAAAACTGCACCGGAGGCGACCGCATTGAAGCGGGCGTTCACCCGTTTTGTGCCGAAGCGGCTGAGTAGTCGAGGTTGAAACTGTCCATGTTCCGACTATCGTTGTGGCGGTGCGCAGCAACGATTTCGACGGTCTCGATCTCACTCACTTACGGTCCCTTCGATCCCCGCGGCATAACATTTCGGCGATCATCGACCGTGTCGGAGAACACCTCGATAAATTCGACGGCTATGTCGCATTCAGTGGCGGAAAGGACTCGGTGGTTGCTGTTGATCTGGCCCGCCAGGCCGATCCAGATGTCCCGGTGGCATTTTTCGATTCCGGCCTCGAATATCCCGAGACCTACGCCTACGTCGAGCAGATTGCGACGAAGCTGGGACTGGACTTGCATATCATTCGCGCTGAACCATCACTGCTGACGGTAATGGCCCGGACCGGGGAATGGGACCATCGCGGCATCCCATCGGCTCACGTGCCCGTACAAGGGTTCGAGACCTTGATCGCGCAGCCGGCCCGAACAGCACATGCCACGTTCGGCGACGGAGAAGTCTGGGGTGTGCGGGCAGATGAATCCAGGAAAGGGACCGGCAGGTGGTCGATGTACTACTCGGCTCTCGCACGTGAGATCCGCGAACGCTGCCAGGGCACGAGCTGCTGCAGCAGCAGAGCCGAGCAGCGTCTACACCACGGGGGAACGATTCGACGCGCCGATGGAACCGTGGCGTACGGGCCAGTGTGGGATTGGTCGGCGGCTGATGTTCTCGCGTATTCGCACCGGCACCAGCTGCCGACCAACCCTGTCTACGCCAAGCTGGCCGCCTTGGGCGCACCTGCAGCGAACCTACGCGTGTCGCACATTCTCGACGGGAATTTCCTCGAATCGGGCAAGATCACTCGCCTCCGTCGCGGTTGGCCAAGCTTGTTCGAGGAGATCGCCGCAGCGCTCCCTCGAATACGCGAATTCGTGTAGATCGCCATATCGACTGTGCGCGTGTAGTATTGCCGACACTGAGATTGCACAGGGTGAGTCGGAGGCACACCACACGGTGGCCTCCGACTATTTTTTGCGTCGAGCCAGAGCCAGGAGATCTCACATCGGCCGATCGGCGGTCAGATCACTCTCACCTGCGTCGGGTCACGTTTGTCGGAGAGGTGCCAGAAGAACTGCGTCCGCAGTTCACGCCACCTCGTGATGATCTCATCCAACCTCTCCTGCGACTGTGGGTGCGCTAGCTCAGCTGTGGCCTCGCTCAGCCACGGTACGAAGTGCCGCTCCGCCTCGCGTCCTCGCGCCGAGCTCGACATAAAACCCTCGAGGCCCGCGCCCGCCAGATCTGCTCGAAGCAGTCGCACCAACTGGCGCTGAGTGATCGTCCTCGGCTCATCGGACAGCGACGGGCTCTGCTCGGCGGCCTTCCTCCGATGCTTCAGCTCGTACTCGCACCGATGAGAGGCTGCATCGATCACCGCAAGAGCTGTATCGGTGTCGATACCATCGGGCAAACGTGCAATGACCTGTGCTACTTGCGCTTCGATGGGGGTATGCGCCGACGGCGCGTACGACGACATCGAAGAACGCGGAGACGATCCTGTCGACCCGACCGACTGGTGGGATCTGTTCGACCGACTGCCGGAGTGCACCTACAACGAATCAACCCTGTGGCGATGATGGCGCTCATCGAAAATGCTCAACTTCGCTCAGCGAAAGTGCTCACCCGGTAGCGGTGATCACTGTAGCGGTTGACGGGTCCCGGTGACGGCTTTGCGGAGCTTCTCCGATCGTGCGTTGTGATCGCGGAGCCGGTAGGAATCACCGGACATATCGAGGACTACCGATCGATGCAGGAGACGGTCGAGCATGGCTGCTGCGACGGTGTCGTCACCGAGAACCGTTCCCCACGATCCGACACCACGATTGCTGGTGATCACGATCGATGTCTTCATATACCGTTGCGAGACAACCTGAAACAACGCCGAAGCCGCCTCTCCCGGCAACGGAAGATACCCGAGTTCGTCGATCACCAACAGTGTCGGCCCGGCGTAGAACCGCATCGTCGTCGCCCATCTGCCTTCGATCGCAGCCCGGTGACATCGAGCGGCAAGATCGGCGGCGGTGGTGAAATACGTCCGATACCCGGCATGCGCAGCAGCCCGCGCCAACCCGACCGACAGATGCGTCTTCCCGACCCCCGGCGGGCCGATGAGCAGCACATTGGTAGCGGTCTCCAAATATCTGCAGGTCGCGAGCTCGTCGATCAGCTTCTTGTCGACCCCGGCGGCGTTGTCGAAATCGAAGTCCTCGAGCGATGCCGGGGTCGGCAGGCACGCGAACCGCAACCTGCCTGCCAACCGCCGCGCTTCGGTGGCAGCAACCTCGATCGAGAGCAACCGCTCCAGCGCCGCCGTCATCGACAGCTCCTCCGCCGCGGCCTGGTCGAGGACCGCCGGCAGTGCTTCGGCGGCGTCGGCGAGTTTGAGGACCCCGAGATGGCCACGCAAACGTTGGTAAAGGCTCGCTGCTTCCGCGGTGTTCGGTGCGGGAAGTCGATCGGCAGCGGCACCTCCTTTCGGTGTTTCACTCATGCGAGAGTGTTCCTTCCCCGTGCAGCCCGCTCGTAGGCCGAGAGGTCGATGACATCCGATGATGCTGCCGCGGAATCGGTTTCAGCTGCTCCTGTCGAGTAGTTCGTACTATGGAAACTGCTGCCACGCAATACTTCTGCCGCCCTGAGCGCATCAGGCCCGGGTGGTATCCGTTCTTTGCGGCGGTGCGGTTTGCCGGTGTTCGCGGTCGCCATCGCGGCCCGTTCGAGTGCGACGACATGACCGCTGTCGCGGACGATCATGCCGAGACCGTCGGCGGCGACCGCATGCCTGGCGACAGTGATGCCGGAGGCGGTGACGATGTCGAGATGACTACCGCCGACGGGGCGGGTGACGGTGACCTGCGCGGACGCCAACTCCGGCGGGACGGAGTACTGGTTGCCGCGGTAGGACACCAACGCTTGCCGCGACGCCGTCCGACTGTCGCCGAGAATCACCGGATACGCCGTCGCCGGCGGTTCCTGCAGGGGTTCGGCCGCTGCGAGGTCGGCGACAGTGCTGGTTCCGTCCGGGGTGTGGCGGGTGCGACTGTCGGAGATGGCGGCACAGAAGTTGTCGAGATGCGCTTGGGCCTGCTCGACGCTCATGTCCGGTAACGACCGCCACCAGCGTTGTGCTGCAGTGTGATTCGCTTTCTCGACGACACCTTTGCGGTTCCCTCTCCGCGGTGGGCAGATCGCGACCGAGACCCCGTAGTACTTCGCGACGCCGGCGAAGCTGGCGGTCACCGCACCGGACTCGGGGTGGCAGACAGTGGCCATCCGGTCGAAACGCCAGACTCGGGTGGTGCCGCCGAGAGCGCGGACAACGCGGTCGAGATTGTCGACCAGATGTGGTTGATCCATCGACGGGGTCAGTACCGCCCGCCATTTCCCCGAGTGTGCGAGGGAGCCGACCCACAGGTGTGCTGTTCTGCCCCAACCCCATTCAGTCGGCGGGTTCGGTAGATCGACGTAGTCCCATTGGGTTTCTTCGCCCGGTGGGTGGTCGATGATGGCGTTGGCTCGGTCGGTTGCGGTCCTGCAGGCCAGGCAGATCGGGCGTAGTTTCTGCTGCCGGATCTTGCGGGTCATCGTCGGATAGGACAGTGCGAAGCCCAGGGCCAACAGTTCGTCGAACAGGGCGACCGCCCACAGGTGCGGGTCCTCGGTGAATCGGTAGCGGATGTAGTCGATGAAGTCCTCGAACGGGTCCGTCGTGGACTTTCGTCGCACACCTGGGGTGGTGGTTCCGTTGATGTAGTTGCGGACGGTGCGGCGGTTGCGGCCGGTATGGCGGGCGATGTCCGAGATCGACATGCCTCGTTTGTGCAGTGCGGATATCTCCATGTCCTCTTCCCATGTAAGCATGAGATCGCGGGTCTCCTTCGGGGCGCTGGTGTGTGGTCAGAGACCATCAGCATCGGAGGAGGCCCGCCCTCATTGGCGGAGCCACACGGGTGAGCACTTTCAGAGATCAGATCTGGGCACTTTCACTGAGCGCCGTCAGCGACGCCAGATGGCCCGATCGTTCGACGACCTGGCCGAAGACCTCGACGCCGGCCGCCTTCCCCGTCCCCGCACGATGGCCGAGCAACTGGCGCTCATGATCGTTATCTTGCAGGCCTCGGCCGCTCTGTCCGACGCCGAATACGGCGAAGACGTCGCCGCCCTCGACGCTCATCCTCACGACGGCGACTGGGATGCCGTCTCGGACGGCCTGATGGACGATCGTGACGCCGAAGCGTTCTATCACCCCGCCACTGCCGTGCAGTGGCTACAGATTTTCCCTTGCGATACGTGGTTCGCACCCCGCCTTGGCGAACAACCCCGCGATTCTCGCCGGGGGTTCAGGCGATGAGTTCCCACGAGCGGCTCGTAGCACGGTCGTTGGTCCTCGCGGACTTACGACTCATCGAGTAGACCACCACGAGCAGCCTTGCGGGGCTGGCGATCCTTGTCTCCTGTTTGCGCAGGCCATCGCACCCCCATCGTTGCCAACTCGTCGGCCGTAAGTACCTCGCCGTCGAGAATGTCCTCGAGCAGAGACTGCTGGGCCGGTTCGAGGTCGATCAGTTGTGTCAAGACACTCAATAGGTCGGAGAACTCGATCGACCATTCGGCGGGCCACGTTGTGACATTGACGCTATCGAGGGGCGATCTTCTTTTTCCCTTGGGCCTTGCGAGCCGGTAACCGGTCCACGAATCGATGATGTTCGCGCCGCCGACGGTGTAGTCGCGGACCTCCTGGGTCACTCCAGTCCATCGGCCTTCGCCTAGTCGTAGGATTTCTGACTCGGGGTCGTAATCAACGGACGACGGCATCGAGTTGCCGACAGATGTCGCGTAGACCGGGTGTGCGGCTCCTGGCTGGACTCCCTCCTGAACCGAGATCTTTCCTGAGGGGTGTTCGCCCTGATCCCCGTACGTGTGAAGCCAGACGATGTGCCTTCCGAGTTGAACGGCTCGGGTCCATAGTTCTGGGTTCGTTGTAATGGGGACTCGCACGCCCGGGGTCTTGAGATCGGCGGAAAAACGCTCGACGAACCCGGGGTGCGAGCAGACTGCAGCGAGGTAGTACACAACATCGGCGGGGGCGACGCCCAGATCGAATTGGGCTCGCAATGCCTCGACCAAACCTGCGGCCAGGTTAGGCGTTCCGTCAGGATGCAGCATAGGAAGCGCCCGGCCTCCACCACTGCCGCGGAAATGGTGGACGTCAGGAATGAGCGACGTGAAAACAAGCCCTGGCCCTGACTTCGGAAACTCTGAATGGAGCTCGATCGTAAAAACCTGGCCCGGTATGCGTGCGTGCCATAAGTCCGGTGAGGGCTGAATGATCAGCCGTTTATCCGCGATCAGCCATTGTCGATCGAAGGACCGATAGCCGACACGCACGATTTTGGGGTCCGTGATGATGACTGTGGAGTTGAAAGGTGTCAGGGTGTCGGTCTCGACATCGTCACCGAACAGTGGTGTTTTCGTTTTGGTCAGTGACGCGTCGCGGCCCTCGCCGAATTTGGTCGACTTCACGGACGGATCGGATTCGTTGACTAGATCTCGAAGGCGTTCTTCAAGAATGTCTTTACTGGGTCCGTACACCCAGCCCCGTCCTGCGAGGACGCCGTTGGCCCGCCATGGCATCAGATCATCGACAGCAGGGTATTGGTCCCAGGTGTCGGAGCCTGCCGGGACGAACGAGTCGGTCCAGCCAGTGCGAGCTTGTTGCCAACCCGGATCGGAAAGCTGGAGGTGCGCGAGGCGCTCGAACTTTTCGCCTCGAGTTCCGTTGACGTCGATGTATCGGATATCAGCGGGTACGTCTGCGTCGGTGTCCGGGCGACGCAGGAACATCGCAATGGCCACAGGGGTTTCGATGTTGAACACGGCGTTCTTACTCGGGGGCTGCTTGCCCTCCGGCGTGACGTTGATGATCCACCCATGTGAACAAGTCGACCGCAAGTACTGTCGCATTCCGCGAAACCCAGGACCTGAAAGGTACCCGGTAGCAGTGATGAAGCAGACTACGCCGCTGCCGCCGTCGCGAACATCAGGATGATTCGTCGATTCGAAGACCTTCCATGTGGCCCATCGCCAGAAGTAGGCATAGAGGTTGCTCAGGTGCCGCTCGTGCCGCCCGTTTCCCTCCAGTTTGAACGCATTCAGCGGGGGCAGGTTCGTAGCTGGATCGCTGCCGGCCTCGATCCATCCGCCCATGCCGCCGGCATGGTCTTTGTAGGGCGGATTGCCGATGCAGACCTGGATATTGCGCTCGCGTTTGACTGCGTTCGCTTGCTGTCGTTGCTTGGCAATCAGCTGGAGTGTGTAAGAAAGTTGCGTCTTGCTCGCACTGTAGGGGTCTTCGAGGGTGTCAGCGACGTAGAGATTCAGTCCCGAGGCAGGCATCTGCGCCCCTGAATCGCGCAGCGCGGCGGACACTCGCAACTCGGCAACGGAAAACGGCCCGGACTGCAGTTCGATTCCGTACAAGCGTGCAACGGTGCTGGCAACCGCTTCCGGCGCAGCCCCCGGGCCGTACTGCTGGGCAGCAGCGGCACCGACGTGCCTGAGCACAGACAGTGGATATGTTCCTGTACCCATCGCGGGGTCGATGATGCTGACGTGGGGATTGCGCAACCCCTCGGGCTTACCGAGGTGACTTTTCAGAGCGTCGTCTGTGAGTCGGACCATCGCATCCACCACTTCGACCGGGGTGTAATACGAACCGGATTTTTTGCGCTTCTCGGGGTCGTACGTTCCGAGAAAGTGCTCGTAGAGGTGTAGATAGACGTCGTCGCCGCCAGCAGCGATCGCGGGCCACCGTGCGGCGGAGAGAGTCCGCGCAATTATTTCGATGGCGGTCCATGTGGGGGTCTTGGTGACGTGGGCGGTCAACAGGTCCAAAGCCTTACCCATCAGGCTGTAGTTGCCTTCGAGCTTGCGGGCGACATCGTGCAACGTTCCAGCACTGATGTCGATCCCGTCACTGACAGCGAGCACCAGAGCGAAGACCACCGTCTGTGAGAAGCCGTCTGCGAACTCCTCGTCTCGGGAGTGCGGGAACAACAGTGTGCGCCAGTCTCGAGCGATGCCGAGGAACGGTTGTAGGTCAGGATCTGCGCCAGCTTTGATTGCACGTCGCTCTGCCTTGAGGGCCAACCGAACTTCCTCGCGAAGCATCCGAGCCAGCGGTGCCAATGTGTCGACCAGTTTAGAGACCGATGAGATCGGGGCAGGCTCCCACCGCAAGAAGCCGTTGAGCAGCATCTCCATGCGACTCGGCGCTGTGAGCTTGCCTCGTGTTCGCGTCAGACTGGGTGTGTGAAGGCTGACCGGCTCGTCCACCAGTTCGCCGTATCGCCACAGACGCCACTCCACGCCGTTGGTGTGAAGTAGGTTGGGAAGTTCTTTCAGGCGCTGCCACTGCCGGTAGTTGTGGGTCGTCTTTCCGTAACTCTCTGGGTCGAGACTTACCCCTGGCGCTTTGAGCTCGATGTGCCCCACCAAGACGTCGTTGACACGAACACCGAAATCGGGGCGAACCGATCCGTCCTGCTCTCGAACCTCATCGTGCGCAACGGTTTTCATGCCAGATTCGGCTCCCAGGTCTTCGATCAACCTGGCGACAGGGCCGGAAAGCAGCGCTTCACGCTCTCCCGGCCCGTCGAGCTTGTCTTTGGCAGTGGTGCCGAACTGGGCGATAAGGTCCGCAAACGTCATCTGACTACCTCCATTTGTTGGCAAACCGTAACCGTTGAACGCGCGGGCCCGGCGTCCGGGAGGCATGATCGGCTGGGCCGAGAAGCCACCTTTGTACCAAGCCGCAGGCCTGCACACGACCTAAGCGAAACTTGTCCGATGAACCCCGCGGACCCTGCGCGCCGACCCCACACGGCTCGCGAGATCACAGACATCACTCGCCAGGCAGTGATAGACACACTGACACTCGATCGCGACTATTTCTGGGTAGGCAAACTCGACGAAGTCACTTTCCTGAGCGCCCTATACGACCTGCACGACCTTCCCAGCACCGACCGTCGGTACACGGACGCCGCCGGCGACATACACCAGCACTGCATCAACAACACTGACTGGGGAGAGGGCTGGGTCTTCGGGGACACCAGGTTCAGCATCCGCACCGGTCCAGATGATGCTTTCCTTCGGTTTCTCACCCGCACCGTGCACCCTCTCGTACGAGACCCCGATATCGCAGAATCCATGGTCATTCGCCTCAACGAACTGCTCGCCCCCGACAACTACGAGCTGGTCGCAGACGGAACCATCAGTGGGCGAACACTTTACAACTGGCGACGAATCAGTAGCTTCCATGGCGACCGCCCCGCCGGCCTGGTCCTCGACCGAGCAACACTCGACGACCGTACAACTCTCGATCGACATCTGAGACGTATCGAAGCAAGCATCGCAACGGATCCCGAAGCTGCAATCGGCGCGTGCAAAGAGCTGATCGAGTCTGTGTTCATCCAAATCCTCGATGACCTTGGAGGGACCTACAAGCGCAGCGACGACCTCCCAACCCTCTACAAAGCGACCAGCAAAGCGTTGGACATCGCCGGCAAATCAGTCGAAGGTGACGCCGCCGCGAGCTCGGCCGTCAACGGGCTCTTACGAGGACTCGCCAGCTCGGTACAAAGCCTCGGCGAGCTGCGGAACAAAATCGGAACCGGTCACGGCCGAGGATCTCCGAGCACCGCCGATCGACGACACGCCCGGCTCGCCCTGAACTCAGCTGTGGCCATCAGCGAATTCCTGTTCGATGTATGGGACACACGGTAGATCGAAACGCGCTACTCGAATCGGCCTACGACGACATCCGAGGAGCGTGGCGACGTCCGGTCGATCCGGACCCGTGGTGGTATCCGTTCGCGATCCCCGTCGGGGATTCCGGCGATGAGGCGGCGAAGCGCTTCTCCGTCGGTCGGTCCGTCGCCACGAGTGTCAGGTGCGGACTGTTCGTCAGTGCCCGGCTCTACAGTGGCGAGTGTGAGCGACAACGAGTCCGCGGCCACGGTGCCTGAGCGTGTGCTCGATGAGTGTGCGCACGTGTTGATCGACAAGATCGATCAACTACTCGATCGGGTGACCGACCGCGCTGTGGCAGCACCGACGCCGGGGTCGGCGGCGTGGGAGTTGGAGTGGAGCATCCGAGACACTCCGATCGGACGTACGCGCGTGGCCGAACGCTCCCGTGTGCGAGAGGAATTGGCGCGCCGCGCACTTGCCGGCCTCAGCATCGCCGAAGGTTCCACACTGGCGGTGCCGGCTCGGCACGCTCCCCCGGTCCGGCCCCGCCGGACGAAGCCCGGACGTGTCCACGTCGACGAGGCACAGCTGACATTCTTCTGAACCCGCCGCTCGAACTCGTTTCCCGATGGGTGCAGGCGTACGGCCCCGGCTGCTGTCCTGCGGCACCCGTTTACCGACGCACGGTGCGTTTCTTGGTGCCTGCGGTGGATTTGCGGTCCTCGAATTTCAGTTTGAATCCAAATGTCTTGCTGCCCTGAAAGGTGCTCGCGGCCAGTGCGCCTCGGGCCCGGTAGGTTTTACCTGTCTTGCTCGTGGCGTCGAATTCGATGGTCTCCCCGGCCAGCAGCGCTGCGACTTCCTGCTCGGTGAAGTCCTTGCCGGGCCAGTGGTCGTTGGCACCCCATCCGCGGCCTTTGAACGTGACCGGCTTGCCTTTCCACACTCCGCTGACCAGATCGGTCCGAGGTGCACGCTCCTCGAACTGCGGGTTGAAGCTCACGTGTGGGTACTGCTTGCCGTCCTTGTCCCTCACTCCTGGTTCGAGTTTTCCCGTGCAGGTGAACGTCTTTCCCGACTTCGCGCTCGTCGCGACGATCTCGATGACCCGGCCGGCGAGCAGTGCCGCTACTTCGGTGTCGGTGAACCGGTGGCCGCCGAAGACCCGCTTCGCACGGGTCACGACCGTGCCTGCGTGAGTGAAATGCAGCTCCGGTGGCAGCTCGATCATCTCGACCGTTTCTCGGGTCACCCCGGCCTTGCCCATCCGTGCGGTGAGCTCGCCGGACAACGTCCTCGCATTCGCCGTCATCGTCGCGAGGTCGCGGCGCACCAGATCCGCCACGAGGGACAGATAGTCGGCTGCCTCGCCGGTTCCGGCCTCGATCTGCGCCATCTGCTCGAAGACCTGCTCGGTGATCGTCAGATCCCCGATGTGCGTGCCCGGCAGGATCCGATGGTTGAGTTCACCGATCGCGCTGAGGGTGATCTTGCCGCGCTTCTCGACCATCAGGGCCTTGCCGGCCGAGTTGTTCGTGACCTCGGCATAGGTGCTCGTCCGGGTCGCACCTGTACCTACGCTCCGCTTCTCGAGCTGTTTCATCAGCCATCCCATCGTCGGATGCGGCGGCCGCGGCGGGAAGCCTTCGTGGACGAAGGGGTCCGCGACGCTGCCGAGCGCGGTGACTCCTTCCGGCTGGTCGCCGGTCTGCTGGTCCTCCTCGTCGACGACGAACACACCTTTCCATCCGAGTACTGCGGGCACATTCAGCGTGCCGACGAAACTCGGGTATTTCTCGACGTGCCCGCGGTGCTGGTCGTACTCGTAATCGGGGGCGAGCATCGTCAGGTAGTTCTTGGCGAGGAGCTCGTAGATCTCTTTGCCCAGCTCGCCGTAGGCCTTCTCCACTGCCGCGAGGCTCGGCGGCACGTTGGGCCCTGGACGGTTGGCACCGTGCGCGCCACCGGCCTTGATATGGCTCGTACGTGGGCCGCGATGGCTCAGCGCCGCCGGATCCACGCCCACCACACCGGCGATCGCGTCGACCGATGGAAGCAGCTCGTTGAACTGCTCGATCGAGATGAACTTGTCCTCGGTGCGCGGGTAGGACACCACCTGCGCCTCGTACATCTTCTGATAGGTGTCGAGAACGTTCTTGGCTCCGAAGCCCTTCTTCGCGAGCAGAGACGACAGTCCGGCCAGGTCCATCAGTCTCGGCGGTCCCGTTTTCTTGCGTGTGGTCCCGTCGTGGGCGACCGGTGACGACTGCAGGCCGCCGGGAACATCGTTCTCGTTCTCGAATTGATCGACCTCGGGGTCGGTGTACGTCACGCCGTTCTCGTCCCTAAACCGGTTCTCGTAGAACGCCTTCTTGACGTATCCGTGGTGCGCGTCGAGCCCGTCACCGACGATCACGACCATCGCGGACTTGAGCCGCCCGTTACGCAGTACCGTGCTCGCCCCGGTCGTCTTGGTCGCAACTCTGGTGAACTGCATCGAGAGCATGTCCCACTTCGACCGGAAGTCGGCCTTGCGGTAGTCGCCCTCGGCAGCGATCGCCGTGACCGACCGACGGGCTGTGAATGCCTTACGCAGTGATGCCGGTGTCTCGTCCAGGAACTCCATGCGTTCGAGCTTCTTGTTCTCGAGGCCCAGGTACTCCACGATCTCCCAGCCCAGCAGTGAGCCTTCACCGGTCGGATCGAGATCGGCTGCATTGCAGATGCTCTCGCAGCCCGAGAGGGTCGTCTTCAGTTCGTGGAGCAGGCTTTTGGCGTCCGGATCGATGACCAGCTTGCCGCCGGACACCCGGCGTCGGATTTCTCGCTCCCAGCGGAAGTCGTCGGCGTTCCACGGGAGATGTTCGAGCTCCCAGCTCTTGTACTTGTCGGTGAGAGGCGCGGGCACCATGGCGGAAGGGTCTTTCAATTCCAGCAGGTGGCCGCGAGCGTGGACGATGACGTACTCCGTGCCTGCGAACGTGCCACTCATTCCGCCCAAAGCGGTCGCGAAGTTACGTGCTGCGGAGGGCTTTTCGGTGAGGATTCCGACTTTTCCCATGACAATAGATCCTTCTCTGCGGTTCGTGCGGCGTGTGGACAGCGAGGGTGTTGCCGGTGGCCAGTCGGCTAGAGACCTGCGCTGATGAGGCGATAGTTCGCGACTTTCCAGCCGTCGTCGGTGCGTTCGAGGTCGACGGCTCCGGTGTAGCCGGTGAACGGGGTGATCTCACCGCTGCGGTGTTGGACGACGCGGTCGATGACGACAGCCACGGTGGCCTACTTCGCTGGCCTGTCCGTCACTGTTGCTGGAGCGTGTCCGTTCTGGAATGAAATCGTCGTCCAGGGGATCTACGCATTCGCTGCGCTGGGCGGGGAGGTTGTCAGGCAATTGGCTCCGAACAGGGCCTTGAGATCGCCGTACAGGGCTGGTGTCTTGTGTACTCGAAACTTCGGATCGGTTGCCCACCGTGTCGTCGTCGTGCCGGTCAGGGCGATGTGAACGTCGGTGTTCCCGGGATGGCGTTGCAGAGTTTCACGAAGGGCTTCGATGTTCGGTCGTGTACAGGAGTGCACCGCGAGGGTGAGGGTCATTGGGGAAAGAGATGGGTCGGCATTCCCCAGCTCAGGCACGGAGATGTCGACTGCAACGACTGACGTTCTACCTTCGCGAATACTGACGTTTGCGGTAACAAGTAAGACTGAATCCTCAGTGAGCGCATGTTGGGAGCCGGCGTAGGTCGTCGAGAACACCAGTATCTCGGTGGCAGCGTCGAGATCAGCGATCTCGACGATGGCCCACGACTCACCTTTCTTGTTCACGCGACGGTCGACAGCGGCGACGATGCCACCAATCTTGATCTTCTGGCCGTGACGAACCTTTCCGGCATGCACAGCCGCGATGGAGGTGTCCGTCATCGATCTGAGCGAAGTGGCGATGCCGTCGAGCGGGTGGCCGGACACATACAGTCCCAACATCTCTCGTTCGAGTGCGAGCTTGTGCTTGGTGTCCCACTCCTCGTCCGGCACTCGGACGTTGAACACTGCGGAGATGGACTCGTCGGCGTCCTCACCGCCGAACAGATCGAATTGACCGATCGCCTCGGCCTTCTTGGTGCCCATCACCGCGTCGATTGCGTCGGCGTGAATGAGCATCAGGCCCTTGCGTGGATGGTCGAGTGAGTCGAACGCGCCGGCCTTGATGAGGGATTCGGTGACTTTCTTACTGCAGGCAGTGGCGTCGATCTTGCCGAGGTAGTCCGAGAAGTCGGCGTACTTGCTCGTCTGCTCGCGTGCCCTGATGATCGACGCCACCACGTTGGTTCCTACGTTGCGGACCGCACCGAGGCCGAAACGGATGTCTTTGCCCACCGAGGCGAAGTCGACGCGAGAGGCGTTGACGTCGGGAGGCAGCACGACGATGCCTCTGGTGCGGCAGTCCGCTAGGTAGATAGCGATTTTATCCTTGTCATCGCCGACCGAGGTGAGTAGGCCCGCCATGTACTCGGCTGGGTAGTTGGCTTTGAGGTAGGCGGTCCAGTACATGACCAGGCTGTATCCGGCGGCATGCGATTTGTTGTAGGCGTATCCTGCGAACGGCAGAACGGCCTCCCACAGTGCGGTGACAGCATCGTCGCTGTATCCGTTGCTGCGCATGCCGTTTCGGAAGTTCTCGAACTCGGCGGCGAGAACTTCGGGCTTTTTCTTACCCATCGCTCGCCGGAGAAGGTCGGCCTGCCCGAGCGTGTAGCCGGCCACCTTCTGCGCGAGCTGCATGATCTGCTCCTGATAGACGATCAGGGCATATGTCTCTCCCAATATTTCGCGGAGTGGTTCCTCGAGTTCCCGATGGATCGGGGTTACTGCCTCGCGGCCGTTCTTGCGGTCCGCGTACGCCCAGTGCGCTCCGACCCCCATCGGACCTGGTCGATACAGTGCGTTCGATGCGATGAGGTCGTTGAACTCGGTCGGTGCCATGCGAAGTAGAAGCTCTCGCATACCAGCCGAATCCATCTGGAAGACACCGAGGTTGTCTCCTCTGGCGAGCATCTCGTAGGTGGCCGCGTCGTCCAGTGCAAGGGTGTCGAGGTCGAGGTCGATTCCGCGGTTGGCCTTGATGTTGTCGATCGCGTCACCGATGACGGTGAGGTTGCGCAGACCGAGGAAGTCCATCTTGAGCAGGCCGATGGCCTCGCACGACGGGTAATCCCAGCCGGTGATGATCGCGCCGTCCTGCGCGCGCTTCCACACCGGAATGGCGTCGGTGAGCGGCTCCGAGGACATGATCACCGCGCACGCGTGCACGCCCGCGTTACGGATCAGGCCTTCGAGGCCCTTGGCCGTCTTGTAGATCGTCGCGACGTCGGGGTTCGAGTCGATCAGCGCGCGAACCTCGACGGCCTCCTTGTAGCGCTCGTGCGACGGATCGGTGATGCCCGCAACCGAAATGTCCTTGGCCATGATGGGCGGCGGCAACGCCTTGGTGATCTGATCGGCGATCCCGAAACCGGGCTGCCCGAACTGCACGCGCGCAGAGTCCTTGATGGCCGCCTTGGTCTTGATGGTGCCGAACGTGATCACCTGAGCAACGCGATCGCTGCCCCACTTCTCGGTGGCGTAACGCACCATCTCACCGCGGCGACGATCGTCGAAGTCGATATCGATATCGGGCATCGACACACGCTCGGGGTTGAGGAATCGCTCGAACAACAGCCCGTGTGGCAACGGATCGATGTTGGTAATACCCATGGAGTAGGCCACCAACGATCCGGCCGCGGAACCACGGCCCGGCCCGACCCGGATACCGACGGAACGGGCGTAGTTGATGAGGTCACCGACGACGAGGAAGTACGCCGGGAACCCCATTTCCAGGATGACGCTGATCTCGTACTTGGCGCGGTCGCGGTACTCCTGCGGCACACCGCTGGGGAAACGCCATTCGAGGCCTCTGTCGACCTCTTTCGTCAGCCAGCTGCCTTGGGTATCGCCCTCGGGAACCGGGAAGATCGGCATCCGGTCGCGGGGTGCCCACACCTCGTCGTACGGCTGGACTCGCTCGGCGATGAGCAGCGTGCTGTCGCAGGCACCGGGCACCTGGTCATCCCACAGTGCACGCATCTCGGCGGCCGACTTGAGGTAGTAACCGTCGCCGTCGAACTTGAAGCGAGTGGGGTCACTCAGAGTCTTACCGGTCTGAATGCACAGCAGCGCCTCGTGATTCTCGGCAGCATCCTTGGTGACGTAGTGGCAGTCGTTGGTAGCGAGCGGCGGGATGGAGAGCTTCTTACCGATATCGAGCAGACCCTCGCGGACACGCCGCTCGATGGACAAGCCGTGATCCATCAGTTCCAGGAAGAAGTTGTCCGGTCCCCAGATCTCCTGCCACTTGGCAGCAGCTTCGAGCGCCTCACGCTCCTGACCGAGCCGAAGACGCGTCTGCACCTCCCCCGACGGGCATCCAGTGGTGGCGATGATGCCCTCCGCGTGCGAGGCGATGATCTCCTCGTCCATGCGCGCCCATTTGCCGAGCTGGCCTTCGATCGACGCGAGCGAGGACAACTTGAACAGGTTCCGCACGCCGGTGGCGTTCTCCGCCACCATCGTCATGTGCGTGTACGCACCACTACCGGAGACGTCGTCGGACTTCTGGCTCCGCTCACCCCACAGCACGCGCTTCTTGTTGAACCGCGATTCCGGGGCGATGTAGGCCTCGATACCGATGATCGGCTTGATACCGGCCTTCTTGGCCTCGTTGTAGAACTCGCTGGCCCCGTACATGTTGCCGTGGTCGGTCATGCCGACCGCCGTCATCTCCAACCGCGCCGCCTCGGCGAACATGGCCCCGATCTTGGCGGCACCGTCGAGCATCGAATACTCGGTGTGGTTGTGCAAATGCACGAACGACGTTCGACTCATGGTCACCCCGATCAGCTAAGAACGCCTACTGGTTGTCGGGATCACCTCGTCCCCAGTAGCCATATGAGCAGCTAGAGTCACAATGAGTCGAACAATCGACACGCGTAGTCGAACAACTGTTAGATGTAGAGCAGGTGGCGAAGTTGGATCTGGATCTGTCCGCGCTACGCGCGGTGGTCGCTATTGCCGATGAGGGTCAGTTCAGTCTGGCTGCGTCTGTGTTGGGTGTAAGTCAGCAAGCGGTGTCCAAGCGAATCGCCAAGCTCGAGGGCCAACTCGGCACTCGTTTGTTCGAGCGGCAGACCGGCAACGTCGCGCTGACCGTTCACGGTGCTCGCTTTCTGCCGCACGCGCGCACAGTCCTTACATCGGCCGACACTGCAATCGCAGCGGTGCGAGAACTGCAGGTACTCCGTGTCGCGGTGCATGGTGCCCAGATCGTCGACGGAAACCTGATGAGGTTCTACTTGGAGAGGCACCCGGACGCCCAGATCGAGCTCATCATGATGGGACCGTCGAAGACATCGCGAGACGCGGTGGTCGCCGGCCGAGTGGATGTTGCATTCGCCCGCCATAACTGGAGTGCTCATCGTTTGCCGACCTATGTCAATGCTGCGCCGGCCTACCTCGACGCTCTGCATCTGTTGGTCGGTAGCGGCCATCCGCTCGCGCAACGCGACCACATCGAGTTCGACGACCTCGCCGACCTCACCGCATGGGTGCCCGGAGCCGGATTCGACTCCGAAGTAGGCGACTTCTACCGCCAGCTGAGCGCCAGTTGCGGCGTCACAATCAACTCCGAGCGGCACCCCGGCGGAATAGGTTTCACCAACATCCTCGACCGCATCGCGGACTCCCAGTCGTTAGTCACTTTCGGCGGCGAAGGAACCACAACGCCGTGGCATCCCAATATTCGTCGTGTACCCATAGTGAACCCCACGCCCGCCTACCCCATGGCACTGCTGTGGCGAGAGACAGCAAGCTCCCATCCTGCGCTCAACTCGTTGATCGACTTCGTCGCCGGCAGCTACCGCAGCAACGAAACCAGCTCTGTATGGCTACCAGAACCAGATCGCGCATTGTTCCGAAAATGACCGCCGCACCACGCAGGTGCGCACTCCACTCAAAAGGGATCGCCGACAGCCGTTGCTGTACAACGCTTTCTGAGATGAACAAGCCTTTCCGCAAGGGCCACGCCCGCAACCCGGAATCAGTCAAAATCGATTGCAACAACAACAGTTCACCGGCTAGAGACCCTCAGAGCGGACCTTGAGCGGCGTCCCGTCACGGAATGAGCCGCCTCCGGACGAGCCTGCCACAGTGAGCGCCACGTTGACCAACACCCTCTGAGGCGGATCGACGATGCGGCGCGTGGGGGGATCGAAGGTCACAGGCCAGTTCTCGTACAGATCACCGTTCATTGCGCGACCGCCAATCGGTGCGGCCGGTGGACGGGAGTTGCGTCGGTACTCGCGGGGGCCCAATGCACGCCGTGCTCGCCGAACGTGGGTGCAGTGAGGGTGTAACGGCCTGTGCGCTGGGTGATTCCACGTCCGTGGACGGCGGTCTCGATGGTGATCGAGCGGATACGGCCCCTCCCCTGCTCGATGCCGCCGTAGCCGACGGGCCGAGACGAAATCCTCACGTCCAGACCAGGCATTCGACCGTCCGTGATCGCGAGTACTCCTGCGTGAGTACGGTTTCGGGCCAACAGGGCACGCGCCCGGGTCGGCGGTACGTCGCGACCATGGACAGTGGTCACCACAAGATCGAGGCCATCGAGACAAATACTGGCGGCGTCGAGAGGGTCGGCTTGACCGGGATCGATCAACGCGATCTTCGACAAGTCCCCGCCGTGTTCGTGGACGGCAAGGAGCCCGAACTTGGGTTGACCGATCAGGGCGACGTGGTGGCCGGCCGCAGTGGCGGAGGCGACAAGTCCGACGAGAATCGATCCGGCACCGGTGATCGACAGGGCCGTTCCGCGGGCCAGTGCGCCGCGTGGGAGCAGTTCCGACAGCGGCATGGGCACCGGCAGGGTTTTCAGGGTTCGCGAGCGCACAGGGACACTCAGGGCTCGTTCATCGCCTTCGGTCGCGGCGGCCTGCGCGTGCGGCTGCGGCGGGGCGAATACGGGCGAGTCGTCTGAATCGGTGGGAGCGTGGTCTCGGCGTCCAGGGATCGCAGCCATGCTGCGGCGCAGAGCGGCGAGCTGTGCGGCCTGGTCCAAGGTGGTGAGGTCGGGGATCGAGTCGACGGTACCGGCCATGAGCTGCGACCTTTCGCCGAACGGATCAGTCCCCTCAATCTATGGGAACATACGTTCGATGTCGAACTACCTGCGTACGTCCGATCCCCGCACTGATTCCTGAACCCTGGCGGCGTTCACGAGGTATTCGAGACGGAGTTCGGGGTCGGCCGTCAGGTGGCGATGTTCGGCGAGCACCCGGCGGACATGCTCAAGGCCTGCGCGCACGGTGGGGTCGTCGGGGTCGTAGCCCTCATCGACGATGGCGGCGCGTTCGATCGGGTCCATACCTACTTGGACGCGGCGGCTTCTGGTGCGGTTCCGGCGTCGTAGATCAGATCGTCGGCCCCTTCGTAGCGGTAGGCCCGCTGCCCACTCGGCAGGGTCACCCACCCCGACTGCCCGTGATCAGGGTCCGGATCGAAGCTGCGGTCATCGGTCATCGGCCAAGTATCCCTCAATCAGATTGCGAAACCGATCCCATTCAAATACCGGGCTACGCTGCCGGCGAGGACGCACCCATGTGGCCCGGAAGTTGCGCCTGTCACCAGTCCCAGGACCACTGCGCTCCGCGCACTACACAACCGATCTCGGCGGTACTTGATCGTCGTCCGCCCTGGCATCGGCGGTAGCGGCTGGGGCCAGCCTGATGAACATCTCGACGCAGAGTGCTCGACCTTTACTGGCGTGGTCGGCTTCGGTCGTACTCCTGGCGTTGATGGCGGCGGCTCCGAGATCTCCGGCCGCGCGGTAGAGGAACGATGTCAGGAGGGCGAGGGTGCGTGGAGCGGGAGTGGTGACGATGGGAGGCTCTCCTTGCTTGATTGCGACATCCGAACTCGATCGACTTCCAGAGCGGCGTGTAGGACGGAAGCTGTTCATGAGCTGTAGCCCCAGGTATGGAACCTTGTTTCTGTACATGCCGGGCAGTAGTTTTCGTCGTCGTGACTCCACCCGGGTGGAGTCACGATCGCGGCGACGGCGGCGCGCCTGTCGAAAGCTGGTAGACCGCATCCGGTGCACCAAACATCCCACCGCTGCGCGCATTCGATTCGATCGGCTTGTGTGATTGCTTTCCCAATCAGGACTGCAGCAGCAGCCGAGACCACAAGTGCCCCAACACCGACCATCAAAATTGAGATCGTCATCTGCAACCTATTCCGCCTGCTCGTCGGTGCCGATTGCTCCGTCGGTAGGCCCCGTTGCGGGGTCGTCCTCGGGTCGAACTGCGCGGAAGTCTGCGCGCGGCATGATGTCTGGATGGAATCGCCATGGAGCGCGGCGTTCTCGTCTGTGCGGTGGCGGTGAGGGGTTCTCGGTTGCCATGGTTCTTTCCTTTCGTCGATCAGTCTGTGTCGATGTCTTCGAGTTGTACGACGAGCCTTTCCCCGACGGGCTGACCCGGTCGCTCGTAGGGGACGAAGTGCGAGTTGACAACGCGATAGCGGGTGCCACGCGGAAGGAGATGGCTCGTGTCGTCTCCCTTGTCCGATGCTCCGAGGTACAGGCCTCGCGTTGTCTGGATCTCGAAGACTGCGTCCGTCGGATGGCTGTGCGCGTCGAGCTCGTGGATCGAGTGGCGGGCGCCGGTGAAGCGGTCGAAGGCTACGACCGAGCCGGGTGAGAGGGTCTCCGGTAGTTCGGATGGATGGATGACGGCGTTGGGCAAGCTCACGACGGTGTAGACCAGGTGTCCACGTCCGGACTCGCGCTCGTACCGCTGGATGGCGCGGTCGACCCGCTGGATGTGGCGGCGCTGGTCGTCATCGAGCCGCACTGCATCGCCGTTGACATCGGACAACGCGTCGTTGGTGCGCTTCCAATTGTCTGGATCACCGATCAGCGAGCTCATCGCGCGGTACTGGGCATGTGGAACGTTTTGCTCGACAGTTCTCTTGGTAGCCGATCGTGCATTGCGCTGGCGTGCGCTGAGACTTCGGCGGAGTTCGATTGCAGCCGGCAGCGTCCGTCTTTTTCGTTCGTTCGTGATCGGCGCGGTGGTGTTTCGAGGAAAGGCTCGTTCGAGGTCGCGGCGCGCGCGTGTGAGACCGGGGAGTCCTTCGATGTCGGTATCGAGACCGCGGGCGTGCTCCCGGTTCGCGGCTCGGTCGGCGAAGCTTGCGTGGGGTAGAACTACCCCCTGCTTCTTCTCCAGGTCTCCGCTGGATCCACGGTCGGGGTCGAACGCGCCCCCGTCTGGGGTGACGCGATTGCGACTACGGCGCGCGGACGACATCGAACTCTGCACTGACGGGATCTCGCGGTTCTGGGCGCATAGGGAGTACTGCCATCCCGCGCCGAGCGGCTTGGCTGACGCGACCTGCAGCGACGCCGAGGTGTTCGACGGCGCTGCAGGTGCACGATTGTCGGGTGCCGCCACCCGGCGACGCGACTGCCGGGGTGAGGGTCATCCCGGCCGACCGGGCAGATCGGTTGGGGTTCCAATCGTCCATGCGACATCGACGACGTCGGACAGGGTCCGACTCAGGTGGCCACAACTGGTGCATTCGCCGGGCAGTTTCTGCGAGACGAGAGCGAAGAAATGCTCGTCGCACGCGAGGTGGGCCATGAGCTGCCCGCCGGCGCAGCAATCCTTCATCGCCACGGCCCACCGTGCACCCCGTGGCGCGGATCGTCCGTCCCGAGAACGGGGTTCCAGCGAGCAGACGTCGCATGCAAGCTCGATATGGGTGATGGCGTCGGTTCGTTCGGTGCTCATCGCACGGCCCCCTCTGGTTGTCTACGGGATTCCACGTCAGCTCGCCATGGCGTCGTGTTCGCTGTGCTCGTTGTGGTGGTCGTTCTGGTGGTGCTCGGATGCCGGCCCGTCGTGGTTCTGCTGTCCGCTCTCGTGCCCATGGGGTTCGCCGCCGGTGCTGTCTGTATCTGCCGACGGGCTCGGCGCGGGCTCTTTCTTGGTGGTGGCAGGTTTTGCGGCTCCCTTCAGTGATGGGCGGACGTAGCCGCCCTTCTTCAGTTGGGCGGTGGTGAAGCCTGCAGCTTTGGCGGCGTCGTAGGCCGCGATGAACTCGGCGGTCGACTCGACGTGTTCAGCCTGGGCTTTGGCGACTGCATCGGCCTTCTGTCGGCTGTTCTCGGCTGCTTCGACGAGGTTGCGCATCGCAGTGAACTGCGGGCCGAGGATCTCGCGGGTGGTTGCATCGGCCTGGTCGGCGGTCTTGGGCATGATTTCCTTCTTTCGTGTTGTGTGCAAGGGACTTTCATTCATCATGGAAGGAGGTTTGCGGTCGATCTGGTGGTCAGTTCATTGGTTCCGACTCACCTGCAGGGGTCGCAGCGGTGTCGTCGAGACCGCAGAGTTGCCTGGCCGCGGCGGCATCGCCGCGGGTGATGGGCAGGGCGTATATCTGAGCCACGCGAAGGTATTTCGCTGCAAAGGCACACGCGAAGTCGCTGTTGTCCGGATGCCATCGAGAAAGACCGCGCTGAGCTCTGTCTTCGACTGCCGGCGCGCTGGCGACGATGATGTTGTTGTGGACGTCGCTGACGAATCGTTGCTGCTGTTCAGGTGTCCACGCAGCCGCGCCCAACGTCCACGCAGCATCCAATGGGTAGACGTAATCCGTTGCCGCAACCTCTTTTTCAGTTGCCACATCGTATTCGGCGGTGGCACCGGTGTATGGATCGTTCAACACGCCCTGTGCCACAACGCAATTGTCCGTCCCGGCAACGAATGTGACGTCGTCGAGCTCCGCTGCCAACGCGATGTTCATGGTGTCGCATCCGTGATCGCTCTCCGGCGGCCGCACCTCGAGTTCCACCGATCGCCGATCATCGGGCCACCTCGCCGCGCTGTCGAGATCGGCGACGACGGGCAACGCGTCGAGAAGGCCCGCAACGGTGATGACGTCGTGGAAGACCTGGGGCGGTGGCGGTGACGAGTCAACCTCACGGTGGTGGTCCGTGGTTATAACCACGACGGCCGCGGCCGCCACGGCGACCATCGCGGCGGCCGCACCGGCTGTCCATGCGATCTGATGTGTCTTCGCCATCGTGGCGATCACCTCTTCGGGAGCTGTCGAGTTCGGGGAAGAAAAGAAATCTGTGGCGGGACGACGTGCAGGGAGGAGAAGGGTCAGGACGCGACGAGGGCGAGCGCCGTGCCGAGTACGAGATACGGGCCCAGCGCGATATGCGACCGCGCAGGCTCGGATCGGATCGCTCGAAGAACTCGGGCGACGATCACTCCGACGAATGCCGTCAGAATCGAGAACACCAGCGCCGCAGGGAGAGCTGCCCATCCGACGTAGCCGAGGACCATCGCGAGCGAGACCGTCAGGCGCGCATCACCGATACCGATTCCGCCGCGCAGAAGAACGGCAAGCGCGAAGAACACCACACCTGCTGCAGGGCCGGCGAGGAGGGCGCGGCCGACCGCGCCCCAGGTGCCGTGAACGACTCCAGTGAGCAGAATCATTGCTGCAGTTCCACCGGCGGCCAGATACGCAAGAGCGGACGGAATCCGTTGCACGCGTTGATCGATCCACGCAATCCAGGGCAATACGAGAGCCAAGAACACCAAAGCCGCATGCGGTGAACTCGCCGGAGTGCTGGCGGGCACAGAGACGACGCCCCACACGACGCCGGAGACGATGACGGGAACTTTCGTCCCCAGCGCCGCCTCGTCGACAGAGATCTCGACCCGTTCACACACCGCGATGACCGTGGGCCGCAGCGCGGCCGCCAGGAGTGCGCCGACGATCCCAGCCATCGCAACGATCGAGATGCGGCTGACAGCCGCAATCCCGGCTCCTGCCTGGGTGCCGGCCCAGGATGCCGACGAGGCCACGATCAAGACCCAGAGGAGGCCTGCCGCCAGGGCGACAACGACACTTCTGACGTAGTCGCTACGCAACATCAGCTTCTCGTTCACCATCAGAACGAGCGGCGTACACGGCCATCCGGGCACGGTAGCGAATCTTCTTCTTCAGCGCTGAGCCGAGATCGATTCCGAGCACGTCCGCGAGATGCTCCGTGGACCACTGCCTCCGAAGCGCGATCGAGACGATCTCTGCCTGCTCTGCAAGTGTGAGCGGCAGTCGCCATTCGCCGCACAACCGACGGTAGACGGCCGCCTCGTCGATGCCGCGGATGCCTCGGGGCGAATGTGGACGCGCTCGAGGGTCGTCGATTTCGTCGTCGTCCCAAGCAAGCGGCGTCGCCCATCCCTGCTCGCGGGCTGCGTTCCGTACCTGTTCGTCCGGACCTGGTGTCATGGAGATCTGGTCGTAGACATCGTTGATGACGGACCAGACCTCACTGGGGACGACTTGATCAGACGGCAACGTCGAGAGCTTGGGGACCGACAGTCCGGTCAGTTCGGACAGCGCTTGCACCGAGTAGCCCATCGCGACGAGTGCCCGGATTCGTCGCTGAGCTCCGACACCGAGTGTCATCGCCCGACCCCGGCTGGGGTGGAAGGTGACGCCGAGAATCGCTTTCGAGATGCTCGCGGTGATCTCGGTACATCTGAGGTTGGCGACCGTTTCCACATCGCTGAGGTTGAGCTTCGTCAGGTCGAGGATCATCTGGTCGGGCATGCCGCCGAGCCGTAAGGACAGCAGATGGCGGCGGGCCGGGCCGGAGGGCACCGATGAGGTACTCCCACGGCGAGATGTTCTGTTAGATCCCGCCGCGGGAGCGGAGCGAGGCTGCGCACGCGCAGCACCACTGCCGTCGCTCGTCGGACCGAAGGAACCACCCCTCGGCGTCGTCGAGCAACTCCATGAACCGGTATTCCGGTCGCGATTCATTGTATTGCTATCGGGCACTGCATCACACAGTGCGGGGGGAAGTTTCTTTTGCGTACGCGAAACCACGTCGACGTCAGTCATAGTGCATCCCTTTTCAGTTGATGCGGTTGGTCAGACCGCACATCAGATGTTGGGGACACTACCTCGCGGGAGTGCATCGCGTCCAGACCGTCGGGTCGTTTTTCTTCGGTGATGAGAGCGCCGCGGTCGTACAGTCCGCCGGCCGCAACGCCGGTATAACGATCTGCCTCGGCTCTTGTTCGGCATGCGACGAAGGCTGCGAGCGGGCAGATCTCGCATGATTCGAGGAGATCCGCTGCAGCGAGGGTTGCTTGCCGGCGGCGTTCGAGGCGTGGGAGCCGTGACTGCAGCATCTCTGCGACGGTCACTTCACGCGAGGCCCAGTTGCTGTCTCGGACACACTGTCCGAGTGGCATCGTGAACGATTCTCTGCTCGCGATCGCGCGTAGTTCTGCGCGGCGACCACTGGTGGCTTTCGTTCTCATCCCCGGTCACCTCCGTGCAGACGAGCCTGTCGGGCTGAATAGGCGGTGCGGCCGGCGCTGATCGCGACGGCTCCGAGTGCGATGACGACAGCGAGAGCGACGATCAGTCGTCGACCGTCGAGACCGGCACCGTCCGATGCCGGGATCGCCACCATCGGGGATGCCTCGCTGGCGATCAGGATGGAATGGTCGACCATCCAGGCGATGGCTGTCGACCACCACAGGCCTGCGGATCCGAGAGCCATGGTGGCCGCGAGGGGGGCGATCCAGATCAGCGCCATCTGATCGTCGTCCGAGAGTGCTTTGCTGTTGTTGCCGTGCTGGGGCATGTGGTTGTTCCTCTTCTGATCGAGTGTCTCGCAGGGTGATTCAGGTGGCGAGGGCAAGAGGGCGACGAACTTGAACGGTCACATCGAGAGGAATGTCGAGCACCCCCTCGGCATCGCCGTCGCCGCGCCAGGTCAGCCCGACCATGTCGTCGCCGGAGTCGTCGCCGTAGATGGCGGGCTCGTTGTCGACGACCACCCAGATCCCGGCGTCCTCGTCGAGGAGAATCAGGTCGCCGGCCACGAGGTCGACCGGGGCGGTGTCTTCGGATTCGCCGTAGCCCTCCCAGTCGTCGACGTCCGAGTCGGAGTCGGGCACCACCTGCAGGTGCGGGCGGTCGAAGCGCACCGGCGAGGCCGGCACGAGGACGGCATGCTCCTCTTTCGACGTCTGAGAGTCGTGCGCGGGCTCGCGAACGGCGGGGGTGTCGAGGTTGAGCATTGCCATCGGCGACGAAGCGCGACGAGCGGTCTCACTGTCCGCGCGAGTCTTTCGCCTGGCGACGGGATCGAGGTTGGGATGGTCCGCCGCGCGCGCCCACGGCGCACCGGTGACGTGATGGAAGCGGATCTCTTCTTCACCGTCCTCGGTGCCGCCGGGATCCGGGTCGAGAATCACCAACCGCTCGTGCCGCACTTCGAGAGGACGCAGGCGGTCCAGCACTGCGGCGTCCTCAGTGTCTGGCGCGGTTTTGCGGGGGTCGGGAGTGAAGTAGGTCTGAATTTCGACGGCTTGGTTGTGGTCGTTGACACTGGTCGCACGCCCACGACATCCGCGTGGGATACCGACTCCGGTGGTTGCCGATTCCCACATCATCATCGCGCCCTGCGGACTCAACCGACCCATCGATACGCGCTGGCGAAAGTTGTCTCGCATGTCTCCGCCGAAGTACTCGGCATCGGGACGCTGCGTTCCCAACACCATGTGGCACTTCGCTGTGCGACCTTTTCGCCCGATCGACGCCACTTCCTGAAGGGTCTTCGGCTTGGTGGGGTCGCCCTTACCTTTGATGCTCGAGTACCAGTTGAGCAGGTTGCCACGAAAATCGGCGTACTCGTCGATGAACAGAACGACAGGCTCGAAGTCGGCCTCGGTAGCTTCTCCGTTGACGATCAGCGAGTACCGGGTTTCCATCAGCTTCCAGAACCGATGAATTACTGCGATCTGGTGCTCCATGTGACTGGCGACGATCTGCACATTCGGCCAGTCCTGGAACCCCAAGAACTCGACCCCTTTTCCGTCGACGACCCACACAGGCCAGCCGTGCGCGGTGAGCTGTGTCAGCAGGGTGTGAGCGGTGACGGTCTTTCCGGTTCCGGATGCGCCGACGAGCATGAAGTGCGGGTCGATCGCCGGCCGCCACACCATGGGGTTGCCGTCCTCGTCTTCGCCGTACGAAATCGCGACCGAGTCGTAGTCGGAGTGCGCCAGGTCGCTGAGGTCGACAGCGGACTTTTCGTCGACGAGACCGGCCGGGTTGTAGAGCTTCTTCGGAAAGGTCGGACGCACCTCGAAACGCACCCAGTCCGTTTCGAGGTTCCAGCGAGCACGCCACCGCCCGGGCAGATTGACGCTCACCACGCGCTGCACTCGGGCCCGATAGCCCTCGGACTCGAGTCGATGTCCTACTTCGTGAGTGGCCTCGACAGCGAGTAGATCCCCGGTGCTCGGGTCCGTCTCGTGCTTGGTGATCTTTCCGGTGGGGCCGAGCAGCGCGAGAATTGTGCGCGTGGCTTTGACGAGTTCGGGCGATAGGTGCGTCTCGGAGATGGACCGAGTGTCTGGGACGAGAACGAGCCGGCGTTTGCGTGTGTTGTGCTTCTGGATCCGGTATCGGCCCCAGTTCTGCTGGGAGAGCAGTTCGACGACGCGGGGCTCCCACTGTTCGTCGAGAAGGAGCGCGGCCGACTGGTATCGGACGGTGATCCGGCCCGGGCGGCCGGGCCATTGTCCGCTCCACCGAGTCGCCGTCATTACTTCGCGGGTCGGCGGTGCAGCGGTCAGCCTGCAGAGCTGCTCGATAGCCCGATCGGTCTCCTCGGCTCGGATCGTGGCTCGATAGCCGTTGTAGCTGACGGCCGCGCCCGCCCCGACGCCGAGGGCTGCCCCGCCCCATGCGATCGCGGTGTCGAGGTCGAGTATCGGGCCCAGTGCTGCCGACACGACTCCACCGGTCACGCAGAGCACGCAGTTGCGGATCCACGGATTGTTTCGGGGCTCAAGCGAGGGTGCATCACGCAGCGACCGGTATCCGTCGAGGGGAGCCTGAGTCGGACTAGGTAGCGCGCACATCACGCATCCCGGGTAATCGTGATCAGGAATTCCTCACCGGACGTCCGGCGCATCGTCGCGGTCAGTGCAACGCTGCGGCGGCCGACTTCGTTGTTGAGATGGGACGGGTTGTAGTCGAGGGTGAAACCGCACGCGGCATTGGGCCGGCAACGCACTGCGCGGACCGCCGCATCGACGAGCCTGATCAATCGCTCGTCCTCGGAATCGACGAGCAGGTTGCTCGAATCCCACTCGACGACGAGTGACCAGACCTCGTCGGTGGTTGCGATGGTCACGATCCGGTCCGCGGGATCGTTGAGCTTGAACGTCTCGATGCGAGCGAAGTTGGGTAGCGCTCCCCGATCGATGACAGGGCTGAGGGGGCCGGACGCGGATCGGCTGCTTCTCGACCGTGCCCTCGCTACGTGTAGTCGTGTCGGTGCGCTCATGGGACTCCCTGTCTCGTCGTGCCTTCTCGAGAACAGGTAGATCCAGATGCGCCGACTTCTGTGACAGCTGCGGGGAATCTTTTTTCGACAACCCTTCATCTCGCGCAGCAGCGCATGCGTTCATCGCCTCATCAGTGGCGCACCGATCGGTCACCGGTGGTCTATCGGTGATGGTGCGGCCGGAGGCCGGCGCGTCGAGTCCCGTGTTGCGACCGACCGTCCCAGGAGCAGCTATGTGCGCTCGACACCCCCTTGACATGGGGGGTACGCTGCAAACGGCGGAGCGAAGCGAGCAAGGCTTGCAGCGACCTTCCCACATCCGGGGCATATAACCGCCGATTCGCTTCAGCATCGGTGCCTCATCAACGGCTCATTGGATGTCGTTCGATTCCCCTCTCACGCACCCTTGAGCAGAGTTCTTCCACCAACTGCCGCGCCGGCATGACCGCCACGAGATTCGATATGCACAAGCTGCCTGAGGGGTCTGGTCTTTGCATCGAGGATCTGCGAGTCAAAGCGTCGACGCATTCCGTTGCCAGGTAGCGCGAGAGGGTCATGAGCGGGCACGGACACATCGATCGTGAGGCGTGGTCCCCGCCCAGGGCAGTCGGTTCAGCGGCCGGCGGCCATTCGTAGTGTCGGGACCAGCGAGACGTCAGAAGTCGAGCGTGTCCACACTCCACCCGGCTGCGGTCGGCACTGCCGAGACCCACACGGTCGTGGTGGAGTCGACGGGGACCGTGGCGTCCGAGGTGACGGCCGATTGCGTTATCTCCGCGACTCGATAGATTCGCTCGGCGGTATCTGCCGGGCATCCGGAGCAGCCGATCGAGACAGTCGCGGTGATTTCGGCGTCTTCTTCCTTCCACTGTTCCCACTGGGCACCTGGGCCGCGTTCGGTCGTTGCAGGGGTGGAAAGTTGAGCCGCGAGGTTTTCGGTGAACCATCGGCGGGCGCGCAGAAAAGCATCGGTCGAGCTCGTGTCGGTGCTGGGGTACCAGGTGAACGAGGTCGTCAATGCTTGTCGGATTACGGTCTCCGCGGCGGCGGCATCGCTACTGATCGGAGCGGGGGTCTCAGTTGTCTCGAACGGCTGTGGGGTGATTTCGGGTAGCGCAGGCGCGATCGGCCCGCTCGTTGTCTCCGGTATCGAAGCAGGCTCATCGGGGTCGGGTGAGCTGCAGGACCAGGCGATGGCCACCACGGCTACAACGGCGACGAGTGCGGCTATAAGGCGTCGGCCGACAATGGACATCAGATCCTCCGAGCTTTCATTCCAGCCATCAGCGGAGCCTGCTTGACGACGTCTCCTGTCGTGGGGGCATGGATCATCTGACCGCCACCGATATAGATGCCGACGTGCCCTGGGCCGTTCGCCTCGAACGATCCGAACACGAGATCACCGGGCATCGCTTGATCGATCGGGATCTCCGAACCCACTCCCCACTGGGCCTCGGAAGTGCGCGGCAACGTGATGTTCTTGCCCGAAAAGTAGGCAAAACTCGTCAGGCCCGAGCAGTCGAATCCCCCTCGGGAGGGACCGTTGATATCTCCGCCGCCCCAAACGTAGGGGGTTCCGAGGTACTGGCGTGCGGCCTCGACGACATTGTCTCCGTCGGCGCCGGTCGGTACGAAGCGGCCTATGGAACCTTCGGATGTGTACTGCGCTTGTCCGGCCAGAATCTTCGCCACATAGGGCTGTGTTTGCGTGGTGTAGTCACCGCCGGACGGCATTCCGCCGGCGGCGAGCACTGCGCCAGGGCCCGCGTTGTAGGCGGCAATGGTCAGTGCCGTCGGGTCACCCTTGACTTTTCCTGCTGCGATGGCGGCGGTGATATCGCCGTTGATGGCGCACATGAAGTGGGCTTGCGAGATAACAGCATCGCCGATTGAGTTCGGGTCGGCCCGGCCGTCTCCGTCGTAATCTTTGCCCCACGTCGCCCATGTACCGGGCATGAATTGTGCCGGTCCCATCGCGCCGGTGCTCGATACCGGAGCGTTGGGACCGTAGCGGAACCCGTTCTCTGCAGAGAGCTGAGAAGCGATCAGAGGAGCACTCACGCCCGGGCACACAGCCCCTGCTTTGCGAATCCACGGCTCGAACTCCGGCGGCACGGACCCGGTTCGGAGATCTCCGCCGGCCGTCCCGAAGCCACAATCGACAGCAGTGCCGACGCCGGTCGGCGAGCCGGCACCGGCCGATTGCGGGCTCCCTGCCTGACCGAGTTTGATCATCGGGTCGATAGCCGTACCGCCCTGCAGACGGCCACCTTCCCAGTACTCGAAGTGCAGATGTGGGCCGGTGGAACCGCCGGCATTGCCGATGTCGGCGATATGGTCGCCGACCTTGACCTGTTGTCCCTCCTTGACGAGGACGCCGTTGGGGTACATATGCCCGTACACGGTGGAGACCGGTTTTCCGTCGACGATCGAGTCGAGAACGATCCACATTCCGAAGCCTTGAGCGGGCTCAGCTTTGACGACAGTGCCGTCGAGGGCCGCGTAGATCGGGGTACCGATCGGGCCTGCGAAGTCGACACCTCGGTGCATCGTCCCCCACCGCTGCCCGAAGGGGGACGTCATCGTGGTCGTGCCATCGCGGGTCGGCTTACCGATCGGACCGGACGGCGTCAGCGGCGACGAGTCATCTCCACCGACACCGGACGAGACCGTGGGAGCGCAGCCGCTCGAACCCGACGACGTGACGATCACGATGACCACCAACGGAACGAGAACAACTACACCGAGAGCGGCGATCCCGGCCGCCAGAGCGAGCTTCCACCATCGACGTGGCGTTTTCGAGTCCGGCGACACCACCGTCTCAGGTGGGGCCACCAAAGTCATCGCCGCGCACCTGACGCAGCTCGATGGAGGATCTCCGTCGGATTCGTAGTGGCACCTGGTTCGACGGTCGGTCGTGCACGACGCGGAGCACTCGCCGGCCGCGAGGACCGGGCGGGAAGCAGTAGCGGTGACCCCTCATCGGTGGAGTACTCACGGAACCGTCCGCCTCCGGGTCCGGTCACAGTGGCACGGCTGACCCGAACTTCTCGGCTTCCAGGAGTCGACAGCGCGGGCGCGGTGGCCACCGGACGCTTGATACCGGGCGCGTTCGTTGCCCTGTCGGCAGAGCTGCGGGCCGATCGGTCCGCGGCGGAGCTGGGAGCCGGAGTGTGGGATTGACCGGCCCCGACGACCGACTGCGTCGGGGGAAGGTCGATGTTGACCGGCTTTTGAAGCCGGGGATGGGTTTCGGCGGCCTTGGGCGTGCTGGCGCTGGCGGCCTCGGCGGCTTTGGCGTCGCTCCGTCGACCGACGACTTTCTTGACACCGGCCGTTGCGATTTTTCCGGCCGAGTAGACCACGGCAGCAGTCCCCAGCGTCGCTGCACTGCTAGCGGCTGCTGTCCCGTCGACGAGAGCTTTACTGGCTTTGGCGGTTCGAGCCGTCGCGTGGCTGGCTGTCTTGGCCAGTCCCTTTCCGCCCTGATAAGCCTGGCGGGCAACCTGCCCGGCATAGGCAGCTTGTGCGAGTGGACTTGTGGGGGTCTTGGTCGATATCGCGGTCGGTGCCGCTCCTGGTCTACTTCCGAGCTTGCGCGCGAGGGCGTCGGAGGCTTTCCGTAGGCCTTTCACTGCGCGGCGGTAGAGAATGATGCCCGCGATCAGAACGATGTCGGTCAGGATGAACTTCATCATCAGCGGAGAGTCACCGTCTCCTCTGAACAACTGTCCGATCACGATCATGTACCCGACGAGAAACACCACCGCGAAGATGACGATGACCATCGACATCAGCACCGCGGCGAGGGTCTTCCACAATGCTCCGCGGCCGGCTCCGGGCAGGATTCCGATGACGGTCACCACGATTCCCTTGACCGCCGATGCGAGCGCGGTGAGGACCGCGAGGATGAGGGTGAACGCCAGAACCGTGGCGAAACCGAGCAGGATGACACCGGCCAGCAGCATCGCGATTCCAGACCCGACCTGTCCCGGTCCGGGGTGATCGGCGAAGTCCTTCATCTGTTTTGCGCCCTCACCGCCGCAGCCTTTGATGTTGTCTTTGAGGGTGTCTCGGGTGTTGCCGTCTGCTTTTTCGTGGCCGGCGTCCCAGGCTTGGGTGCAACGTTCTCCGTCGGGCGAGCCATCGATGACGCGGCCGAAGTTGAGCAGTTGGGTGGGCTGCCTGATGAACGTGTCGGCCATCTGCTCCGAGATCTGGTCGATGAGTTCGTCAGAACTCGCCGTCGTGTCTCCTTCGTTGGCCAGTCCCGCCGCGAGCTGCACTCCGGCGTCGCGGGCCTGCATGATCAGGCCGTCTTGTCCTGCGACCCGTTCGACTGGATTGGAGAGGATCCCGACTGCCGCAGCAGCGATCGCTGCTGCCATCAGGAGCTCGTAGACTCCCGTCGACCACCGTCCGCGAATGACCCACCATGCTCCGATGCCGGCGGCAGCAGTGAGAAGTAGCCCCGTGAGCTGGAATTGGTCGGTGACCGTTTGCATCGCATCGCCGATCGAACGGAACGGCGCAGTCAACAGCTCGAGCCACTCGAACCGCAGAGCGTAGGTGACGAACCAAATCGCGAAGCCGGTCACACCGCGGTACACCTCGTACTCGAGCATGATGAAGGTGGAGAACACGGTGTACATCGGGTGCCCGACCGAGCCTTCGTCGATGGACATGAAGTAGTCCCAGACCAGAATTCCGTGAGAGTCACGGACTTCCATCCAGCTGAATGTGCTGTTGCTGGGCAGGGTTTCACCCGGATCGGCATGAGCGGGAGACGCCATGGCGATCGCCAGCAAGCCGATCATGTGCCAGACCGCGACACCTGTGACGACCGCGCGGCGGATTCGAGATGCCACTACCCACCTGAAGACGGGGCCGAGGAAACGAACGAGAACAGCGCACCATGACCGCGGGATCCACGACCACAGCACCAGTTCGAGCACCATCCTGACGCCGCCGCCAATCGAACCGGACCGGTGCGCAACTCGTTTCGACATCACCATGTCGCCAACTCCGCAGCGCGCTCCGTAGTCGATTCCTTCGGAGTCGTACTCGCCGCTTGGTATCTCGCTTCCGATGCCGGAAGCAAAACCTTGATGCGGCCGACGTTGCCCGCAGGATCGCGCATGTAGCCTTCTCCGCGGCGATGCGGCGCGACGAAGCCGTCTTTGCCTTCGACGGGCGAGGTGTTCTCCATCAGCTCTTTGAGCAGGTCGAGATCGTTCTCCCCGACGCCGAGCCACTTCAACGACTTTTGCGCTAGCCGTCGATCCGTTTGCCGAAACACGAGCCGGGTGGGGATGAGCCCTCGCAGCGTCTCGGAGCCGAAGTCTGCTTCCGGATCGTGCGATCCGAGCATCACCGCGGCGTCGTGTTTGCGGCCGTCCCGAATGAAGTCGATGATGATCTCGACGCCTTCGCTCGACCGCGTCAGATGGTGGCATTCGTCGAGCAGGAAAACCGCGAGGGTGTTGGGGTCCGCGAAGCAAATACCGCGCGCGATCTGCGCGATGAGGGTGTACATCATTCGCCCTACCCGCTTCTGGAGCGACATCTGCTTGAACAGGTGCTCGTTCTCCACTTCTCGCTCCGAGGGCAATTCCAGTGTGTGGGTGCGAAAGACGATGGCTCCGGCACGTGGATTGAACGGTTGCAGATCCGCTCGAAACAGCGCTGCGGCATAGGATTTGGTCGCGTAGACTTTCAGCTTTCCGGCAAGCTCTCGAGCTCCGTCGAGTGTGCATTCGCTTTCGAGGTGGGAAACCAGACCTGGGGTAGTGAAATTGCCGAAGCGAGCGCGGTATTCCGGCTCGAGCACTTGAGACAGCAGTACCCCTAAGCGGTCGTCTGGCTGAAGTTGCAACAGCGGCAACAGGATTGACACCGCCACCTCCCCTCCTCGCGCAGGCGAGAACAGCCGAAGGGGGTCCATCGTGACGTCCGGTGCTGCGGTATCGACGACTACCGCGTCGGTGATCGCTTCGGCCCACAGTGCGTACTCCCCCAGTGGGGTCCGGTCGACCACGATGACCTGGCCGCCGCGGTCGACGACCTGGTTGCCGGTTGTCTTCAAGTAGCCGGACTTGCCCGATCCCAAGTTGCCGCACACTCCCACCGAACCGGAAACGTCACGTGACGCTTTTTTGGCGATGTCGTGGTGTACGACGCCGGTGCGGGCAGAGGAGATGTTGAGTGCGATCAGCGGGCCGTCCCCGTCGCCGAGATCGTTGCGGGTGACCGGTACGTACGCGGCAAAGTGTTCGGACGTGGTGATCTGCGCGAACTCGTTGCAGATCGCCGGCGTCGGCACGCCGGGGGTCATCGCCCAGAACAGCTCCTCCTGAAATCCGATCGGTGCCTGCAACCTGTATGTCGAACCCTCGAACTCCTTCGCCAGCTCCCGCTGATATGCGATGGCCGTCTCTTCGTCCGCGGCCGCGACACAGAAGATGGTGGTCGATTGCACTTCCATCTCCATCGCGTCCGCCTCCAGGAGCGCGTTGTACTCCGCGAGGGCGACGGCAGCATCGTCGAGGACACTGCCGGTACTCAATTCGTCTTCTCGCTGGGTGTATTGGTCGTTCATCTGCACCAGAGCTCGACGGTTCTTCTTCAGTACCTCCGAGGCAGCGGAATTCTTGAACCGGATCGCCCAGTCGACATCGACGCCGCCGAGGTTGTCCGCGAGTGTCAGATACTCCGAGCCTGGAAACAACGTGCCGCCCGAAGGAGTGGCGGCGAGCACCAGGAAGCACTGATAGCTGGCCGGCGGTGGCGTTACCTCCCAGGGCTGGTCGACTTTGAGAACGCGCGACAAGGTCGGCGCTTTTGCCCGCCAGCCCGATTCGGGGCGATCGCTTTGAGCCCCTTCGTCGAGCCGCGCGGCAGTGAAGGATCCTCGGGCAGTACCCGCCGGATGCTCCATGGCGGTGGGCATGTCGGTATCGAGGCCGAGGCCACGCTGCAGAGCATGTTGGTGCAGCCACACCATCTGGGAGGGGGTCGCTGGTGTCGCGTCGTAGAAAGCTGGGATGGCCGCCGCGATCTGCGCGGCCTGAGCTGCGCGGCGTTCTCTCTCCTCGACGGGAATCGACGAGGGCGGCATCCCCATCAGATCGGCCACCGAGGACCATGCGGCGGACGTTGCCGACTTGATGGTGTCGCCGAAGCCGTGGTTGGCCAGGGGGATGGAGAGCCAGTAGATCCGCTGGCCGGGTCGGATCTCTTCCAGGCGGTCAATCGTGGCGTCGCATTCATCCGCCCACGCGGGATGAAGATCGAGATCGACACCTCGTTCCATGCGCTCGACGATGGTCATCGGGTCCAGACTGACCGCGACACTGAGCAGGAGGGATTCACCGGGAAGGGCGCGCAGAAGCATCTTGTGCATCGCCCGCGCGGTCTGTCGGTCCTCGATCGGTCGGTACCCGTATGGGATTCCGGTCAGGACATAGTCCGCCCAGACGACCCCCGAGCGGGTCCAACGCAAGTTCGAGGTGACTAGCCTGTTCGGTTGTTGCATTACGCCTTCTCTCGGGTCGGGGTGGGGGCCGCTGCAGCCATGGCAAGCAGCTGCTGAACGCTGCTCGCCGGTGCCAGGTTGGCGAGGTCGAACGCTTCCGCCAGGGCTGGACTCTGCGTGCGCTGGCGTTCGTCGTCCGCTCGCGGCCGGGCCGGCGCAGGTACGGTCTTTCGCTCCGGTCGCGGCTGGGTCAGAGGTCTGAATGCTGGCGCGTCCGGTACTGCGTTGTTGCCGAGCTCCACCGGTGCCGCGGCATTCTCTGCTCGCTCGCGGGGTGCCCTGGCGGCTGTTGGTTCGCCGATAGCACCGCCGTGGATTGGCGGGGTGTCGAGGATAATCACCGACCCCAGTACCGCGTGAGGGCGTTTGATCCGGATCGGCTCGCCATTAATCTTCGAGGGCGACATGGCCCCGGTAGCCGCGCGTCCGACGCCCCGGACTACTGAGATCGGATTCCGTGCCCCCTGCGGCAGCCTCCCCAACACCCACAGGGTGCCGCCGGTGATGCCGAGGAAGATGGCACCGTTGGTGATGACACTGCCCTGCGCCCACAGCGATTGGGTCAGCCACAGCAGGCCGCCTGCGATACCCGCGCCCACGAATTGGGTCAGGGTGTAGGGGCCGCCGGGGATCTTTCGGCCGTCTGGCGCTTTGCCGATCAGCTGCGGAAAATTGCGCGCCTTGGTGAACATCTTGACCACGCTTCGCGAGGAGGCCTGCTGTTCGGTCATGGTCGGTCACACTCCTGCGGGTCCGTTGAGTCGAGGTGTTCGTGGGTGGCCGAGCAGTGTCAGATGAACGCCGAGATCGGATCGGGCACCACGACGACCTCGCTGCTCTGTGACGAGGCGGAGCCAGGAAGCTCGTCGCCGACACTGTCTTTGACGGCGGTCATGTTCCACGTCACCCAGATCAATGCCCCGCCGACCACGATCGCCACCAGCGTTTTGGCAATGGCGAATTGACTTTTGAAAGCAATGGCGGCGACAAACCCGACGACTCCGACAGCTACGACGGCGCGTACGAGGTCCTGCACTTCCGTGGTTTTCTGGTTTGCCCATTCGATGATTCCTACGGCGACGACGGTCGACGACGGATCGGCCAGGATCGAGGTAATGGTCATTGTTCGTACCTTTCGGATAGAGAAAGCAGAGCGTCAGTTCGGTTGAGCCGGCGCTGCGGGAACGGTGGCGGTAGCGCTGGTGCCAGTCGAGGTTGGCCCCGCAATGGTTGAGGTTGCTGCGCTGGCACCGGTCGAGTTCGCGAGCAACGGCATCGGGTCGAGCGCGAACACCTCCCACCGGCCGCCCCGTGCGATCGCGGTCAGCGGATATTGCACGGTCGAGGTCTGCGCTCGATCCGTCGCTGTGACGGTCGCGGTGGCGAGCACCCGTACCGTCGCGCCGTCTGCCGGCGCTCCGGACGCGCCCGCCGAGAAGTCGGTGTCCGAGACAAGGTCGGTGATCTGGACACTGGTGTACGGCGCAGGGGTGACGGCCCGGATCGGTGAGCCGGGTGAGGTGTAGCGCGAGATTTCACCGGCACCGGCAACCATCGCCGAGAGAAACTGGCCGATCGACTGGTTGAGCGAGTGGTCGAGGCCGACTCGGAATCGGTAGCCGAGCGTGAGGTCACCACCGGTCGCCGGGGCTGCCACAGCAGCGGGTACCGCTGCAGCCCGGGCATCGTCTCCCACGAACACGACAGGGACCGAGAAGTATCGGCGTTCCGGCGTCGCAGCCGGGTCTGCACCGACCGGAACCACCGAGACCGACACCACGATCGCGTAGTTTTGGCCGGCAGCTTGTAGCGGTCCACCTTGCGACGTCGATCCCGTAGAACTCTGATTTCGCGTCGGTGGATCGATTGCTTTCACGCTCGCGATTCGAGGCTCAGACGCGGTATAGCTCGCCTGAGCCGGAAGCGACATTCCGTCCGTGCGGACGAAGCGCGCGAGGGCCTTCTCGTCTCCCCGCTTCGATTGCAACCACGTCAACACGAAGTCCTGCGCGAGGTCGGTCGCTGCTGCCTCACGGGCTGTGTCGATGACGGGCTGAGTGCTTGCCTTGCTCTGAATCGGAGCCGTGGACCCGACGCCGGCCAACACGAGAACCAATGCCACCACTCCGGAGCCGATCGCCGCGAACAGCCCCAACTTCATTGCCTTGGTCGCGGTCGCTTGCTTGCCGGCCCACTGATGAAGCTCCGTGGCCGGTGCCGATTCTTTCGGCTCATCCGAGCTCTTCTTGCGGAGACCGATCTTCATGAGATCTCCTCGTGCCGAGAGGGCTCGACCGAGGTGGGCGTGAAGCATTCGTCCACCAGTCGCAGGGACACTCGCCCCCGGGTCGCCATCATCCGTTCGAGCGCTGCTCGCGCCTGCTCGGCCGGTGCACCGAGCACGACCTCGCGGACCCGGCCGGCGATCTCTGCACTGAGCGGGTTGTCACCGAGCTGCGCCGCGAGGCCGCGGATCTCTTCGGACACCGAGTGCACGCAAGCGGTGTCCGAGAGCAGTGCGGCCGACGGATCGTGGTCGTCCATCCGGGGTCCTCCTGTCGGTAGCCCGCCGTGTGCGGGCTTCTGAGAACAGGTAGATCCCTTCGAGTGAAGGTCTGTGACACAGCCGGCCGAAAATTTCTCGAACTTTTTTCGCCGCCCCGCTTCGACTCGTCGGGCTGTTATCACCGCTGACGCGAAACGGCAGGTCACAGAGGTACATGTCGAATGAGTGACGCGGCCCTTTTCTGATCCCGCCGGGCCCGACGGGTATAACAGCACAGCCGTTTCGAGGGAGAATCCGCAGCTCAGCGGATATAAGGCGCTGTTTGTGTCAGAGGCGATCGAACTTCAGTTGCCTCTTTCAGGAGCGCCCCAGTGACCTCGCCGCAGCCTTCCTCGCCTTCCTCCACACCACTCGGATACAGCACATCGCTGTTTACGACGATCAACGCCGAATGGACAACCCTCTGTGTCGACGCTCTCGCATGCCGCGAAGTCCGCGCGTGGGCAGACCGACACCCCACATGGTCTGCCGCTCGCACCGTGGCCGACATCGCCGAGCTTGCCGGTCAGGACAGTGACGCCACCCTGTCCCTGCTGCTCGCCGAACACAGTGCCGGTAGCGCCCTCGCCGGCACAGTGCTCGTCCGGCTGATGCTCCCCAAGTTGATCCGAATCCACCGTTACGCGCGGCTCGACGGCACCGATCACAGCCGCGAAGAACGCGCCTCACGCACCATCGCCGCCTTCTACGAGGTGATCACCCTGCACCGTCCCGGCGGCACTGGAATTGCCGGGGCGCTCTCACTCCGAACGCTGGGTCTGATCACCAAAACCTGCGAATCCGCGGTGGAAACCCCCGCCGAACCCGACCAGCTACAGCGAGTGGCCGACGGATCCACTAGCCGCACAACCAACAATCCGGGTGAGATATCAGCACGGGAATTGCATTCGGTTCTCGCATGGGCAGTGCAGTCCAAGACCATCACTGCCGACGAGCACTCACTTCTGATTCGCGCATATCTCGTCGCCGAAGGTGCCGATCTCGCAGCGCTTGCCGCCGAGGAGGACTGCTCACCGGCAGCTCTTCGACAGCGTTTGAGCCGCGCTGTCGCGCGCGTCCGCGACGGAGTGGCAGCACGCACCGGCAGCGCTCCAACAACCGGGAAGCGGACGTTTTTCTACACCCGATCCCACCATGAGTCCGCCTTGGCGAGCTGAAGTTCACCACCACCACAACATCACCACCTCACCTACGAAGGACGCTCATCATGACCGCATCTCGTACACGCAAAAGGATTGTTGTCTGCGCAATCGGAATCGCCGTCGCTGCCAGCATCGTCGTCATTCCCTCCGCCATTGCCGACCCACAAGCCGGTGCCCCGGCATGCCCGGACAACATCTTGGTGGCCATCCCCGGCACCACGGAAACCAACGAACAAGCCGACCCGAATGTGCCGGTCGGGATGCTCCGCAACGTCGTGGACCCACTCGACTCCGAGTTCTCATCTCAGGAACTGCAGACATACACAGTTCCCTACGTCGCGACGATCGTGAACGACAAAGCCCAGACCTACGGAACCAGCAAGAAAGAAGCGATCGACCGCGCATCGCAACATATCTCTGAGAAGGCAGCCGAATGCCCAGGCACCAAATTCGGGCTAACAGGCTTCTCCCAAGGTGCCGACGCAGCGGGAGATCTAGCCAGCAAGATCGGGAACGGCGAGGGCCCAGTGAGCGCGGATCGCATCTTCGCCGTGGGCCTGATGGCCGACCCCGGCCAGAGCCCGACAGCCGGCATTCAACTCGGAACCAAGACAACCGGAAACGGATTCGTCGGTGCGCGCGCCGAAGGATTCGGAACTCTCAACAACGTCACCGCCAGCGTGTGCGATCCCGACGACACCTACTGCAACACCCCCGACGACGCCATCGCCACACAGTTCGTCGGACAGCTCGGATCGAAAATCGACGCCTCCGACCCCGCTTCCTCAGTAGCAGGAGTCGTCACCACACTGCTCGGCCTCGACGGCCAACCCCTGACCGACACGCTCGGCAAACTCAACACCGCAGTGACCACAGGCAACATGCTCACCGTGCCGCAGCTCGCACTCGACCTCGCCGGCAACGTCTCCACGCTGAGCGCGAAAGTGGCAGAAATGACCATCCCTGGAGCAGACATCGCCCCGATGGCCACCACCGTCTCGCAGCTCACCGATGCGATCCACCGCGGTGACATGTTCGCCGTCCCGGGCCTGCTGGCGACCCTCACACCCCAAGTCATCACCTTCGCCAGCCAATTCAGTTCGATGATCGGCACCGTGGTTTCCAAACTGCCCATCAACGAGTACATCGCGATCGGCACCACCGCAGCGCGAATCTCCACCAACGCAGCCGCTCAGAACTATGTGGCACTACCGGCCGATCTCGGCAAACTCGTCGGCCAAGTCAACAACGCCGTCCGCAAAACCCTCCGCGCCCTCCCCCTCGACGAGTTCCCCCTCTTGAACCGGCTGGCCGACGATCTCACCCCAGGCCGCGTCCTCGACGAGGTGCTCAACTACGCCACCTCTCTCGCCACCGACTCGCACAACTCCTACGCGAGCAAGCCGCTGGCCGACAACGGTCGAACCGGAGCAGACGAGCTCACCAACCTCTTCCGCACACGCATCACCAACCCCACTGCACAGATCGCTTCGTAGCCGACCCACCTCACTACGCGAACACAAGGAACCACCACGATGCTGACAGAGCTGGACGACCCCGACACCGACCCCGACATCGCTGTCCGCATCGAGCCACACGACGCTGGGGGTACCAAAACCTGGCACCCCCAGCGCGACGGCCATCTCCTCCTGGACGCCGCACCCCCGGCGTCGACGAACCTCGCGCACACACTCGCAGACACCCTCAGTGGCCACACTCCGCACGTCTGGATGGTCACGGCAAAGCCCCGGACGGACCTCGCGTTCGCGAGGGCCGCGGATACCGACCGCAATCCCGTCGACGTCATGGACTCCGTCTGGCGGTTCACCACTCAACGCAAAACTCTGATCGACAACGGTCAAGCCACAACCCGCGACTTCACTCCCGCGTACCTCGTCATCGACTCGCTCGACGACGTGGTGACCACCCTCCGCCGCACCTGCAGACGGAGCCTTCAACTACTGTCCGCCATCGCTCACCGCGGACCCCTAGCCAACGTCTACCTCGCGGCCATCACCGATCTGACGGCACCAGACGCTCCCGAAGACCCCTGGAAAGACCTCGACGACAACGAACCGTCGACGTGCCGGCGTCGGCGCGTAGGCAAGCGATGAACGGGCCAGCACACCCACTCGAAGGCATGCACTTCCTCGGCGTCGCAGCCGCATTCGCAACCATCTGAAACACGTTCGCACACAACCTATCGACACACATTCAACAGAAATGAGTAGCAGCATGATCCACATCAACGCCGGTAGCTCTCGTCGTCGGCAGCGAGACAGCCTCGCAGCAGCGCTGCGAGACACCGACCCACGCCACTTCACCGCCGACAATGCCGCTGCTGTCGCAGTACGGGTCACCGGGTTGGCACTGACCCCAGCAACGCGGCGCGGTGACCGGTTCGCCTACAGCCCCACCGAGCGCGAGACGCTGCTACGCAGCGCACAGGTCTTCGCGACCCTCGCCGCAGCACAGGTGGCGCAATCGTGAACGGCCGCAGCCGCGTCATGCGGTGGGCATCGACCCGACATGTCATCGGTACCGACATCCCCTTACCTGTCGGCCCGTCATTGATCACCTCAGCTGCGCAGGCAGTCGCTGCCATCGTCACGACGGTAGCGATGCTGGGTGTCCTGGCCTGGACGGCTCTGCTGGCGACGGGATTGGTACATCTCACGCCGAACCCAGGGTGGTTCGGGGACGTCACCGCCATGTTCGATGCGATGGACCGGGTGAGCGTCATCGGCGGGTACGTGGTGCTGTTAGACCTGGTATGCGCGGCAATCATCGTCGCTGTCCACGCACACGCTGCCGCGACCCTCAGGGCTACCAACTCCTGACTCACACCGATCTAGTCACCGGTCACGTCCCAGAGTTGCCATCATCGACTCTCGGCCACTGCTGCGGTCGAACGCAGCGAAACAGTCGGCCACAGCCTGCGCGCGCTCTATCGCCGAGGGGAATTCCGCGAGCTGCACGTTCCATAGTTCGCAACACACTTCCAGGCGAGGAATGTTGGTTGCCGAAATTCCGTGGGCCCCCGCGGTCAACGCTGCTATATCCGCAGGCAGGTGGTGCCACCGTGCGCGAATGCCGCGCCGGTGGAATACCTTGCTCAAAAATGCCGCATGGATCTCCGGATCCGCACCGCCGAGAGTGTTTCCTGCCAATGCATCGCCCAGCGCTGCGAGCTCAGTGTCGATGGCGGGTAGATCCTGATGCGCTTTTCGAGCCAGCTGGCGCCGGTGATATCCGCTGAGCTGCAGGAACGTCGGGTCCGCACGCTCTAGCTCGCGCGCGGTTAGTGGGAGCACGAGATCCCATACCCTCCCGGAGGCGACATCGATCGCGGCGAGTTCGAAGACTTCGTGAGCCTCGTAAGACGGCCCCGTGGTGTGGACGTCGACAACGACAAGCTGCCGGCCTTTCATCCTCGTAACTCCCCTTGCCAGACCGAATCGATCCGCGGCACACCCTCGCCTGCATCCTCGATGTCGAATTCGGTCATCACCGCAGAGAACCTGTTCAGGACGTGTCCCACGGCGTCACCGCTGCTGTCAACGTTCACATTTCCACCGCTCTGGTCTCGCATGACCACTCACCTCCGACGAGGGCAGATGCCCCTTGTTGGCTGTCACTGTCGATGCACATTAGCGTCAGCCCCGGACACCGCGAACAGCTCGATCTTCGTGCTTTTCATGAATATCCCGCCTGCTTCTGCGCCCCCTTCGCGCGGGTGCGCCCGGTGGTTCCAAAAGCCACCGAACGCAAACGCGCCATCCAACGAGCGCTCGACCTGCACCTTTGACCTGCCATAACCGTCACCAGACGACGGACCTTCGATCGACGAACCCATAACGTCTCACCCTTCCCCTTGACACACACCATCCGCCGGCCAATCGAAGACGGTCGGAGGCGGATCGTCCGAACCTATCGCCGCCCCCCCGGACACGACGAACACCCCGATTTGCCTCGATCCATTTGAACAGAGACGGTGACTTTACGATCGGACGTGACTACAAGCGCGCACCTGCCGGAACGGACCACAATGAGAATTCTGCGCATCACACCCACCGACGCCTCTCTTGCTGACGTCGAGGAAAAAGACGGGCAGGAAGAAGCCGGGGGAATCAGCACCGCGCTGGGTCGATGCGTGCGCTTGTCAGCAGCACAGCTCAGTCGGCTGATGTGGTCACCATGGCTCGCCAGAGCATGCATGAAGCGACGAACAAACGAAATCGAACGTGATGCGCACGGCCTCGACGAGGCGGTGGTCTCGGCAATGGACAGGGCCAAGAAGTTCCACACCTATTACTGAAAACCGCCGCCGATCGTGAACTGGAATACAACGCTCGGGCGATCACACCGCCGACGCCTCCGCCGCTGTTCGTGTTCTTAACCTGCAGCAATCGCCGCGACGACGTGAGCGGCCTCGATGGTCTCGCTTGTCACGGAACATGCTCGTCCCAACGCATCCTGCAACACGACCAGCTCCCGGCGGACACTGCGGCCGGCCACGTAGTGGTCGAAGAGATGCTGGAGGGCGTCATCGTCGATGACGTCGATCGCGCGAAGATTCGGATTTTCGACGGCCCGGCGAGCCCGCATGCCGATGATCGATCCCAGTGCGTCAGGGCCAGCCAAGGCTGGCAACGTGATTCGAGTGTTCAGGTACTCGCGGGCTCGCTCGTAGTGGGGGCTGTTGATGTAGTCGTCATGGACGGCGACGACACATGCTGCCGGGAGGCGCTCGGCGATCATCCTCAAGGTCGAGCCGAAGAACATCGCGATCCGCGGCTCCGGATCGACGCCGATACCTGGACGACGTATCCACTGGTCCGTGTCATCGAGCACGAGCGTCGGAATCAAGCCGCTGCGCGAAATCAGTTCCAGGACCCTGATGGCTTGATCTACGACGTCCTCTCCCTGCGATGGCTCGTTCACCACGCTGCCGAGCTCGATCGCAAGATTGCCGGACAGCCACGGGAGGCCAACCGAGAATTTGACCGGCCGACGTGCGGAACCTCCGCGCATTTCCCGAGCAATCTTCTGGACCGCCCGGTTCTCGTCGAGCTGTCTAGCGATGGTGTTGACCAACAGCCGCGGAAACTCAGCCGGATCGGAGACGAGGGAGTCGGTCTGAATCCCCATCCTGATCCTCAGTGCCGCAACAGATTCAGATTGAAGCACGCCCATCACGTATTCGGTGATCGAGGACTTTCCCGAACCACTGGCACCGATCAGAGCCACACGCTCACGACGCCGAACAGCGTCCATGAAACGCTGCTCGTAATCCCCACCCACGGGACCGGTGAGTACGTCGAACGGCACATGGACCTGCGACATACGATCCGGATCCGGCGACGGGTCGAAGGCCTTCGACTCCCGCAACTGACGCAGTAGGTCGCCACTCATTTCTGGTCCTCCGGATCAGCTTGTTCCATCCGCAGCCATTCCGCCGGCGGGGTCAACTCGTACACACGCCGCGGCCGCCCAGGGCCCGAGGCCACTTCACTGCTCCGCACCAGCCCCTTCTCGTAGAGCTGCTTGAAGACCTGCACAGCACGCGGACGTGTCCACCCCAACGCTGCAAGCAGGTCATCGTCCGATGCACTCACCGGGCCACGCGCCTTCATTTCGGCCGCCAGCATCGACGCCGGGCGACCCAAAACAAAGATGGCATCGTCTCTAGCTCCAATGGCCCGAGCGTTGTTCTCGAACGACCCAGGGTCCTGCATGAGACCACGCAGAGCACCCACCAGATCCCGAGGGTTTCCACCGACTGCGCCAGTAAGCGTGTCTGCTATCGATTCCATGTCGATCCCGCCGCGGCGATTGATGAACTCGATGCTTTCCGACGTCGAGAGCGGGGCCACGTCAACGACCTTCTCGAAGAATGCGTCTGCAGGCGGAGTCAAGAGACCTTGACGGTCACTCTCGCGCACCGACACCGCCCACAGGTATCCCGTCGCCCACACCTCGTCGCGGTACCGCCCGAACAGCGCATGCCCGGCCGAGGCGGTGACGTCGTCGACGATGATCACCGGATACAGGCGCGGCCCGAGCGGAGCTGTGCCGTCGTCGCTTTCCGCTGCCCATCGCCGAAGCGTGTCGTCGACGAACTGCAGCCGAAAATCGCTCAATCGCCGCAGCAGGACGTCGGGCCCCTCACCTTCGGCAGTTGGTTCACCGGTGACTACTTCCACGATGCGGGCGAGCATGTCGCGACCGTCCGCGATCCCCTCGACTCGCACGAAACTCATCGGAAAGTCGCCTTCGCGCCGGGCACCTGTGAACTGCTCCCGACAGTCAAGCTGCAGCTGACGGAGAAGCGACGTTTTGCCTATCCCACGTTCCCCCGTCACCAGAACGTTGAGCTCAGCGTTCAACGCCTCCCAGATCGCGGCCAGTTCCCGTCGCCGGCCGACGAACAATTCGGCGTCGACGGAATTGTCGAGCAGAGGGCGCGCGCTGATCTTCATAAGACTTACAGTACTTACTGTAAGTTTCGTTAGCAACGTTCCAGCTGGTCGATTCGACGGCGAGCGCTACAGCAGGTCCGGAACGTCCAAGATCGTGACGCCCGTTTCTTCGCGCCACCGTTCCAACAGATCCGCTCGCTCGGAAAGCGCGGCCGTGGCCATCACGACATGACGATGACCCTCGCCGACCACCCCTCCTGCACCGAACAACGCGACACATCGACGAGCATGCTCGAGGTCGTGGCGCGCCCAGTACCGCACACCCTCGTAGCCTGCCGCCCTCAGCGCCGCCGCCCACCGCTGAGTCAGCGGATAGTCGGCAGTCGAGAAGATCTCCGCCGTCACCCCGAACGCAACACCCGCGTTCGCAGTCAAGTCAGCGAGCCTGACATCGGTGCCCAACGTGATCGTCGACGCCGCACGCGCATCCACCTCGTACCTCGGCACGACGAGTTGGCCACCGAAGATCTCCAGGAGCGTGACCACCTCGTCTTCCGCCAGGTAGCACGTCCCGTCAGGCTCCTCGAGGTCGAACCGTCCACCTCCGCTCGACGAGTACCACCACGTTCCAAGACTGGCCTGGTGCGACCGAAAGAACTCGGTCCCGGCCGGGTAGACGTACGACGGAAATCGCTCCGCCAGTTCACTGACGGGCTTGGGCTCGGACAGATGAACGACGGCGCGATCAGCACTCACGCTGCAAGCCGGCTGACAGCAGCCCGGGCGGCGCGAGCAACAGTAGGCACATCACCGTCGAGAAGAGCTTGCCGGGGCGTACGGCCATCCAACTCAGGCTGTTCGGTAGTCAGCCACGCGACCGTCGACCATCCACGCGGATCCTGCCCCGCCCACACACGCAGCACGTCTTGAATACCGAGAATCGGCTTCGCCGGCTGGGCATCGGTGAACCCGGCTGCGGCGTAACCGTATTTTCCGTTGCCGCCCGTCAACCGTAGAACGCGGTTCTCCTTCACAGCCTTGCTCAGAGCCGCACGCGTCCAGCCCGCAACATCGAGGGCCTGACTCGGGGTCAAGATCTCCCCCACATGCTCGCTCCATGCGCGACGGGCTTTCAGACCGTTGACGATGCCACTCAGGCCCGCTATCGCGTATGCCAGATCACGCTCATCCGGCGCACCGCTGGCCTCGACCAATCGATGCGCCATGACCTCAAAATCCTTCTCCACAGTGGACATACCCTGATCATCCCCGGCTGTTCCCGTCATGTCAACCATGTCAACCGGGAGTAATGATGGGTCTTGGATTGCGTGCGAAAAGTGTCGTACCTCGCCGATACGATCCGAAGCGGAACTCCTGCGTCGGGGCAGAGAGTCGAGTCGAGTTGGGAGCGTCGAGATGTCACCGGTGAGGGCACTGTCACGTTGTTGAAGTCGGCGAACTGGGAGAATCGGTGGGGTGAGCACCGCACTACTGTCGTACAAAGGCC
>ENA-OQTX01000002-OQTX01000002.1-marine-metagenome-genome-assembly--contig:-NODE-2-length-110372-cov-4.380072_pt1 | contig 110372 bp, 103 predicted proteins | sample MGYA00240992_ERZ505281 | MGnify/ENA primary metagenome ERZ505281 (study PRJEB26146, sample SAMN05422147) | marine metagenome | isolation source: South Atlantic Ocean | place: Atlantic Ocean:South... | reverse complement strand
AGAGAAGGACCAGTTCTACGAGGAAACCAAGCTGTTTGCCATGCTGTTCGGTGTGCCGGAACCGGCCCTGCCGGCAGACTGGAATGCCTTCATGGAATACAACCGCGCCATGTGGGCCAGCCCCCAGCTTACCGTGGAAGAAAATGGTATTCGCCTGAAGGAAGATCTGTTCGACCCGCGCTCCGTCTGGATGATCTTCCCGTTGTGGGTGCAGGAACAGGTCACCGCCGCCAATCTGCCGCCGCGCATTCGTGATGAATTTGAAATGAAGTATGGCTGGTGGCAGAAGTTCAACAACGCCTTGATCATGAGCGGCGCCACGGTGGCCCAATGGATGCTGCCAAAGAGCCTGGAGCGTAACCCGCTTTATCACGAGGCCAATGCACGGCTGGAAGGCAAACGGGTAGGCGCTTACAACCAGTTCCTGATTGAAGCGTTGCTGGACAAGGAGCGCTTGGTTAACTGATGCCAAGAGTCATCGCATTGCTACTGATGCTCGGGCTGGCGGCAACACTGCCGGCCTATGAGGTACAGATTCGTCATCTCAGTCAGCCGGACTTTTTGCAGCAGGTGTTTGCCGACCAGCAACCGCAACCGGGCTTGCTGCCCTTGCGCGGCGAACTGCGTGAGCGAGTGACAAAGGTGCTGGGTCACCCCTACCGGGGCCTGCGCCTGCGCTACTGGCATACCGATACCACCAGTGCCTGGATCATCGAGGAAAAAAGCAAGGACATGCCCATGACGGTGGGCGTTGCCGTGGGGCCGAAGGGCATCGTGGATCTGGAAATTCTGGTGTACCGGGAGCCCCGTGGCGGCGAAGTGCATGAGGCCTTTTTCCGTCGTCAGTATCGAGGCATGACACTCAATGATGACGATACCCTGTCCGGCGACGTGGATGGCATCACCGGTGCCACCCTGTCCGTGGATGCCACCAGTCGCGTGGCCGCCATGGCGCTGGTGCTGCATCAGGCGGTGATGGAAGGCGCTTCTTCAACACCATAACCCCGCACGCCACTCGTTGGAGCCTTGCTCGCAAGGCTCCAACGGGAGGGGGTAGGCAGTTGCCACAACCTCGCCAAGCCACCACTATCGAACCATTATCGCTGCGCTGGCTCTAACCGTTATGGTTCGATTTTTCCCGCCTGTTTTTCGAGGCCTTGGTTATGCATTGCTGCTGGTGCTGATTCTGGCACTGGCTGTCGCTGGCTGGCTGTATAGCCAGGGGTTGCGTGTGGGGAAACCGGGCTGGCATAACGGCCTGACCCTGGCGCAGTGGCGCTGGCAACCGGACGACTGCGCGCCCCTTGCCGGTACAGATCTGGTCCTGAGCGATCTGTTTCCTGTCACCGTTCACATGGGCACGGTCACTGTCGCCGCCTGTGACAGCGGCGCGGACGATGACGATGCTGTGTTGCCGCCATCGCTGCCCTGGACGCCCCCCTTCCTGCTTTCCATCGACGCGATGCAGGCTCCCGAGATCGGCGGAGTGGTGCCGCCACCGTTACAGGTAACGGCCCGGCAGCAACAACAGCACTGGTCGTTAACGGTGGAGAGCACGGCCAGTCACCTGCAGGCGGACTATGAGCGCGGTGACGGGCAGTGGTCGGTGTCCGGCAATGGTGCGTTGAATGAATGGCTCGCGGACGGGAAAGGCAGATGGCGGCTTGACGGTGAGGGTGTCTGGCAGGGACAACCCGCGGGCACCCTGAGTGCAACCCTGGAGGACGCGGGCCTGCAATCGCAGCCGCAAAAAGCGGACCTGGCGATGAAGGCCCGTTTTACCGGTGCGCAGTGGCAGGCGGAGATGCGTCTGACGGAGCCATTGGCCGTCCATGGACAATGGCAGCTGGCGATCCCGGAACCGTTATCCCTGCAAGGGCAGGGCATTGCTCTGTGGCAAGCCCGGGGGCAGTTGCAACTGCAAGGACCGCCAGGACAGATTCAGGTGTTCGCTGGCAGTGACGAGGACTCCGTGGAGCAGGGCGCTGGCCGGGTCGTGCTGGAGGGGCCAGAGCTGGATGGCCAGGTGGATTTCCAGTGGCAGGATCGACGGCTGACCCTGGCGCCGGCAAGCCTCACCTTGCCGGAACAGGTTTCCGCCCGCTGGGAGCAACCCCTGCAAGTGCCCATGTCAGAGGATGGCGACGTGGAACTGCCTCTGTGGCTGGGTTATCAGGATCTGCGCCTGCAGGCCAACCCCAGCCGGCTTCAATGGCAGGGCAAGCACTGGCAGTGGCAGGGCGCGCTGGCACTGCAGGGGCAATGGCAAGGGTTTCAGCTGGAGGGCCACTGGCAGGGTCAGGCCGCCAGCAAGGGTTTGCAGGGAGAACCCATCACCCTCGACGCGCGGAACGGTGACGACCATCTGGCGTTTCGGCTGCCCCTGAAAACCCTGCAACGGGCTCCCTATGGCGCCAGGGCAACTCTGAAAGGTCAGTACGCCGGTTACCCGCTTGATGGCAGCCTGTCGTTCCGGCAAGGGGAAAGCGGTTGGCAGGGCACCCTGTCGGCCACCTCGTCCCTTCCCGACTACGACCGGGGTGGCCAGGTTTCCCTGCAGGTGCCGTGGCATTTGCAGCAGGATGCTGTGGTGCTGGCGGATGGCAGCCGGCTTTCGATCAGCGAAGGGCTGGTGGAGCAGGTGCTGTTGCGGCCGCTCACCGTGACGACCCGTGGCCCGGTAACGGTGGACACGGCCGGGGCCCACGGGCAGTTACAACTGCGCAGTGGCGGCTTGCTGGCTGCCCGCTGGCGGCTGCCGGTGGTGTCAGGCAACGCCCGGCTGACAGGCAAAAAAGTCACCGCCAGGCTGGCGATTGCCGATTGGCAAAGTGAGCTGACGGCACAGGCCTCCCTGGCCGGCGAGACGCCCCAGGGCCGTTTCCAGATCCATAGCCCACTGATTCCGGCCATGGGGCAAGGCCTGGCCATGACCCCCCGTAAGGGTTCCCTCTCCGGTGAGGGTCGCTGGCAATGGGCCGATACCCTGTCTGCACAGGGCACAATGCGTCTGGCCGATTCGGCAGTGGACTGGGGCAGCGTCACGGCCCGGGGAATTCAGGGCACCCTGGAAGGGCACTATCGTGATGGGGCGGTGTCTCTGAAGAGTGCGGGGCCGGTGACGGCGAGTACCCTGGATATCGGTACGCCCATTACCGACCTGTCCCTGCAGATGGAGAGCGATCTCAGCCAATGGCAGTTCACCGATATCCGCGCGGAGTTGCTGGGCGGCTCCCTGCGTTCGCCGGCGCTGGACTGGCCATCATCTCGTCCCCAGCCGGTGGTGATTACCCGCATTGATCTTGAGCAGGTGGCCGCCTTGCAGAACCCGCCGGCGGTGTTTCTGGATGGACGTGTTGGCGGCTATGTGCCCCTGCAACTGGGCACGGATTTTATGGTGGTGGAAGGAGCCCGGCTGGCCAATGAGGAAACCCTGTCCCTGCGTATCCCGCCGTCGTCCAGTGTGCAATCCATGGCCAGCTCCAACCAGGCCGTAAAACTGGCACTGGAAAGCCTGAGCGTGCTGACCATCCCGGATTTCCAGGCCCGCATGAATATGGATAAGGAAGGCTGGCTGGAGGCCGCAGTAACCATCAAGGGAGTGAATCCACAGAGAAATAATCTGCCGGTGGTGTTTAACTACACCCATCGGGAAAACATGCTGGTGCTGATGCGCAGCCTGCGTATTGGCGATGACATCACCGAGAAACTGCGCACGGAGAATGCACAATGAAAACACTCGCGCCGGGTTTGTTGCTGGCGGTGACCCTGTTGCCTGCCTGCACCCCGACGGTGGCTTTGAAAGCCCCGGAGGAACCCATCACCATCAACCTGAACGTGAAGATCGACCATGAAATCCGCCTCAAGGTGGAAAAGGATATCGATCAGTTGTTCAGCGAAGACAGCGACCTGTTTTAGGAGTAGGGATGATGAAAATTGTAAAGACCATGATTGCCACCCTGACCCTGCTGATGAGCATGGCGGCGTTTGCACTGGATTTGGATGCGGCGAAAAGCCAGGGCATGGTGGGTGAACAACCGGATGGTTATCTGGGTGTGGTCAAGGCGACCCCGGCCGCCGTGGAGCTGGTGGCGGATATCAACCAGAAACGCCGTGATGCCTATGAACGCATCGCCAAACAGAACGGTATTACCCTGGATCAGGTGGCGCGACTGGCCGGGCAGAAAGCCATCGATAAAACCGACGCTGGAGATTATGTGCGGACTCCCGATGGCCAGTGGGTCACCAAGTAAATACCGGTGTTCCTCGGAGGATGAATCCCGGCTCGTTCTCACCGGAAAAGTGAGCCCGGAGCGGGAGGGAAGAATTGTGATCCACTCAATGTGAATGAGTGGATCCTTCCCGAAATGTTTTGATACCTCCCATAAAAATATAAAAAAATATTTCTATATAAACAGCATTGGAGCGAACGTTCTAACTGAGACGAAATCCCTAATCCATTGGTAATATTTTGTCTGAGAGTGGTTAAATTTCAGTAAATTCAAGCACTCAGCGCTCTCTCTGGGCTATGGGTTCCTTCACCTTGTGGTTACATTTGCAGAATCACAGGGAGCAACTTTGAAGGAACTCTGCCATGAAAACGATCTTGCGTGTTAGTGCGGCGATCCCGCTTTTTCTATCCCCCCTCGCCATGGCCGGAGAAAATGTTCCGGACCGTTATGGGTATATTGGTGGGCATGCCAGTTATTACACTTTTTACGATAACGACGTGATCGGCAATGGTGTCGACGGTCTGGATGATGTGCCTTTTTATGGCGGTCAGCTGGGCTGGCGTTTCCATCCCAACTGGTCTGTGCAGGGTTGGTATGACGAGGTCGAAGGCGATGCGGAAAGCCAATACGATTCCGGTCGTCGTGTGGACATGACCAACTACTTTGTCAGCGGTCGTTATCACTTTAACGATACCAGTCTCCTCGGCTTTGAGCCCTATGCGGGTATCAATGTGGGGGAGCAGTACATTGAGAGTCTCAATAACCCCAACAGTGACAAGAATGACGAGCTGATGACGGGGGTCGAGCTGGGTGTTCAGCGTGCCTTCTTCAAGCATGTGATTCTGGATCTGGGCACCCGTCACGCCTACAGCACCGACCGCGAGTACTGGGAAGGTCAGGTGTATGCGGGCCTTAATCTGGCGTTTGGTATCAGTAACGACAGCGACGACAGCGCTGAAGATGAGGTGGTAGCGGCTACCCCGGCTGAAGTGGTAACCGGTGACAGCGATGGTGATGGGGTTAACGATGACCGTGACCGTTGCCCGAACACCGCCTCCGGCGCGGTGGTGGATGCGGATGGCTGTCAGGTCTATGAGAGCCTGGAGCAGCGTGAAACCTCGGTGATCTACTTTGGTTTTGACCGCGATACCATTCAGGGACAATTTACCGATGAGATTCGCGGTGTGGCAGAGCGTTTGAACGGGGGTGAGCAGGGCCATATCCGCGTGGAAGGCCATGCTGACAGCACCGGCCCGGCGGACTATAACCAGGGCCTTTCCGAGCGTCGTGCCCAGTCCGTGAAAGACCGTCTGATGAAAGACTTCAACGTCAGCGGCGATCGCATCAGCACGGAAGGCTATGGTGAGAACAAGCCGGTAGCGGACAACAGCACCCGCGAAGGCCGCGCCAAGAACCGTCGTGCGGAAATCATCGTGGAAACCGAAGAGAAGAAAGCGCAGTTCAAGTAACCGCGTGATTCGGGAAACAAAAAACGGGATGCTTCGGCATCCCGTTTTTTTTACTGGAAAGTTTAAAGTTGAAAGTTAAAAAGCGCGGGATAGAGGTCTGCTAAACGACTAACGTTGATTGCCGCGATTCTCCTGTATGGGTTTTCAATCCGAGGGCGGCGCGGCTCAGGGGTGTGTCATATGGCTCCAGAGCTTCCACGCGCCTTTCAACTTTGAACTTTAAACTTTCAACTCAACCGCTCTGCCAGCCCCGATGCCCGCCAGGTGCGTTTTTTCACCGCGCTGTCCAGCACTGTGGGTTTGCCGAATTCCAGCAAGGTGAAACGATCACGGGCACGGGTGACGGCGGTGTAAATCAGTTCACGGGTGAGCAGCGGATGGGGAGCATCAGGCAGCACCAGCAGGGTATGCCGGAATTCCGAGCCCTGGGATTTATGCACCGTCATGGCATAGACGGTTTCCACCCCGTCCAGGCGGCTGGGCAGGACCCATTTGATGCGTCCGTCCGGTAACTGGAAGGCGACACGCAGCAGTAACTCCGGTTTGCCATTTCTCTCTTCCAGCAGCGGCAGGGTCAGACCCACATCGCCGTTCATCAACCCCAGCTGATAGTCGTTGCGGGTCATCATCACCGGGCGGCCCGGATACCACTCCCGTTCCGGGGCCAGGTCCTGTTGTTGCAGGTGACGGGTGATGCGCTGGTTCAGTTGTTCCACGCCGAATGGCCCGCTGCGCAAACCACTGAGCAATTGCTGGAGGGTGAGTTGCTTGAGCAGTCCGGCGGCCCAGGCATCGAAATCCTGCCGTTGCGACGGCGGCGTTGCCACCGTCTGAAACAATGCACGTAAACCTTCTTGATTGCCGCTGCCGTTGAGCAGCAGGGTTTCCAGTTGCCGGTCATCACTGCGCAGGGGATGGCGATGCAGGCTGTCGCCGTATTTTTGAAACGCCTTGCGTACCTGGGGCAGGTTTTCGTCGTTCACCGCCCGCGCCAGTTCGCCGATGCCTGGGCTGTCCTTGGAGCGCCAGTTGGTGCGCAGCATGGCGGTCTGCTGGGCCAGGGCGTTGCCCGGGGCCTGGTCGGTTTCCTGATAGTCGCTGATGTCGGCGCCACAGGTGTCCTTGATGAAATCGATGGTGCGTTGTTGATAGCGGCCCTGGTGGGCATGGCGACACAGATCGCCCATCACCGCACCGGCTTCCACGCTGGCCAGCTGGTCCTTGTCGCCCAGCAGGATCAGCCGGGTGTGCGGGCTCAGGGCTTCCAGCAGGCTGGCCATCATGTCCATGTCGATCATGCTGGCCTCGTCCACCACCACCAGATCCGCGTGCAGGGGATTGTCAGCATGGTGACGGAAGTGACGGCTGTCCGGGCGGGTGCCGAGCAGGCGGTGCAGGGTGGTCACGTCTGTGGGGATGGCGTCGCGTACCGCGACGTCCACGTCCAGTTGTTGCACTTGTTCGCCGATGGATTCGGTGAGCCGTGCCGCCGCCTTGCCGGTGGGGGCGGCGAGGCGAATTCGCAGACGCTGGTTGTCCGCCATGGCCAGGCTTTGCAGCAGCCCCAGCAGGCGCACCACGGTGGTGGTTTTGCCGGTGCCCGGACCGCCGGTGATGATGCCAATACCACTGCGGCTGGCCAGAGCGCAGGCCACCTGTTGCCAGTCGGTCTGGTCGCCGGCGTTCGGGAATAATCGGGCCAGGGCGTCGCGCAGACGCTCGGCAGGCAAGGGGCTGACGGTGGCCAGTCGCTGGCCGATGGCCTCGGCCACCGCCACTTCCCGGGCCCAGTTACGGCGCAGGTAAAGGCGGCTGCCATCCAGCACCAGCGGCGTGCTGCCGTTCTGGCTAACCAGTGGACTCTGTTGCAGATCATGCAGCCAGTCGTCCGGTTTGCCGGGCAGCAGGGTGACCAGCTCCGGCGGTGGGCTGGTGCCCCACAGCTGGGTGGCCAGTTCCCGGTTTTTCAGGTCCAGACAGAGATGGCCGCTGGCTTGTTGATTGCTGGTGAAGGCGGCGAGCAGCAGCACTTCGTAGCTTGCCTGCGGGCATTGCTGCTTGAGAAAGCGGGCAATGGCCACATCCAGATCGCGCAGCAGATTGTTGTCGCGCAGCATGAGAAGAGCGTCTTCCCAGGTGAGGGCGGAGAACAGGTCAGTTTGCATGAAGTGCCCTCGATGTTGAGTCAGAGCCGTAGGAGCTATGCTTGCATGGCGAAGGGTTTGGAGTGTTTCCTGCATGCTTTTTGCGAACCTGATAGTCCTCATTCGCCATGCAAGCATAGCTCCTACAGGGGGAGGCCGGTTGCTTCATGGTTGCCCTCCAAACATCGCATCCAGCGCTTCAACCAATGCCGTGTCCGGTCGATCAAACACCGTGCCTGCCGACGGTCCCTGCAAACCACGTAAAAACACATACACGGCACCGCCCAGGTGCTGGTCCGGATCATAATCCGCCAGGCGGCTTTTCAGCAGGCGGTGCAGGGCCAGCAGGTAGAGGACGTATTGCACTTCGTAGCGTTTTTCCAGCACCGCGTCGGTCATGGCGTCCAGGGTGTAGGCGCTGTCATCCACGCCCAGCCAGTTGGATTTGTAGTCGAGCACGTAGTATTTGCCGTCGTGTTCGAACACCAGATCGATAAAGCCCTTGAGCATGCCGTTCAGGGTGTCCGCTTCCAGTCGCGGGCGCGGGTGCTGTGGGTGGATGTGCTGGCGGATCAGGATGTCCATCTCGGCCACTTTTACCTGGTGGGCGGGGAACAGGAATTCCAGTTCCGGCACATAGGTGTGCAGGGTGTTGAGGGCGATCTGGTCGTTTTCCAGCGGCAGGCTGGTGGTGACTGCCTGCTTCCACCAGTGGCGGATCACTTCCATAAAATCCTGCCAGCCCCGGGCCTGCAGTTTTTCTTCCACGCTGGTTTCAAACTCGGCCGGGTCGGCCAGGGTCTCTGTGAACCGCTGGTTGGCGGCCTGTTCGAGAATGTCGTGGAGCAGGGTGCCCGGTGCGGCGCCACGGGGAAAGGCGTGAATGCTGTCTGGCAGGGGCTCGGCATCATCGACAACGGTGTCATCCTGCTGCTCGGCCAGTTGATCGCCACGCGGATCCGCCGGGGCCAGGGTTTCCTGTACCTGTTTGAGCGCGCTGTAGCTGGCAATCCACCAGGGTTGTCGTTGCCGGACCACAGGAATCAGCGGCGTGCGCAGGGTCCGCGCTTCGGCTTGGGGTTGATAGGTTTCTGTGCTGCTGTCCGGTGCGGCGATGATGGACACCGCCTCATGGGCTACCGGCACCAGCGCGTCGCGCAGGCCGTCGTTGGCCACGCCGGTGCCGAACAGCAAACGGCCGATGGCGCTTTTTTCCAGCTGGTTCTGTTTGCCGCGGCCCTTGATATAGGGCGCGATTCCCAGGGTGCAGGTGTGGCAGGCGCGGGTCAGGGCCACGTAGAGCAGACGCATGTCTTCGGCGAGTCGTTCGTGGTCCGCCTTGTTTTCGACATCGTCATCCGGCTCCAGCGACACATTGAGGTGATCGTTTTCGTGGTAGCGCAGCGGCGGCTTGTTCTTGTCCGCCGGGCGGAAGCTGCAGATAAAGGGCAGATACACCAGCGGGTATTCCAGGCCCTTGGACTTGTGGATGGTGATTACTTTGACCCGGTCGTCGTCGCTTTCCAGTCGCAGGATGCTTTCCTTACTGCTGCCCCGGCCTTGCTCGACCGTACTTTCGACAACGTCCTCAAGATAACGGATCAATGACTGCTCGCCGTCCAGCTGGGTAGCGGCCTGCTGCAGCAGCTCTGCCAGATGCAGCAGGTTGGTCAGGGCCCGTTCCCCATCCAGGCTTTGGCTGAGCCGGGCGGGTACATGAAAATCCATCAGCAGGCTGCGCAGCGTGGGCAGCACGCCCTGGGTCTGCCATTGATGGCGATAGCCGTGAAACTGCTCCACGGTTTCTTCCCAGCGCACTTCATCCTGATTGAGAGCATCCAGTTCCGCGTAGGCCAGATCCAGCACTGCGCAGGCCAGGGCGCTGCGCACCCGGGTGTCGGATTCCGGGGTGGCGCATGCGTGCAGGATCAGCAGCAGGTCATGGGCTTCGGGCTGGGCAAATACAGAATCCTGATCGGACAGATAAACGCTGCGTACCTGGCGTTCCATCAGCGCATCGCGGATGGCTTTGGCTTCGGTGCGATCGCGTACCAGGATGGCAATGTCGTTGGGATGCAGGGGCCGGAAGCTGTCGGCTTTCCGGAAGCCGGTGACGCCTTTTTCGGCACCGTTGAGCAGATGGGCAATTTCGCTGGCGCAGCGTGCCGCCTGCTCGTCCCGGTACTGGCCGGCGCTGACCGGTTTTTCCTGCTCGTCTACCCACAGGGTAATGCCGGATTTTTCGTTGTTGTCGACTAACAGAACGTCCTTGCGTCCGTTGGCGTCAACCTCTTCAAAGGGGATGGCGTTGTCCATCATGAACACATCGCCAAAGGTAGTCTGGCTGTAGGTGAACAGATGGTTCACCGCCTTGACCATGGCGTCGGCGCTGCGGAAGTTTTTATCCAGGGTGTAGTGATTGCCTGCGGTGGCCCGGCGGGCTTTCAGATAGGTAAAGACGTCGGCGCCACGGAACGCATAGATGGCCTGCTTGGGGTCACCGATCATGAACCAGCCGGTACCGGCTTGCCCTTCATAAAGCGCGGAAAAAATCCCGTACTGGGTGGGGTCGGTATCCTGGAATTCGTCGATCAATGCCACCGGGAACTGGTCGCGGATGACCTGGGCAAGCCGTTCGCCGTTGCCGCCTTTCAAGGCATCGTGCAGGCGGCTGAGCATGTCGTCGAAGCCCATGGTGGCGGTCTGGCGGCGGACCTGATCCACGCGCCGGTCGATCCAGGCGGCGGCATGGGCGAGCAGGTCGGTGCGGGGCAACTGTGTATTTGCCCGGCCTTCCATGACCGCATCCAGCTGCTGGCAGAAGGCAAAGTCCGGGCGGTGTTCCTGGCCGGCCTTGGTGAGTTTCATGCCTTCATGGGAAAACTTTGCCAGGGTGTCGTAGGCCTTGTCGTTTAGCCGTTCGCCATTGGCGTAGCGTTGCAGGGTTTGCAGCATGCCGGGCAGGCTGGTGGTGCGGTAGCTGTTGCCGTTGAGCCATTTGTTGTCGCGGGCGGCGCGCACCCACTCGAGAAAGTCCGGCAGTTCGGCGGCCAGTTGCTGGCGGGCGTGTTGATCCTTGTCCGCCTGGGGGCCGGTTTGTGTCAGCCAGTGTGTGACGCTTTGCGGTAACGCTTCCGGGTCCGTTTCTTTCAAACCGAGCAGGGGGCGACAGGCCTCCAGCAGCGCATCCGGGTTGCCCAGGTTGTCGCTTTGCAGGGCATTGGCGGCGCTCACCGGGAAATCGGCGATCACGGAACGCCAGTAATCCCGCGCCGCCATTTGTTGTTCGTCGCTGGCGTCTTCCTGCAACTCCAGGCTGAACAGACTGCCGGAATCGAAGGCGTGCTGTTTGAGCATGCGGTTGCAGAAGCCGTGGATGGTGTAGATGGCGGCTTCGTCCATCCACTGGGCGGCGGCATCCAGACGCTGGGCACAACGGGCCCGGTCTTGCGGATCGCTATAGTCATTGAGCAATTCGGCCAGCACCGGGTCGTCGGCTTTTGCATTGGCATCGGCAAAGATACGTGCCGCATCAGCCAGGCGGTCGCGGATCCGTTCGCGCAGTTCCTCGGTGGCCGCTTCGGTGAAAGTCACCACCAGAATTTCTGGCGGCAGGAGCGGCCGCGAGAAGGCATTGTCGTCGCCATGGCCGAGCACCAGACGCAGATACAGCGCGGCCAGGGTAAAGGTCTTGCCGGTGCCAGCACTGGCTTCGATCAGCCGGGTACCGTGCAGCGGGAAGGTAATCGGGAGCGGACGTTCAGCATTCATGCGCTACCCCCGGTTGCAACTGCGTAGGGTGCACTGAGCCGAAGGCGAACTGCACCATTCCACCGTCGGCAGAGTAACCGAATCGCGGCTAAGGAACTGTCAGCCAGGTATCGCACTTCCCCGCGTTGCAGCTTGCAGCTTGTCGCTTGCAGCTCATAAACGGTGCAGTTCGCCCTAGGCTCAGTGCACCCTACGAAAACAGGAGAATGGGTGCGTTTAATGGTCACCATGTTCACTCCATTGGGCGTGCTGGTAGAGCGGGGCATAGAGTTGCTCGGTCCAGTAGTCGAAAGCGCGCTCGTCGCCGTGGCGGACAGCCAGCATGTCATCGAAGTCGGCCCAGGCGCGGGCAAGGGCCGGTTCCTTGTCCTGTTCGCCGGCGTGCATAAAACCGGATTCGAACACCTTGCGCGCCTCGTTGTCGCCGTTGTCTTTTTCTTCCCCTTTCAGCCAGGCGAAGGCGGTGGCGCAGGCGATGGGTAGCGGTCCGCACAGGGCCTGTTGCCAGGCATGGCCCAGTTGATCCAGGCAGTGCTGGGCGTCGCTGCGGTTCAGGTGGGGCAGGGTAATGCGGCCATCCTGGCCCTGGACGTGGGTGGTTAACGGGAACCCGGCGGCGCAGGCGGCCAGGTGCAGGGTCCAGTCCCGGGTGAGTTTGTCGAAGCGCTCTTTCAGCTTGCCGGTGTGCAGGACCAGGCGCTGGCTATTCGCTGCTGAGCCGCGCAAATCCGTGAGCCAGTCTTCGATCTGCAGGGGCCCGGCGTTAAGACGGATTTCCTGTTGCGGTTGCGGTGCGCCGCACTCGGCCAGCAGGGCAAAGTAGTGTTCCAGTGGCTGCGACAGGGGCATCAGCAGGCTGTCGCGGCTGCCTTCGTCAAAGGGCGCCAGGGGCAGATCGCCACTACCGGCCAGGCGATCCAGGGTGTGGGCCATGGCGTCGCCGGCATGCTCCGGACCTGCACGCAGTGCCTCGCTAAGCAACTGGTCCTGGAGCTGGAAACGTTGCAGGCCGTCGAAGGCAAAGGGTTCGCTGTCATCCAGTACCTGGCGTTGCTGTTTCAGGCGGGCCTTCAGGCGCTGCTCGAAAAAATGCGCCACCGGCTGTTTGAGAAAACGGCCCAGGGCGGCGCAGGTAATCGGCTCGTCGCTGTCCAGTGGCGGCAAGGGCTGATCATTGCTGACAGCAGGTGCCTGACCATCGTGGAGGGCGCGCCATTCGTTGGCATAGGTGTGTAGTGAATCGTTGGCCGCATCCTGGTCGCTGTGGAAAAAATAGCGGGCACTGAACGGTTGCAGCGGGTGCGCCACGGTGAGGGCATCCACCGGTTCCCCCTGATCGGTGTGCCAGCGCTGGTTAATGTGGTCGCGCAGTTGCGCCACCAGCACCGAGGGCGGGCGTTCGCTGTTGTCGCGCACGTTGCGGCCGGTCCAGCTGATGTAGAGGCTGTCCCGGGCGCTGAGCAGGGCTTCCAGAAACAGGTAGCGGTCGTCATCCCGGCGGGATCGGTCGCCGGGGCGGTAGTTGCCCCATTGCCGCATCAGATCGAAATCCATGGGCTGCTGCTGACGGGGGTAGTCGCCGTCTTTCATGCCGAGCAGGCAGACATGGCGGAAGGGGATGGCGCGCATGGGCATCAGGGTGCAGACATTGATGCGCCCGGCCATGAACCGTTGCGACAGGCTTTCCGCGTTGAGGGCATCGAGCAGCGGGCGGCGGGCCACGGTGAGAGGCAGGACGCTGTCGAAGTCCGCTTCGGCGCAGGCCGCCAACCAGTCGTTGAGGGCGTCGCGCAGGCCCGCATCCAGGGTCTGGTCGGTTTCATCCACCGGGGCGAACAGGTCATCCAGTAACCGGGTGAAGCGTTGTTGCCACTCCCTGGCGCTGGCGTCCTGACGGGATTGTTGCCAGTGATGTTCCAGGGTATCGAGCAGGCGCGACAGGCGCCCGGCCAGCTCCGCGCCCAGCCCGGCCACTTCGTCCAGGGGCTCGATGCCCATCCAGGCCGGGCCGTCGCCGAGCAGGTAGCCGGCCAGCATCCGCTTCAGGCCGAAGGCCCAGCTGTTCTGTTCGAAGCCGGGTACGTCCAGGGTCTTGCGCTGCTGGCTGTTCAGGCCCCAGCGAATGCGCGCCTGGTCGATCCAGCGGGCCAGTTGCGGCAGGTCGCCTTCGTCGATGCCGAAACGTTCGCGCACGGCGGGCACATCCAGCAGGTCGAGAATGTCGGTTGCGGTGAAGCGCCACTGGGGCAGGTGCAGCAGGGATTCCACCGCCTGGGCCAGGGGGGACGCGGCCCCGGCACTGCGGTCGCTGAGGGTGTAGGGCAGATAGCGGGGATCGTCCCGGTCCAGTCGACCGAACACTGCATCAATGTGCGGCGCATAGGCTTCGATGTCCGGCACCATCACGATCACGTCCCGGGGCTGTAGGCTCGGGTCGTTGCTGAACCGGTCCAGTAATTCATCCTGCAGAATTTCCACTTCCCGCTGGGGGCTGTGGCCGATGCGGAAACTGAGCGAGCCATCGATCGCCAGAGAGGGGCGCTGGTCCGGCGCCGGCAAGGGTTCCAGATCGAGAATGTCCTGCTGCAACTGTTGCAACAAGGTTTGCGGTTCCTGGTGTTCAAACAGATCGATCTGATTCTGGAAGGCGCTGCGATAACTCTCCGGGTCGTCGTGGTCGTAGAGCAGGCCGATAAAGTCCCGGCCCTGTTTGCCCCAGGCGGCCAGCAGCGGATTGACGCGATTTTCCGGCAGGGCGGTCAGGTGGCGTTTGCGGTTGTCCAGTTGGCGGCGCAGCAGTTGTTTGTCTTCGACAATATCCGCCCAGTAATGCTGGCAGGGGTTCTGTACCAGCATCAGGATCTGGCAGTGCTGACTCAGCGCCGCCAACGCTTCCAGGGCTTGCTGGGGCAGGGCACTGATACCGAAGATGATCAGGCGGCGGGGCAGGCCCGGCGGTGGCGTGCCCTGTTGCTGTTGTTGAGTGAGTGCCGCGATAAAATCCCGATGGATGGCGCTGCGGCTAAGCCCCTGTTTGCTGTCATCCATGTCCGCCAGCAGGGCGCGCCACAGATGCGCCTGCCATAGCTGGCTGCTGGGAAACTCATCAAAAGCGTCGCGATCCTGGGCCTGGCGCAGACGGTCGTTGCCGTTTTCCCAGTCCGCCAGCCAGTCCGCCCGATAGACCTGATAGGCATCGAACAGATCCGCTAGCCGCTCGGCCAGCTGATGGCGTTTGCGACCGTCCACATCGTCGGCGAGAAAATGCCGCAATGGGCCGAAATGGTCGTTATTGAGAAGCGTCGGCAATAACCGATACAGACGCCATAGCAGCCGGGATTTATCGAAGGGCGAGGTACGGGGCACCTGGTCTTCGCCAAGGACGGTGCGATAGGCACTCCATAAAAAGCGGGCGGGCATCTGAAACTGAAAACCGGCGCTGATTCCCAGGGCATCCGCCAGTTGCAGTTTCAGCCACTGGGCCATGCCGTTGGACTGCACCAGGAAGGTTTCCGTTTCCAGTGGTGACAGCGGCTCACGCTGCAGCCAGTCGGCCACCAGCTCGGTGAGGGTTTCCAGACGGTTGCCGTGCAGCACCATCAGCCCGTTTTGCATGGACATTCCTTGCGCGAAATTGCGTTTGTGCGAAAGGGTCTAGCCTAAGGGAGAAGCGCTTGCCGTGCTACAACGGCTAGCCACATGTGGGGCAAAGGAGGGGATGCTAAAGCACGAAGGTAGCCAGGTTTTGTTGTGGGGAAATAATGGGGTGGCAGGGGCGAGTAACGAGTTTCGAGTCTCGAAAAGCAAAAACCATTCTTCGGTTGAAGGTTTTGACTTTCGCAACTCGCTCCTCGTCACTCGCTACTGAATCACTACAGCACGCTCATCCACCAGTTTAGTCGTTCACGCTTTTGCGGTTGCGGTGTTTCCTGTCTTTCTTGCGCTGGCGGGGTATCGGCTTCACTGGCCTGGCTGGGCTTGATGCCGAAAGTGGGATAGAGCGACGCTACCAGCAGCACCGCCATGGCCTGATTAAAGGCGCGCAGGCGCCGGCCCCGGTGCAGCCAGTTTTTCAGCACCGCGCCAAACAGGTTCCAGCTGCTGATCAGCGGTAATCCGACGATCAGGAAGGTGCCGGCCACAATGGCCACGCTCAAGGTGAAGTCCTGCGGTTGGGTAAAGGTGGCTACCCCGGTGAGAATCATCATCCAGGCTTTGGGATTGACCCACTGGAACAGGGCGGCCTGCATGAAGGTGAGCGGTTTGGCGTTGTAGCCATCACTTTTCAGGTCGCGGGTGCGCACTAGCTGCCAGGCCAGATACAGCAGGTACAAGGCGCCGCCCACACGCAGTGCGGTAACGGCCTGCGGGAAGCGGGTCAGTAGCTGGCCGAGTCCCAGCGCCACGCACACCAGTATTACCTGACAGCCGATGGCAATCCCCAGAATGTGCGGCAAGGAACGGTGGAAACCTGCGTTGGCACCGGATGCCATAAGCATCAGGTTGTTGGGGCCGGGGGTGCCGGTCATCACGGCAACAAAGCCGATAAGTGCCACTAACTGTTCCGTCGACATGACGCGATCCTTCTTTTCTGAAGATGGTTCAACAGACTAGGTGGACAACGCATATCAATACAGATATAAGAAAATAATATTGAAGCGGTACAGATTGTAAGAGGAGTAATCTGTACTGGTTGTTATGCGAAAAACTGTATCGGGTGTGGAGCTCATGACGTTGTATCAAAGCCTGGCGGATCGTCTGCAGGTCCTGATCCGGGATCAGGTGTACCCGGTGGGCAGTCGCCTGCCTGGGGTGCGGGTGCTGGCGGAACAGCAACAGGTCAGTGTGTCCACGGCGGTGAATGCCTGCCGGGAGCTGGAGCAGCGTGGTGTGCTGGAAGCCCGTCCGCGATCCGGTTACTACGTGCGCCAGCCACCGGTGGTGCGCGAGGCTCCCCGGGTGACCACGGCAAGTCGGCGGCCGCGCCGGATTACCGGCCAGGAGCGGGTGCTGCAGATATTGCAGAGTGTGAATAACCCGTCGGTGGTGAACCTGGGAGCGGCGGTGCCGGCGCCGGAATATATGCCGGTGGCCACCATGGAAAGGATGTTTCACAGCGTGCTGCGCGAGGAGCGACGTCGCTGTGTGGGCTATGCCTTTCCGCCCGGGGCGCCGGAACTGTGTACCCAGGTTGCCCGGCGGCTGGCGGGGCTGCAGTGCGAGGTCAGCCCGGAGGATGTGCTGATTACCAATAGCTGCCAGGAATCCGTGGCCATTGCGCTCAAGCTGACGACCCAACCCGGCGACACCGTGGCGATTGAATCGCCCACCTATTATGGCCTGTTGCAGGTGATCGATTCGCTGGGCCTGAAGGCCCTGGAAATCCCCACCGACCCGGTGGAGGGGATTTCCCTGGAAGCCCTGACCCTGGCTTTGGAGCGCTGGAAGGTATCGGCCTGTGTGGTGGTGTCGAATTTTTCCAACCCGCTTGGGGTCAGGCTTTCCGACGCACGCAAACAGGCCCTGTTGGCGCTGTTGTCGAAGCACAAGGTGCCGCTGGTGGAAGATGATATCTACGGGGATCTGCCGCTGAGCGGCCCCCGGCCCCGGCCGGTGAAGAGCTGGGACAAGAATGGTTTGGTGTATTACTGTTCGTCTTCGTCAAAAACCCTGTCTGCAGGCCTGCGGGTGGGGTGGCTGGTGGCGCCGGAGCGTCATCGGGAAAAGGCCCAGCATCTGCAATTCATCAATACGGTATCGGTGGCCACACCCTCACAGCTGGTGCTGGCACGCTATCTGGAGCGGGGCCATTACGACCGGTTCCTGCGCCAGCTGTGCGCTGAGCACGCCCGGGGTGTGGTGCGAATGACCGAGCGGGTGACGCAACTGTTTCCGCAACAGACCCGGGTGAGCCGGCCTGCGGGAGGGTTCGTGTTGTGGGTGGAATTGCCGGGGGAGGTGGATACCACCGAGCTGATGGAAAAGGCACTGGAAGCCGGGGTGAGTTTTGCGCCCGGTTCGCTGTTTTCCGCCTCAGGAAAATTTGCCAATTGTCTGCGGCTGAACTGCGCCGTGAAGTGGGACAACCGGGTGGAACAGGCGCTGGTGACCTTGTCGCGGTTGCTTTAATCGCGTGTTAGACAGGTCAGGAGCCACGAGGGGCATGGCTCCTGTGGGGGTTACATCATCACCGAGCCAAGCACTTCGCGTTTGTCGTCCTGCACTTTGATGACCTGGTCGCCTTGCTTGATCAGGGTGTAGCTTTCCTCAGCGGCCACTACGGTGATGGAGCCGTCTGCGTGGTAGGTCAGTTCGGCTTCATTGCCCAGCCCGTCGGTCACGGTCTCGGTGGTGCCGGCGACCTTGGCGCCTTCCTTGCTGATCGGGTTGGTGCCGGTCCAGAACTCGATGGAGTTGAAAATGATGATGTCGCCCAGCAGAGACAGGCCGTAAACCGGTACCCACCAGAACACAAAGGAAATGCCTTGGTTGACGAATTTATTGTTGGTGGCGGTGGCATTCCAGTCCTGCACGGTATCGAACAGGGCGTTCTGGCCAAGACAGCCGGTCAGCAGGGCGGCGGCAGATGCGCTGGCGAAGATTTTTTTCATCGGACTTTCCTTGAGTTGAGTGAATTCATTATTGCTGTCATTTAGCGGTAAGGGGAAGCAGTGAATAGTTAACAATGAACAGTTAACAGTTCGCGACGCTGACTTTCCTGTTTCGCAACGCAAGAGGCCGCGCTCGATGTCCGGGCGCGGCCTCTTACGTCTACAACAGCACGACACTTCAACCGCGTCGCTGTTAACTGTTCATTGTTAACTATTCACTGATCGTTACTCGCTCTCCATCTCTGCCAGCTCGTCTTCGAAGAAGAATTTCTCTTCGCCGAAGGCCGGTTCCAGATGATTGAGCCAGGTGGCGTCCTCGTTGTACTTGGCGAAGAAGGGACGCTGAACCCAGTCGTGGTTACGCCCCTGGATGAAGCGCAGGGCGAACACTTTCTCGCCGTTGATTTCGGTAACGCCCTGGATTTCCACCTTGCCCGGGTGGCTGGACATGCTCGGGCCACGGGCGGTACGGGCGATGCCGGAGACCTGCTTCATGGCATCACGGTAGATCTGCCAGGCCTTGGCCAGCGGGACTTCAAAGTAACGACGGGCACCGGTGTCCCGTTCCACAAACATGTAGTAGGGGATGATGCCCAGCTCGACCTGGGTCTGCCAAAGGCGGGCCCAGTCATCGGCATTGTCGTTGATGTGTGCCAGCAGCGGGCCCTGGGCGCGGATCACGGCGCCGGTGGCGCGGACCCGGCGTACCGCTTCCCGGGCGATGTCGGTTTCCAGTTCCTGCCAGTGGTTGTAGTGAGCCATCAGCGCCAGGTGTTTGCCGCTGGCCTGCACTTCCCGGAACAGATCCAGAAGATCCTGGGCATCGTCGTCGGATACCACACGTTGCGGCCAGAAGGTCAGCGCCTTGGAACCGATGCGGATGGTGCGGATCTGTTCCAGTTCCAGCAGCGGCTCGATATGGGCGCGCAGGTTCTTGGTCTTCATGACCAGCGGATCGCCACCGGTGATCAGCACATCGGTGATTTCCGGGTGTGCCTGGATGTACTTCTTGAGCTGACCGGCTTCCTTGGTGGCGATTTTCAGATCGTTGTCACCAATGAACTGGGCCCAGCGGAAGCAGAAGGTGCAGTAGCTGTGACACACCTGCCCCTGGCTGGGGAAGAACAGCACAGTCTCGTTGTACTTGTGCTGGACGCCGTCGATTTTTTCGCCGTCCACTTCCGGCATGTTGTGTTCCATCTGCCCGGCGGGGTGCGGGTTCAGGGCGTCACGGACTTCGGCGATGGCGGCTTTGATTTCCGCCTTGTCACCGCCGCGCATGGCCTCGGCCACCTTGTCGAAATGCTCCGGGGCCAGCATGCCTTTCTGCGGAAAGGTAAGTTGGTAGATGGGATCATTGGGCACCTTGTCCCAGTCGATCAGTTCGTCGATGACGTACTCGTTGACCCGGAAAGGCAGCACATTGGCAACGACTTCCATGGCAAAGCGGGTCTCGTCGTCAAGGCGTTTGAGTGGCTCGATCTTGTCGAGCTGGCGCGCGGTGAATACCTTGAAACGGCGCGGCTCTTCAAACTGCGTTTCCGTGCTCTGATGCAGCGGAATGACGGCATTGGTTTCGGGCATGGTATCGCTCCTCATCATGCGCCGGCATGACGACACTGGCGTCAACACCGGTACACTGGTTGCTAAACCAGCAGGACTTGTCTTTGTGCTACTGCTGCTGATGGCCAGCGGTGGCTGGCGCTGAAATTGGGCATGTGCCCGCTGTTACGTGCGTCCACGAGGTGACGCGGAGGACCTGGAACATGACGCTACCCAGCGATTTTCGGGGCAGGCGTGGGGCCAACGAGGCCACCCGGCGTTCCAAAAGAGGGCGTATTTTAGTGACTTGGCCCGCAAAGCGCAAAACCGCTGATCTGACTGGGTTTTTTCCCGGAAACGGGGCCCGGGGGGATATGCTATGTTGACGCAATATTGCCAGCCTGGGGGCATGCGGTCCCGGCAGGCTACGGGTGGATACGGAGCTGAAAACCTTTGGATCTGACATTCTGGAAAAGCCGTTGGGATCAGGGGCTGGCGGTGCTGGAGCCGTTCTGGCCCTATCTGGCTGCGGCCATCAGCCTTTTCCTGGCGATTTATGTCACCGCCCATGTGGCCCAGAACAAGCGCGATGCCCGTGCCGCCGCCGCCTGGACCGGCCTGGTGTGGCTGGTGCCAGTGCTGGGTGCGGTGCTGTATTTCATGCTGGGGGTCAATCGTATTCAGCGTCGCGCCCGGCAACTGACTGGCGGGTTGATCGACAGCGATGACGGCTGGCGGGTGGCCGCAGAGGCGGTGCCCACCGTGCCACACCTGCAGGTCCTCAGCCGTCTGGTTGGGCGCCTGACGCACCTGCCGCTGACCGATGGCAACGAATTGGCGTTGCTGGATGCCCCGCAAACCTATCAGGCCATGCTGGATGCCATTGAAAACGCCACCGAGAGCATCTATCTGGCCACCTATATTTTCGGCAATGATGCGGCCGGCAAACCGCTGGTGGATGCCCTGGCTGCCGCCGTCCAGCGTGGGGTAAAGGTGCGGGTGCTGATTGATGGCGTGGGCGCCCACTACTCCCTGCCATCGGTGGTCTGGCGCCTGCGTCGGCGCGGGGTGCCGGTGCAGCGGTTTCTGTACTCCCTGGCGCCCTGGCGCATGCCGTATATCAATCTGCGAAACCACCGCAAGATCATGATTGTGGATCGCGCTCTGGGCTTTACCGGTGGGATGAATATTCGCGCCGGCTACCTGCACAAACCCGCTCGCACCACCGATCTGCATGCCCGGGTCGAAGGGCCGGTGGTGGGTCAGCTGTTGCGCAGTTTCGCGGCCGACTGGGTATTCACCTGCGGGGAAGTGCTGGAAACCAGCTATCGCGGTCCGGCCCTGGTCGGCGATGTGCAGGCGAGAGGTATCAGCGCCGGTCCGGATGCGGATTTTGATAAGCGCCGGCTTACCTTGCTGGCGGCCATTGGCAGCGCCGAGCGGCGCATCCGCATTGTGACTCCCTATTTCGTCCCGGACCTGACCCTTATGGCCACCCTGCAGATGGCGATATTGAAAGGCGTGAAGGTGCAGATCGTGATACCGAGCAAAAGCAACCTGCGCATGGTGAACTGGGCGAGTCTGCATGCGTTGCGGTGGTTGGTGGGCGAGGGGGCCGAGCTGTATCTGTCGCCGCCGCCGTTTGATCACAGCAAGATGATGACGGTGGATCAGCACTGGCTGATGCTCGGGTCCGGTAACTGGGATGCGCGCAGCCTGCGCCTGAATTTCGAATTCGATCTGGAGTGTTACAGCGCCACCCTGACCACCCGGGTGGACAAGATGCTGGATCGCCATATCCTGCTGTCTACCCGCATGGAGTCGGAGCATTTCCGCGACATGGCGCCCTGGCGTCGTCTGCGCAACGCCCTCTCGCATCTCATGGAACCCTATCTTTGATCTGAACCTGTGCCATGACGCACCAGTCAGCGGCGTTTCCAGCGCACCGGCTGTGCGACAAGTCGCATTTTCGGGTTGTCTATGTCACATTTTTCTTCGTCAGGCAGGTCTGGCGCTGTCTGGCAGGTTATAAAGTGATCACTCGCCGGACTGTCTCAAGTGCGGCGGTGGGGATGCGTCAGGGAAACAGAATGATAATAAAACGGTTTTTACTCGGCCTGCTCCTGCTGGGCGGATCCGCCCTGTCCGTGGCGGACACGGCAAAATGGGTACTGGTCACCGATCGGGATGGTATCCAGGTGTATCGGCAGGACGACGACAGCTCGCGCCTGAAAACCTTTCGAGGCGTGGGTCTCGTACCGGTGGCGGATTTCAATGCCATTGGTGCGCTGATGGATGATTACGAGGCGGTCGCCTCCTTCATGCACATGGTCTCGGAAATTCGCGACCTGCACCGGGCATCGCCGTACCAGCGGGATGTCTATGTGACCACGCGTTTGCCCTGGCCGGTGAAGGATCGGGATGCGCCCCTGCGAGTCACCTTCTATCAGGAGCCGGATAGCTACGACCTGGTGATGCCGTTTTCCCTTAATCCCGAGGTGTTCCCCGAGCAGTCGGATTATGTGCGCATGCCGCAGATGGAGGGCTATTACCGGTTCGAGCCGCTGTCGCCGGGGGAGGTGAAGGTCACCATTGAAGTGATACTGGATCCGGGTGGGGCGATACCGGCCTGGCTGGCCAATATCATTTTGCGGGATATTCCGTATTTCTCACTGCGGCGTCTTCGTCGGGTGGTGAATATGCCGCGTTTCCAGGGCATCTCCCACGGCTACTACCAGACTCCAAAGAGCTGGCAGGAGCCGGAAGAGAAGCGGGAAGTCGCTAACGCTTCAGCGGCGACCCGGGCCCCATCAGCGCCCAGATAATCAGCCCGACCAGCGGCAAGATCAGTACCAGCAACACCCACAGCACCTTGTGCAGGGTTTCCGCGCTGGATTGAATGATCATCACGATGGCATAAATTGCCAGGGCCAGTTGTAGCAGTCCCAGGAGTTTCATCAGCAAGATCCTTCTCGTACCCAAATGGAACCCTCAATCTAGAGCAGCCGTTCCACCGGGTAAATCACTGATATGTAAAAGAGGATCTTATGGCCCTTAACGCAGGCAATATCCGGTATTCAACAGGAAAGAAAAGGAAATGGCGCCCCGAACAGGAATCGAACCTGTGACCTAGCGCTTAGGAGGCGCTTGCTCTATCCAACTGAGCTACCGGGGCTTAAGAGGCGACAATTGTAAGGACTTTGACTCGTGGTGCCAGTCCTGAGGGAGAAAGCGGTCAAAATTCCGTCAGACGTCAGACATGTCGCGTGGCGCTTGCTGCGTTCACGTAACCTTTGCGACAACGCCGCATCCAATTGCTAGCATTGAAGAAATTGAGACAGGTGATGTATGCAGGATACCCACGATTTACTGGTGCGCAGCAGCACCGACTTTCCCTCGTTGAGGCGCCATGCCACGTCCATCTTGCAGGTGAACCTGGGGTATCTGTGCAATCTCAGTTGCGTGCATTGCCATGTGAACGCGGGCCCCACTCGCACGGAATTGATGGACCGGGAAACCGTGGACATGGTGCTGGAGGTGATCCGCCTTCGCCACATCCAGGTGCTGGATCTCACCGGTGGGGCTCCGGAGATGAACCCTCATTTCCGTTACCTGGTGGAACAGGCCAGAGCCATGGATGTGGAGGTCATTGATCGCTGCAATCTCACCATTTTGCTGGAGCCGGGTTACGAAGATCTGCCGCAGTTTCTGGCGGACAACAAGGTGCATGTGGTGGCGTCGCTGCCCTGTTACCTGGAAGAGAATGTGAACAAGCAGCGTGGCAAAGGCGTCTATCAGGGCAGCATCGAGGCGATTCGCCGGCTTAATGCCCTGGGCTATGGCAGCGATGGGCTGCTGCTGGATCTGGTCTACAACCCTACCGGCCCTTCTTTGCCGCCGCCCCAGGCAGTGCTGGAGGCGGATTACAAGCGGGAACTGGATGAGCGGTTCGGGTTGCGTTTCAACAGTCTGCTGACCATCACCAATATGCCCATCAGCCGTTTCGGTGCCGTATTGCTGGCCCACAATCAGTTCAACGATTACATGCAATTGCTGCGCGACAGTTTCAACCGCGACACCCTGCCGGCAGTGATGTGTCGGGCCACCGTGAGTGTGGATTACCAGGGTTACCTGTACGACTGCGACTTCAACCAGATGCTGGATATGCCCCAGGGGCATCATGACGGGCATCAACATCTTTCCGTGTTGCTGGACCATGACCTGGAAGGGGAACCCATTTATGTGGCGGACCATTGCTTTGGCTGTACCGCCGGTGCCGGCAGCAGTTGCGGTGGTGCTCTGGGGTGAGCGGAGCCACTGTCACTGTGATCGTGCCGGTACGCAACGAAGCCGGTAGCCTGGCCACTACCCTGACCATGCTCCGGGATGCCCTGCAGGATGGTGATGAGCTGGTGGTGGTAGACGGTGGCAGTACCGATGCCAGTGTGGAAATTGCCCGTGGGCTGGCGGACCGGGTGGTCCTCTGTGAACCGGGCCGGGCCCGGCAGATGAATGCCGGTGCCCGACAGGCCACTGGCCACTGGCTGTGGTTTGTGCATGCGGATAGCCAGCTGGGGCCTGCCCAGCGGCAATCACTGGCAGGTGTGCCGGCAGCTGCCGGATGGGGCCGCTTTGATGTGCGTCTGAGCGGCCGGCGTTTCCTCTATCGGGTCATCGGCGCCATGATCAATCTGCGCTCCCGGATCACTGCTATTGCCACCGGGGACCAGGGTATTTTTGTCCGCCGCGACCTCTTTGCTGCCGCCGGTGGCTTCCCGGACCAACCCTTGATGGAAGATATCGCCCTGAGCCGTTTGTTGAAGCCGCAAGCGGGCCGACCCCATTGCCTGCGCCCTCCGCTGATCACCAGCAGTCGGCGCTGGGATACCCGGGGAGCCTGGCCGACCATCTGGCTGATGTGGTCCCTGCGCTACCGCTACTGGCGGGGGGCGCCGCCGGAACAACTGTATCGGGATTATTATGGTGAGCACTGAGCCGCCGTCGCAGCCGTTGCTGATTCTCTTCGCCCGGGCATTGCAGGCCGGCCGGGTAAAGACCCGCCTGATTCCCCAGTTCGGCGAACAGGGCGCCCTGAAACTGTATCGCTTCCTGTTGACCCGCACCATTGCCGCCGCCTGCCGTTTTCCGGGGCGGGTGGAGCTGTGGCTGGATCAGCCGGACACGGAGCTACAGAATCTGGCGGAGCGCAATGGCTGGTCTTGCCATCAGCAACAGGGTGACGACCTGGGCGAGAAGATGGCCCTCGCGCTCAATATGGGCTTGTCGCAAGCGGGCCGGGTGTTACTGATCGGCAGTGACTGCGCGGTACTGGGCCAGGAGTATTTCGAACAGGCGCTGACTGCCCTGGAGACGGCGCCGGTGGTATTCGGTCCCAGCGAGGATGGCGGCTACGTGTTAATTGGCAGTTCCCGGCAGAATCTGTGGCAACGCCAGCGCTTCCAGGGGGTTCGTTTTGGCGGCGAGCATGCCCTGGCCGACAGCGTCGCCTGTTTTCCGGGAGAGCGGGTGGCACGCCTGCCGACCCTGTGGGACGTGGATACACATGATGACGTAATCCGTGCCCAGCGCTGTGGTGTTTTGCCCAGGGTAACGCCAGCCGTTGACTGAATGCGGCGTTGGCGGTGGCGCGAAGCCGGCAGAGTCAGTGTACATCTCTACTAAATTCTTCTGGATTTTCGTGGTAGTCCACATAAGATTTCATGATTAATCGTTAGGGTTGCCTCCCGTAAAGGACGACGGAGCCAGTATGCAAAATTCAGCGATTCTCGACGACGAGGTCGTTAAGGAACTACAGGACGTGATGGGCCAGGATTTCCAGATGCTGGTGGATTCCTTTCACCGGGACGGGACACAACGGCTTGCCGCCTTGCAGGCCGCCCAGGCCGCCGGTGATCAGGAGGTTCTGCGCCGTCAGGCGCACAGCTTCAAGGGAAGTAGCGGGAATCTGGGCGCGGTGCAGGTATTCGAGTTGTGCATGCAGCTGGAAAGCCTGGCTCGGGAAGGGGAGTTGGGACAAGCGCCTGACTTGCTGGCACGACTCCAGACGGCGTTTGAACGAGCCTGTACCGCCCTGCGCAAGGTCTGAGCCGAGCGCTTTTCCTGACTTTCAGACAAAAAAAACCCTCTTCCGAATAAGGGGGTGGAAGAGGGGGGTTGTGAGCGCTATTGCTAGCGCCTTGGGGGGATACTGTTTGAAGTGCTGCCGGGCAAGAATGGCCCGTCACTTCATGGAAACAATGCTAACCGTAAGTGCCTGTGGGTGCTGTAAAAACGGGTGAGAAAATGTAAAAACGTAGGCGTCTTTTGGCATCACCATGTTGCGCGGGTCAGCGTTATTTTCCGGATATCAATGAGTGCTCCGTGGTCGCTTGTAAGAGATCTCTTACAAAGCTGTAGGAAAAAACAGTCTTTTTGAGGCGAATTTAACCCGTTTCAGGCGATTTATTTTTCCTAAAATCATGATTTATAAGGGTTTTGTGCTTTTCGGGGTGTTTTGGCAGTAGAGTTTTAATATTTATTTTACCCAAACGGCCGAGAGCCATTGTTATAGTGGATTTGTGTTCAGGGACAAGGGCACAGGGACAAGCAAGGACAGCACACAGGGAAGTTGCGGTGAGCGCAAAAGGGTCAGGACGACTCGACGCAAAAAAGGGCGGCAGGATGCCGCCCTTTTTCTTTGTCTGAAAAACACCAGAGTCCGGTGAGTGGCCTCACCGGCTCAGCGGAAAGGCGTTAGCCTTCCCACTCGCGCACCAGCTTCTCACGCTTGTTGGGCACACCGTCCCACTCTTCCGCGTCGTCCGGGGCGTCTTTCATTTCGGTAATGTTCGGCCACTTCTCGGCCAGTTCCGCATTGATTTCCAGGAACTCCTGCTCGCCCTCGGGGAGCTCGTCCTCAGAGAAAATCGCGTTGACCGGACACTCCGGCTCACACAGTGCACAGTCGATGCACTCGTCCGGATGGATTACCAGGAAGTTGGGGCCTTCGTAGAAACAGTCTACCGGGCATACTTCTACACAATCGGTGTGCTTGCAGTTAATGCAGTTCTCACCTACTACGAACGTCATAGCCTGTCCTCGCCAGGTGTCTTGATCTTTGTACAGCGCCAGACTGCCAATTATAGCAGCATCCGGTGCGGTCTCGCTTGGGGTGGCGCTAGTCTAGCGATATGGTCAAGGGCAGGCAAACAAAGCCTTGATATAAGGTAATAGCCCAGAGTGTTACCGGAGGACAACTGGGCGGTTGCAGACCCTTGCAGGAGCGTCGCTAGCGGCGCGATAACCCGAGTGTCGAGTTGCGAGAAGCGAGTTTCGAAAGGCAAACCCGAAACCACGTTAAAGCTTGACGATTTTCGCTTCTCGTAACTCGAAACTCGCGACTGGCCCTATCGCGCCGCCTTCCGCGGAGCGCGCTCAGGCAGCGCTACAGCAGCCCTCTCAGCTTATACAGTGCCTCCAGCGCCTGCTTCGGGGTCAGATCATCCGGGTCCAGTTCCTTGAGGGCGTGCTCCACGGCGCTGGGCTCGGCGAACAGACTGGCCTGGGCGGGAGCCGGTGACGGTGTGGCTGGCGGTGTTGAGCGATCAGCGGCTGCCAGCGGTTTGCCTGCCTCCAGCTCGCGAAGCTTTTCCCCGGCCTGCTGGATCACACTCTGCGGCACCCCGGCCAGCTGTGCCACCTGCAGACCATAGCTGCGGCTGGCCGGGCCTTCCTGTACCCGGTGCAGGAACACGATGCGGTTGTCGTGTTCGCTGGCGGTGAGATGGGCGTTGTAGATGCCCGGCAACTGCGCGGGCAGCTGGGTCAGCTCGAAGTAGTGGGTGGCGAACAGGGTAAAGGCCTTGAGATTGCGGGCCAGATGTTCCGCCGCCGCCCAGGCCAGGCTCAGGCCATCGAAGGTGCTGGTGCCGCGGCCGATCTCGTCCATCAACACCAGACTCTGGGCGGTGGCGTTGTTGAGGATGTTGGCGGTTTCCGACATCTCCACCATGAAGGTGGAACGGCCACCGGCCAGGTCATCGGACGAACCGATACGGGTAAAGATCCGGTCCAGATTGCCGATGCGGGCGCTGGCGGCAGGCACACAGCTGCCCAGGTGGGCGAGCAGGGCAATCAGCGCGGTCTGGCGCATGTAGGTGGATTTACCGCCCATGTTCGGGCCAGTGATGATCACCATACGGCGGGCATCGTCCAGATGCAGGCTGTTGGGCACGAAGGCGTCATCCAGCACCTGCTCCACCACCGGGTGTCGGCCATCGACAATCTCGATGATGGCTTCCTCGTCTACCAGTTGCGGGCGTACCCAATTCAGCGCCTCGGCGCGTTCTGCCAGGGCGGCCAGCACATCCAGTTCGGCCACGGCAGCGGCGCATCGTTGCAGGGGGTGCAGGTCGGCGGCCACTTTTTCCAGTAGCTCCTCATAGAGACGCTTTTCCAGGGTCAGCGCCTTGCTGGACGCGGACAGGGCCTTGTCCTCGAATTCCTTCAGCTCCGGGGTGATAAAGCGCTCGGCATTCTTCAGGGTCTGGCGGCGCTGGTAATCCACCGGCGCATCATCGGCCTCCCGCCGGGACAACTCGATGTAATAGCCGTGGACCTTGTTGTACTTCACCCGCAGGGTGGAGAAGCCGGTGCGCTCACGCTCGCGGGTTTCAATGTCCACCAGCACCTGACCGGCGTTCTCGCTGATGGAGCGCAGCTCGTCCAGTTCCTCGCTGTATCCGGGGGCAATCACGCCGCCATCGCGGATCAGCATGGGCGGGTTCTCGATGACGGCCCGGCCGAGAAGGTCCACCTGCTCCGGGAACTGGCCGACGCGTTCGATCAGCTCATAGAAGGCATCGGAAGCGGGCAGGGTGCCGATCAGGGCCGGCATGGCCTTGAGGCTGGCATGCAGGCGAGTCAGATCCCGGGGCCGCGCCGAGCGCAGGGCCACCCGGCCGAGAATCCGTTCCATGTCGCCGATGTCGTTGAGCACATCGCGGGTGGACTCGAAACACCAGCCCTGGCGCAACGCGTCGATCTGGTCCTGGCGCTGATTGAGGGTGGTGCGGTTGCGTAGCGGCTGATGCACCCAGCGTTTCAGCTGGCGGGCGCCCATGGCGGTCTTGGTGCTGTCCAGGACCCAGGCCAGGGTGTGCTGCTCCTGGCCATCCAGGGTTTCGGTCAATTCCAGATTCCGGCGGGTGGCGGCGTCCATGGCCACGGTGTCATCGAAGCTTTCCACCACCAGTCCGGTCACATGGGGCAATTCACCGCGCTGGGTTTCCTTGGCATAACCGAGCAGCGCGCCCGCAGCGGCCACGGCCACCGGAGTCGGTTCGCCGAAGCCGGCCAGGTCCTGCACCTGGAATTGCTGACACAACTGGCGGCGGGCGGACTCCCCATCAAACTCCCAGTCAGGGCGCTTGCGGCTGCCGGGCTTCTCGCCCCAGCGGCCGGGCAGAGACTTGTCTTCACTATAGAGCAGCTCCGCCGGTGACCAGCGCTCCAGCAGCGCCTGCAGCTGTTCGCCGCCTTCCACCTGGGTCACCACAAAGCGTCCGGCCGCCACATCCAGGCTGGCGCAGCCGAACTGCCCCTTGTCTTCGTAGACCGCACACAACAGGTTGTCGCGGCGCTCTTCCAGCAGGGCCTCATCGCTGACCGTGCCCGGCGTGACAATGCGCACCACCTTGCGCTCCACCGGCCCCTTGGCCAGCGCCGGATCACCGATCTGCTCGGCAATGGCCACGGACTCCCCCAGCTTTACCAGCCTGGCCAGGTAGTTCTCTGCGGCATGGTAGGGAATCCCGGCCATGGGAATTGGCTTGCCGGCACTCTGACCCCGCTGGGTCAGGGTAATGTCCAGCAATCGCGCGGCCTTCTGGGCATCGCCAAAGAACAACTCGTAGAAATCCCCCATGCGGTAGAACACCAGCTGATCCGGGTGTTCGGCCTTGATCGCCAGGTATTGCTGCATCATAGGTGTGTGTGAGGATAAATCGGAGTTCGTCATATCTGCGTTTCAGCCTGTTTATTCCTTTTATTTCGCTAATAATTCAGTGGCTTAGCGAAATATGTAATTTCCGGTAGTGTCCGTGGTCGTCCACGGAAATCCACCCCAATCCGCAAAATTAGTATAGGTTTTAGTGTAGGTTTTCGTGCTGGGCCGATTTCTCGGTGATATACTGCTGAAAACCTATACCAAATCCTCTACAGGCCAGACGGGGCCTGCGATGCGGGGATTTGCTTGAAAGCGTTAGTGTTGGTGGATCAAAGCGATGGAGCATAGCAAACAAGGCAGTAAGCAACTATCGGTCCGTGCCATTGAGGCAATGCGGCCTGGTGATAAGGTCAAAACTGACGGGGCTGAAAACGCTGGATTGCGTGTTACTTGCGGCTCTTCGGGTCTGAAAACCTTCACATATCGCTACCGAAGCCCGGAGACCGGCAAGCTGGTTCAGGTCAAGATTGGCAACTTTCCAGGGGTGAAGCTTGCTGAAGCTCGCCTTGAGGTCTCAAGGATGAAGGAGCTGAGAGCTAAGGGGATTTGTCCCAAAGCTGAGCGTGATCGTCAGCTCCAGGCAGAGAAGGAGGCCAAGGCTGCACAGGCGGAGGCTGAGGCCGTTGCTGCCTATACGGTGACAGATCTGGTTGAGCAGTATCTGACAGAGGTGATTGAAGACCGTACGGTGACTGATCTCAGAACCGGGGAGAAGAGACGGGTTCCTGGTGCGAGGAAGCCAAAGGGACAGTGGGAGGTGCGCCGCACCTTGCACAATGATGTTGTCAGGGTGCTCGGAGAGCGACCAGCGGCGGAGGTGAAGCGCAAGGATGTGGTCGACCTGATCAAGGAGATCCTGGATCGGGGGGGTAATCACCCCATTTTTAGCATCGCCCAAAAGTAGAGCTTACGCAGCCATCAGTGGCGGCTTGCCGCCATTGGCTTTGTGGGGGCGACGGTGATTGTAGAACCATAACCACTTGGTCGCATAATCCTGAACTTCCTCCAGGCTGTCGAACAGGTGTTTGCTAAGCCAGCTGTAACGGATTGTCCGGTTTGCACGCTCGATATAGGCATTCTGCTGCGGCTTTCCGGGCTGAATATACTCGATGCGAATCTCCTGCTTCTGAGCCCAACCGACGAACTCGTGACTGATGAACTCGGGGCCGTTATCGCAGCGAATGGCTGTCGGTTTGCCTCGCCACTCGAGAAGCTGGTCCAGCACCCGAACCACTCGCATCGTGGGCAGCGAGAAGCCTGCCTCAATGGCCAATCCTTCACGCCGGTAATCGTCAATCACATTAAATAAACGGAAGTTCCTGCCATCGCTGAGCTGATCGTGCATGAAGTCCATCGACCATATCTGGTCCGGCTTGATTGGCTCCTTCAGGGGTTCAGGCGTTTGCCGATTCAGACGGCGCCTGGGCTTGATTCTCAGGTTCAGCGCAAGTTCGCAGTAAATGCGGTATACCCGCTTGTGATTCCAGCCCTTGTTCTCGACGTTGCGAAGATAGTGAAAGCACTGGCCGAAACCCCAGTCACTCTCTTCCTCGGTCAGCTTGACCAGCCAATCGGCGATCTCGACGTTCTCATCACAGAGAGCAGGCTGATACCGGTAGCAGGTCTCGCTGATCCTGAACGCCGCACAGGCCAGGCGGACTGAGACGCCTGTCGCGGCAACCGCTTGCTGAGCCATCTCCTTGCGCCGGGATGGCTTTACCACTTTTTTGTGAGTGCCTCCTGGACAATCTCGGCCTTGAGGCGCTCCTCGGCATACATCTTCTTGAGCCTGCGGTTCTCGTCCTCAAGCTCCTTCAGGCGAGCCATCAGGGACGCGTCCATACCGCCGTACTTGGCGCGCCACTTGTAGAAGCTGGCGCTGCTCATGCCATGCTCACGGCACAGCTCGGGAACAGGTACGCCATTCTCCGCTTGTTTGAGGATTGCCAGGATCTGGCTGTCCGAAAATCGTGACTTCTTCATGCAGAATCTCCTTCGTGCTAGGTTACGAGAAAATTCTACTTTTGAGCAGGGCTAAATTTCGGGGTGATTACCAGCCCACTTCAGGTTGGTGCACAAACTCTTCTTATACATATTCGGGATGGCAAAACCCTACAACATCAAGAGAATTTGCGAACTCGAAACAACGGCAAAGAAGATCAGTAACCCATGTCCTGATTTTGGGCTTGCTCGGCTAGGGAACGCATGGCTTCCTGACTCTGCTCATCCCGTCTTACTTCGATCAAAAGCTGATCCCAATCATCGGGAGGGTGGCCACTTTTCAACATCTTGCGGAAAACCCGGCAGGCATCATCGGAGCTCTCATACGCCCGCTTGGTGCCCTCATCATTTACCCAAGCATAGACAATCACCTTGCTTGAGGCGTGATAACGAAAGAATAACCGGTATTGCTGAAAAAACTTCGCGCGGAACCAGTGCTTGTGATCAGCGCCAAGCGTACCACCCTGACGGTACTCCGGCCTTGCAGGGTCCTGCGGGATAACCTCGAATGCTAACTTGGCAATCGCAGCCAATCGCTTGGTAGCATTTTTCTTGGCGAACCCCTCGGCATTTTTTTCTTTGTGACTTTCGACTTGTCTTGCCAGGGTTTCAAGCTGTTCCATAAATAATGGGTGAGCGTAAACCGCCCACCCACTGATAGTTAGAGTGGTCGATTGCCTCCCACTCATTCATCGTCTTCCTGTAAAGGCGCATCCAGATCAACCTCGACACCCTTCGTCAGCGACTGAATACGCTGCATTAACGCATCCTCAACCGTAAGGATGTGCTCCGGATGCTCGGCGATATCAATCGCCAGGAAATCCAGGAACGACCCCAGAGCCGGGTCATCGCCTTCGCTGGTAGCCCGCGTCAAGACCACTTCGCCATTCTGGCGGATGACATACTGAATTTTGTCTCGCTTGTTGAGCTTGAGAGCACGGCGAACCGTTTCCGGCACGGTGGTCTGATACCGATCTGTCAGCGTGGATTCGACTTCAAGCGTGGCCATGGCCGCCTCCTGCACTATGGGGGATGACACGCAAATGGTAATGCAACCGCATTACCAAAGACATCACCCTGCCTGATCCCTCTCTCCAATTCTCTCCAGAATCCAGGACTCCACCTCGTCCGAGACCCATCCCGTTGCACGGGCACCCAACGGAACCGGCTTTGGAAAGACCCCGTCCGCAATCAGCTTGTAAATGTAGGACCGTCCCAAGCCGGTGGTATCCATCACTTCTTTCAAACGCATGATTCTCATGAGCAATCTCCTTCATCTCATGAGATGCGGCATGTTGGTAAAATAAGACTGGGCGGACGACCACCCAGCCTCTCATCTCCTACCGGCTACAACGCAGATTCCGGCTTCCGTCTCCGAATTGCTTTGTCTCCTGCTTGGCAAAGTAGCTAAGACGATTGAATAGCCCCGCTATCTGGCTATCGCACTCCATAGACCCACGCCTGACCCAGTACACTCCGCCTTCACAGAAGTGCACCAGCCCCACAGCCTGCTCCATGCTCAAGCCCAGCGCCCTGGACCAGGCAAGTACGATTTTCTTGGCCAAACTGTCGGCTTCCCCGGCAGCAGGATCTACCGGCAAGTCAGGGTCGAAATCCTGAGCTCCGGCCCTGCACCCCTCTGGCATCCGCCCCAATCCCCGGTAGCACTCTCCATTCAGAAAGAGACACAGGTGGTAATGGTGATGGAAGGCATCTGCCGTCTCCTTCACACAGACATAGCCAACCTTGCAAGCAGGCCCTCGGCGCCCCTCTCGTCTACGCCGATCCATATCAGCATCAATCTGTGCTTGCAGGGACTGGATAAAGAAACCAAACAGATCGCCATCACGCATGTAGCCGTGCCTTGGCAATTTCAGATCCACCCTTACGGCCATTGTCCTGGCTTGGCGGTCTGCCTCTCGCTCCATGGCCTGATGAATTCTTTCCAGATACGGAATGAACAGCGGTCCCCGCTGTAGCTGGACGTCATATCCATTCCAGGGGCCAGAGTGGTGAAGGGTAAGGTTGGTGTTCTCGGGATGACGCTTTCTCATGATTACCTCTTAAGAAATGAGGAGGGAATTCTCCATAAGAGGTAGCTATCGAGTAATTATTAATGAAGTTATGTGCTTTGGTCATACTTATCAATGAGTTACGATATACAGTAAATACCCAAGAGGCCAACCTGCCTTATCATTACTATTACCGTTTCCACAAAGCTGAACGAGCCGCAGCATCTCTGAGCTGTAGACTGCAGCCCACTCAAAGGTTAAACCAAATCAATCGCCTTCAGTGGGAGGGGCTCCGGTGACCAAATTGCTGAAACTCGCATCTTCAGCCAGGCCGGATCCATGTGATTTATTCAGAGGATATCTCTTCCCGACACCTCGCAACCCCCATAATTCGGCCTGAGCACCTAACTCTTGCTCTTTCCCCGCATGCCTCCTGTACGATTGCCTATATAGCCGCCTTCCCAGATCAGGCAGCATGCTCACTTTCCAGCACTCCCCCCTCATCTCGTCAGGAATCCCTTCACCAGATAAGACAATAGGAGTAACCACGTGAGCGTCCCGCACTTCAAATAGTGGCAGTATAAGGCAACGTGCCCCTGACATGACCACCCTCCAGATCTCCGCATCCGAAACCAAAACTTCCCATACCCTGACTGCCTCGTGGATTGAAGCACAGACAATCGCATCCACCACAGCCAAAGGTGCCTGAGCCGCCTTGGTACCCAAATGCTGCCTTATTTCGGTCCGAAGCTCTCCATTTTCATCATTACCATCCCAGCCTCCATGATGTAGGCAACTATTAACAATCAGGCTGGCATATCGGTTGATGAGCATCTGCAGGTATCGGGAAAATCTCTCACTGGGAGTATCTCGAAAGTTCTCATGCAAGTTGCAAGGAGCCCTCAACTCTCCCCTTGCAGTAAAAGCCCTCTCAAATTCCATGGCCGTCTGGGTGCTAGGTAGTATTCCCGTATCACCTGCTCTCCACCTAGCCGATTTATTAGCCTCCCTCGCCTCCTTCTGCTGCAAACTACCAATCACTTTGGCTGCGTTGTACATACCAAAAGCCGTACGGTACCGATTCTCTTTACTACTTAGTTTGGCCTCCCTGATTAGAAAGCAGGCAGCGCCACCTATACCCATAAAGTCAGGGTGAGCGAGGTTAATGAAATATGCGCCTTTCGACATTCCCAACAAATACCTCCCGGTTACTCCTGCAACCCTGCTTCGAAGGTATCCACGCTGCATCAGCGTACTCAACTGGGATCTCAATCCGTCATCGGTCAGGCCCGCCAAGCGCTTCAGATCACTCCCCCCAACCCCATATACTGCGCCCGCTGAATTGGACCCAACCAGCAGCGCCGCCAGCACCAAACGATTGTAGGGAGTCAACCATTTCTGGCCTGGTTTGCCTGTATCATCTCCTGTCGCAGTTAACACATGTTCAGCAAGACTGCGGAGCTCAACGACCGGCTGCTCACTTTCCAGACCAGCAAGCGCTTCCTCAAGCTGAGGCTCCAACTCCAAGCACCTCCTTCTTTTTCCCAGCCCCCCATCGACAAATCGTTTCTGTAACACCCCGCTCTCAGACAACTCCCGGATTGCTTTACTCACCACCCTGTCGTTTAGCTTAAAGCGCTCGACATAGTCCTGGACTGTAAACGCAACGCCACGCCCCTCATCGTCGCAAAGCAGCCGATACAAGAAGTAACGGGTTGGCCCTGCAATAGACGCGAGACCATTCCGCCGATCAAATTCCGCTGATGTTCCTAGCAACCCAAGCACGCAACCCCCCCGAAATATGTCATCTCTTTCTATTTGTCGTAATTATACCAGATGGCATGTTTTTAGCAGTACGAATATACGTCTATAATACGTCTTACTCGTACTATTTAATTTTTCGGGGTTTTCAGCATGGCAAGGTCAGAAATACCTCTAGAGGATTGGCTCACGAATGATCAAGAAATGCTGACTTGGCTGGAGCAGCACTTGAGACGAAAAGGCGCGCCCATCCAGGTTTTAAACCCATATAACCTTCGCCCAGCGCTCCTCGATGCCGCTCATTATTTGATCATCAATAGCAGCAGCCAGAAGGAGCTCATGAACCTCAAGGCCGCATGGAGAAGATACAAATCAGACAAAAAGCACGGAAACCAGGTGGTCCAAGTCAGGCTCAGTCCACGCGTGAAAAGACAGCTTGCCAACCTCTCCAAGAGAACAAGTGTTTCCGAAACTGTTGAGAGATTAATCAAGGAGGAAGTCGGCTATTTCAAAGACAGGAATGCAGCAATCCAGAACGCGATTCAGGAGCATATTCAGCGTCACGAAGAGTCCGCCGCAGGCAAACTCGACCACCTGCAGAAGGAACGCTCGAAGCTGATATTTCATAATGAAGAGCTCCAGGCGGAGCTCTCGGAAACCCAGAAAGAGATGAGCAATATATTGTTTAGACTGGTCGAGCTTGAGGTCGCCCTTAACATACAAGCAGAGGAAAGCCTTGAGCTAACACCAGATGAGAAACAAGAAGCCCTGCACAGACACCAGTCTCTGCTCGACTACTTCCGCAAGCAGTTAAAAGCGACGGCCTCACTTGCTCAAGCCGAGAACCACAGCAGCACCAATCAAGGACCCAGACCACAGAAAACCTGAGAAGGAACAGCCACAGCACCTGGTCTCAGCCCCTCTTGAGTAGAGGGCAGGCTTAACCTCCATACCCATCCCTCAAACCAGCAAGCTGCCGGTCAATCAGCTCAGCAACACCACTATCCACTCCGAAATCTCTGGCAACGACAGCGAAATCAGCGAGAAAAGTCACGATCTCCTCAATATCGCGCTGGGCCTGCTCCCATTTGGCGTAGCCCGCCCGCGCCGCCAGCGCTTGGATGGCTTTCAGCGGCGGATTCTTGCCGAAACCGGCATAGGCAGTGGCATGCTCCTGGTATGGGTGAGGGCTAAAGGTCACATCGTAGAAAGGGGCAGGCACCCAGTCGCCGGCATCATCCTGCAGGAAAGCCCAGTTCTTGCTGTGGTCGTCCTGGTTGCAGGCAAACAGGTTGAACATGGCTCTGCGGAACTGCAGCTTGCCGACCGCTGGCGACCGGCAAAGATGGCGGCTGGCCTTGATCAGATCTTCGTAATCCAGGCTGGGGGTACGGAAATCCGCATCCAGCAGGCCGCAGGCGCTGTGCATGTGGAGTCGACCCGCTTTTTGGGGATGGCTTATCCAATCGAACCGCTTTACCCCAAGCCAGGCACGGGCACCACTTTGCTCTGGCGCCTCAAACAATCGCCACTCAGGCGGCTCCAGCCCCAGCTTTCCGGCCAGGTGCAGATAGACCGCTTCACAGAGCCCTTCTTCATGGCCGAGGGGCAGATTCCTGGAGGTAAACTTGACCAGCCAGGCCTCATCGCCTGGCCTCGCCACCGTGCGGCAGCGATCTGGCTCATCCGGGGAGATGTAGAACTGCGCCTTGGGTCTGGCACCACCGGAGCTACCTGCTGCCACCAGATCCGCCAGCACCTCTTCCGTCTGACCGTCAAAAAACGCCTGCGCCTCCAGACCCAGCTTCGCCAGGTCGATGTCGCCGGTTGAGGCAAGCTGGTATTCCGAGGTCGGCGAGAATGACAGGGCACCCATCCCGGAAGCCCCTACAAACGCCAGGCGATCCATGGCGGTGATCTGGGCAGGGAGAATGCCATGCTGTCGGAACACTCGGTCTTGCAGCAGGGAACCCCAACCATCAGGCAGACTATCCCCGAACAGGCCATGCAGGCCAGAATGCGGCCTTTTGGGAGCAAGCTGCAGCTCAGTGGTTGCCTTCAGGCCAAAGGGCGACAAGTTCCCGAAGCGCCCGAGATAATCGGCATCGTACTGAAAAAAGACGCCCTGCCGGTTCTGCGCCAGCACGCCTACCGTCACCGCCTGCCCCGTTGCCAGGGTGCGGGTTACCGTCAGCTTGCGGACCGGCTTAAAGGTCATTGCTCAACACCTCATCGATACTGGATGGCAACTCAGCTTCGCTGAGGGAATGGCGAGTCAGCGCATACAGGCGACGTAGATCATCCAGACTCTGCCAGAGGAATAGCAGCTGCCGGAACGAGATTTGGCCGGTGAGCTCGAATTTCTTGATGGTGGATGCTGGCACACCACTACGCGCAGCTAGCGCATCGCGAGACAGCTTGGCCTGCTTGCGCAAACGTCGCAGATGGGTGGCAAATGCCTGCTGGACATCGGCATCGTCAAGTAGGGCGACCATATCACACCTAATGGATACTATTTTGTCCAATTATCGCATTTAATGGACAAAATAGACACCATAATGCCCAATAATAGCCTCGCGGGTGCAGCAAAGACCAGGAATCGTACTGCCGTCAGCAATTTTGACCAAATCCCTGCACTAACAGACGTGAGAGTCCTGGAGCCTTATTCAGCAATAAGACCAGCGCCGGGCCCAATGAAGAATCCGCTTCCCAGATCCTCAACCCCGACCCTTCTTCATGATTAGCTACCAGCCATCCATCCAGGTAACGCCAACGAATTGTCATCTTGCTCTCCAGTGAATAGATTCACCAGAAACCCTATCGTCACGACCTGAAAAACCGAGCACGTGGACCCTGAATTCTCAGCAGCCCACCCCTCCTCCAAAAGGCCCCGCGTATTTGCTCATTAAGCTAAATCAAGGACTTAAAAGTGGTGGGCAGCATGGTGGGCAAAGCAAAAACCACTATGCAAAAACCACAATAAACTACTGTTTTTAAAATACTTTTATTTTTTAACCAACAAGAAGATCCAGAATATCGAATAAGCCCCGCGCCATTTTCCTTTTTCAGAAACCGATATCCCGGTAATGTCGGGAGACTTTTTCAATGGCGATCACATAGGCCGCCATCCGGTAATCGTCGATCTTCGGATTCTCGTTACGGGTACGAATGATCTCCTGCAAGGCCAGGCGCATGGAATCATCCAGCCCGGAGCGCACCAGATCGAACTCGTCGGCGCCGCGAGCCAGTTCCTTGACGATATGCTCGGGCACCTTGGTGTTGGTGGCCTGCTCGATGGCATCAATCACATGCTGGCCACGGGCTTCGTGGAAGCGCTTGTCCAGGCGTCCGAAGCGCACGTGGTTGAGGTTACGAATCCATTCGAAGTAGGAAACGATCACACCACCGGCATTGCAGTAGGCATCCGGAATAATTTCCACACCCTTTTCGCGAAGAATCCGATCCGCTTCAAACGTCACCGGCCCGTTGGCCGCTTCCGCGATCAGCTTGGCCTGAATACGCGGCGCGTTTCCGGCGGTGATGACACCTTCCAGTGCTGCCGGTATCAGAATATCGCATGCTCTTTCCAGCGCCTTGATGCCTTCTTCCAGATATTCCGCACCGGCAAACCCCTTCACACCGCCTGTTTCCACAATATGCTGGCGTACCGCGCCCACGTTGAGGCCGTCTTCATTAATGATGGCGCCGTCCCGTTCGATGATGGCGGTAATGCGACAATCGTCTTCGGTTTCCAGGAAGTGCGCCGCGTGATAGCCCACGTTACCCAGCCCCTGAACAATCACCCGTTTGCCTGCCAGTGAACCCGATAGCCCGGCACGCTTGATTTCTTCCGGGTGTCGGAACAGTTCACGCAGGGCATATTGCACGCCCCGCCCGGTGGCCTCATTGCGGCCACGGACCCCGCCGTGCTCCACCGGTTTACCGGTCAGCGCGCCCATGTAATTAATGTCGTTGGGGAACATCTGTTTGTAGGTGTCCACCATCCAGCCCATTTCCTGCGGACCGGTGCCCATGTCCGGCGCCGGCACATTCTGGGACGGGCTCAGGTAGCCCTTGTTGATGAGTTCGCGGGCAAAACGGCGGGTGATGGCTTCCAGTTGGTGCCGCTCGTATTTTTTCGGGTCGATCACCAGCCCGCCCTTTGAGCCGCCGAAGGGCACATCGACAATGGCGCACTTGTAGGTCATCAGCGCAGCCAGCGCTTCCACTTCATCCTGATCCACAATCGGGGCGTAACGAATGCCACCCTTGGAAGGCAGCCGATGATCACTGTGGGTAGCGCGCCAGCCGGTGAAGATTTCTGCCTTTCCATTGATCTCCACGGGGAAGGACACCTGCACCACGCTCTGGCACACCTTCATGGCATTGCCCATGCCCGCATCGAGCCCCATGATGTCGATGGCATGGTCGACCATGTGTTCAACGCTTTCCCGAAATGACATGCCCTTCTGGGCGTATTTGGTATCGCTCATGGCTGCTCCGTCAGTCCTGTTGTTCTTGGTAGAACCTGAACATTAGCAGCGCCTTTTCGGCAAGGGTGTTTATGCTTTGTTATGCCCTGTTAACGTGCACGGAGGTACCAGTCAGCGCGGCACCGCCAGCACCGCAAAGGTATCGCCCACATTGACCAGGGCAGGATGGCGACGGCCAATCAGCAGGCCATCGCAGGGGGCGCGATATTCCACCGGAGCGGCACCGGTACGTTCCAGGGAATGCACCCGGGCCAGCACATCACCGGCACGGACGCTGTCACCCAACGCCACAGCAAATTCCAGCAGGCCACGATGTTCGCTGATCCGGTAATACTCACTCCCGGGAATCTCCAGAGCCTGGGAGGCCACCACCTCCGGATCGCCGGGCAGGATGCCAGCAAAGCGCAGCAGGTTCTCCACCCCCCGCTCCGCCAGCGCCACAGTCTCGGGGGTAGTCGTGCCGCCGCCACGCAGTTCCGTACTGACGAACACCTTGCCGCTGCCCTCCACCACGCTGTCGTAAAGCACGTCGCCTTCCAGTTCCGCCATGAACAGCGTGTAGGGCGCACCAAAGGCGGTGGCGGCGGCAAGACAGCGGGCTTCGAACCCCCGGTCGCTCATCCGGTGGGTGGCGGCAAAGGGCAGCAGATCCAGGGTGCGGCCCCCGGAGTGGATATCCAGTGCCAGATCACACAGCGGCACCAGATAGCGGGTGAGGTAATCGGCGATTTTTTCCGTCAGGGTGCCCGCCGGATGACCGGGAAAGGCCCGATTCAGATTGCCGCCATCCAGCGGCGAAGTGCGAGTGCCGTTCAATACCGCCGGATGGTTGAGCATGGGCACGATAATCACCCGTCCGCGCATCTCTTCGGGTTGCAGACGATTGGCCAGCTTCAACAAGGCGGTGATGCCTTCGTATTCGTCACCGTGATTGCCGCCGGAGAGCAAGGCCGTCGGCCCCTCGCCGTTGCGTACCACGGTGATCGGAATCATCACATTGCCCCAGGCGGAGCCATCATGGGAATGGGGCAATTTCAGAAAGCCGTGCTGAACGCCGTCCCGGTCGAAATCCACAGTGGCGGTGATAGGGCTGTCTTGCATAACGAGATCGGATCCGGGGCTGGGAATGTTGGCGGAGACATCGGCGACACCCCCGGGTAGTACCCCCTATGATGCGCGCATTTCCGGTATGGCGAACAGCGCAATTTTGCGCTGTTCGCCATACCCAAAACGGCATCGTGCTTCTCAGAAGTCGTCGGTCACCGCCCCTTCACTGGCGGAGCCCACCAGGCGCGCATATTTTGCCAGCACACCCCGGGTATAACGGGGCGGCGGTTGCTGCCAGTTGGCTCGCCGGCGGGCCAGTTCCTCGTCGGACAGGTCCACGGTGAGTGTATTGGCCTCCGCATCGATGGTGATGCGATCGCCGTCTTCCAGCAACGCCAGCGGCCCCCCATCGAACGCTTCCGGCGTCACATGGCCCACCACAAAACCATGGCTGCCGCCGGAGAAACGGCCGTCGGTGATCAACGCCACATCATTGCCCAGGCCTCGGCCCATGATCGCCGATGTGGGAGTGAGCATTTCGCGCATGCCCGGGCCGCCACGGGGGCCCTCGTAGCGGATCACCACCACATCGCCGGCAACCACGGTGCCGTCATTGATCCGTGCCTGGGCTTCCTCTTCCGAACCGAACACCCGCGCCGAGCCGGAAAAATGGGTGCCCTCCTTGCCGGTGATCTTGGCCACCGCCCCCTCCGGGGCCAGGTTGCCGTAGAGGATGCGCAGATGGCTTTCCGCTTTCAGCGGGGCCGTCAGGGGAGCGATGATGTCCTGGTCCGACGGATACGGCGCCACCTCGGCCAGATTCTCTTCCAAGGTGCGGCCGGTGACAGTCAGACAGTCGCCATGCAGCAGGCCGGCTTCCAGCAAGATTTTCATCAACGGCTGAATCCCGCCGATGGCCACCAGCTCGCTCATCATGTACTGACCGCTGGGGCGCAGGTCCGCCAGCACCGGTACCCGTTTGCCGATGTCCGTGAAGTCGTCCAGTGACAACGGCACCCCCACCGTGCGCGCCATACCCAGCAGGTGCAGCACCGCATTGGTGGAACCGCCCAGGGCAATCACGATGGTGATGGCATTTTCGAAGGCCTGGCGGGTCATGATGTCGGAGGGCTTGATGTCCTTTTCCAGCAGGTGCAATACCGCCGCACCGGCCCGCTCGCAGTCTTCCCGCTTATCCTCGGACACCGCATTCTGCGCCGAGCTGCCAGGCAGGCTCATGCCCAGCGCTTCGATGGCTGACGCCATGGTATTGGCGGTGTACATACCGCCACAGGAACCGGGGCCCGGAATGGCGGTTTCCTCAATCTGCTTGAGCTCGATCAGGTCCATGTCACCACGGGAATGGGCGCCCATGGCTTCGAACACGGAGACGATATCGGTGTGGCCCTTGCCGGGCAGGATGGTGCCGCCATAGACAAACACACTGGGACGGTCGAGCCGTGCCAGGCCGATCAGGCAACCGGGCATGTTCTTGTCGCACCCCCCGATCGCCACGAGCCCATCAAAGCCTTCGCAGCCGGCCACCGTCTCGATGGAGTCGGCGATCACCTCCCGGGACACCAGCGAATACTTCATCCCCTCGGTGCCATTGGCGATGCCATCGGAGATAGTGATGGTATTGAAGATCACCCCTTTACCACCGGCATCGTCAGCGCCTTCACAGGCCCGCTCTGCCAGTTCGCCGATATGGCTGTTGCAGGGCGTCACCTGGCTCCAGGTGGAAGCAATGCCGATCTGGGGTTTCTGGAAATCCTCATCGGTAAACCCCACCGCCCGCAACATGGCCCTGCCAGCCGACTTGCCCGGGCCGTCCACCACCTTGGAGGAATGACGTCGGCGTGGGTCGTTCTGGGTATCACTCATAATCTCTCCTTGTCCGCTGTCGGGGGGAGTGCCTGGCGTCACTGGTGACAGGCCCGGCGCAGCCTTGCACACGTTACCTTGCCATGGCGCTGGCTTCGAGTGGCATATGACGTGTCGCTTCCTTTGCGCCTATAATGCGCGCTTTACCGGGATCGCGAACAGGACTGTCATCACTATGGCCGACAAAGGCACGCTGTATATCATTTCCGCCCCGTCCGGCGCCGGCAAGACCAGCCTGGTGGCGGCGCTGGTCGACAAGCTGGAGCAAGTGCGCATCTCCGTCTCCCATACCACCCGCGCCATGCGTCCCGGGGAAGAGGACGGGGTGAACTACCACTTCACCGACCGCGACACCTTTGTTCGCCAGGTGGAGCAGGGGCGGTTTCTGGAGCATGCCGAAGTGTTCGGCAACCTGTACGGCACCAGCGCCGACTGGGTGGCCCAGACCCTGCGCGGCGGTGATGATGTGATCCTGGAGATTGACTGGCAGGGCGCCACCCAGATTCGCAAGCAGCTGCCGGACTCGGTGAGCATCTTTATCCTGCCGCCGTCACTGGAGACCCTGGCGGAACGCCTGCGTGGACGGGAAACCGACGACGAATCGGTAATCCAGCAACGCCTGGACGGTGCCCAGGAAGAGATGAGCCATTACGGAGAGTTCGACTATCTGGTGGTCAACGATGATTTCCAGCGCGCGCTATACGAACTGGAAGCCATCCTGGAAGCCCGCCGGCTGATCACAGCCCGGCAATCCGCACGGCTGGCGGCCACCCTGAGCAATCTGCTGGGCAAACGGTAGACCGCCCGGCGGCGCTGGACTTGCTCACCAATTCACCAGTAAAATCGCTCCCCCTCGCGAATTTCAGGCGCTGCCGCCATCGGCATCGCCACCCTGTAGGAGAACAGCATGGCCCGTGTAACCGTTGAAGATTGCCTGGAAAAACTGGATAACCGCTTTGAGCTGGTACTGGTAGCCGGCAAGCGCGCCCGTCAACTGCAGACCGGTGGCAAGGAACCCCGCGTGGCCTGGGAAAACGACAAACCCACCGTGGTGGCCCTGCGTGAAATCGCCGAAGGTCACGTGACCTCCGAATCCGTGGACAACCCGATCGCTGACCGCAGCGCTGACGTGGACGAACTGGCCCTGCTGACCCAGTCCTTCGGCGAGTAATACCGTGTCCGGCAAGTGCCCGCCTGGGCGCTTGCCGGTATTTCCCTGTCTGCCGCTTTTCCCCTCCGCGACCCACCCGGAAAATTCATTGCCGGTGACTATCGCCCTTGTCATAGACAAATCCCCTCGCCAAATCTAAGCTTGAAGTCATTCCTGATCATTACTCCGCCCCGGGCGTGACGAGGACTTTTGCCCACCATTCATAACCTGGAAAAACGGTTACGCAGTTATCTGGACGACGATCAGATCGCCCAGGTCGTACGCGCATACCATTTTGCCGAGCAAGCGCACGAGGGGCAGTACCGCCGCACCGGGGACCCGTACATCACCCACCCGCTGGCCGTGGCCAACATCCTCACCGACATGCACATGGACCATGCTTCACTGATGGCTGCCATGCTGCACGACGTGATCGAGGACACCGGCATCTCCAAGGAACAGCTGGCCGGGGAATTCAGCGAAGAAGTGGCCGAACTGGTGGACGGCGTGTCCAAGATCGCCCAGATCAAGTTCGAGTCCAAGGCGGAACAGCAGGCGGAGAACCTGCGCAAGATGATGCTGGCCATGACCCGGGACATCCGCGTCATCCTCATCAAGCTGGCCGACCGCCTGCACAACATGCGCACCCTGCACGTGATGCGCGCGGAAAAACGCCGCCGCATCGCCACCGAAACCCTGGAACTGTATGCGCCCATCGCCTTCCGGCTGGGCATGTACAACATGCGGGTGGAGTACGAGGACCTGGCTTTCCACGCCATCTACCCCATGCGTGCCCGCCTGATCGGCCAGGCGGTGAAAAAGGCCCGTGGCAACCGCAAGGAAATCCTCACCACCATCAAGGCCAGCCTGGAACACTGTCTCGAAGAAGAAGGCATCGAAGCGCGGGTACTGGGCCGCGAGAAGCACCTGTTCAGCATCTATACCAAGATGAAGGAACAGCACAAACCCTTCGCCGACATCATGGATGTGTTCGGTTTCCGCATAATCGTGGACCGGGTGGATACCTGTTACCGGGTGCTGGGCGCCGTGCATAACTACTTCACCCCGATCCCAGGCCGCTTCAAGGACTATATCGCCATTCCCAAGGCCAACGGCTACCAGTCCCTGCACACCACCCTCAAGGCGCGCTCCGGCATTCCCCTGGAAATGCAGATCCGCACCGAGGAAATGGAGGCCATGGCCAATAACGGCATTGCCGCCCACTGGCTATACAAGGCCGACGATGAGCCCGGCTCGCCCACCCACAGCCGCACCCAGAGCTGGATGCAGCGCCTGCTGGAACTGCAGCAGAAAGCCGGCAACTCCATGGAGTTCATCGAGAACGTGAAGGTGGACCTGTTCCCGGACGAGGCCTATGTGTTCACCCCCAAGGGCGACATCAAGGAACTGCCCGGCGGCGCCACCGCGGTGGATTTTGCCTATGCGGTACACACCAAGGTCGGCAACAAGTGCGTGGCCGCCCGCATCGACGGCAAGCTGGCAGCGCTCTCCACACCCCTGGAATCCGGCCAGACAGTGAAGATCATCACCGCCCCCAACGCCACCCCCAACCCGGCCTGGCTCAACTTCGTGGTCACCGGCAAGGCACGCACCAACATCCGCCATTTCCTCAAGCACCAGCGTCGCGAGGATGCGGTGGAACTGGGTGAGCGGCTACTGGAGAAAGCCCTGCACTCTTATGACATCGGCATGGACGAGCTGCCCATCGAACGGGTGGTGAGCGAGCTGGCCGGAAACGGCTATGTGGAGCTGGACGACCTGCTGGAAGACATCGGCATGGGCAATCGCCTGGCGCCGCTGGTGGCCCGCAAGCTGGCCGGCGCCCGCGATGACGATGAACGTCAGCATGAGGACGACCGTCGCCCGCTGGCCATCCGCGGCAGTGAAGGCCTGATGGTCAGCTACGCCAAGTGCTGCCTGCCCCTGCCCGGCGATACCATCATCGGCCATCTGAGTGCCGGTCGCGGCATCGTGGTGCATCGGGACACCTGCAAGAACCTGCTTGCAGAAATGCGAAACGCCCCGGAAAAATGCATCGCGCTGAGCTGGGACAAACAGGTGGAGCAGGAATTCACCGCCGCCCTGCGCATCGAGCTGATCAACAAGCGCGGCGTGCTTGCCACCCTCGCCAACAGCGTCTCCGAGCTGGGCTCCAATATCGACACCATCGACATGGCCGAAAAGGATCCCACACTCACCACCCTCAACGTGACCATGACCGTCCGGGACCGGATTCACCTGGCCCGCATCATCAAGAAGCTGCGCACCCTGGACAGCATCGTGCGGATTCACCGGCTTTGATAGCCACGCCCACCCTGTAGGAGCTCCTCTTGAGGGGCGAACCACGCGTCAGCGTGGAAATCGACCGCAGGGCGATCAGGAATATCAGAGCTTGGCAGGCCCTATGCGAACCCGCCACGTTCGGTTCGCTCCTCAAGAGGAGCTCCTACAGCGGCTTCGAAACAGCTCGGGGCAGCAACCCCCTGTTATCGCGCCGCCAGCGACGCTCCTACAAGCCGGCAGGAACCGCCCATGTTGCGTGCGAGCCTGCTGCGTGCAAGCATAGCCCCTTTCCTGATTTCGTCTGTCAGCACCATGGCGCTGGCAGCTCAACCAAGTGAAGAACCAACCATGTCCAACCATTCCGTGATCAGCACCGACAAGGCGCCCCAGGCCATCGGTACCTATTCCCAGGCCATCAAGGCCGGCGCGACCGTTTACCTGTCTGGCCAGATTCCCCTGGTCCCCGACACCATGGAACTGGTGGACGGCGACATGGAAGCGCAGATCGAGCAGGTATTCAGCAACCTGACCGCCGTGTGCGAGGCCGCCGGCGGCAGCCTGCAGGACATCGTCAAGCTGAACATCTTCCTCACCGACCTGAGCCATTTCGCCCTGGTCAACGAAGTGATGGCACGCCACTTCAAACAACCCTACCCGGCCCGGGCGGCTATCGGCGTGGCTGCCCTGCCCAAGGGTGCCGGGGTGGAAATGGACGGCATCATGGATATTGCCTGACCAGGCAAAGGCCGCATTCGCCCTGTAACACGCCCGCTACTTGCGGGCGTGTTTCGTTAACAAACCTGATCCCGACGGGGGAAGACAACGGCGGTCAAAAAGCGCACCATCTGGGGACAACGTCATCCGCTATGGAGGGACTGCGATATGGATACCGCAACCCACGACTTGCCCACCCTGTTCGCCCAGCTCGGCCTGGAAAACAGCGATGCGGCCATCGAAGACTTCATCCATCAGTACGCTGGCACCCTGAAAGACAGCATGCACCTGCACCAGGCGCCCTTCTGGAACGACGCGCAGGCGCGCTTTCTGGCTGAGGCCATTCGTGAAGACGCGGATTGGGCCGAAGCGGTGGACAGCTTGAGCGCACTGCTTCGGCATTAACCATTTCCAGGCAACCCCTGACGCCAGAAGCCTGTTACGCCAGCTGCAGGACCTGGGCAATGCGGTCGAAGAAAAAACAGTAGATCAGCAAGGGAAAGGGGAGGCCCAACAGAGACCCAAGCAGGTAATCCCGGCGTTTCACCCCGCTCAATGCCAGGGTGTAGTTCAGGGCAGGCATGGTCTGGAACAACAACCGCAGCAACATGACACTTCGCACCGGGTGACTGTCCAGCCGGGCGAGGATCTTTCTTGCCAGGGGCTTGTCGATATCGCGCAGGGCGCTGCCACCCACCCCCTGTACCACCTGGAAGGTGACCAGGCAGGATACGCAGGCCGCCACATACGTCACCAGACCGCCAACCACTGTGCCCAGCGCCAGTATGGCCGCCGCCAGAAACGGCCAGCCCGGCAGCTGTATCAGGTTGCCGATGGCAAACGCCAGCACAAACAGCAGCACACCCACCAGCAGATTGGCTTCCAGCAACGTCCGCAAAGCCGTGAGGGAAAACTGCTCGCGCAGCCCGGTAAGTTCCACAATGAGCAGCACGGAAACCAGCATCACAGCCAGCAGGATCAGTCGTCGATAACGTGTCATGGCAAGGGGGGAGGCCACATCCGGATTCCTGTTTCAGGTTTAACCAACAGTGTACCCGATAGGTGCGCCACGGAAATGTGAAGCGAACCTGCGCCTGGCGGGGGGATTGGAGACAGTCGCGAGTGACGAGAAACGAGTTTCGAAAATCAAACCCTGTTTGCCTTTCGCTCCTCGAAACTCGTGACTCGACACTCTGCACTCAGGAGCAGGCGCTATTCTCCCTGCTCGTCCATTCTGGCTTCAGCCCAGCCCCAATTCTGAATCCAGCACAGTCTGATAGCCTTCCGGCAGCACATCTGCCCAGGCGTCCAGACCCGCGCGCAGCCCCTCCAGGCTGTCCGCCACCAGGTTGGCGTGGCCCAGCTTGCGGCCCGGGCGCACGCCCTTGCCGTACCAGTGCACCACACCCGGGTGTTGCAGCCAGGCGCTTTCGAAGGGAGTGCCGATCAGATTCACCATGGCAGTGGGACCGTGCACATTCAACGCGTGCAGGGGCACGCCGGCCAGGGCATGGACATGCAAATCGAACTGGGACCAGTCCGCGCCTTCGTGGGTCCAATGACCGGAGTTGTGCACCCGCGGGGCAATCTCGTTGACCATCAGCTGGCCATCGGTTTCGAAGAATTCCACCGCCATCACACCGGCATAGTCCAGCTCTTCCATGATGCCCTTAAGCATCTGCTCCGCCGGCTTCTGCAGATCGGCACAGGCATTGGCCGGGGCCAGACTCAGGCGCAGGATGCCGTCCACATGCCAGTTGCGGGTGAGCGGGTAGAACAGGGTTTCGCCGCGGGTGCTGCGGGCACCGACAATGGACAGCTCGCGGCGGAAAGGAATCTTCTGTTCGATAATGGCCTTGCCAGCCAGTTCGCTAGCGGGCACCGCGCTGAGATCACCGCCTTCGCCGACAATCCAGGTACCGCGCCCGTCATAACCACCGGTGCGCGCCTTGACCACCACACCGCCGAATTTGGCCACGGCCGCAGCCAGATCTTCCGGCTGATCCAGGGTTACCCAGGGAGCAGTGGGAATGCCCAGCTTGTCGAGCATGGATTTCTGGGTGAACCGGTCCGGGATCACTTGCAGGGCGCCCCGGGCCACACAGCGATCGCTTGTTGCCAGCTCCGCAGAGAGACCGGTTTCCGGGAAGGCCTCGCGCTCCACGGTAATGACCGGGTAACGCTCCAGACACTCCTCCCAGCTGATTGGCACCGCGAGATCCGAGGTGCCGGGCAACAGCAAGGCCCGCTCCGGGTCGTAACGATCCACCACCAGCCCCAACCGGGCCGCCGCTTCCGCCATCATCAGGCCAAGCTGGCCTCCACCAAGAACAAGCACGCGATTCATCAGCCTTCACCCAGCTCAGCATTGGCCAGCACGTCGGCGGCCCGGGTGGCTTTCCAGTCAGCGATCTTCTGCAGTTGCTCCGGGTTGCCTGCGGCCAGCATCTGTGCCGCCAGCAGACCCGCGTTCCAGGCACCGGCCGCGCCGATGGCCAGTGTGCCCACGGCCACGCCCTTGGGCATTTGCACGATGGACAACAGGCTGTCCCAGCCGGACAGGGTGCGGCTTTTCACCGGCACGCCGAGCACGGGCAGCGGGGTCAGGGAAGCGATCATGCCCGGCAGGTGCGCAGCGCCACCGGCACCAGCAATGATCACCTGATAGCCATTGTCGTGGGCGCTTTTGGCGAAATCATACATGCGCTGAGGGGTCCGGTGGGCAGACACCACTTCCGCCTTCCAGCCCACGCCGAACTGGGTCAGGGCGTCACAGGCTTCTTTCATGGTTTCCCAATCGGACTGGGAGCCCATTACCACGGCAACCGGTGTGCTCATTCGCTTCACTCCATCGCGCCCACCACGGGCTTTTGCGGGGTTTTCGCCCGCCACAGAAAAATTTGAGGCGCACACTTTACTAGCGCGTGCGCGGGAGGCAAGTCCGCTTTGGGGGCAGTGAATAGTTAACAGTGAACAGTTAATAGTTAACAGCTAAAAATAAGCTTTAAATTCAAATTGTTACCGGCGCGCTTGGCTCATTTTCCCGGTTTTGGTGGATGGCGCCGTTTATCGGCTGATCAGGGCAGCGTAACCATCCTGGTAACCCGGATAGCGCAGGCTGTAATGTCCCTGGCGAATGTACTGGCTGCGAATCCGCTTGCCGGCGGGCGCGTCGTCGGGCACCGCCAGGGTCAGCCCCTGCTGCTGGGCCAACCATTGCAGCACATCCAGGTTACGTCCACCCACGTTGTCGGTACCGATCACCAACGGCGGCATTTCCTGCCCTGCCAGCCAGCCATCTGCCACGTTCTTGAGCAGGCCCACACAATCATCCCGGTGAATGCGGTTGGTCCACTGGGCGGCCGGCAATGCTTCCTCGCCCCGGGCCAGCCGCGCCGCCTTGTCGATCTGCCGGTAACGGCCCGGTCCGTAGATGCCGGAAAACCGCACCACGGTACAGTGGCTGCGAATACTCAGCTCTTCTTCCGCGGCCAGCAGCACCTTGCCGTTATACCGGGTGGGTCGAGGCGGTGTCTGCTCATCCACCTCACCCGCCACGTCACCGAACACCGCCGTACTGGACACAAAGATCACCGGCGGCAGCGGCTGCTTCCCGGCCAACGCATCCAGCAGGGTCTGTGGCGCCCGAACATAGGCCTTCAGATAGCCTTCTTCGCTGTACTCGGAGGGCGTCATGATGATGACGACCAGATCCACCGGATCCGGCGGCAACAGGGCCGCACCCTCCAACAGGTCCTGACTGTACAACTCCACCCCGGCGGGGCAACGGCTGCCCCGGCGAATAGCGCTGACCCGGTGTCCGTCCGCCAGTAACTGTTCCGCAAGGCCGGTCCCCAGATCTCCCAGGCCGGCAATCAGAATGTGGGACATAAATGAAAAACCAATTAATAGTTAATAATGAATAGTTAATAGCGAAAAACGCACTTGATCCAAGGTAGGCGCGCGTCTGCTATTACCGCAGCTCTCCGACCCTTTCTCGCGAGCTATTAACTATTCACTGTTAACTATTCACTGCCATGTTTTCTAGGCACAATGGCCAGTAATTGGATAAGCGAATCAGTGCCATGACATTAACAGAACTACGCTATCTCGTCGCCTTGGCCCGGGAGCGCCATTTTGGCCACGCCGCCCAGGCCTGCAATGTGAGCCAGCCCACTCTCAGTGCGGCGATCAAAAAGCTGGAAGAGCAGCTGGGTATGCCCCTGTTCGAACGTCGTCCACGGGAAGTGGTGGTCACGCCCCAGGCCGAACCCATTGTCGCCCAGGCCCAGCGGGTGCTGGAACAGGCGGACTTGCTGACGCAGATGGCCATGAGTCAACAGGACCAACTGGGCTCGCCATTGCGCGTTGGCGCCATTTTTACAGTGGCTCCCTACCTGTTCCCCACCATGGTCCCGAAAGTACGCGCCGCGGCACCGGAAATGCCCCTGTTTATCGAGGAAAACTACACCCACGTGCTGCGTCGCAAGCTGGAACAGGGCGATCTGGATGCCATTATCGTGGCGCTGCCCTTCTCCGGCGGCGGCCTGGTGCGGGCACGCATGTACGAGGAATCCTTTTCCGTCCTGCTGCCCGGCGATCATCCCTGGACCGCCCAGACCGAAATCGCCCCGGACCAGTTGCTGGACGAAACCCTGCTGCTGCTGGGGGAAGGCCACTGTTTCCGGGACCAGGTACTGGAACTGTGCCCGGCCATCGATTCCCAGCGCCAGCGCAATCTGGTGCAGATTGAGGGCGGCTCCCTGGAAACGCTGCGGCACATGGTCGCCAGCGGTCTGGGCATCACCGTGCTGCCCAACTCTGCCCTGCACCAGCATGGCTACGACAAGGCCACGTTCGCGGTACGCCCCTTCAAGGCCCCGGTTCCGGCGCGGACCATTGCCCTGATCTGGCGGGACAGCTTCCCGCGGCCGAAAGCCATTGAGGTGCTACGCCAGGCGGTGCCGAAGGAAGGGCTGGCCGGTTAATCATGGGTTGGATGATCGCTCCCCGTAAGAGCACCTCTCGAGGTGCGAACCTGTTTGAAGACGATCTCCCAAGTACCGTTCGCACCTCGAGAGGTGCTCCTACAGCGGCGCGGTATAATGGCCAGTGACAGTCTCTCCGCCCTGCCCATCACCCGCCTGAAAGGCGTCGGTCCCGCTGCGGCTGAACGGTTGGCGAAACTGGGCCTGCATAGTCTGGAAGATGTGCTCTTCCACCTGCCGTTTCGCTACGAAGACCGCACCCGTATTACCCCCATCGGCAGTCTGCGCCCGGAAACCGGGGTGGTCATCGAGGGCGAAGTGATGGCGGCCGATGTGGTGTTCGGGCGACGACGGTCGTTGCTCTGCAAGGTAGCCGATGGCACAGGCATGGTGACCCTGCGCTTTTATCATTTCAGCGCCGCGCAGAAGAACAACATGGAGCGGGGCAGGCCCATTCGCGTGTATGGCGAACCCCGCCCCGGGGCAGCCGGGCTGGAGTTTTATCATCCCGAATATCAAATTGGCAGCACCCTGCCCCCCCTGGAAAAAGCACTGACTCCCGTCTACCCCACCACCGAAGGGGTCAGCCAGAAACTGCTGCGCAACCTGGCCGGTCAGGCCCTGCATTACCTTCAGGGTCACCCTCCGGCAGAACTGATTCCCGCCACGCTGCTGGATCAACGCGGCCTGCCCTCGCTCACCGACGCCCTGAGCAAACTGCACAACCCGCGCCCGGATGATCCCGTCAACCTGTTGCTGGACGGCAAGCATCCGGCAGTAAAACGACTGGTCATGGAAGAAATGGTGGCCCACCAGTTGGGCATGCTGCAGAAACGGGCGGGCCAGAAAGCCTTCCATGCGCCGCGCCTGCACGCGGATGCATTATTCGAACAACTGCAGGCCAGCCTGCCGTTCTCTCTCACCGGCGCCCAACAGCGTGTGATCGGCGAATTACTTGGCGACATGGGCAACCCGCACCCCATGTTGCGCCTGGTCCAGGGGGATGTGGGGTCCGGCAAGACGCTGGTGGCCGCCGCCGCCGCCCTGGCCGCCATCGAGTCCGGCTACCAGGTGGCCCTGATGGCCCCCACGGAATTGCTGGCCGAACAGCACCGGGACAACTTCCGCCACTGGCTGGCACCGCTGGGCATCCCGGTGCACTGGCTGGCCGGCAGCCTGGGGGCCAAGGCACGCCGGGAAACCCAGGCAGCCCTGGCTGACGGCAGTGCCCCTATCGTCGTCGGTACCCATGCCCTGTTTCAGGAGACGGTGCAGTTCCATCGTCTGGGCCTGACTATCATCGACGAACAGCATCGCTTTGGCGTGCAACAGCGCCTGGCCCTGCGGGAAAAAGGCCGTTTCGATACCCCGCACGGTATCCAGGTGCCCCACCAGCTGGTACTCACCGCCACCCCGATCCCCCGCACCCTGGCCATGAGTGTCTATGGTGACCTGGATACCTCGGTGATCGACGAAATGCCTCCGGGGCGCAAACCCATCGATACCCTGGTGCTCCCGGAAGGACGCCGGCCCCAGGTGATCGAGCGCATCAACGATGCCTGCCAGCAGGGCACCCAGGCCTATTGGGTATGCCCGCTGATTGAAGAGTCGGAGGAAATCCAAGCGCGGGCGGCGGAGGCCTCGTTTGAGGAACTGCAGGCCGCCCTGCCCGACCTTACCGTGGAACTGGTGCATGGTCGTATGAAGGCAAAGGAGAAGGCAGAACGCATGGCCCGATTTGCCAGTGGCGAGGCCCAGTTACTGGTGGCCACCACCGTGATCGAGGTGGGTGTGGATGTGCCCAATGCCACCCTGATGGTGATGGAGAATGCGGAACGGCTGGGACTGGCCCAGCTCCACCAGCTTCGTGGCCGGGTGGGCCGGGGCGGCGAGCAAAGCTACTGTCTGCTGCTCTATCAGACGCCCCTGTCGCTCACTGCCAAACGACGCCTGGCGGTAATGCGCGACACAACCGACGGCTTTGTGATCGCCGAGGAAGATTTGAAGTTGCGCGGCCCCGGCGAATGGCTGGGCACCCGCCAGACCGGTGACATGGCATTCCGCATTGCCGACCTGGTCCGCGATGAGTCCCTGATGGAACCCGCCCGGGAGGTGGCCGACAACCTGCTCCGCGGCCACCCCGAGAATGTCGAATCACTATTGCGGCGCTGGCTGAAAGGGGGAGAAAGCTATGCCGACATTTAGGGCCTGTTAGTAACGCCTTGCACGCTCAAGCTTTCCGGTTGACTCATAATCGATAATCGCAAAGCATTAAAGCGTCACCTGAAGGGTCCATCTTCTGCGGTGTTACCGCTGAGGCATTGCTTTAACCGTGTCGACCCGCACCAATCAATGCTTCCTTCGCTGGACTGCATTTCAAGGCCTCGCAAATCCGACAACAATTTTTCCTGGCACCACTAGTGGAACCGGGAACTGCGGCGTAGTATCGCCGCCGCTTCCGACATGCCAGGGAGCCGTTTGGATACCAAGGATGTCATCACTTTATTTGAGGAAGAAAAACCATGGCAAAAGGCCCTAAACCCCTGCGCAACTGGGCGGCAATGGATCCGCTGATGCGCAAAGGCGGCGCTCATCAGGTCGCCAGGGAACAAACCCGACCCCGCATGGACTGGCGCCAGGCGCTGGATGATTTCGAGGACTGGCAGGATAGGCTGCCGGAAACACAATGCGGGAGCGTCAAAGAAGGGCCGGACGGCCCTTCTTTTTTGCCTGGCGAACAGGCAGGAGGAGGCTGTGATCAGTCCGCACAGATCCAGGCCTTGGCGCTGGCCGTGTCATCGCGGGCAAAGACTTTGACATCGATGGAGGGCAGCAGCTTGTCCGCCAGCAACGCCAGGCGCCGCATCCAGTCCTGATCGGTGATGACAGCCTCTCGCTCGAAATGCTGCCAGTGGCGCAGGCCGAACTTCAGATCCTGGAACAGGGCATCCATGGCCACACCACCAAAGGTTTCCATTTCCGCATAGAAACGCACCTTGTCGTGTCTGGCCAGTGCCGCTTCCAGAGCGGCCGCCACGGTATCGAATTCCGGGCGGGTGATCTTCCCGGAAATCCTTGCCCCGACGACCCGATCATCGTCAAACGGAATCAATGTCAGCATGCCAGCCCCTCCCAGTTTGCTGCACGACCCTCAGTTTTCCTCAGGGCTCTCCGTGCTTTCTGCTACAGGTGCATTCAGCGCCTGCCAGCTCTGTTTAACCGCGTCCCAACCTCGGGAGAATTTTACCTTGGCAGCCTCCCAGTTGTCGGCACTGGCTTGCTGTAGCGCCTGATAACGGGACTCCAGCTCTGCACGTTGCTCTTTCAGCGTGGCCATGGCGGACTGTTTGTCCAGCCGTGCCTGTTGGGAAAGTCCCTGCCAACGGCTGTCGATCTCACTTTGCAGCAAGGTGATCTGCCGGTCCAGGTCATCCAGCGCATGGCGGGCAGCACGCATGGCATCGTTTTTCTGCTCCACCGTAAACGCCTGGATTTCTTCCAGGGTATCTTCCATCTGGGCGGTAACTTTCTCCGGATCCGGGGTCTTCACATTGGGGACCCCCTCGGTATTCGCCCAGGAAATGGACGTGGTTACCAGCATGAGTGCGGCGGCTGCGAGTAAACGATGTGTCATTGGAGCACTCCTTGTATTGCTTGTCGGTCTCTCTCTTCCGGTAGGACAAGCAGAATCCCGGGAATACTCCTGAGGAGATGAAAAAAAGGGGTAAAACGGGCCGGGCCGGCCAGCCCGGCCCCGAGTGTCTGTCAGGCGTTGAGGATATATTCCAGCATCTCCACCACCTGTTCAGGAGTGCGTGCCACGGCGTCCGCGGCCGCATCCACTTCCTTGAGCGGATGGTCATGTTCCTCATCGTGGAGAATGATCATCGGGGTCCCCAATGCCGCCGTGTAGCCCGCATCGAAGGCCGCATTCCACTGCTTGTATTTGGGCCCGAAACGCACGATCACCAAGTCGGCCTGATCGATCAGTTTACGGGTCCGAATACCATTAATGCCGGCGCCCAGCCGATCTTCCCAGAAACGCTTTTCTTCCGCGCCAAGAATATTGACCCCTACCTTGTCGCTGGCTTCATGGTCGGTCACTGGACCGGTAAATTCGATATCCAGTTCTTTCTCGGCACAACCCTGAATGATCCGTTCGCGCCAGTCGGTGTGGATCTCTCCGGAAAGGTAAACCGTCCAGAAGCTCATTGCGTTTCTCCCTTTGATACAGTGTCTGTGAAACCGGCTAGCATAGCAGGCTAGCAAAGAACCTGTTACGGGCCCGTTATTTCATCAACCTGTCCGGTTCCCGGTTGCAAAAGGCAAGCCTGCTGCCGTTAAATGCCCCCATTCCGAACTTTGTGAAAAGGCGACCCCATGCGCATCAGATTTCTGTTTCTGCTGGCGGCTGCAATGCTGGCAGGTTGTGATAACAATACTCAGGATAGCGATTCCCCTGATGCCAAGGCGGGCACCACCAGCCAGCAGTCTGACAACGTACCGGGCAATACCGGTGAGCTGATACGCATTCTTCACACCCTGAAAAAGACCGACGAGCAATGCCAGGGGGACGGCTGCCCACGGGTTGAGCTGGAATGGATCACCTTTGAGAACCAACCGACCCTGAACGATGCGATCACCACCCAGCTGGCCGGCATGCTGGTCCAGAACCAGGGCAGCAGCCCCCATGACGGCACCATCGAAGGGCTGGTGGATGCGTTTCTGGCCGATGCGTCGGACATGGCCATGGCGTCCCGACAGGGTTGGGAGCTGAACGCCACCATCAAGCGCCAGGGTCGCCGCGGTGACCTGCTGACCCTGCGTCTGGACAGTTACGAGTACACCGGTGGCGCCCACGGCCAACCCGGGGTGCAGTATTTCCACTGGGACCTGGCCCGCCAGCAAGAGCTGGGACTGGATGATCTGCTGGAACCCGGCCAACAAGAGGCTTTCTGGGAGCTGGCCCGATCCCGCCACCAGCAATGGCTGGATGAGGAAAACCTGGATCAGGCCTTCCGCGACAGCTGGCCCTTCGATCGCACGGACAACGCCTACTTCAGCAAGAACGGCCTGGTGCTGCACTACAACGTCTACCACATCGCCCCCTATGCCATGGGGCAGCCGGAGTTGACGATTCCCTATGAAAAACTCGATGGCATTGTGCGCGATGAATACCTGAACCCCTGATGAAAACGCAGGGTGGATTACGCCTGCGGCTAATCCACCCTACAAAGTCAGGCCCAACAGGAACACCAACTCGGTAAACACCACACTGGCCCCCAGCGTATCCCCGGTATAGCCACCAAGCTGACGTTTCAGGCTGGCACCCCACAGCAACGCCACCAGCCCCACCGCCAACAAGGCAGGCAGCCACACCGAGAACAGCAACGCTACCCCCAGGATGAAAAGTGTGGCCAGTAGCAATCGCTGGCTACTGAAGGCTTCCGCCACCGGTTTGCTTTTACTGGTAGTCGGGTCGGTCACATAGGGCAGAAAGCGCATCAGCAGCAGGGGTGTCAGACGACTAATGGCAGGCGTTACCAGTAGCGCCAGCCAGACCGGCTCGGCCTCCAATAGCAACACGGCCTTCAGGCCCAGCGCCACTATCAGCGCCACGGCACCATAGGTGCCGATACGGCTATCCTTCATGATTTCCAGCCGCCGGGCCACCGTGTAGCCACCGCCCAGCGCATCCATACTGTCCGCCAGGCCGTCCTCGTGGAAAGCACCGGTAATCCACAAATGAAACGCCAGCACCAGACCGATACACACCGGCGGGCTCCATAACAGCACCAGAGCGCTGAACAACGCCGCATAAAGGCCGCCCAGCAACAGCCCCACCAGGGGGAAATAAACACTGGCACGATTCATCAGACGCTGGGAATAATCGATCTTCACCAGCATGGGAATCCGGGTCAAAAAGCCCAGCGCCAGCCAGAAGGCCTGCCATTCCTGTTTCACGGCAACTCCCTATTGAATGGGTTGCCGCACGGGGGCGCGGCATAATTCCAGCCACCGCTCGATACCGGGACTGCGGTATTTCTGGCGATGCAGCACAAAGTAGAAATCACGGCTGAAATCCCGATGGGGCACCGGCAATTCCACCAGCGAACCACGCCTGAACGCCTCACGCAGACACACCCGGGACAGGCAACTGATCCCCAGACCCGCTTCCACTGCCCGCTTGATGGCTTCGGTGTGCTCCAGCTCCAGGGCCAGATCCAGCTCCGGTACCAGACCATGCAGGCCGCGCTCAAACGTCTGCCGGGTACCAGAGCCGGATTCCCGGACAATCCAGTGAGCCTCCCGCAAGTCCTGATCTGTGAGTGCTTCCTTACCGGCAAGAGCATGATCCGGGCTACAAAACACCACCAACTCATCCTCTCGCCAGGGCAACAACTCCAGGTCCGGGTGGTTCAGTTCGCCCTCAATCAGCCCCAGATCCAGCTCGAACGCCAGCACCCGCTCCACGATAGTCCGCGTGTTGGCCACCTCCAGGTGTACCCGGGCGCCGGGCTGCTCCGCCATATAATCGGCCATGATCCCCACCGCCAGATAATTGCCGATGGTCAGCGTGGCCCCCACATTTAAACGGCCCAGATCTCGGTGACTGAGCAGGTCGGCCTCCAGCTCCCGGGCCTGGGCCAGCAACGCCTCTGCCCGGGGCCAGAACTGGCGGCCCAGCTCATTGAGTTTGAGTCGCTTGCCGGCCCGTTCGAAGAACTTCAGGTCGTAGAGGGCCTCCAGCTCCTTGAGGGCACCGGAAGCGGCGGACTGGCTCATGCTCAGGCTCTCTGCCGCCTTGCTGATGTTCTCGTGGTGCGCCGTGGCCAGGAAGACCTGAAGCTGACGCAGGGTAAATTTCATGGCCACTCCCTCCGGTAGAGTCAGACGTGGAACGCCCATATCGGCAGTACCGATATAATACATCGGAATTACCCATTTTACCGATAAACAGGTTTCGTTTAAATTTCCACCAACTGAGATTTTGGAATAAGCGCTGATTTAATTATGTCTAATTTGAATACTGAGACCGTCACAAGCGTACGCCACTGGAACGATACCCTGTTCAGCTTCACCACCAGTCGTGATCCGGGTTTCCGTTTCAAGAACGGCCACTTCACCATGATTGGCCTGGAACAGGACAATGGCCGCCCGTTGCTGCGCGCCTACTCCATCGCCAGTGCCAACTACGAGGAAGAACTGGAGTTCTTCAGCATCAAGGTGCCGGATGGCCCGCTCACCTCCCAGCTGCAGAACATTCAGCCGGGTGACAAGATTTATGTGAGCCGCAAGCCCACCGGCACCCTGGTGGCCGATCACCTGCTGCCGGGGAAGAATCTGTGGCTGCTGTCCACCGGCACCGGCCTGGCGCCGTTCATGAGCATCATCAAGGACCCGGAGGTCTATGACCAGTACGACCGGGTGATCCTCACCCACGGGGTCCGTCATGTGTCGGAGCTGGCTTATCAGGACACCATCCAGAGCGAGCTGCCCAACAACGAATTCTTTGGCGAATTCGTCAAGGGCAAGCTGCTCTACTACCCAACGGTGACCCGCGAACCCTTCCGTAATCAGGGTCGCCTCACCGCCCTGATGACCAGCGGCAAGCTGTTCGAGGATCTGGGCCTGCCGACACCGAGCCTGGAAAACGACCGCTTCATGCTCTGCGGCAGCCCGGCCATGCTCAAGGATACCCAGGCCATTCTCGATGGCTGGGGCTTCAAGGAAACCCGCGGCGGGGAACTGGGTGAGTATGTGATCGAACGGGCGTTTGTGGAGAAATGAGTTAGACGCTGACACGCTTCACGCAACACGCTACGGGCCGCCTTCGCGGCCCGTTTTTTTTGAAGCCCGATACCAACCGACAGCACGCTTCCTTGTTAGCATGAGCAGGATGTTACCAGGGAGGGACATTCATTCGATGCAACCACAATCCATCGCCATTATCGGCGCCGGTACCGCCGGCCTGGCTACTGCTGCCCTGCTTGCTGAACAAGGCCACCACATCACCCTGATCGAACGGGCCGAGGCGCTGGCACCAGTAGGAGCCGGTCTTTTGCTGCAGCCCACCGGCCTGTCAGTGCTCAAGGACATGGGACTTTACCAGGCCATGCTGGGATATGGCGCCCGCGTTGATGCCCTGATCGGTCACACCCGCGATGGTCGCCGCATCATGAACACTGCCTACCGAAGCCTGGACGACCACAGCCACGGTCTAGGCATTCATCGCGCCAGCCTCTGCCATGTGCTGGACTGTCACCTGCAGACACTGCCCCATGAGCGTTTGATGGGCTGCACCGTCAGCGCCGTGGAGGTGGCGGAAGCGCACACCACGGTAATCGCCGACAACGCAGGGGAACCCTGTCGGCTATCTTTTGATGCGGTGCTGATCGCCAATGGCAGCCACAGCCGCCTGCGGCCAACGGATTGGACCCGCTATGACAGGCTTTACCCCTGGGGCGCCATGTGGGCTATTCAGCCCATGGTGGAATCATTTGCGGCGCCGCTGCTGCAACAGCGCTATCACCGGGCGAGCCAGATGGTCGGCATCCTGCCCACCGGTTGCTGCCCGGAACAGCCGAACCAACCCCTGGCCAGTTTCTTCTGGAGCCTGCCGGTGGCGCAGATGCGTCACTGGCAGCACCGGGATTTTGATTTTTCCGGTTGGCGTGACCAGGCACTCCAGCTTTGGCCAGAGCTGGAGACTCTACTGGCCCCACTGACCCATCAAGACCAGCTACTGCCCGCCACTTACCGGGATGTGATCATGCATCGTTGGGGGGAAAACCGGCTGGGCATCATTGGCGATGCCGCCCATGCCATGAGCCCGCAACTGGGTCAGGGGGCAAACATGGCCCTGCTCGATGCCCGTGCCATTGGCCAGGCGGTCGCGGAATCAGACGCCTGGCCCCAGGTCTGGCGTCACTATCACCGTCAACGGGAACCACAGATTCGCTTCTATCAGCTTATGAGCCGCTGGCTGACGCCCGCCTTCCAGTCGCACAGTCGCACGGTATCCCGCGGACGGGATCTGTTCTTTCCAGCCATGGAAAGGGTGCCATGGCTACGCATACAGATGGTGAAGACGGTTGCTGGACTGAAACAGTCCCTGCTCGACTGACCGGCATGTCGTAACCGGCCATCCGCCATTTTCCACCTTTGAGTGCCGAGAATGTAAAAGAGCGCGCCAATCGCTACATAAAACCAATGAAAAAGTACTAGAAATAAACCTTCGCACTTAGACAAAATAATTACATAGTGATCGAAGGGGGCAACATGAACACTGCAAGCCGAGCGGGGATTACCGTACTACTGGCACTTTCAGCCTCAGCCGCCATGGCCAGCAATACGATTTCATTCCAGGGAGCGGTTGTTTATGCGTCTTGTCAGCCAGGGACGCAGAGCCAGGTGGGGTATACGGACGTCATTGTGGACAGCTGCGGCAATCAGGCATTGTCTGCTGACCAGCACATAGGCAGGACTTATCTCGAGCCGGTCTCCGGAAACCGTCACGCCCAACCGGAGGTTATCAGCCGGTCAGAGTCTCTCCACGAACGTATTGCCGCTTCGGAGACGGGGCCCGTCAGCATGCGCTATGTCATTGAGTACCATTAATGGTACTCAATGGTGAACGTGGCCCTGCCATTACCGGTGCCTGCGCCGACCGTGCCTGACTGCGTCTGGATATAGTAGGCACGCATGGGCAGAACAAACTCCGCGGAGTCGTTGATTGGCGTGCGCCCAAGGGCAACCCCTTCACCCAGAGTCACGACCTGTTCGGTGCCACCCAGGGTCTGGTTGAGCTGAATGCCAATACCGCTGGCGGATGCCGGGCCAGCATCAATGGCCAGCACGCCCGGCAGGTTCGAGACGTCCCGGGTTCCATCAAACCTTACCTTGATGAGCCCCTGATCCATGCCGGCCACATTGCCGCCCTGGCATCGCATGCGAATCTCGAAATCTCTTGGATTCACCCTGGACCCGACCCCGCTGAAATCACGGTTGGACACCGAGCCAAAGTTGACGGCGATATTCTTGGATCCCGCATCAACCTGACAGGATGACGTCACAATGGTGACCCCCTGCCCGGTCAACGTGGAAGTCAGAACCGGCCTGTTGATGCCGGAGCCATCCAGATAATAGGTGGTAAACAATCCGGGCGGCCCAATGGGGCCGGCACCGGTGACCGCCGCCGTCTTCACCAGATCCACCTTGAAATACCCGCCAATCAGGTTCAACTGCCGATTGCCGCTGAAATTGATCTGATGGGGATAGTAGGTGGAGATATTGCCCGCTTCCCGATAAACCCGAATTCCTACGCCCGGCACATCCGTCTGATAGACATTGGAAAATCCGGGGACTGCAGCGGGATTACGGACAAACTCGCCCCTGGAAAAGCCGCCATAATTACAGTAGCCGGCATTATTTTTGCCAGTGATTGGCCGTTGCAGGGTCTGGATCACCGCGCCGACGGGCAAATCCGGCTGAATCAACACACGCCCCCAATCCATCTGTACGTCCTGAGGGGTGAATCCGGACGACACATAACAGGCGGTATGGCCCGCCATACTCAACAAGGACAGCAGGGCGACCGCTATCAGGTACCCTGCCAGTCTGGCAAACCGATCAGTGACAAATCGCATTGGTTTTTTCAAAACCGAACTCCTGTTCCGGGGACACATCACCAAGCTGGTAAGTCAGCCGGCATTGCTCCCCACCCCACCTCACCGTCAACATCCCTTGTCGCTGCTCGCTGCGTACAAAAATGACGCTGCTCTGGCCGACCACACCGACTTCATTGCCAGACGTGTCAAAGACCCGGGCAGCGAACGGCAAACTGATGCCATCACGACGGTACGCTTTAATCAGAATCGGCAGCCCTTTTTCTGTTTCGAAGGTTGCCCGGGTAATGGAACCGGCATAGGGCGCCAGCTCACGGCTGGTGCCTTTCAACTCCACATTTCTGTCAATGCCATTGGGATCCAGGGTAATTCGATTCATCCGGTAAGGGGTCACGTACGGCAAGACGGCATAGCCAAAGTCATCGACTTCCACACCCGAGGCACTCACCACGCCAGCCCCTTTTGCATCTTTGGCTTCAATCAGCACCATGGTGTCGCCATGTTGCGGCGTCATGGTGATGCCATCCTTGTGCACCACAAAGGCACCGCGGGCACCGGCAGAGGCTTGCTGGTAATCATCGCTATAGCTGTAGGAACCATTGATGGATGCAAATCGGCTACGGTATTCCCCGTTCACACCAACGGTGGATCCATTTTGTTCGTTGTCCGTTACCCGCATGCCATAGTTGTACTGGTTACGGTCACCGCCATAGCCGTTGATGCCGGCACGGCTGGACACGTAGCCGTCATCATCCAGAGATACACCGCCATCAATGTACTTCCCAGTGTAGCCTCCGCCTATCGGCATGGTGAAAGAGAGATCAAACTGGTTATCCGATTCACCGTCTTGGGTGGTCGTCCGAATCGCAGAAATCCCATAGCTGATTGAGCGGAAGCGGTTGTTATACCCCATCTGATATTGCTTGGTTTCCCCGTCAGTATCCCAGAAGTCACGCACGGACCCGGTAAAGTACAAGGATCCATAACGACGCCCGAGCGCCTGGTTCAATGTCAGTTGAAACTGACTCTTTTGGCTTCTCAGCGCATCCAGACTCAACTGTTGCTCGTCAAACTCTCTGGCAAACATGGCATCCGAAAGACCATAGAAGCCTTTGGTGGAGTAGCGGTAGGCGGCCAGCGTAAAGTTGGTATTGGTCTGGTTCAGCATTTTGGAATAATTGATGCGAACACTGTTACCCAACTTGTCCTCATTATTCCTGAATTCCGTCTGCGACCGGGTCACATCAAAAGAGAAAGCCCCCAGCTTGGTCGACAAACCGGCGCCCACCAGAACAGATCGGTATCCCTGGCTGACGGTACTGCCCAGATAGCCGGTAATATCGTGATACAGACCGCGCTGGTAGGTCGCTTGCATGAACAGAGGCTCATCCTCAAGTTCGTCATTGCGCAGCTGCGCCACCGTAACGCTATGTCGACTGATACCTTCTCGAAGCAGTTGTGCAATGGAGGAATAGGGAACACTGAAACTCCGCTGCTGACCGTCCGCTTCCGTGACAAGCACCTCCAGATCGCCACCAAACCCTGTTGGGTAAAGGTCATCAATGACAAAGTTACCGGGCGATACCGTGGTGCTGTAAAGAAGATTGCCGTTCTGACGAACTTCAACCCGGGCATTGGTTGCCGCCACGCCACGAATGACTGGCGCGTATCCCCGCATGGAGTCGGGCAGCATACGGTCTTCGCTGGCCAGATTAATGCCTCGATAGGCCACTGAATCGAACAGCTCTCCACTGGTAAAACTGTCACCAATGGTCAGATTGCTACGAATCTCCGAGAAAGCACGGCGCGCAAACGTTGAGGTTTTTTGCCAGTCGTATCCGTCACCGGAACGCCTGGATACGCTTGAGTTATGCCTCAGCTGCCAGCCGGCCACATTGACACCGGAGTTGAGACCAAGATAGAGGTTGTCACTGCTTGAAATGCCGGAACCGGACTCGTCGGCACGGATGGTGGTGGCATTCAGGTCATAGCCAATAAAGCCGGCATCAATGCCGCGATCCCACAGCTCCGGATTGACATAGCCTCTGGCTTCGCGGCGCATGTTCTCCTGAGGAATGGTGAGATCCATACGCAGAGAAGAAATCTCAAGGCGGGATTGTGCTTGTCCTATCCACTCCGAGAGCGGCTTGCACGTTTCGATATCCGTCTCTGCCGCGTCCATGGATTCAACATCGATGCCGTAGAACGAAAGTTTCTCAACGGTGAAGCAGGTTTCTGCACTTTTTCTCCCAGGTACTGACGAGAAAACGATATCCTGCTTGCCAAACCACTGTCCATTCACATACATGTCCAGACGGTATTGACCGGGCGATACGGGATTGCCATGGCTATAAAGAGAGGTATCCATGTCCCTGGCTGAGCCCATCAGGAATGATGAGTTAAAAGACGCCGTCTTTTCCTGTGCGTAGGCATTCCCACAGCAAAATCCGCCCGTCAGTATGGCTATACCGATAGCGAAACTTTTCTTGAATGATAGCGCCGACAGCATTGGCATCCTTACCAGACCTCTAGGCCGTTAATTCTTTTATTGGCGGGAAATATCGATACTGGCTTCCACCGCGCCGCCAAAATCATTTATCGATGTAAAGACCGCCTTTGTCCCTTCCTTTACATCGTTTTTGAAACCAATTTCGAACTTGTGGGATGAGAAAGGCGAGAACATCATCCCTTGTTCAACTTGATTTTTTTCGCCGTTTTCATGGGCGAGTTCCAACTTGACAACACTGATGTGGTACGGCGTTGGATTGGAACAGCGCATCACTCTTTGCTCTGATTCGAACTCACATTCAAGAGAGTGACTGGACAAGTTAGCTCGACCCGACAAACCATCGGGACGATAGAAAATTTTCAGTCTGGAACGAAATGCCAATTGCATCAGGTTCTTGTCTTCCGCACTTTCCGGTGCCGGAGGAACCTCAAGCACATTCAACCAGAACAGGGATTCCCGGTCAGAGGGCAAATCCCTGCCGGTAAATGTCAATCGCAATGCCTGTCCAGATCCCGCTTCAACACGGGAAATAGGCGGCGTAATGATGAACGGTGCCGACGTGGTATCCGGTGTTGCATCCTTATCGCCTTCGTCTACCCATGACTGGACCAGCGACGGTGAATCACCTGTGTTGTGAAGCTGCACAGTCACCTCGCGGGCTTTTTGTGGGTAAACCACACGGGTGCCATCGATAATCACACTGGCACTGGCCCACTCTGCCAGCAGAAAAAGGCTGCTCAGCAGGAACAGTTTCATTTTTAGTAACATTGAATTACCCGGCCAAAATAGTTGGCAGCCCCCGGGGAACGGGAGCTGCCATCACGTCATCATTGGTAGATGATGGTGTACTGGATGGAGCTATTGACCGTACCGGCAGTAGCTGCACCGGTAGCGTAGTACTCGGCGTAGTAGTTCAGGTCAGCGGCACCACCTGCGGTCACGTCAACCCACTGGGAGTTGTCCTGCGCACCACCGGCACCGGCGGCTTGAACAGGAATGAACAGGCTGTTTTCGCCCAGCAACTGGATCTGAACGTTAGTGGCGGCATCGGCAGCGTTAGCCTGGTTAACCAGACGGCCCGTGTCGAAATCAACGGTGGGGCCCGGCTCGAAGTAGGTCGCGACCTTGCCATCGCTGCTGCAGTTGGACAGGTTGATGGAGAAAGGCGTACGGCCTGCGGTTTGCGCGGCCGCATTCAACGTGGTGGCAGACACGGTCGGCAGAGTGACGGTAAAGTCTTTGCCGGCAGGGGTGGTGATTTCACAGGTCTGGTCGGTTACCAGGCCGTTAAATGTAATGGTTCCGTCGACCGCCAGGGCCGGAGCAGACAATGCCGCGATGGCAGACGCCAGAATAAGCTTGTTCATGCGCATGAAAAGTTCCCTCTTTGGATGGTCATTACCGAATTCGCCATTTGTTCAGTGAAACAGGTCACATAACAGACAGCGGGAGGAAACTTAGCACGCGGCAAGATATTTTAAATGTAAAATCGGATACGAAAGATTACTTTTTTACACATTCTAATAACGAATAATCACCTTGGAGCCAAGATATTCACGCCTACTGCGTAGTTCTTTTCATAGCGACTACGCCGTTTTCACTAAAACACCCTGTTTTTATGAATTCCGTTCATTTTTCAAGGGCTTCTGACGCAGACACGCAACCCTATCCCGCTCATGAAATCATGGCCCGCCAGGAAAGGAAAAAGAGAGGGATATCGGCAAAATGAAGGGGCAGAAATGGAAAGGCGGGGCAGTGGCCCGGGAAGGGGCCAAACATCCCTATGCCATTTTACTGACGACAATCACAGGCTTGCCGGTGGTGTTTTTTTGCCCGCCAAACTATTTTTTTTGCGGCTGCAAAGTGACCGGTTGCGCCAGGGCATCGGTCGTCTCTGGAGGCTTGGCATCCAGATCCTTTGTCGCCCCGCAGGCGACGCATTCCATCCATTGCCTGTCGCCGTCGATGACACGCTGGATCTTGTCCATCTGCCCACACTCCGGGCAGGTGGCGCCGGCGATAAATTGGCGTTTCATAGAAAACCCTTTGAGTCTCGAGTTGCGAGTAACGAGTTTCGAAAACCCGGCGACGCAGGGTTTTTCATTTCGAAACTCGCTCCTCGTCACTCGCTACTTAACAGCACCGGCACAAAAGACTCTATTGAGAAATTCTGTGCCCTCTGTGGTAAAAATCAGCCGTTGATACCGCAATGGCGCAGCAGCGGCTCCACGCTGGGCTCGCGGCCGCGGAAGGCCTTGAACAGCTCCATGGGTTCGCGGCTGCCCCCCTTGGCGAGAATTTCGCTACGGAAGGCACGGCCTGTGTCTTCGTTGAACTCGCCCTCTTCCTCGAAGCGGGAATAGGCATCCGCAGAAAGCACTTCGGCCCATTTATAGCTGTAGTATCCCGCCGCATAGCCGCCGGCAAAAATATGTCCGAAGCTGTTGGGGAAACGGTTGAAGGCGGGCGGCTGTATCACGGCCACCTGCTCACGCACCTCCTTCAGGACCTGATAAATATCCATTCCTTGCTGATATTCCGCGTGAATGCGCATGTCGAACAGGGAGAACTCAAGCTGCCGCACCATCTGCATGGCACCCTGGAAGTTTTTGGCGGCCAGCATTTTTTCCAGCTTTTCTTTGGGTAACGGCTCACCGGTTTCGTAATGCCCGGAAATCAGGGCAATACCTTCCTCGGTCCAGCACCAGTTTTCCAGGAACTGGCTGGGCAGCTCCACGGCATCCCAGGCCACCCCGTTGATGCCGGAGATCCCGGACACATCCTGCTCGGTAAGCATGTGATGGAGACCGTGACCGAACTCGTGGAACAGGGTCACCACTTCATCGTGGGTGAGCAGCCCGGGTTTGCCGCCAGCGGGCGGGGCGAAGTTACAGGTCAGGTAGGCCACCGGGGTTTGCAGGCTGCCGTCGGCACGGCGGCGGCGAATACGGGCATCGTCCATCCAGGCACCACCACGCTTGCCGGTGCGCGCATACATGTCCAGATAGAACGCAGCTCGGACACTGCCATCGTCATCTACCAGTTCATAGAAGCGCACGTCCTCGTGCCAGGTGTCCACGTCATCACGTTGACGGAACTGGATACCGAACAGTTTCCCGACCACTGCAAACATGCCACTGATCACGGTGTCCGCCGGGAACCAGGGACGCAGCTCTTCTTCGGAAATGCTGTAACGCGCTTCGCGCAGGCGCTCGCTCCAGAAACCGATGTCCCAGGGTTCCAGCTGGTCGGCACCCTGATCTGCCGCAAAAGCCCTTAGTTCCGCCAGCTCCCGCTCCGCCTGGGGCTTGGCCCGCCTGGCAAGATCTTCAAGAAACCGGATCACCTCGTTCACATCCCGAGCCATCTTGGTGGCCAGGGATTCTTCGCCAAAGTTGGCAAAGCCCAGCAATTGAGCCTGCTCGTGGCGCAGCTTGAGAATCTCATCCATGATGGCCGCGTTATCGAACTGCCCGGCGTGGGGACCCTGATCGGACGCCTTGGTGGTCCAGGCCACATACATTTCCTTGCGCAGTTCCGCATTCTTGCAGTGGCTCATCACGGCGATGAACACCGGCGCATCCAGCGTCAGCAACCAGCCTTCCTTGTCCGCCGCCTTGGCCCTGTCAGCGGCCCCGGCCTTGGCGCTGTCCGGCAAGCCCTCAAGTTCCGCTTCATCCGTCACGAGCTTGGTCCAGGCCTGGGTGGCATCCAGCGTGTTATCGGAAAATTGGCTGGTCAGTTCGGAGAGTCGTTTGGAGTTGGCCATGTACTGCGCTTTCTTGGCATCCGGCAGATCCACCCCGGAGAGACGGAAATCGCGCAAGGTATTGTCAATGTCTTTCTGCTGGGCTTCGCTGAGCGAGTTCCATTCATCACTGTCACGCAGGGCCTGGTAGGCGGCACACAGCTGGGCGTTCTGGCCCACCTCGGTGCCATACTCGCTGAGCAGCGGCAGGCAGCTGTTGTAGGCATTACGCAGGGCTTCATTCTGGGCCACCGCATTGAGATGCCCGGCGGGACCGAAGGCCTTGCCCAGGCGGTCGTCTTCCTCATCCAGGGCCTGCACCAGATGGGCATAATCGAAGTTACCGTCCGCCAGTACCTGCTGGATGCGGGCACGGCCATCGGCCACCAGTTGCTCCACAGCGGGCAGTACATGCTCCGGCTGGATTTTGGAAAACGGCGGCAGTTCCGGGTAGTCAATCAGCGGGTTGTTGCTCATCGGTGTCTTGTCCTGCGTCGGTTGGCGCCGCTGGCAGAGGCTGGCGAGTGCTCTCATCCGGCTGCAGCAGCGTCTGGAAAATCAGCCACTTGCTCAGCAGGAAAACGCCAAGCAAGATCAGTATGGCAATCAGTATACGGGTGGGCGGCTGTTTCATGGGCCTCCCTGACGACCACATTCGGCTATCGAGTTTAACAGTGATGGGGATTCGCCGCTTTGAAGACAAGGCCCCGCAATTGGGGAAACGGGTATTTGTGGACCCGGATGCCACCGTGATCGGTGATGTGGTGCTGGGTGATGATTGCTCCGTGTGGCCGCGGGCCGTGATTCGCGGCGACATGCACGCCATCCGCATTGGCGCCCGGGTCAGCATTCAGGACAACGCGGTGCTGCATATTACCCACGACTCCCGCTTCAATCCGGGCGGTTTCGCCCTGAAAATTGGTGACGATGTGACTCTCGCTCACCAGGCCATGCTGCATGGCTGCACCCTGGGTAATCGGGTGATGGTGGGCATGCAGGCGATCATCATGGACGGTGCCGTGGTGGAAGACGACGTGATCGTCGCCGCCGGGTCGCTGGTGGGTCCGGGCAAGCGGCTGGAAAGCGGTTACCTCTACCGCGGCCAACCGGCCCGCCAGGTACGTGCGCTTAGCCAGGAGGAAAAAGAATTTCTGCCCTACGTGGCCGGGAATTATGTGCGGTTGAAGGATCGGTATCTGGGGGCGTCAAGCGACAGCACCGTGCTGTAGGAGCGTCGCTCGCGGCGCGATTCCGGTGCTTATTCAGGCTTCGTATTTCTTTATTAGCAAACCTGTCGAGCTCTAATAGCCCTGATCGCCCTGCGGTCGATGTCCTTGCTTCGCAAGGTTCGCACCTCAAGAGGTGCTCCTACAGCGGCTTCGTAGAAATGACGAAGTCTTGGGAACTTCCCAACCTTTACCTATCCAACGAGTGTAGCTTGTAGCTAAATCCTCCACATAAACGACATATTCCCAAAACTCAGAATATCGTCGCTTTGACGAATCGGTGATGACGATCCCTGCAAGGTCAGGGTGAAGGAAAAATTGTCCAGACTGATGCCGCCACCGATCACCAGCCCGACAATGCCGTCCCGGGATTCCACGTCATAGGGGCCGCTGTTTTCTTCCAGGTAGGAGTAACCGATGTACTCCCCAAAGCTGGCAAAAAAGATTTCCCAGCCAAACCCTTCCCCATCGAACAAGCCCACCAGGGAACCCGCAGTGCCTATTCCCGCGTAATCGGGGATAAAGTTGCGCGGCAGATTCTGGCCAATCCGCCAGAATCCACCGGCCCTGGCCGTGCCGTTAAAATTATTGGCATCCACCCCCCAGGCATAACCCACCTCACTGTCCAGCCAACCTTGTGTATACCTGAAAAGCCGATGAGCATGAAGAAAATAGGCGCCACCAATCGCATCATGACCGAGCTGATTGTCCCAGCCCCGGGGCTCCTCGGAACCGGTGATCTTGTGCACCACCTTCTGTGATTGCTCAGCGCCGGAATCCGGACCCACAATGCCGACCCGCACGCCATAGCCGAACAGGCTGTTGCCATTCCAACTGAACAAGCCCAGCTCCAGATTGCTGTAACCCACATAGGGAAGATCATTGAAGTCGGGCATTTCTCGACTGATATCCGATGGCGTGATCATGATCTGCTCCAGACTCAGGGTCAGCGCATGTTTTTCATCAATCACACTGATGCCGGGCAGCGGATCCAGCAGCGACGCCAGGCCGCAGGTGAAACTCCCGTTGCGATCGCAATGTTCATGTGCATCGCCAACCCAGCTGATGCGCACCCCATTGGTGTACTGCCCGTCGGATCCCACAAACAGATCGTTATCCCAGGAAAAACCGAAGGTGGACGCCTTGGCAACCAGAGGTAACAGACAAGAAACGATCAACAGAAGGCGCAGGGACATAGTCATACCTCTCACGGGAAACGGCATTGCCCCGCATGAAAAATCAGAAACGCCACCGTCGCTGCATGACCAGAAATGCAAAGGATGCAGACCAGGTGATCAATATCAGTCCGTTCAACGCCTCGACCCCGGCAATCAAACGCAACGTGCCCAGCGGATACAGGTCGCCAAGACCCAGGGAGGTATAGCAAGCGGTGGAAAAATACAGATGATCCAAAAAGCTGCCATCAACCGCACCGGCCAGGTTCATGGCGGTATCGCCCTGGTCCAGAATCAGATAGACCCAGGCATAAAGCGTTACCTCAACCATGTGGGCAACGAACATAACCATTACCACCAACAGGATCTCGCCACGGAAATCCGGCCAGCGTTTGAGCAATGCGGACAATCCCGCCAGGGTCCAGTAGTGCAATGTTACGGTGGCCAGCACCATGGCCAGGCTGACCATGGACGCGAACATCACCTCACTCATCACCGCACTGTCCGCCATCATGCTAGCGCAGCCCGGCAATCACCGGCGCACTGTCCGGACGCCAGCCTCGCCAGATTTCGAAGGCCTCGGCAGCCTGCTCCACCAACATGCCCAGGCCATCGGCGGTGGCGGCGGCGCCCTGTTGTTGTGCCCAGACCATAAAGGGTGTCGGCTCGCTGCCGTACACCATGTCATAGGCCACGGCATCAGCCGCCAGCAATCCCTCGGGAAGAGCCGGCATGTCACCCTGGAGGCCGGCAGAAATGGCATTGATAACCAGATCGAACTGACCGGTGAGGGTATCCAGGCCGCTACCCAGCACCGGGGGATTCTTTCCATCCATAAAACCGCGGGCCAGGATCGCCGCCTTCTCTTCCGTGCGGTTGGCAATGCGCACCAGCGTCGGCGCTTCCGCCAGCAGGGGGCCCATCACGCCACGCACCGCACCCCCCGCACCCAGCACCAGCACCCGCTTTCCCTGAATGTCCCAGCCCAGATTGTCACGGATATCCTTGACCATGCCGGCCCCATCGGTGTTATCGCCATGGAGCTGTTCGCCATCCCACCACAGGGTATTCACCGCCCCCGCCAGGCCGGCGCGCTCGGTGACCGCGTCACAGAGATCGAAGGCCTGCTCCTTGAAAGGCACGGTCACATTGGCGCCAAGCCCCCCCTCGTTACGAAAGGCTTTCACCGCCCCGGCAAAGTCTTGCAGCGGCGCTTCGCGTTTTTCATAGCGCAGATCCTCATCACGCTGGGCGGCAAACGCATGATGAATATCCGGCGACCGGGAATGGGCCACCGGATTGCCGAACACACAATACAAGGCCGTCATAACCACTCCCGATGGATCAGAAATTTCCGGTAGAGCTCGCTCTCCGCACTGTCCGGCTGCGGGTGCCAGTCATAGTCCCAACGTACCAGTGGAGGCAGCGACATGAGGATGGATTCGGTGCGCCCACCGGACTGCAGTCCGAAGAGGGTGCCGCGATCATAGACCAGATTGAATTCCACATAGCGACCGCGGCGATAGAGCTGGAACTGACGCTCCCGATCACCGTATTCATGGTCTTTTCGCCGCGCCACGATAGGGCGATAGGCCGGAATGTAGGCGTCACCAACGCTGCGCATCAGCGCAAAGCTGGTCTCGAAATCAAAACGATTCAGGTCGTCGAAAAACAGTCCTCCCACCCCACGGGGCTCGTCGCGATGCTTGATATGGAAATAATCATCACACCAGCGCTTGAACTCCGCATAGAGGCCTTCACCGAAAGGATCACAGGCTGTTTTGGCAGTCTGGTGCCAATGCACCACATCCTCTTCGAAGCCATAAAAAGGGGTAAGATCAAAGCCACCACCGAACCACCACACCGGCGCTTCGCCGTCTTTCTCGGCAACAAAGAAACGGACATTGGCATGGCTGGTGGGTACGTAGGGGTTCTTCGGATGGATGACCAGCGACACCCCCATGGCCTGAAAACTGCGGCCCGCCAGCTCCGGCCGTGCGGCGGTGGCGGAAGGCGGCAACTGGCTGCCGAACACATGGGAGAAGTTCACGCCGCCTTTTTCGATCACGGCACCGTTTTCCAGCACCCGACTGCGGCCACCGCCTCCCTGCTCCCGATCCCAGCTCTCTTCACGGAAAGTGGCGCTGCCATCTTCCTCGGCCAGTTCCTCGCAAATGCGATCCTGAAGGCCCAGCAGGTAGTCTTTCACCGCCTGCAGTGATACCTCTGACATGCCGTCTCCCGGTTTGAATACGTGGCTTAAGCCCGCAAGATGCGGCCACTTTCCAGATCAATGATGGTAGAGGGTTTGGCGGCGCGGTCACAGGCACCACTGACAATAAAGTCCAGGCGTTCGCCAAGCTGACGGGCCACCTGGAACTGATTGCGGGCCGCCGGGCGGCCACTGATATTGGCACTGGTGGAGATGATCGGATGGCCCACCGCCCGACACAGGTCACGGGCCAGGGGATGATCCGGTACCCGCACCGCCACCTTGCTGAAGGCACCGCGTACCCAGGCGGGGACGTTCTCCCCGGCCTCGACCAGATAGGTGCGCGGCGCCGGCCATTGCCCGGCCAGCTGCTCATCCTCACTGTCTGTCAGCCGCAGGTAAGGGGCCAGCTGGGACAGATCCGCACCGATCAGAATCAGGCCTTTGCTTACCGGACGCTCCTTGATCGCCAGCAGATGCATGACCGCAGATTCATTAAAGGGATCACAGCCGAGACCGTAAACCGACTCGGTGGGATAAGCCACCACCCCCCCGGCCTGAATAATCTGTGCCGCGCTATGCAGATGCTGATACATGACGAGCTCGCCCTGAGAGAAAGACGGGAAAATACCTTGCATCACAGGCCGGCTCAAGTCGCAGCCGCAATGGCATCCGGGTTTACAGGGGAACCCGCGTCACACGGACCGCGGCGAGGGCGTTTTTTCCCTCCTCCACTTCCGTGGTTTCACACTCCACCTCTTCGCCGGGGAGGAACTCCCATTCCTCGTCCTGCGGCATGGTGCCGATAATCCGGTAGCGCCTGCCGTCAACATGGACTGCCTCCACCGCACGCCACTCGCCCTGTCCTCGCAACAGGGGCACATAGATCTCGAACATGGCACACCTCGAACACAGACTCTGAACTTCCACCCTCCGCCCCACGCCGGAAAAGGTCAAATCCGAGAATCCACTGCCATGCCCGGACTAGGCCACGCCACTGCGCTTCAGGTAGCCCCCGGCCACCCGCTCCACCCAGCCCTCGAGTTCCAGGTCGGCAAGCTGCCCGGCCAGCTCGGTTACCGGCAATCCCGTGCGGGCTTGCAGGGAATCCAGAGAGTTGAGACCGCCGGTCAGATGCTGAAGCAACCCGGGCTGATCCGGCGCCCGGATTTCAGCGGCTTCGACGCTGCGCCGAAAGTCACCGAAGGCGTGGAAAATGTCCTCTCTGCTCTCCAGCCAGCTGGCCCCGTCACGCAACAGCTGGTGACAGCCCTTGCTCAGGGGATTATGGATACTGCCCGGAATGGCAAACACTTCACGCCCCTGTGCCAGCGCCGTTCGCGCAGTGATCAGTGAACCACTCTTGATGGCCGCCTCCACCACGATGGTGCCCAGGCTGAGCCCGCTGATTACCCGGTTACGCTGGGGAAACTGGCCGGGCAGGGGCGGTGCGCCAGGGGCAAACTCCGTGACCAGCGCCCCACCGGTCTCCACGATCTGCCCGGCAAGGAGCGCATTTCGGGGTGGGTAAATTCGATCCGGCCCGCTGCCCAGCACCGCCACCGTGCGGCCCGTACTGAGCGCACCGCGGTGAGCCGCAGCATCCACACCCAGGGCCAGCCCACTGACAATCACAAAGCCACCGGCGGCCAGATCCCGGGCAAAGCGGCGACTGTTATCCAGCCCATCCGCAGAGGCATTACGCGCACCGACCATGGCAAGGCCGGGCGCATTGAGCGCTTCCACACAGCCACGTACCGCCAGCACCCCGGGGGGATCGACAATCCGGGCAAGCAGGGATGGATAGTCCGCATCACCGAGGGCCAGCCAGCGCCATCCCTGCTCACGCAGGTGCTCGTAGTGGACGGCCAGGGAGCCGGTATTGTCCAGCAGCTTGCGACGTGCTTTCAGGCCAGCGGGCAACAGGGGCAGAAAATCGGCCAGCGCGGTGCTGTCGATGGATTGCTGTTTGAGTGCACGGCCCAGGGCCGCGGACGACGGGGAAAACAACGCCTGCAACAGCAGGCGTTTGTATTGTCCGTCCATCGCTCACCTCCTTGTGTGCGTTTGACGGGTTGTCAGGGGCCAGGACCCCGGCGGTGAGCGCTACCGCAAATGGATTGTCAGTAGCTACCTGCCGGACTCTCGGCGATATCGTTCATGTAGATGGGGCGTGTGGACTCCATGATCAAGCCATAGCTGACCTTGTCAAAGACCCGGAAGATCACCATGGAGCCGGTTCTTTCTCGGGGCAGCCGCACCATATCGCCACGCTGGCGATCACGGACGGCTTCACCCTGACCGAACACATCCAGCACATTGCCTTCTTTCAGGCCATCGCGCAGCCCCTTGTTGACTACCACCACGTCATTACGTGCCACGCTGCTGATACGGTCAAAGAAGCGAATCACCTTGCCTTCGATCTTGGTGTCCGGGGCCGACGGATAGAGCACGGAACGCACCCGGCGATCCTCGGTGGAGAAAAGACGATCATCGATGCGCAGATCTTCACTGGAGCGGGTAACCCGCAACGTCAGCATATCTTCATCATGGTCGGCCACACGGCCCAGACCGATCTGACGGGCTTCATAACCCAGCACTTCATTGGTGTCCGGATCGACATATTGCTCGCCCACCCGGTAAAAGCCGTAGCCGCGCTGCAGATCCGCCCATTCATCTTTCACATCCCGGGCATAAACGGTATCCCCCTCACCGAAAATCACCCGACGGTCCCGGCCCCCGACAATATACGGCGCCTCGGCAATCTCCTCACGGCTGACCACCAGGCCTTCCTTCAGGTAGGCGGCGATGGCACCGGCGGGGATCGCAGGAATCGCTTCATCATTGGCGATTTCACGCACTTTCGGCGTGAGTTTGACGGTACCATTCGGCAGGGTCTTTTCTTCCACGCCCCGTTTCACGGAAAGACGTGGCTCGCCATTCACATAGGTCAGGCGAATTTCATCGCCAGGATAGATCAGGTGGGGATTGCGGATTTCTTCATTGATCTGCCAGATCTCTGGCCATTGCCAGGGTTCTTCCAGAAAACGGGCACTGATATCCCACAGGGTATCGCCATTCTTGACGAAATATTTGCCGGGATGCCCGTCTTTGAGCATGACCTGGGCAGCCGCCAGGCCGGATAAAGACACTAACAGCCCGAAGGCCAGGGCGCGCTGGACCGATTTCATCATCATCGGATTCCTTTTATCATTATTGGACTCATCCCCAAGAGCTGCCGTGGGCCGGTTTTTACGGACACGGTTTCTTTTGGATATTAGCAATGCGATCATATATTTAGCAACCGAAATTCGAGTGCTATCGCAACTTCCGAGAAGGTACATGGCCAAACTGGAAATACTGGAATTCCCTGACCCCCGGCTACGCACGGTAGCAAAGCCGGTGGAAAAGGTAGATGACGAGCTTCGCAAACTCATCGACGACATGTTCGAAACCATGTACGCCTGCCCGGGCATCGGTCTGGCGGCCACTCAGGTGAACGTACATCAACGGCTGATCGTGATGGACCTGTCCGAAGATCAGTCCCAGCCACGGGTTTTCATCAACCCGGAGATCACACCGCTCACCGATGAGCTGGCCCCTTATGAAGAGGGCTGCCTGTCGGTCCCCGGCTTTTACGAGAAGGTACAGCGCCCGGCCCGGGTACGCATCAAGGCCTTGGACCGGGACGGCAACGCCTTCGAGGAAGAGGCGGACGAACTTCTGGCCACCTGCATCCAGCATGAGATCGATCATCTGGACGGCAAGCTGTTTGTGGACTACGTGTCCCGGCTGAAGCGTGATCGCATCAAGAAAAAGCTGGAAAAACTGCACCGTCAGCAGGCTTGAGAGAGTTGCAAGTTGAAAGTTCAAAGTTGAAAAGCGCGGGCAAGTGCTAGGTTAGCCTGCTTGCCGTGCCCGCGCTCTCTCCTCGCAGCGCGGGCAAAGCCCGTGATTCCATGGCACCGCTCTCGAGCCGCGTTTCAACTTTAAACTTTTAACTTTCAACTCATCCGAACCACAACCACCCGAGGCTCACCTTGAAACCCTTACGCCTTGCCTTCGCCGGCACCCCGGATTTCGCCGCCGCCAGCCTGCAGGCGGTACTTGACAGTGACCACCAGGTGGTTGCCGTACTGACCCAGCCGGACCGGGCCGCCGGGCGCGGCAAGAAAGTCCAGCAAAGCCCGGTCAAGGTACTGGCCGAAAGCCACCAGATTCCCGTGCTGCAGCCGGAAAACCTGAAGGGCGAGGACATCCGCCAGCAACTGCGTGATTTGAATCTGGACGCCCTGGTGGTGGTGGCCTACGGCCTGATCATTCCCCAGGCGGTGCTGGATATTCCCCGCCTGGGTTGCTTCAACGTGCACGGCTCCCTGTTGCCCCGCTGGCGCGGCGCCGCCCCTATCCAGCGCGCCATCACCGTGGGCGACACGGAAACCGGCAACACCATCATGCACATGGAAGCGGGCCTGGACACCGGCCCCATGTTGCTAAGCGAAAGCCTGCCGATTGGCGATAGCGAAACTGGTGGCGAGCTGCACGACCGACTCGCCGCCCAGGGCGCCCGCCTGCTGGTAACCGTACTGAACGATCTGGAGCACTACCTGGCCAACGCTACCGCGCAACCGGACGACGGCGTCACCTACGCCCACAAACTGAGCAAGGCGGAAGCACGGCTGGATTTCCGCTTGCCCACCCGCGCGCTTTACAACCGCATTCGTGCCTTCAATCCCTTTCCGGTGAGCTGGGTACCCCTGAACGGTCAACCCATGCGTATCTGGAAAGCCAGTGAAAGCCCCCAGCCCGGCCAGGACAGCGATGAACCCGGCCACATCCTCAACGTGGATGACAGCGGCATCCAGGTGGCCACCGGCGATGGCGTGCTGATTCTTGAAGAACTGCAATTGCCCGGCAAGCGGCGCATGGCCGTGGCCGACCTGCTTCGCGGCAACCCGGATCTGTTCAAGGTCGGCGAACCGCTGGGTGACTCCATTGACAACGTCTGACCCGCGCCTGACCGCGGTACGCGCCCTCAACCGGGTGCTGCCCGGCAAAGGCGACGGGGAAAGCCTGCGCGAAGTGCTGCGCGACTTTCCCCTGCAGGGCGCCGACGGCGGCCTGATGCGCGATATCTGCTTTGGCGTCTGCCGGCACCTTCGGCCCCTCAACCACTGGCTCAACCAGCAACTGGGCAAACCCCTCAAAGCCAGCGCCCAACCGGTGCGGCTGGCCCTGCTGTCCGGGCTTTACGAGCTCTGGTTCAGCGACCGCCCGGCCCACGCCATCGTCAACGCCTACCCCCAGCTGTGTCGCAAACTCAAAGCCCCCTGGGCCGCCGGGCTCAGCAATGCCATTCTGCGCAAGGCCAGCAAGCTGACGATTGACGATGCCGTCGCCGACGCCAGCCCCAACATCCGGCTCAGCCTGCCGGACTGGCTGTTCAAGCGCTGGCAACAGGACTGGCCCGTCGAGGCCGAAGCCATGGCCCGGGCCAACCTGCAAACACCGCCTTTCACCCTGCGGGTCAATCGCCGCCAGCAGCAGCGGGCCGGCGCCATTGCCGCCCTGGGTGACGGCGCCCGCCCCGGCGAACTGTCCCCCTGGAGCATCTACCTGAGCCCGGCACGGCCGGTATTCCAGCTGCCCGGTTTTGAGCAGGGCGCCCTGTCGGTCCAGGACGAAGCCGCCCAGTTGCCCGGCGAGGTGCTGCAATGCCCGCCTGGCGGCCGCATTCTCGACGCCTGTGCCGCCCCCGGCGGCAAAACCGGGCAGCTCTGTGAGAAATTCCCGGATGCCGACGTGGTCGCCCTGGAACTGGAAGGCAAGCGGCTGGCGCGCATCCGGGAAAACCTGGCCCGCCTCAACGCTGACATCACTCTGCTGCAGGGCGATGCCAGCGACCCGCAGAGTTGGTGGGACGGCACCCCCTTCGATGCCATCCTGCTGGATGCCCCCTGCTCTGCCACCGGCATCCTGCGCCGCCAGCCGGATGTAAAATGGCACCGCAAGGCGTCGGACATTCCTGCACTGGTTGATTTACAAGCGCGCATGCTGGATGCACTATGGCCGCTGCTCAAACCCGGCGGCATGCTGGTGTATGCCACCTGTTCGGTACTGCGGGACGAAAACGACCACCAGGTCAGCGCCTTCCTGCAACGCCAGCCACAGGCCCGGGATGTGACGCCACGGCCGGAAGGGGCCACAATGGTGAGCGCGGGATGGCAGCTGTTCCCGCAACATCATGGGCCAGACGGTTTCTATCTGGCGTGTTTGCGCAAGGAATCGGGGGCGCTAGCGTAGTCCATGAAGATTATTATTCTCGGTGCCGGCCAGGTGGGCGGCACCCTGGCCGAAAACCTGGCCAACGAGCGCAACGACATCACCGTCATCGACACCGATGCGGAACGGCTGCGCGAACTGGGCGACCGCCTCGATATCGGCACCGTGCACGGCATGGGCTGTTACCCGGCGGTACTCAAGGATGCCGGCGCGGAAGACGCGGACATGCTGATCGCGGTTACCAATTCCGACGAGGTGAACATGATCGCCTGTCAGGTGGCCTACTCCCTGTTCCGCACCCCCTCGAAAATCGCCCGTATCCGCACCGCCCACTACACCAGCCGCGCCGACAAGCTGTTCAACGAAAACGCCCTGCCCATCGATGTGATCATCAGCCCCGAGCAGGTGGTCACCGACTATATCAAGCGGCTCATCGAACACCCCGGTGCCCTGCAGGTAGTCAACTTTGCCGGTGGCCGTGTACAGCTGGTGGCGGTCCGTGCCTATTACGGCGGCCCCCTGGTAGGTAACGAGCTGCGGGAACTGCGCAAACACATGCCCAATGTGGACACCCGGGTTGCCGCCATCTTCCGTCGCGGCCGCCCCATCATTCCCGAAGGCAACACGGTGATCGAAGCGGACGACGAGGTCTTCTTCATCGCTGCCAAGAACGATATCCGTGCGGTAATGAGCGAACTGCGCCGGCTGGAGCACAACTACAAGCGCGTCCTGATTGCCGGCGGCGGCAACATCGGTTACCGACTCGCCAAGAGCATCCAGCACCGCTATAACGTGAAAGTACTTGAGCGCAGTCCCGGCCGCGCGGAATGGCTGGGTGAAAAACTGCACCAGACCGTGGTACTCCAGGGCCTGGCCACGGACCGGGACGAACTGCTCAAGGCCAACATCGAGAACACCGATGTGTTCTGTGCCCTGACCAACGATGACGAAGCCAACATCATGGCCTCACTGCTGGCCAAACGGCTGGGGGCGCGCAAGGTGATGACGCTGATTTCCAACCCGGCCTATGTGGATCTGGTCCAGGGCCACGATATCGACATCGCCATCTCGCCCCAGCAATCCACCATCGGCAGCCTGCTCAGCCATGTGCGCCGTGGCGATGTGGTCAACGTGTACTCCCTGCGCCGGGGGGCGGCAGAAGCCATCGAGGCGATTGCCCACGGGGACAGCAAATCCTCGAAAGTGGTGGGCCGGGCCATCGAGGATATCGACCTGCCGGAAGGCACCACCATCGGCGCCATCGTGCGCGGCGAAAAGGTGCTGATTGCCCACGATGATGTGGTCATCGAACCGGACGACCACGTGATCCTGTTCCTGATCGACAAACGCCGCACCCGGGACGTGGAAAAACTGTTCCAGGTCGGGTTTACCTTCTTCTAACGGCCGAGGCCACGCCAGCGCATGCACTTTGCACTGATCTCGAAAATTCTCGGCCTGCTACTGGTGGTGTTCAGCTTCACCATGATGCCGCCTGTCGCCGTGTCCTACTGGTATCAGGAAGGCAGCGAAGGCCCCTTCCTGGTGTCGTTCGTGATCACCCTGCTGCTCGGGCTGGCCCTGTGGCTGCCGTTCTTCAAGCACAAGGAAGAGCTGCAGACCCGCGACGGCTTCCTGGTGGTCACCCTGTTCTGGTCCGTGCTGGGCGTCATCGGGGCCTTGCCGCTGTATATCAGCAACGACGTGCCGGTGGGCTTCACCGATGCGGTGTTTGAATCCGTTTCCGGGCTGACCACCACCGGCGCCACCATTCTGTCCGGCATTGATTTTCTGCCCAAATCCATCCTTTTCTACCGCCAGCAACTGCAATGGCTGGGCGGCATGGGCGTGGTAGTCCTGGCGGTGGCCATTCTGCCCATGCTCGGCGTGGGCGGCATGCAGCTGTACAAGGCAGAAATTCCCGGCCCCATGAAGGATGCCAAACTCACCCCGCGCATCGCCGAAACCGCCAAAGCCCTGTGGCTGCTGTATCTCTTTATCACCGTCGCCTGCGCCGTTCTTTACTGGGCGGCGGGGATGACCATTTTCGATGCCATCTGTCACAGCTTCAGCACCGTGGCCACCGGCGGTTTCTCCACCCATGACGCCTCCATGGCCTACTGGGACAACCCCTGGATCGACTGGACCGCCACCCTGTTCATTCTTATCGGCGGTCTCAACTTTGCCCTGCACTTTGCGGTCTGGCGGGGCCGCTCATTGATCGCCTATGTGCGCGATCCGGAATTCCGCTTTTTCATGACCCTGTTCCTGCTTTATACCGCGCTCATCACTGTCGGGCTGCTGGCCTTCGAGGTGGATGTGACCGCCGATGACGCCCTGCGCCATTCCGCCTTCCAGGTGGCCTCTTTCAGCACCGGCACCGGGCTGACCAGCACCAACGCCGCCGCCTGGCCGGGCTTTATTCCCTACCTGCTGATCTTCACCAGCTTCATCGGCGGCTGTGCCGGCTCCACCGGCGGCGGCATGAAGGCAGTGCGTGCCGCCCTGGTGTTCCACCACAGCATCCGCGAGCTGCGCCGGCTGATCTATCCCAATGGCATGTTCGCCTTGCGCTTTGGCCGCCACTCGGTACCCGACCGGGTGCTCCAGGCCGTATGGGGCTTTGTGGGGGTCTATATCACCCTGTCGGTCATCTTCACCTTGCTGTTCACCCTCACCGGCATGGATCTGACCACCGCGGTCAGCGCCGTTGCGGCCAGCCTCAACAACCTGGGCGTGGGTATCGGCCAGGTGGGTGGCGGCTTTGCCAACATCACCGACAGCGCCAAGTGGATGATGACGGTACTGATGGTGGCCGGGCGACTGGAAGTCTTTACCTTGCTGGTGCTGTTTACGCCCATGTTCTGGCGACAATAAAAGGCAGTTAATCGTTAACAGTGAATAGTTAATAGTTGCGGGAGGAGCCCTGCCAACGGCAAGGCCGTGCCCGCGCCCACCAGGAAAAGCCCACCCAACCTTTCTACATTACCGCTGCAGGAATGGAGCGTAGCGGAGTAACGCACGAAGTGCGGCCCGAAGGGTGAGCGCAGCGAATGACGCTGCTTGAGGCAGGAAGGGGTTAACAGAAGCACCGCTATTCGCGATGCAAGCATCGGCTCCCGCAGTGGCTTTGCAGAAACGCAAAAGCCCCGGCATTGCCGGGGCTTTTGGTTTGCGCTATCCGCTGTGTCACGGCGTCATGCTATTGGCTCTTCTCAAGCAGCCTGCAGAAATCGATCAGCAATTGGCGGTTCTTTTCATCAAGTGCACGGAAGTGACGCTGCAACTTCCCCATGTCGGTTTCCCAACCCGCAGGGGCAGGTTCGCCCACCCGGTTAGCCGATGCCGCCTCTTCATATTCCCGGTATAAATCAGACACGCGAGTGTCCAGGGATTTGGCCAACGCCTCCAGAAGCGCAACAGAAGGCTGCTGCATGCCGCGCTCCACCCGTGACAGATTGCTGGGATCAGTACCGGCTCGATAAGCCACCTCTTCCAGTGTTTCTCCCATCTTCAGACGGTAACGCTTGAGTATCTCGCCGATTGTCATGGCTGGATTTTCCAAAGCTGTCGGCATTGACACCATGCAAATCCGCACCTAGTATTTTGCGTATTACGCAAATAATCCGGTAACCACGACGGAGCAAGGGACGCACACGATATATCAAGGCGGAGGCAAGGTAAGCAGGATGCTTGGAAAATGGTTTGGCCAACGGAAGGTGCCACCACGACCTCAGTTCATAGCCCGGCAAGAACTCCACACCCTGGACCTTGAGCGCTACACTACGGTCTACGCCTATGGCTGCTCATCGCAAGTCTCCATGCTGATATGGCGCAGCAATACGCTTTGCTATAACCGAATGTTGACCGCCAACCCTGCCTCACCGCAGGAGGGCGAATTATTCATAGCGCTGCCAAACCTGCAAGACAGCCACCTGCAACCGCTGCTACGCCAGCTTGCCGCGCTTGACCCCCTGGACGAACAGCGACTCTGTGTTCCTCTGACTATTACCCCACTGAAAACCCTTCACCAGCGGTGGCTGGCGTTGCGCAACAAGACCCTGGGTTACTAGGCCCTTACCAAAGTCATTGCCCGTAACCGAAAAGGCCCCGGCGAATGCCAGGGCCTTTCGGGTTCAGCTATCAGTGATCCGTTGCAATGCGTCATTGCCTTCAGGCGATATTGTTCACCCGCTTGGATTCACGGAACAGCTGGTCCAGCTCGCCTTCGTAGTAGGCTTCCACCCGCGGGTTCATCACTTTCTTCCACAGCGGCGGAATCATGGCCAGTACATACATGGTGGCGTAACCGGCCGGCAGCTGCGGACTCTCATCGTAATGACGCAGCACCTGGTAACGACGCTTGGCATAGGCGTGGTGATCGCTGTGACGCTGCAGCTGGAACAGGGCCAGGTTGGTCAGCAGGTAGTTGGAGTTCCAGCTGTGGGCCGGCGTCACCCGCTCGAAGCGACCTTTCTCGTTCACACGACGGTGCAGGCCGTAGTGCTCAATGTAGTTGATGATTTCCAGTGCCAGGGCCGCGAAGAAGCTCTGACCCAGGAAGAACACCACACCCTGCCAGCCCCACAGCAGCCCGAAGGTCACCGCGAACAGGGCAGAAATGCTGTACCACCAGATCAGCTCGTTATGAATGCTGAAATTCTTTTTGCCCTTACGCTCCAGATATTCCTTCTCCAGACGCCAGGCATTCTTGAAGTTGCGCACAAACGCTTTCGGCAGAAAGTCATAAAGAGACTGGTTGTAACGGCTGGAAGACGCATCATCCGGGGTGGAAACATGCACATGGTGACCGCGAACGTGCTCTACCTTGAAACCGGCATAGGTCACGGTGGACAGCAGCAGGCCGCCCATCCAGTTTTCCACCTTGGGGTCCTTGTGAATCAACTCATGACCCAGGTTGATGGCGATGATGCCGCCCACGGTACCGATGGAAACGATCCAGCCGATCTTGCCCAGCAAACCATAGTCATTGGTCATGAAGACGTGGCCTGCGTAGAACAGCACCGCGATCCACACAAAACCCATGGCAATGGCGGACACCCGGTAGAAGATTTCTTCACTCATGGTGGGCACTTGTACCGCCTCATCGGGATTGGTCGGGTCTTTGCCGACCAGGAAATCCAGAATCGGGATAATCCCGAAGATGAAGATGTACATAAACCACGCCCAGTAGTCCTGGGTACCGCTTTCAACACCCACGTAGGCCGAGAACGGTACCAGCGGCACCATCAGCGCCCAGAACGTCAGGTAGCCGTATTTTTTCATTTTTAGCATTACGTCAGCATTCATGCTCTCGAACATGGCTCATACCTCGCTAGTTCAAGCCAAAAGTAACAGTCTTCAATGTGATGGTCAGATTATCCCTGATTTCTTGAATTGTCAAACAACTCAATTAGTGACATAGTAATGCCCTCGGAGGATAATTCTCGCCGAAGCCGAAAAGGACCGTTGTCATGTCGTTGAAAGCCGTCAGCCTGAGCGAACAGATTGCCCAGCATCTGGCCGAGCAAATCATCACCGGCACCCTGGCCCCCGGGGCACGATTGCCGGAAAACGAGCTGGCCAAACAGCTTGATGTGAGCACCAACTCACTTCGTGAGGCCTTTCGTGTGCTGGAAAAACAGCATCTGATCGAGCTGCAACCGCGCAAGGGCGCGCGGGTCTGCGACGTGAGCGACGAGCAAGTCCACGACCTTTACGACTTCCTGTTCATGCTGCTGTCGCGATTGGCCGGCCAGGCCGCCAGCAACTGGATGCCGGGCCAGATCGAAGATCTGGTGGAGATGCTGCCGCAGCTGGAACAGCACTATCAGGGCAACGATCTACCCGCCGCCCATCAGCTGGCATTCCGCTTTGTGGAACTGGCCACGGAACGTTTCGCCAACAACCGCTACCTGGCTGACGACATCATCGACCTGATCCCCCTGCTGAAGCGCTATACCTTTATTGCCCTGCAGGAAGAGACCTCTGAATTCGATGTGTCCCTGCAGCTGTTCAAGCGCTTGCTGATCAATGTGGTGGGCCGCAATGCCGAGGAAGCGGCGGCGGACATTCGCGAATACGGTGACAACCAGTACCAGATCGTACTGCGCGCCATCGCCAAACGCCGCAACGCAGCGTAAAAGGCAGTGAATAGTTAACAGTGAACAGTTAATAGTTCGCGAACTCACATAGACGCCAACTGCCTGCATAGAAAGCCGCGCCCAAGCCCATGAGCGCGGCTTTCCACGTTTAAAACCAGACACAACACCGGTCCCGCGCTGTTAACTATTCACTATTAACTGTTCACTGACTCCCCACCCCCACACAATCCCCACAAAGCCTCCTTGTTGGCTTGCCATGCTGGCCCCCATCACAAGGAGGCCACCATGAAACTGACGTTTTTCTTCTCGCTACTGCTGCTGACACTCACCGCCCGGGCGGACTGGCAAGACGAGGCTGCCACCGGCGCCTTGCTGCTGGCGGATGACCGGGGACATATCACCGCCGCCACCCTGCTCGACACTGACGCTCACATCACCGTCAGCGGCCCGCTGGCGCGGGTCACGCTCACCCAGCGCTTCCACAACCCCAGCCAGCAATTTCGTGAGGGGCGCTACCTGTTCCCGCTGCCGGAGAACGCCGCCGTGGACGGCATGGTGCTAACCATCGGAGACAGACGCATCGTCGGTCGCATCGACAGGAAAGCCGCAGCGGAACAGACCTACCGGGAAGCCCGCGCCAGCGGCAAGAAAGCCAGCCTGGTCAGCCAGCAGCGCCCCAACCTGTTCACCACCGCCGTGGCCAATATCGCTCCCGGCGAAACCGTGCAGGTGGAACTCCATTACCAGCAGACCCTGAACGTGGACGGGCACCGCTTTCAGTTGCGCCTGCCACTGACACTGACGCCGCGCTTCACCCCAGCCACGGAAACACCCCATCCGCTGGATTCCCTGCTGCGCAATACGGTGGCGAACCCCGGCGGCACCGCCGAGGCCGGCACCGCGTCGGTCCACATCGATCTGGACGCCGGCAGCCGCCTGGCCACCCTGGGCAGCCCCAGCCATGCCATCCACTCGCAACGCCACGGGCGGCGCTACACCATCACCCCGAAAGCCGGCCCGGTACCCATGGACCGGGACCTGCTGCTCAACTGGGAACTGGAAGACACCGGCGAACCGCTGGCCACCAGTTTTTATGAGCAAATCGACGGCGAGCACTATGCCCTGCTGATGGTGGTTCCACCGGAAACCGGCCAGGCGACCACCCTGCCCCGGGAAACCCTGTTTATCATCGACAGCTCCGGCTCCATGGGCGGCGCCCCCATGCGCCAGGCCAAGGCCAGCCTGCAACTGGCCCTGCAACGTCTGAAGCCCGGTGACCGTTTCAACATCACCGATTTCGACAGCCAGCACACCCTGCTGTTTGAACAACCCGCCACCGTCAACGACGCCAGCCGCCAACAAGCGCAAGACTTCGTGGACAGCCTGCAGGCCAGCGGCGGCACCCACATGCTACCCGCCCTCAGCGCCACCCTGAGCCAGCACGCCAGCGACGGCTACCTGCGCCAGGTGATCTTTATCACCGACGGCGCCGTGGGCAATGAGAACGGCATCTTCCAGGCCCTGCACCAACAGCTCGGTGAAGCGCGCCTGTTCACCGTGGGCATTGGCTCCGCTCCCAACAGCCACTTCATGACCCGCGCCGCCCAGTTCGGCCGTGGCAGCTTTACCTACATCAACGACCAGAGTCAGGTCCAACAGGGCATGGATACCCTGTTCCGCCGGTTGGAGTCACCGCTGATGCGCAACCTGCAGGTAGCGCTCCCGGACGGCATCGTCGCCGAACACTGGCCGCAAAAACTGCCGGACCTGTACGCCGGCGAGCCACTGTTAGTGGCCATGAAACTCTCCGCCCCCACGGACCAGATCACCGTCAGCGGCTACCGGGACCGGCACTGGCAACAACAGGTGGCGTTGCCTGCCAACGACAACCACCCAGGCACCGGCAGTCTGTGGGCCCGACGCAAGATCGCCGACCTGATGGACCGTATCACCCTGGGCACCCCGGAAGCGGACATCGCCCCACAGATCACCGACGTGGCCCTGCGCCATCAACTGGTCAGCCGCTACACCAGCTTTATTGCCGTGGAAGACACCGTGTCCCGCCCGGCCCACGAGCCACTCCTGCACGATACCGTTCGCAGCCAGGCACCCCATGGCACACAACACCCTACGGCCTGGCCCGGCACGGCGACACCGGCACCGCTATTGTGGCGGCTGGCCGGCGTGCTGCTGATCGCCACCCTGTTGCTCTGGCTGCGCCAACGGAGAGAGAACCATGGCACGGTATGAGCGCGGCCTGCTGGCACTGAGCCTGACCGCTCTGCTGGGACTGGCAGGCTGGGCCAGCTGGCTGGACGGAAAAGCCTGGCTGGCCCAGCACCTGATTGCCCATGCCTGGCAAACCACCCTGGACCAGGGCGTACCCCAGCGCCCCTGGCCCTGGGCGGACACCTGGCCGGTGGCACGCCTCACCACCCCCACCGGCAAAACCCTCTATGTGCTGGAAAGCACCAGCGGCGAAGCCCTGGCCTTCGGCCCCGGCCGACTGGCCGGCGGCATCGGCAGTGACCAGGCCCTGACGCTGGCCGGCCACCGGGATACGCACTTTGCCTTTCTGGAAACCCTGGAAAACGGCGATTCGCTCACCGTGCAACGGGCCGACGGCGCCAGGCAACGCTTCCAGGTCAGCAGCCAGGAAGTCGTCGACAGTCAGGCGCAACCATTACAGATCCCTCGCAACGACCGGCAGCTGATCCTGATTACTTGCTACCCCTTCGACGCTCTCACCCCCGGCGGCCCCCTGCGCTACGTCGTCATCGCTCAGACATAACCGTGGGAGCGATCGTTCGATCGCGAATGTCGCCCACGGCGACGAAAGTGAAGGAATGAGGCTTGCGAGGATGGGGATGATTGAACCGAAGAAAAACACCAGACTGAGGGCATCACCTCCGTTGAGACAGTCAGCACCATTCTGAGACTTGCGGATCAGACTGGCAGGCTTTTTCAGCCCTGGTAGTCACTACAACGCCCAAGTTTCTCGCTGGCGAGATAGGCACAGAACGCCTCAACATCATCGTTGGCGTAGGTATTGGCAATCAGCTCACTGGGAATCAGCCCCTCATCCCAGCGAGTCGCGATCACCCTGTGGCCCCTGCCTTCTTCATCCGCCGGATAAATGTTCACCTCGGCGGTTGTCTGATGAATGTAAAGATCCCGAAGCGCCCGGGAACAGCGAAACTGCCCGGCCCCTGCATCACTGCTGCATCTATAACCGGCTTCTGAAAAAAAGATTTCTGCCGCAGCGAACAGGCGCTCGGTGTTTAAAGGCTCCTGGTGCTGTGAGGAAATTGTTCTGGGCGTATCGCCCGTCACATTGGTACAACCGGATAGCACCGATAATGAGAGAAGGAATAGGACTGTTCTTGTCATGTCAGAGAATTCTCTTTACTCGCCTGCATATTGGTCTGACCACTGGCGGTGGCGACTCACATTTCTTACTGGCCAGTTTCTCGTGATGCCAACCGATGGATAAGTTTGCCACGACAGATAAGGTAATAAGATGCCATGGAGAAAAGCATAAGCTGGGATATTGCCGTTATCCCCTTGGACAGTGCCGCTTTACGTAATGAGTCAGCGACGGAGGAAATTTCAGCTGATTGGCTGACTGCATCGGCAACATTAAGGTGGGCATAGATAGCACCAATCGCTTCAGGAATCGAAATGATGACCAGCACCAGCAGATAGATACCAAATATCCTGATCGCAACCCAAATCCATTCGTCTTTATTCATTTTTCGTCCTTATTGCGTAGCGCCTGCCATCATTCGCTTGTTGCATACATGGCATTGCTAAAGGATCACTAACGCGCCACATCATTAATTTTCCCGGCAACCGTCCTCGCTTTCAGCACAAGAAAAGCCCCACTTATGACCTCAAAGGCCGTAGCGAGCATGTTGGCTTTTATCTCAATAGACATCCGAGCAACACCCAACTCCTGCCCCATAATAATTACCGAAATGTAGTACAGAGCATCAACCATACCGTACCAGAAAACAAACAACCCAATCGCAGCAACAAACACAGACAACAAGGAGACAGGAGGCATCTTTTCAGGCTTAGCATCTATACCGCCCGACGCCATCAAACGACCAATACCCTGAGCGGAGAACCAAAGGATGAACACAAAAGCCCAGCTTGTTAAAGCCACGACCAAAACAGGCCATACCGAGGTATCATTGCCATAGGGACTACCCTGATAGAAAAACTGAAATACCCCAACAAACTCTCTAACGGCTTTAAAGAAAAATAAAATAGCTACAAGCCTAACCCCAATCGCCACATAGGAACTGAGCATCCTCCCCCCTTTAACGCCGTTATAACCGGTGCAGATTTTCTGCGTCCGGCGCCGCAGGCGCGTACTTTACAACCTTGTTAGTAACCATGCTTTGCATAGGACTCAATCCAAATTTTCTCAATATAGTCCTGGTTTCCGTTTTCGGTAACTTGGCGAGCCGCCTCATCAGGGGTGAGTGAATTTAGCCAATCAATGCCGTGACTAGAAATTTGGTCGTATATTTCTTCTAACGTAGCCGATGGATTCACTTCACCATAATCAATATCAACGGTGTCATAGTGCCCAAGATTGCAACTATGATAATGGTAACTTATTGATTTTCTGAAAATGCCAACCTTTAATTTCGATAACTTTAAGGGATTTATCTTAAATGGATACAAGGCAGGGTCCTCAACAAACCCCTGCACATCTCGCCCGTCCAAATCAGGCAGGAAATTGTGCCTTACCACTGCAAGATACTTAGCCTGCTGCGTCAAATTTGACCATTTATCTTTAACTCTAAGAAGCGCTAGGCAAGCCTCATTTTGATTTATGAAAAAATGATCGCCATGAGCCTTAAACCCAATAAGCTCAAGTCTGTCTAATAATTTTTCTTTAACCAGGCTACGGTACTCTTCGATTTTCATAGGCTACTTACGCCGCCAGCAAGCGCGGCTTTGTAGTGGAGGGGAAGCCGCAACGTAAAAGCCGTCGCCTTGGCTGGCCTTGTTAGGCGACTGACTACCCGTAAACACGCTTTACCACTGGACGACGACCAGCAATATACAAACGCATGTAGATTCGCCTCCCTTTCATTGCTTTCCAGCCCCAATCGAAGTGCTCCATCTCTCTGAAGCTGAACGTCTTACTAGAGTGCGGTTCGATTTTAAGATCACATGCATCCGGCCCTGGAGAAGCAATAGACGTGTCATTCTTGAGGGGCCAACTATGCGGCCTATAGAACAGCTCCCAGTATGAAAGAATTATAGGTTTACCAGACAAATTTCGAATATGTATCTCATTTCCAATGTCGGGGCTTCCCGTCATTTTGCAGCCAATATCAAGGCGAAATCTGTCGCGCCAAAGTTCCCAGAGTTTCACTACGGCAAGCAACGTGGATAAACCTGCACCCCACCAAGCTATATAATTGAAGCCTTGTTCCTCCATCCAGTTTTCCTTTCGCCTAACAGCGTATTAAGACGAACGAATCAACTTAACTCCATTCGATAAAATTATTTCTGGCTTATCACATTGGTCACGAATAATTTGATATTGGGCAGAAACTTACCACCAAGTTGAGAACCTATCCCAACTGACAAATCGCGAACGTTCGACATAATGCCAGTACGAGCGTGCTTTTTGGCAAAGCACTTCCCCTCTGCAAATCCACTTTATATCAACCAGTTAGCATTTTCTGTAAGCCATATCCTACAAGCTAGGAAGGTCCATCTGTTGAGCACGGTTTTTTGAAGGAGGGAGCCCTGTGGATTGAGGTTCGCCATGCGAGCATAGCTCCTACGGGGCGAAGATCAGGGGCATAAAAAACGCGGCCGTAGCCGCGTTTTTTTGGGTGCTGAAACCCTGAGGATTTATCGCCCGATAATTTCCCGGGAGATGATTTCTTTCATGATTTCGCTGGTGCCGCCATAGATACGCTGGATGCGGGCATCCACGTAATCGCGGGAGATGGGGTATTCCTGCATGTAGCCGTAGCCACCGAACAGCTGCAGACATTTGTCAGCGACCACGCCTTGCAGCTCGGTGGTGGTGAGCTTGGCAATGGAAGCGTTGGTGGCGGTGAGTTCGCCACGGTCATACTGGTCGATGCACTGCTCGCCGTAGGCGCGGTTAACCACCACCTGGGCGTGCAGGTCTGCGAGCACGAAGCGAGTGTTCTGCAGGCTGGAGATCGGCTTGCCGAAAGCCTGGCGCTCTTTGGTGTATTCGATGGTGCGCTCGATCATGCCTTCGCAGGCAGCGATGGCGCCCAGGGCCAGGATCAGGCGTTCGCGGGGCAGTTCGTTCATCAGGTTGGCGAAGCCTTTGCCTTCACCACCGAGAATCTGGTCGGCGCCCACTTTCACGTCTTCGAAGAACAGCTCGGAGGTGTCCGCAGCGTGATGGCCCATTTTTTCCAGGTTACGACCGCGGGCGAAGCCCGGCAGGGAGCAGTCCACGGTGAACAGGGTCATGCCCTTGGAGCCGGCGTTGGGGTCGGTCTTGGTGGCGAGCACGATCACATCGCAGTGCTGGCCGTTGGTGATGAAGGTTTTCTGGCCGTTGATGCTGTAGCCGTCACCGTCCTTGTCGGCACGGGTCTTCATGCCCTGCAGGTCGGAGCCGGCACCGGGTTCGGTCATGCCGATGGCGCCTACGGCTTCGCCGGTGACCATCTTCGGCAACCAGGCCTGCTTCTGCTCTTCGGTGCCCAGGTGCAGGATGTAGGGAGCAACGATATCGGAATGCACGGAGATGTTGGAGGCCAGGGCGCCGTAGCCGGCACGGGAGGCTTCTTCCACGATCACCGCTGACAGGCGGAAATTGGCGCCGAAACCGCCGTATTCTTCCGGCACGTCCACGCACAGCAGGCCATTTTCGCCCAGCTTGTTCCACAGTTCACGGGGGAACATTTCGGCTTTTTCCCACTGTTCGTAGTGGGGGGCCACTTCGTTTTCCAGGAATTTTTTGACGTTGTCGCGGAACAGTTCGATTTCGTTTTGATCAAGCATTTCACACAGTCCTGTTGGTCCAAGGCGCCACCCCCAGACGGAAGGTGACAAAACAATGGGCCACATTCTAGCGGCCCAGGGTGAAGGCAACATCATCCCAGGGTGACTGTCCGGTCCGCTGTATACCGCAGTATCAGGGCGCGAGGCAGGAGGCACGTGCACCGAAAGGCGGAACCCGGGGCGTCGAAGCTCACTTCTCGCCCCTGGAATCTGATGGCTTCAGGACTATGGGCAGAGGCAGATTCAGAGAGCCCCGTTTCGAGTAGCGAAAAGCGCCAGGGTTCCTGACTTGGTTTTCGCGACTCGAAACTCGTCCCTCGCTCCTGCCTTACTGCGGCTCGATGCGAATCTCCGCCTTGAGGGAATTGGCCACGAAACAGTTGCGGTGGGCCGTGGCATGGAGCTTGTCCAGGGCGGCGGCCTCCGGTTCCTGACCATCATCGAACACCACCCGCGGGCGCAGCACGATGCGGGTGATGGCCATGTGCCCATCCGCGGTCTTCTCCACGGTGCCAACAGGTTGATCGATGTAGCTGAGCACCTTGAGGCCCTGTTTGGCGGCAACCGACAGGAAGGTGAGCATATGACAACTGGAGGTGGCGGCAATGACCGCCTCGTCCGGGCTTACCCGGTTACCGCTGCCGAAGTAATCCGGTGAGGCCGAGGCCTGCACCACTTCACCGCCGGCGAAGGTCCATTCGTGTTCCCGGTTGAAGTGTTCGTAATCGAACGACGCGCCCGGCTTGAGATGCCAGGCAACCGTTGCACCGTATTCACTCATGATTTCGCTCCCTCTGTTGCATCACGGTTTTCTGTTCTCCTGCTTTAACCATGATCCTCGTCGACGGGAATCGCAATACTGTTTCAGATCAATGTTCTGGTCGCGGTGCCAGGAGGCAGCGCTCCACCTGATCCAGCACGCGGTTGCTGTACAACAGGGCGCAGTGACCCAGATAGGGCACATTGATGTTGGCTTCGGCGCCGTCGAGCACGGCGGTGGACACCGGCAATACAAAGTTATCCAGGTTCGAATAGATGGAGAAGAAGCGGGCACCACCGGGGCAGCTGCCGCCTTCCGCCAGCTCCTGCACAAAGGGACTCTGGTAGCGCATCTGCGCGGCAGAGCCCTGGGCCGGGAACAGGCCGGCAATCCGCGAACCATAGTGGGGGCTGCCCAGGGTGATCACCCGATCTACCTTGCCGGCCAGGCCCAGGTTTTTCAGGGCGTAGCGAGTCAGCGGCCCGCCCATGGAATGGCAGATAATATGGGCTTTTTCCGCCCCGGTGGACGCCAGGATCCGCTCCACATGGTCGTTGACCTGCTGGGCCAATTTACGCGCGTTGATGTGCGGCGGGGTATAGCTCACCGAGTAGACATTGCCCCAGCCGCGCCATTTCAACCGCCATTGCATGAACAGGAAGTTGGCGCTGTTGCCGCCGTAGCCATGCACCAGAATCAGCGGGGTCTCCCCGTGGTGGCGGCTGCGCACCGGCGATGCATCGTGAATCAACCGCAGCGGATAACTGAACACCAGCACGGTGAGGCTGGCGGCTTCCTTGATGATGCCCACCACCGTCGGTATCAGACGCAGCGGCGGCTCATCGGGAAGCTGGGCCTGTTCGGGAAAGCTGCGTCGGTCGTAGAACCAGCACAGGTAGAACAACAGGGTGATGGACACTGTGCTGAGCACCGCCAGTGCCAGAAGAAAAATGATCAAACCCATCCTGTGATTACTCCGTTGTTGTTTTTACCGACGCTAGGCCAGTGCCGGGGCGGATGAAGCGCCGCTGGTATGACTGTCGGACAAGGCGTGAAGAGAATTCACAATTGGCCGCTATCTCACCCGTTGGAGCTTTGCTCGCAAAGCGAAGGTTTGAGATCCCTCCCAGCTTTCGCTTTGCGAGCAAAGCTCCAACGGCGGCACTCTTCAGCTAGGCAAGCAGGCCCTGCTCTTGCAGCCAGGTGGTGCAGTGCGCCACCGCTTCGGCCAGTTTGTCGTTCTGGCCGAAGTAATAGTGATTGGCCCCGGCCACCTCACACAGGGTGGCCTGCCCTGATTGGAACCCGTCGAACAGCCGGCGGGTATGGCTGGGGGTACAGGCATTGTCTGCGGTGTTACCAATCACCAGGGCGGGCACACGGATGCGACCGGCACAGGCCGGCCCGTTGGCGCGGGAATCGTCGTAGCTCCACTGGCTCAGCCAGCCACGCAGGGTGTTGAAACGGGCCAGGGCCACCGGACCGTTGTTTACGGTTCGCGGGTCGCCCAGATAACAGGTCCCTGGGGGGCGCTCATTGGGGTCCTGCTGCGGGTCCAGCCAACGGACGTCGCACATGGTGCGGTGGACGATAAAGCCGTATTCCTCGTTGGGCAGGCCGCGGTTCCGAAAATCCGCCAGTTTCTCTTTCACCCAGCCGGTAATGCGCCGGTTGCGGTCGATCTGGGCCTGGCGGAACCGGGCCACGAACGCCTCGCTGTAGGGCGGCTGGTTGGGGCAGTCCGGATGATAAATATCCAGCTCCTGGTCCCGCTGCTCCGGATCGCTTTCATCCAGCACGGACGGGTCCAACCATTCAGTCATGGTAATAGCCCGGGACACATGGGCGGCGAGCAGCATGATGCCGTCTGCGGGGATCAGCTTCCGGGCCGTCAGGTCGTAGGGGTCTCCCGCCGGGGTGTCGGTGATCTGCGGATCTTCCGCTTCCGCCTGGTAAAGCAGACTCAGGGAGCCGCCGCCGGACCAGCCCGCCAATACCACTGTTTCAAAACCCAACCGCTCTTTGGCATCACGCACGCAGGCGCCAAGATCGGCCACCACTTTCTCCATCAGCAAGGCGCTATCGGCGCCCCGATAGCGGCTGTTGCAATAGATCACCGACACCCCGGCTTTCGCCAGCGCCGACACCATGGGCAGGTAGGCGCCACCGCCCACCGGGTGCATGAAAATCACCACCGTCTTGCCGGGTCCGCTTTTGGGTGTCAGCAGGTGGGACTCCAGGGCCACCAGATCCATGGGGCCCGCATAGGTGTCCTTGAAACGGGATTGTTCACTGAAGGTGACCAGATAGGGGGTACGGTCATAGTGCTTGCTCATTGCTGCGCATCCTTGTCGCTGGGGTTCTTGATCTTTGAGAAATCCGTTTTGCTCATGTCGATGCCGCGCAGGTCCAGGGCGGCAGCACCGAAATTGCGCTCTTTCAGGGCCCGGGTTTTTTCGGTCCATTCCTTGAGCACGCGGTGAGCGTTGGCGGCATCCTTGGCCACCACCGCCTCGTAGTCCGGATCCTTGATGGTGATTTCCAGGGGAATGCCGTTGGGGTCAAAGAAATAAATGGAGTGAATGAACTCGTGGTCGATGGGCCCAAAGCAGGGGCGACCGGCCTGATTGATGCGACGACGCCAGGCTTTAAGCTCTTCCCGGGTGTCCACTTCAAAAGCCAGGTGCAGGTCGAAGGCGCTGCGTGCGCGGAACAGTTTTTCATCGGCCCCTTCCGGGGCGTCGAAAAAGGCGATGAAGTTGTCGTCACCCATCTTGAAGAACAGGTGCATGTAGTCGATCTTGCGCCCGGTACCCGGCTCCTCGTCGAAGACCATGGCCAGGGTCAGCGGCAAACCCAGCACGTCCTCGTAAAACCAGCGGGTCTGCTCCGCATCGCGGCAACGGTAGGCACTGTGGTGCACATGCTTGAGCATGGCACACTCCGGCAGGCTGCTCATGGTTGGCTCCTGATTGTTGTTAGAATTCGGATGCCATTGTTGCCACAGGCTGGCCGGGAACTGAAAACCAAAACCACCAAGAACCTGTCAGTTCTGGACATTCGCGCTGGACCGGTGACAGTGGCAAACTGTCTGCCCCTTTTATCGGCAGCATGGCAACGCAAATGGCAGACACGGCAATCATCAACGAAGTTGGCCTTCGTGACGGCCTGCAGAATCAACCGGTTACCGTGGACACGGACACCAAGGCCCGACTGGCCCGGCTGCTGGTGGATGCGGGCATGCGCTACCTGGAACCGGTGAGCTTTGTCAGCCCCAAGGCCATTCCGCAAATGGCCGACGCCGCGGCCCTGACGCCCTTGCTGCCGCAGGGAGAGCATCTGCACTACACCGCCCTGGTCCCCAACCTGAAGGGCTATCAGCTGGCCAGGGAGGCGGGCTACCCCACGGTGGCGCTGGTGCTGTCCACCACGGATTCCTTCAACGAGCGCAACCTGCGCATGAGCCTGGAGCAGGCGGCGCAGAGCTGCGAGACGATCATCCAGGCCGCCAGGGAAGACGGCATTGCCACGCGCACTTATATCTCCGGCGCCTTCGCCTGCCCCTACGACGGCCCGGTGCCGGAGAGCCTGCCCCGGCAGCTGGCCGAGCGCATGTTCACCGCCGGCAGTGACGAGGTGGCCATTGCCGACACCATCGGCGCCGGCAACCCGCAACAGATGAAAGCCATCATGGCGCCACTGATTCGCGACATCGGTGCAGAGCGCTTTTATGTGCACCTGCACGACACCCGCGGCCTGGCCGCTGCCATGGCCTGGGAAGCGGCCGATCTGGGGGTGAGGAAATTTGACGCCTCCGTGGGCGGGCTGGGCGGTTGCCCCTTTGCGCCGGGCGCCACCGGCAATATGGCCACCGAAGACCTGGTCTACCTGCTGGAAAGCTGTGGGCTGAATACCGGTATCAATATTGAAGGGCTGCGTGAAGCAGTGGCGCTGGCCGCCGAAGCCACCCAGCGTCCCCTGGGTGGGCGCATTCTCGACTGGATGGCCTCCCAGGAAAAACAGGGCAAGACGCCCTGCCTGTGGTAATCAAAAAATTCGCACCGAACCCTTTGTAAAAAACGCCGGGCAGTATGAATGCCCGGCATTTTTTGAGTCCTTACCTTGCTTTTCAGGGGGTGTAGGGATAGCGAAACTCGCCTGACAACGAGATTGAATTATCGTTACCCGGCAAAACGGGTGCTATATTCCTGGCTACCAGCGTGGCGATATAGCTCCCCTCTACCATTCCGTCACTGACACTGGTGACATTGATAGTGCAAGACGCCCCTTCAGACAGATTCTGTGTGCCTGATTGAGTATAGGTGGCACCGTACGGAATATCCGCGGGGGTAGAGATCGTCATGGTCGGTTTCAGACCGCCCACATCCGTGTTGCAGGTAAAGCTGCCGACCTGCATGGGAATATTGGACCACACCATCCGCATCTGGTTGTTTGGGGATTCCAGATCATCAAACAGGCGGAAGAAGAAGCCATTGGTGCCGTTGGAAGAGACCTCCGATGCCAATAGGAACCGCTCACCGGCCACAAAATGGGTGCTGCCCTCATCGATGGTCATGCTGATGCCCTGCGCCTCACTGCCCAGCGCACCATCGTCACCGTTATTGGCGGCATGGAAGGTCTGGGTAGTGAAGTTGCGGAACTTGCCGTGTACAACCAGGGTCCGCTCCGCTTCCGGCAGTTCGATATCGCCTGTTCCCAGGCCGGAGCCAAAGGCAGCACCACTTCCGTTGCTGGGCCCCATCAGGGTAGCGGTGTACGAACCGATATACTTGCGCCCGGCATTTTGTTCGATGGTAACGGTGCAATTACCCCCGTTGGCACTCTGGAACTTGAACAGGGGATCGCTGACGGTGATCCAGCCCATCTTCAGGGTCACTTCGGTGTCACCATCGTCGCAGCTGTATTGGCCCGCCGCCGGGTTGTTGTTGCTGCCGGCCTGCAGTTGGAATTTCAGCGCATGGTCCGGATGGGAGCCATCCAGCAGGGGCCGGCCACCCAGGAAATGCCCGGAGCGCATCTCACGGGTACCACTATCAATCGTCATGTCCCAACGAATCTCGTCCGCCAGGGCCGGCGCTTCGCCTTCGGTACCGGTGTGAATAAAGATTCGGAACTGGCCACCGCCCAGAGTGATCTGCTCATCATCCTTGTCGTTGCCCAGGGTGGCACTGATGATGTGTCCTTCCGTGGCGCCGTTGCTAAAGTGGTAATCCACATCCAGTTCGCATTCGGTCGCAGTCCAGATTTTCTGAAGCGGCGGCGTGGCGGCATAGTCAACCGTCAGCAAGGACACTCCCGTGCTGGCGCTGCACAACTGGGTCCCCAAGGCGCCATGGGCCACGTTCACCTGGACCCAGATCAGATCATCACCATTAAACGGTTTGCTATCAATGGTGTTGAAATCACTGTCATAGTTGTGAGCGCGGATCTGACGCTTGGCGGTGGTTGCCATGAACGATTCAATAAAGGGTTGCTCCATGGCCCAGATCTTTCCGTCATGCATAATGGCAACCCCGTTACGCATATCGAGCAACTCTGCGCCTGGCTCTGGCACCGGATCGGTGTTCTCTTCCTGAATCAAGGCACGCGTGGTGGCGCCGGCACCGTCATCATGGATGATTTCGATGACTTCAAGATCCGCATTGAGATATAGCCGAACCCGCTCATCGCTATCTGACTGACCATAGTTCACAGCCACCCGACGATCCGCGTCGACGCTCTTGCGATCGTAAATGGCAACAATGTCGGCAACGACAAAGCTGGTTCCGGTATCAAAATCAATATCGCCCTGGGCTGAAATCGTGACGGTGCCACGCTCATGATCACGGGTGGCGGTGCCACAGCTTGCGCAGTAGCCGGGGTTGCCCTCGCCGGTGCCGATTACCGTATAGGTACCGGCATAATCCGTCAGCACATCCAGGTTCACTGGCAGTTCAGGGTCTACCGGTTCTTCCTTTTTCGGGGCGTCCGGGAACTGGTTCAGGTTACCGTCTTTCACCAGGTTCAACAGGGCGCTGTAATCGGCAATGGAGGGGTCATCATCAATGGCCTCCTGGATTGCATCCAGAACCTGGTCCCAGGCATCGCCAATCACCAGTTCTGTGCTGAACGGATCCCCACCAGGCAGCACAAAACCGGCATTGGTCATGGCGGTGAGCAGCTCGGTTTTCTTGCTGGCAATGGTGCTGGCATCTGGCCAGTTGGCCGGTGTGGCGATCCAGCTACCGTCCGCCAGGCCGGTAGTAAGTGCCAGCACCATATCGGTGATCGGGGTGATATTAATAGTGCCCGGTTGACTGGCATAGCTGCGCAAGGTCACCGATGGCGTCCCGCCAGTAACAGTTAATACACAAGGCAGCGCTGTGCTGGCAATGTTGCCCGTCCATGATCCATCAGCATTGGTGATGACGGTGGAGGCAAATCCACTACCGTCGACACATTCAGCGTTTACGGTTCCGGCCTGAATAGCGGCACCTATTGCCGCGGTACCGGTGAGGCTGGAAGAGGAGGGTATGGGGGGATTTTCGCCCCCCGAGCCACTGCGATTACTGCTGCTGTCACCACCACAGCCAGTGACCGCCAGGACAATACCCAGCAGCACCGCATGAAAAATGAACGTCCCTATTCCTGTCTTCATACCCGATACCCACGCTGATTGATGAAACGATTTCAACATCATAGGGCTGACAGGAAATTTTCAGCACCCCTCAAACACGGGGGTATAGAACCAATAACAACAACGGATCAGGAAGGATTCACCAAACCCATATGAATCGCCTTGAGAGTGGCTTCTGCCCGGGTATTCACCTGCAACTTGGCATACACATTCTTCATGTAACCTGCAGCCGTGTAATGGGAAATGCCCAATTTTTCTGCAGCATATTTGACACTTAATCCCTTGGCTATCAGGGTCAGAATATCCCTCTCTCTTCGGGTGAGCGTCGCCTCTCTTTCACTGAAATCCGGATGAAACTGCTCAAGTAATCGGCGTGCTATAGAGGCAGAAAGAGGCGGCCGCCCCGCCAGAATGCCTGCTAGCTGCTCGCCAAATTCCGGCTCGGCATCATCTTTCAACAGGTAACCGTCAGCGCCAGCGCGCAAAGAGCCGAACAAATGCTCGGCATCATCAAAAATGGTCGTTACCACGCATAGTGAATGACGATTCACTTCCTTAAAAGGGCGCACCAGGGCTACGCCATCACCATCCGGCAATCCCAAGTCAACCAGTGCAAGGTCGTAGGGTCCTGCTGCTATTTTTAGCCTGGCATCCGCCAGAGTAGCCACCTGATCAACCGTTTCCGGAGTCAATAAATTCGATACCTGTGTATGCAGCCAATCCGCCACATCAGGCAGATCTTCCACAATCAAAACCTGCCTGATTGCATTCATTCTTGAGCTCCAAAAACCAGGGAAATAAAACTGTGATTCAACACACAGAAATCATATATTCTTCAGCATTGTAAAAACAATTTACTCGAAGAAACGTAGTAGTAGTCGCTAGAGGCCCCATGAATCAACCCCTCAAAAAAGGGGCCGGCGCCACTTTACATATAGGTAACATGCATGCTTTCGCTCAAAACGCGCATTATTGCCGGACTAGCCCTGGTTTCCTTTTATGGCTTTATGATCATCACTCTGGCGCTGGCGCTGCCCGGTAGCGACACGACGTTTCAGATAAATGGTGATCGCATTCAGGCACAGCTGCCGGATGGAAAATCTGTGATTGTTACAGCTTTCACTAACGGTGAGTCAATACAGACTGCGGATGTATCACTGCTCATCGAAGAACCGGATGTCCTTCCTCACTATGCCGATTTGAACACTTTTTTTGACAGCCATCAGACTCTTTACAAATGGCTATCTGCAGGCACCCTGAAAATCGTCAGCGACACCGGGAAAGAATATTCCATGGAACGCCGGTCACGATCACTTACCCAGTTATCCGGCCTGTTCTGGTTACAACTCTTATGCGGACTGGCCGGCATGATTATCTGCCTGCTTGTCTGGATTCCAGCAAAGCGAGAAATCGCCATACACTCCTTTGCCCTAACCGGGTTGAGTTATGTGCTTTTTTCATCCGCGGCCGCTATCTATAGCACCCGTGATTTTTTCATTCCAGGAACGATGTTTGCCTGGTTATCCGGTATCAATCATTTTGGCGCTCTGCTGTTTTCTGCTTCCCTGGGCGCCTTTTTGTGGAATTACCCCCGAAAGGCCCCCGGCCATTGGCTCACCACGGGCTTTTATCTCGCCTTTACCGTTGCCATTCTCATTGACCAGTTGCAGTTGGTGAACAGCCCCGTTGAAGGCTTCCACTCCTGGGTCATGGGTATTTTCCTGATCGGACTGTCCGGATCAATTTGGCAATGGACAAAAACAAAAGAAAAACCCCATCATCGTTCTGCATTGGGATGGGTAGTGATTTCAATTGTGACCGGCACGGCTTTTTTTGCAGGTGGCATGATCCTTCCTGCTATCTTTCAGGTCGCCCAACCCGCTTCACAGGGCCTGCTGTTTACCACTTTCCTACTGATGTATCTGGGTATGGCTCTTGGTGTTGTTCGACATCGGCTCTTCGATCTGGAGCAATGGTGGTTTTCTTTATGGTCCTGGTTACTGGGCGGTCTCTTCATCATGTTGACCGACTTGGTTCTGGCGATGCTCCTCAGCTTGTCTGGCCCGATCACACTGACATTGTCCGTCGCCCTTATCGGCTGGCTATATTTTCCGTTACGTCAGCTACTCTGGAAAAAGCTATTTCTGCGTAATCATCAGGAACTGGACGAATGGCTCGCACAGGCACTACCCGCGATGCTGGATGCTCAAAACGTATCTGATTCACGGTCCGGTGTAGAAGAAGCGCTTCAGGCGGTATTTGATCCCCTTTTCATGGAACCCGCTCCTCTGGCAAGTTCCCAGATAACCATTATCAATAAAGGCCAAAGCCTCAGCGTTCCCGAACCCCTTGAACAGCGATCCTGGTTACTGCATCACCCAAAGCATGGCGAACGCCTTTTCAACCGCCAAGACACACTAATAGCAAGCCTTGTGCTATCTCTACATCAACTGGTCAGCCAGGCTAAGCTTGCGCACGCTAAAGGTGCCAGAGAGGAACGGCTTCGCATTCGACGAGACATGCACGACGATCTGGGAGCAAAACTCTTACAGCTTTTACATCGTTCAACAGACACCACCAAGCCGCTGGTTCGTGAAGCCATCCATGATTTGCGCGATCTTCTTAAAGATATGGAAGGCGAGTCCTTGTCACTTGAGGCAGCCATAATCCAGTGGCATGAGGAAACCGCTCAGCGCTGCAAAGATCATGGCACTACGCTGGAATGGCATGGCAAACCTAACTCGATGGTACTGGCCGCAAGCCAGTTCAGCGAGCTAACCCGAATTTTACGGGAAGCTGTTACCAACGCATTGAAACATTCATCAACGTCTGTTCTTACCGTCTCGATAGACAGCCGAGAAAACATACTGACGCTGGTAATCGAAAATGACGGCGCGCTTACATCAAGCCAATCAACAGCTATTCGCGGCCTTGATATCATGGCCGGTCGAGCACGCAAGTTAAGTGGTCGCTTTGAGCATCACAATGTTGATGGCCAGTGGAAGGTAGTGCTGGAAGTCCCGCTGGCCAGTTCTTCTAACTGACCCGATAAATACAAACGGGCCTTTTTCAGGGGCCCGTTTGTATGCACTGGAGGTTTAGCGAACTTCCGCTGCCTTGGCAGCAGCCATGCCCATGAAACCGCTAGAAAGGGTGAAAGCCTCCGCCTGGTAGACATCCGGAAGTACGTTTACTTGATAACGGGTGATATCCCGGGCCACACTGCTGGATACGCCGCCAAGGGCACTGAGCATGCCAAGCGCTTTGGTCACGCCAGAAGTCACCTTGTCGCTCGTAGTGGTCACGTTATCAATGCTGCTGTAAAACTTTGCAGGGCTAGCAATTGTCTGCTTGGCAGCGAAAACCGGCTGATGGTGGGGCAAAATCGAACATACATCTGCCGGATTCATCAGTGATGCGCGCGCGCACTTTATGTTTCCGGCAGGCTGGAAACGCAAATCGCCGGTAACCGCCAACTCTACCTTGCTGCTTACTTTAGCATTGTCCTTATTGCTAAGACCCGCCCAGCTCTTATGACCATCGCCCTGCAATTCCGCGAAATCCACCAGAAGGTTAATATTTACACCACTTATATTAAGCTCTTTCATCATCTGCGCTTCGAGCTGTGCGGTTGACTCTCCCGATACAGACTTGAATGATTGCGCCAATCCTTTACTCGCTCCAATATATCGTGAGTCAGTTACCGCCTCACCACTACGCGCCAATACCAGATAGCGTGTACCGCCATCGCCCTTATACTCAAATGGACTGGCTCGCCCACCCGCCTGAATGTTCTTGTAATGCGAGTTGGCTTTTATGATGTCATGGGAAACCAACTGGAAACCGGCATTGCTCAGCTGCTTCTCCGCATCGTCACAAGCGCGATCAGCAATACGCTGAAGATCCCGCTCTTCGATACCCTGGGCCGTATAGGTCACAGAGACTTTTACGTCCGAACGACTAACAGTACCAATGGCGCGAGTATTGCCCGCCCTAAAGCCACCACTGGTGGAAGCAGATGCTGAAGTAGTCATGCCGAACATCACATTGCAGGACAATAGACCTACTTTTTTAACATCCTTCATGTGCTTTTCGCTATCGGAACCGATGAAGGTATCCGCCTGGCTGACTGCGCTTCCATTAGCGTCATAGGTTACCGCCATATCTGTGGATGCACACCCTGCCATGAATGCGCAAAAAAATAATGATGATGCTTTATTTATCTTCTTTGATGATAGATTTTTCATTTTTTAATTCCGTGATATTTTAATATTTATTGCAAATAAAAGCCGGAAAAATCCGGCTTTTTTGAATCATCAAACACTATTGTTTTACTGCATCTCTCAACTCAAACAGTTCACCACTCACCCATGCACTCAGGCTTTTCACTGTCATATCTTCGTTGAAACGAACCTGAATTTTGCCGGCGCTGACATTGACAAAATCCTGGGCATCGATATGCATCAGGAAGGCACCATCGCTTTCCTCCACTCCCGGAATCAGAAAATCATTATTTCCGCCCCACTCCAGTTCCTGGGGGAAGGTGCCACCGCACAGCTGGGTCTCCCCATCCAGGGTAAAGTGCCCTCCTGCGGTAATGACCATGGTGTTTGTAACTGTACTGAAAGGACCAAAGGGTCCATTGCATGAGACCTGTGCCGAGCCGCTCCAGGTACCTGCCAGATCTACAAAAATATCTGGTACGCCTGATCCGTAAGCCTCCATGCTGTTGCGAAACTTAACTTCACCATTGCCCCCTGCATTGCCCTCAATCAAGCCACTATCCCACTCCGCAAAGGTATTCAGAAACTCTGTAATTCCTGTTCCTTGATTGATGAAAAGCTGGCCAGGCATGTAGATAGGACCAAAGCCATAATCCTCTTCAGAGAAAGGGGTAAGCGCACCCGTCAAGGCGCCGCTCGACTGCAAACTGGAAATAATGCTGCCGTCCGCGCCCTTTAATTCCATCATCCAGTCAGCCGTCGATCCGCTGATGGTTAGCGAGCCTTCGCCATACCATTGCGGATTGGATTCCGGTGTTTCATAAATGGCAACCGGCCAGGTCGCCGTCATCAATGCCAGAAATTCGGCTTGTGTAGGGTTGGCATTGGCACCGAAATCGGCACTATCGATACTGGCTTGCACCTCGGGGGAAACAGTCTCTTCCTGAATCAATGCACGGGTCGTTGTGCCTTGGCCGTCATCATGAATGATTTCCACGACGTCCAGATCACTATTCAGGTAAAGACGAACCCGCTCGTCACTATCAGACTCGCCAAAGTTCACCGCTATCCGTCGGTCAAAGTCGATATTTTTTCGGTCATATATGGCAACAATATCCGTAGCAGCAAGGTTAATTCCATCGTCAAAGTCGATATCACCCTGAGCCGTGATGGTGACCGTGCCACGACTGTGATCGCGATTGGCGATACCGCAACTGCCACAGTAACCAGGATCACCCGTACCCGAACCAATCACGGTATAGGTCCCTGCATATCCGGTAAGCACATCCAGGTTGGCCGGCAATTCCGGGTTATTCTGTTCTTCGTGATCCGGCAGGGTATTGAGATTACCTTCGGCCAAAAGCTGGGCCAGCGCGTCATAACCATCAATGGCGCCCGCAGGATCTTCCACCAGTTCCCGAATCGCATCGAGTAACGCATCCCAACCCGTACCATCGGCATCAAACTCTGTATCGAAAGGATTGCCCTGCAGACTGTCAGGGGCATATCCCTTTTCTTTTAGTGCGTTGACAAGTTCGGTAGCGGCAGAATTGACCTCGGCTTCGCTGGGCCAGTTCGCAACAGTAGGCTTCCAATCCAGTTCTGCATCTGTTTTCGCCATAACCAGAGCAAGTTGAGTGAGCGGACTGATATTGGTCGTCCCCGCCGTAAAAGCCATACTTGTCAGTTCAATCGCAGGCGTGCCACCACTCAATTCCAGCAGGCAAGGCAACTGGTCGTTTTCGACCTTGCCACTCCATTTGCCATTGCTGTCAGTGGTAACAGGGGAAAGGGTGAAACCGGAGCCATCCTGACAGGAGGCCGTGATAGTCGCATTGGCTATCGCCTGACCGATGGCTGCAGTACCTTGCAGCGTTGCTTGAACGGGCGGCGTACCGCCTCCAACCGACGGAGGTGTTCCTTCTTTGCGGTTGCTGCTATCACCACCACAAGCGGTAAGTAGCAGCCCCAGACCGATACACCCGATAACCGGCAGCCATTTGCCACCTCGATCTTGAGCGATACCCCTCATGACCAATCCCCTAGTGTTTTGAGTAATTGGTCACAATCCTAGGCCGCCGCTTGTCTGCTGTACCCCCCATAAACAGGGGGGGGGCGCATTCTCGACTGGATGGCCTCCCAGGAAAAACAGGGCAAGACGCCCTGCCTGTGGTAATCCGTCACACCCGGAAGTCCATTTCCCCGTTTGATCCGTTGGCGCTTTGCTCGCGAACTGAGAGCCAGACGCATCCCCCGCAGACCGGCTCCCGGGGCGAGAGCCTCAGGCGCCGGTGCCGGCCCGCTGCTCGCGAATCAGGTGATTCAGCAGGGCTTTGTCCTGCTGTGACACCCGCCAGTGGATATCGGCCTGCTCCATCAGGGCAACCAGATCATCCAGGCTGAAGGCACCAATCTTCCCAGCCAGCAGCGCATCCACCCGAGCCGCGGACAAATCCAGCCACCGACAGGCATGATCCCGGTTCCAGCCCTTATCGGTGATGCCCTGTTGCAAATTCATCAGCAGGCGACTGCGCAACTCCATTTCCCGGGCCTGCCGACCATCGTCTTCCAGGTGGCCCCAGCCCCGGTCAAACCACTGTGTCTCCATAGCGCCTCCTTCCGGTACCGGCCCGGCAGGATCGCCGGACCCTGCCCTCAGGCTACACCGCAGAGCGGCAGAGACAACCCGGCGGCGGGCCTCAGCCTTGGCGTATCACCATGCAAGTGGCGGTGGCATGGGCATAGAGTTTGCCGTCCTCGTCTTCGATGCGTCCTTCGCTGATCACCAGGTTACGACCCGCGTTGATCACCCGGCCTTCCGCGCGCAGGGTCTTGTTGAATGGCAACGGCCGGCACATCTTGATGGTCAGATCCGTGGTGCCGTAACTCTCGCCCGCCGCCAGTACGGTATGGGTGGCACAGCCGGTGACCGAGTCCAGCACGGTGGCGGCAAAGCCCCCATGGACGCCACCCAGGGGGTTGGTATGGCGTTCATCCGCAGTGGCCAGGAAGACCACCCGGCCCTCCTCTACCTGATCCGGCGTCATGGGCATGGTGTCCGAGATGGGCGGGCGCGGCAGGTTGCCGGCGGCGAAGGCCTGCATGATTTCCAGGCCGGTCAGCGTTGCAATATTCATGGCATGTCCTGTTGGTCATAAGGAATGCCCGTTATTGTAGGTTCCTTTTTGGAACTTACAATATGATACAGGCCGTATCCCGGCAAACGGCAGGGGCGAAACGCAACAGCGTTTCAGGAAAGGGGCGGCCCTGGCATCCAGGGCTCAGTCTTTGTGCGGGGGTATTGCGAGAAGCAAGAAGCAAGAAGCGAGTTGCGAGTGACGAGGAGCGAAAGGCAAAACCGGTTTCTTCTCGCTCCTCGTAACTCGTAACGGATTTTTCCCTTACAACGTCACCGTCCGGCAACAGTTCCTGCCCGCCTCCCGGGCGGCAACCAGGGCGGCTTCCACCGCCTGCAGGGCGGTGTCCGTGGAGCCGTAGTCGTCTTTCTCCGCATCACAGGGCATCAGGGTTGCCACCCCCAGACTCACTGTCAGAGGGGTGGGCAGGCCAGGCAGAGACAGCACCGCCTGGCGGCAATCCTCCGCCACATCCTCGGCCTGGTTGAGGCCGGCTTCCGGCAGCACCATCAGGAACTGCTTGCCGGTGAAGCGCCCCAGGCACCCACTGTCCCCTCCCAGTCCGGCCAGGGCCTCGGCCACCGCTACCAGGGCATCATCGCCGGCAGCATGCCCGTGCTGCTGGTTGAGCTTATCCAGGTTGCCCACTTCCACCAGCAACAGCGAGAGGGGCTCACGGGTTCGCAAACCCAAGGTCAGATTCTGGCGCAACTGCTCCAGAATCACCGGCCGATTGCTGAGGCCGGTGAGCGCATCCTGGCGGGCCAGCCCAGCCAGTTCGCGATTCAGCTGTTCCAGCTCATCCCGTTGTTCGCGCAGGGCGATTTCCCCGTTCACCTGGGCGGTAATGTCTTCCAGCTGCGACAGGAAATAGCGCGGGCTACCGTCACTGTTGCGCACCAGCGACACCGCCAACAGCACCCACACTTCATGACCGTCTTTGTGGGTATAACGTTTTTTCATGCGGTAGGAGGTCGCTTCACCGCGCAGCAGGCTCTCCACGTACTCCAGATCCCGATCCAGATCATCCGGGTGCGTGATGGCCTGGAAATCAATCTCGAGAAGCTCGGTGTCGCTGTAGCCGACAATCTGACTCACCGCCTCATTCACCCGCAGCCAGCGGCCATTGGGAGCCACAATCGCCATGCCGATGGCAGCATGACGAAACGCCCCCTCGAACAGGGCGACACTGGCTTCCATGTCTTCCGCCGCCTGCACCCGCTGGGCGTCCTGCCAGCTTCGCTCAAGACCATGACCCAGAGATTGGGCCATGAGCTCCAGCAACTCCACTTCCTCGACACTGAACGGCTCCGGGCGGGGTCGGGTGTCGCTGAAATTCAGGGTACCCACGATCTCACCCTGCACCCGGACAGGGGTCGCGATGTAGGCCTGCAGCTGCAGCCCCGTATAGGCCGGATGGGAGCGCATAGATTCGAGGGCTCCCACGTCGTGCAGTGCCACTGAACCCTGTTTGGCCATGACCCCTGCGCAGTAGGTATCTCCCAGGGCGAATTGATCACCCGTGCGGACGGCATCGTTAGCGGACTGCACGGCCAATACCCGGTACTGGTCACCGTGAATACGGCTGATGATTCCCACGGACAGCCCCAGCAGGCGGCAACCCACCTCCAGATACTGTCGGTATAGCTCGCTGCTGTCCGCACCACTCAGCAACGACAACCGATGCAGTTCCTTCAGCCCTGCCAGACGCAGGTCTACCCCCTCATCCATGATACTGATCCTGTTCAGGTAACATTTCCGCAGTCGTTATTTGTATACGGCTACGGCCCGCAAGTAAAAAGCTTGCGCAGAGTTTGTTGTCGCCACACAAAAAAGGCGCCCCGGGGCGCCTCCTGGAAACGCACTGCTCAGCGTAGCTGAAACAGAATCTGCAGCAGCTGGATACCCAGCAGCACAAACAACGGACTCAGGTCGAAGCCCCCCATGGGCGGTAGCAGTTTGCGCACCGGGGCCATGATCGGTTCGGTGATCTGCACGATTACCCGAACCACCGGGCTGTAGGGGTCCGGCGCCACCCAGCTGAGCAACACCCGAATCAGTACCGTCCAGAACACATAATTGAGGATCAGGTTGGCCAGTTCACGCAGCGCATGGATGACCAGTGCCCCACCGATGCCGCTGGGCAGCCCACCCACCTGGATGCTCAGCAAAATCACCGTCTTGAGGATGATCAGCACCACCACCAGGACCAGGGAAGCGATATCCAGCCCACCGTAACCGGGAATCACCCGGCGCAGGGGCTTGAGCAGCGGATTGGTGGCCTTGAGCACGAACTGGGAGATGGGATTATAGAAATCCGCCCGGGCCAGCTGCAGCACAAAGCGGGTCAGTACGATGAAGATGTAGGCGCTGAAAACAAAGTCCAGCAGGAAAAACAGGGCGCCCTGGGGGTTCATGGATGACTCCGTGGTTCGCGACAGGGGAAGAGTTTGGGGCACGCAGGGAAAAATTCAAAGGGGGAGATGTATGTAGGAGCGTCGCTGGCGGCGCGATTTCGGCGTATTGGTTAGAGCCCATCATCAACCCGCTAGACAAACCCGCACCCTCGCTGCGCGAGGTTC